>Ga0335078_10010671_pt1 | contig 13601 bp, 12 predicted proteins | sample Lox_Sample_32_FD_206711 | JGI IMG/M metagenome (GOLD analysis project Ga0335078, IMG submission 206711) | Soil microbial communities from Loxahatchee National Wildlife Refuge, Florida, United States - Lox_Sample_3.2 | ecosystem: Environmental > Terrestrial > Soil > Wetlands | place: USA...
GCGCAACAGGCCATGGAGGAAATACTCGGCGCCGCCGTGGCCGCCCGCGGATGCCGTCTGGTCCGCGCCCATCCCTACCGGCCCGAGTGCCGCCACGGCTTCATCAGTTCGCAGCGGGAGGGCATGGACGTCTTTGCGCGCCTCGACCCCGCGAGCCCGCTGATTGTCGCCGAGGCGGTCTGGCAATACTCGCATCACGTTCTGCACGGACTTATTTCGCATCGCGGGCCGATTCTCACCGTCGCCAACTGGTCCGGCACCTGGCCCGGCCTGGTCGGCCTGCTCAACCTCAACGGCTCGCTCACCAAGGCGGGCGTGAAATACTCCAGTCTGTGGAGCGAGGATTTCTCCGACGCGTTCTTCGGGCGCGGCCTCGACACCTGGCTCAAGCGCGGCGCGGTGCGGCACCCGACGCCGCACGTGCACCCGCTGGCGCAATGCCGGGTTCCCGTCCGGGCGCGGCGTCTCGCGGAAGGGCTGGCCGGAAAACTGCGCCGGCAGAAGGCGATCCTGGGCGTCTTCGACGAGGGTTGCATGGGCATGTACAACGCCATCGTCCCCGACGAACTGTTGTTTCCGTGCGGAGTTTACAAGGAGCGCCTGTCCCAGTCCGCGCTCTATTATGCCGCCACCCAGGTCTCCGAGGACGAGGCGCGGGGCATCTATCAGTGGCTGCTGGCCCGGGGCATGAAATTCCACCTCGGCACCGACGAGGCCACGGAGCTGACCGAAAACCAGGTGCTCTGGCAGTGCCGGACCTACGCGGCGGCGCTCCGCCTCGCGGACGAATTCGGCTGCGCCGTCATCGGCATCCAATACCAGCAGGGACTCAAGGATCTGCTGCCCGCCTCCGACCTCGCCGAAGGGTTGCTCAACAACGCCGACCGCCCCCCGGTCGCGAATGCCGCGGGCGGCGTCATCCGCGCCGGCGAGCCGCTGCCCTGCTTCAACGAGGCCGACGAGTGCGCCGGCCTCGACGCGCTGTTCACCAACCGGGTGCACCGCGCCCTCGGCCAACCCGTCGAGACCACGCTCCATGATCTGCGGTGGGGCGACCCCGACCGGTCGGGTACCACGGACGACTATGTGTGGGTTTTCCTCATCTCGGGCTCGGTGCCGCCCGCGCACAACACCGACGGATACCGGGGCACCGATTCGCTCCGCCAGCCGCCGATGTTTTTCCGGCTCGGCGGCGGCACGGTCCGCGGCGTTTCGCATCCCGGTGAAATCGTGTGGTCGCGGGTGTTCATCGAAAAGGGCCGCCTTCAGATGGACCTCGGGCGCGCCCGGGCCGTCGCCCTGCCCCCGGCTGAGACCGAGCGGCGCTGGAAAGCAACCAACCGTGAATGGCCGATCATGCACGCCGTGACCTATGGCGTGACCCGTGACCAGATGATGGCACGGCACAAGTCCAATCACATTCAAGTGGCCTATGCCCGCACGGCCCGGGACGCCGATCTCGCCATGTACACGAAGGCCGCGCTGGCGGCCGAGCTGGGTCTGCAGGTCCATCTTTGCGGCATGAACGCAGATGGTCACGCCTTCTGACGGAACCCCGCCGGTCCGGGCTTCCGCCGTGGGCGAATCGGCCCGCGGGAGCGCCGTCGCCGTTGACAGTTCGCCGACTGCCTGCTGGCTTTGAAGTCCACTGGCAAATGTCGCATGTTTGCGGTGTTCTGCAGCTTATTTGTAACTGGTAAATTCGCAAAAGCGTGTTAAAGTAGCCCCAAAATGAACAAGAAACTATTTCCCGGACTCCTCGATGCAGTGATGCAAAAAAACGGCATCAATCAGGTCCAATTGCACAAGCTGACCGGCATCGCGGTCTCGAGGATCAATAACTACCTTCAGGCGAAATACCGCACGATCAAGCCCGCCCACATCCAGGCGATCTGCGAAAAAGTTACCGATGATAATGCGGAGCGCGCCGAGCTCGTGAAAACCTATCTGCTCGACCTCCTGCCGGACGCCATGAAGAACGTCATTGAGATCAAGGCGCTGACCAGCGTCCGCGATTTCGAGGATTGGTATCTCCGCCGCAACCGGCTCCCGCGCGATTTCGCGGGCCAGTTCGAGGATCTCTACAAGATGTGCGTTTCCTTCCCGCGGGTGCGCACGCGCACCGCCGACTGGATCCAGTTGATGAAGGAGTGTTCCTCGAAGTAAGCGCCGAACCGTCTCTCCCCGGCTGGCGTCCCGCCCCGCGTGTAATTCCGCCTTTTCAGGGGCCGCCGGTCCGCGCAGCCTTCACGGATGCGCGCGCTGGTCGCGTTCGACAAATTCAAAGGTTCGCTGAGCGCACCCCAGGCGTGCCGGGCGGCGGCCTCGGCTCTGCGCCAACGCCACCCGGACTGGCAGATCGACCTCTGTCCGCTGACGGACGGTGGCGAGGGATTCGCCCGGCTCCTGACGGATGCGGCCGGCGGGCGGACCGTGACGCTCCCTGTGGCCGGACCGCGCGGCGGCTGGGTTGAAGCCGGCTTCGGCCTCATCCCGGGGTCGCAGATTCGCCCTGCAGTCCGCGGCCTGTCGTCCTCCATGGCGGCGGCCGCGGGGCACACCCTCGCGGTGATTGAGATGGCGGCCGCGAGCGGCCTCGTCCTGCTCGCCCCGGAGCAACGGGATCCGTGGCTCACGTCCAGTTACGGCACCGGCCAGCTCATCCGCGCCGCCGCGGAGGCCGGCGCCACGGCGCTCCTGCTCGGCGTGGGCGGCAGCGCCACCCACGATCTCGGACTCGGCGCGCTGGCCGCTCTCGGGCTGGAATTCCGTCGGGCCGACGGCGGGACGGTCCGCCCGCCCGTGCCCGCCGCGTGGTCCGGCATCACCCGACTCGAGGGCCAGGTGTTCCCCGCCATCCCCCCGATCTGCATCGCGTGCGACGTGGACAATCCGCTGCTGGGACCGCGCGGCGCCGCGGCCGTCTACGGTCTCCAGAAGGGACTGGCGCCGGGGGATCTGGCCCGCTTGGAAGGCGAGGCTGCGCGGATGGCGCGGCTGCTCTGCGACCACTGCGCCCGGCCGCCCGCCCTCGCGGAAATCCCGGGCGTGGGGGCGGCCGGCGGCCTTCCCTTCGGCCTGCTGGTCGCCGCCCGCGCGCAGTTGGTGCCGGGCTTCACGTTGGTGAGTGCATGGCTCGATCTGGATGCGCGGATTGCCGCCGCGGACCTGGTGCTCACCGGCGAAGGCCGGTTCGATGCGAGTTCCCTCTCCGGCAAGGGCCCCGGCGCCGTGGCGGCGGCCGCGGCCCGCGCGGGCAAGGTTGTCCACGTGTTCGCCGGCGTCGTCCATGAGGTGCCGGCACGCGCCGGGTGGCAACTCCATGCAGTCACCCCGTCCGGGATCCCATGGGACCAGGCGCGGCGTGAGGCGCCGGCGCTGCTCCAGCGTGGTGTGGAAGCGGCTCTTTGACCGAACGGCCGCCCGACGGTCGCCCCGGTGAAGGGCTGGTTCCACGCCCCGCGACCCGCCCGAAACTCGGTTCCGGCTGGACGCATCCGCCGCGCCCGCCACAGTCGGGTGCGCCCATGATCGTTCTCCCCCGGCGGCAAGGCCTGTCGCTTCTGACCGCGACCCTGTCGGTGCTTCTGAGCTTTCCCGGCTGCTCGTCGGCCGCCTCACATCATTCCCCTGCTGGCGAAGCGGCGCCGCTGGCCGCCGTCGTCGTCACGCCGCCCGCCCCGGCGGAAGCGAGCCGGCCCCTGGCCGCCTACCCGGTGATGCTTGGCATTGATGTTCTCGAGAGCGAGAACTTCGCCGCCATCCGCGGCAAGCGCGTCGGCCTGTTGACCAACGCCGCCGGCGTCGACCGCCGGGGGGTGAGCACGATTGAAGTGCTGCGGCGCGCGCCGGACGTGAAGCTGGCCGCCCTCTTCGCCCCGGAAAACGGACTCTCGGGCACTGAACTCAGCGGCCGGCAGGTCAGCGACTCAGTCGACCGCAGGACCGGCCTCCCCGTCTATTCCCTCTACGGCGCCACGCGCCGCCCCACCAAGGCCATGCTCCGGGGGCTCGACGCCCTGGTCATCGACCTGCAGGACATCGGCGTTCGCAGCTACACGTTTGTCAGCGCGATGAAGGCGGCCCTCGAGGGTTGTTTCGAGAACAACGTCGAGGTCGTCGTGCTCGACCGCCCGAATCCGCTCGGCGGCCTCAAGGTTGACGGTCCGCTGCTCGACGCCGACCTCGTGAGCTACGTCGGGTCGTTCCGCGTGCCCTACATCCACGGCCTCACCATGGGCGAACTCGCCCGCATGGCGGCGTTGGCGCCCGGGGTGCTGGCCATCCCCGACGCCGTGCGCGCCCGCGGCCGGCTCACGATCGTGCCGATGCGCGGCTGGCGCCGCTCCATGCGCTGGCCGGACACGGGGCTCAAGTTCGTGCCGACCTCGCCGATGATCCCTGATTTCTCGGCGGTGGTCGGCTGCGCGATGACCGGACTGGGCTGCGAAATCGGCGGATTCTCCCACGGTCTCGGGCGCTATTATCCGTTCCGCGGCCTGACCTTCAAGGGCCGGACGGCCGAACAGCTCGAGCGGGAGCTGAACGCCCTGAAACTGCCCGGCCTCAAGTTCGTCAAAGTCTCGGTCCCTGATGCCAACGGCAAGCCCGTGACCGGCGTTTATGTCGAAGTGACGGACTGGGACGCGTGGCGGCCCACCGAGCTCAGTTTTTATCTGATGCGGCTGGCCTGCCAGTGGAGCCCGCGAAATCCCTTTGCCGCCGTCCCGGCCGACAAAGCCTCCCTGTTCCGCAAGCTCGTCGGTTCGAACGCCTGGTGCAATGCGATCCGCGCCGAAGGCGCGCGCATCAACGTCGACGCCTACCTTGCCGAATGGCGCCGGCGCGACCAACTCTACGAGCAACAGATTCGCCGCTACTGGCTTTACCCGGAATGACCCGCCTTTGCGGGGCGCGGTGGCGACTCGAAAATTGAAGGGATTTTCCGGCCCCGGGTGTTATGCTGTCCGCCGCCGGGGCCGCCATGAGGCGGTCTCCACCCGGCCGCCACACTTCCCAGCGCCGACTTCCCTCGCATGCATCCCCCCACCGACCCGCTCGACTCCCTGCTCGATCGCTGGCAGGCGACTCCGGAGCCGCCGCCGCATCTGACCGCCGAGGTCTGGCGCCGCATCGCGGTGCTCGAGGGCCGCGCCGAGCCGCGCGGCCTCCTGGCCCGGCTCGACGCCGTGTTCGCGCGGCCATCCTTTGCCGTCGCCTTCGTCGCGGCTTGCATGCTGCTCGGGCTGTTCCTTGCCCAGGTGCGCCTCTCGCGACTGGAGGCTGAGCACAGCGCCCAGCTGGCCCAAAGCTACCTCCGGCTGATCGATCCCCTGATCGACCAGTCCACCGTCACCATCGCGGCCCAACGCCCATGAAGCCCACCTTGCTGGTCATCCTGTTGGGTCTCGGGGCCGGCGCACTGGCCCACACCGGCTGGTATCGGTGGCAGCGCCCCTGCCAGGCCGACAATCTCGACTGCCAGCTGCAGTGGATGAAGACCGAGCTGAGACTCTCCGACGCGCAATTCGCCCGCATCAAGAGCATCCACGAGAAGTCGAGCCCGCGTCTGCTGGCGCTCGCCATCCAGGTCGCCCGCATGCGGGAGGAGTACGAGGATTTCGAGCACGAGCGGACCACGTCGGGGCAGGTCGACTTTCTCGAGTTCGCGCACTTCGTCGAACAGCGCCGCGCGGTCGACCGGGAATGCTTCACGTCCACCCGGCAGCTGGTCGCGGACGCCGCCAACGTCATGACCGACCAGCAGCGGTCACGCTACCTCGCCCTGCTCGGGCCCGTGCTGAAGAGCTCCGACCACTCCGTCCTGAACTGAGGTGTCACCGGGGCTTCCCGTGAACTCCGACCCCGCCAGCGATCTGGCCTGTCTGCAGGCCCTGCAGCAGGGCCGGGATGAGGCGCTCCCCCAGCTGATCGCCCGCTGGCAGCGACCGCTCTTCGCCTTCGCCTGGCGCTACGTGCAAAACCAGGCCGACGCCCGTGATTTGGTGGCCGAGACCTTTGTACGGCTCCACCAGCAGCGCCTGCGCCTGCGGCCCGATACGCGCCTGGCCGCCTGGCTGTTCACGACCCTCGCCAACCTGTGCCACAACCACCATCGCTGGCGCCTCCGGCATCCGACGGTCAGCCTGGACGCCGGGCCCGACGAACCCGGCGGACCGCCCGCGGCGCGCCTCCCGACCGCCGAGGAGCCGCTGCCGGACGCGGCCCTGGAGCACGACGAGGCCTGCGCGGCGGTGCGGGCGGCGATCGAGCGCCTGCCGCATGAGCTGAAGACCACCGTGCTGCTGCACCACTATGAACATCTTTCCTACCGCGAGATCAGCATGATCGCGGGCTGCTCGGAGCGCGGGGTGGAAACGCGCCTGTACCGCGCACGGCAACGCCTGCGGGAGGATCTGGCGGCGTTCCTGCAAGAGACGGTCGGCACCTGAACCTCCCGCCCGGCCCAAATCGAAAAAGCCATGGCACGCAAGTGCCATGGCTCTTCCAGACAGCAACCGGTTACCTATTTGTCGCTGCCACCAGCACCAAAATTGAAAACCTGCTGGGCGGCCACCAGCACCGGTCTGCCGTTGCGCGTCGGCGGCTCGAACCGCCACTGGCGCAAGGCGACGATGGCGAGGGCGGTCAGCTGGCTGTTGTCGTCCAGCGAGCCGGCCGGCATGCGCACGGCGCCGGTCTCGTCGATGTAAAATCCGATTACCACCCGCCCTTTCACGCCCTTGTCCGCCAGCTCCTTGGGATAGACGGGGCTCACGGTGAAGATCGGGGTGGGAATCTTGTCCAGGTCCTTCAACGAGCAGGGCTTGTACACGTAGGCGCCCGCCATCAGCTGGAGCATTCGCGCCTGCATGTTCTCGACCAATGTCTGGCTCACCACCAGGGTGCCCTGGCTCTCAAAGTGGAAGATCAGCTCCACTGTGGCACCGATCGGTTCGCCCCGCAGCCGCGCCGGCTCGAACTTCCACTGCTTGATGGCCCGCACCGCCACGTCCGCGAATTCCGGCATCGTGTAGCCCACCACCAGGTATTCGTCGAGCTTGCCGGTCTCGTCGACACTGATCACCACGCGGGCCTCGCCGGAGGTGACGGACAGCTGTTGCAGCTGAAACGGGAAGATCGGCTCCACCGTCTGGACGATCTTCAGGGACTGCCATTCCGGGGGCGGCGCGGGGCTCTGGGCCCTCGCAGCCTCACCCCACAGAAACCCGAGGCAAACGAGCAACGCTAGGTATCGCTTCATGGTCGGCGGTCTGGTCCATGGATAAACACCGCGCACCGGGGTTCCCCTTCAGGTTGCGCGGCATTCCGGACTCGCCGGGGCCGCCCGGCCCGGAGGCGGGTTTCCAGTTGCTTCGCCGGGGCGGGCGACGCAATTCTTGACCGCCGGACTCCGCGCTTGGAAGCCTTCAACCCGCCCCGCCCATGCCCCGACCCGTCACCCTCTTCACCGGCCAATGGGCCGACCTGCCCCTCGCCCAACTGGCCCCCCTCGCCAAGCGCATGGGCTACGACGGCTTGGAGTTGGCGTGCTGGGGCGACCACTTCGACGTCGACCAGGCCGCGGGCTCGAAAAAATACTGCCACGACCATTGGGCCTTGCTGGCCGATCACGACCTCACCTGCCACGCCGTGTCGAACCACCTGGTCGGCCAGGCCGTCTGCGATCGGATCGACGAGCGCCACCAAGCGATGCTTGCGCCCGACATCTGGGGCGACGGCGATCCCGAGGGCGTGCGCCGGCGCGCGGCACAGAAGATGATGCTCACCGCCCGGGCCGCGCGGAATTTTTTCAACGCCCGCCCGGGGGGCGGCGGGCCGGACGCCCTCCCGCCGGTCGTCAACGGCTTCACCGGCTCCAGCATCTGGCACGCCACCTACGCCTTCCCGCCCACCGCGCCCGAGTTCTGGGAGCGCGGTTTCCAGGATTTCGCCCGGCGGTTCGGACCCATCCTCGACGCGTTCGCACAAGAGGACGTGAATTTCGCCCTCGAAGTGCACCCGACCGAGATTGCCTTCGACATCGCCACCGCCCAGCGCGCCGTCGCCGCCGTCCGGGGCCACCCGCGATTCGGCTTCAACTACGACCCCTCGCACCTCGGCTACCAGGGTGTCGACTACATCAAGTTCATCCGCCTCCTCGGCGACCGCATCTTCCACATGCACGTGAAGGACGTGTGGTGGGGCCACGGCGACGGCACGGTGGGCGTGTTCGGCGGCCACGCCGGCTTCGGCGACCCGCGCCGCTACTGGGACTTCCGGTCGCCCGGCCGGGGCGACATCAAATTCGAGGACATCATCGTCGCCCTGAACGACGTCGGCTACCGCGGCCCGCTTTCCGTGGAATGGGAGGACATCCGCATGGACCGCGAGCACGGCGCCACCGAGGCCGCGGCCTTCGTCCGCCGCCTCGATTTCCAGCGCAGTGCCGTCGCCTTCGACGCGGCCTTCGAACGCAAGGAGTGAGCGGCGCCGGCGCGCCCCTGCTCCCGCCATCCCCATGAAGCGCAAACTCCGTTTCGGCATGATCGGCGGCGGGCCGGGCGCCTTCATCGGCGCCGTGCACCGGCTGGCCGCGACCATGGACGGACAGGCCGAGCTCGTGGCGGGCGCGTTTTCCAGCGACCCACGCCGCTCGCGCGCCATGGGGGCCGCGTTGTTCCTCGACCCCGCCCGCGTCTACGGCACATACGCCGAAATGGCCCGCCGCGAGTCCCGCCAGCCCGCGGACCGCCGCCTCGACTTCGTTGTCATCGTCACCCCGAACCACCTGCATTACCCGGCCGCCCGGTGTTTCCTCCAGGCCGGCTTCAACGTCGTGCTCGACAAGCCCGCGACCTTCAGCCTCCGCGAGGCGCGCCGGCTCCGCGACCTCGTCCGCCGGACGCGCAAGGTCCTCGTGCTGACCCACAATTACACCGGCAACGTGATGGTGAAGCAGGCCCGCCACCTCGTGCGGCGCGGCGCCCTCGGCGTCATCCGCAAGGTCGTGGTCGAATATCCGCAGGGCTGGCTCAGCTCCTTCCTCGAGGGCACCGGCCAGAAGCAGGCGGTGTGGCGCACCGACCCGAAGCGCAGCGGAGCCGCCGGCTGCCTCGGCGACATCGGCACCCACGCCGAAAATCTCGTCCGTTACGTCACCGGCCTGCAGATCGACGCGCTCTGCGCCGACCTCACCATCTTCGTGCCCGGGCGGAAGCTTGACGATGACGGCACCATCCTCCTGCGCTTCCGCGGCGGCGCCAAGGGTCTGCTGCATGCCTCACAGATCTGCGTGGGCGACGAGAACAACCTCAGCCTCCGCGTCTACGGCACCAAGGCCGCGCTGGAGTGGTATCAGGAACAGCCGAACGAGCTGGTGGTGAAATACCCCGACCAGCCGCGCCGGATCTACCGCCGGGGCAACGCCTACGTCTGCCGGCACGGACAGAAATTCACCCGCCTTCCCGCCGGCCATCCCGAGGGCTACCTCGAGGCCTTCGGCAACATCTACCGCGAGGCGTTTCGGGCCATCGCCGCCGAAGTCGCCGGCCGGCCGCTCCCGCGGGACCTCGATTTTCCGACGATCGACGACGGCGTGACCGGCCTCGCCTTCATCGAGACCGCGGTGACCAGCGCGCGCCGCGGAGCCCGCTGGCTCAAGTTTCCCCGCGTCTGACCGGGCCGGCCCGTCCTATTCCGCCCGCACCGCCACGCTGCCGTCGGCGAACTCGTTGTTGAGCCGCTGGCCGGATTTCACGTCGGCGCGCCGCGCCACGGGCCGGCCGCGCTCGTCACGCACGATGACGAAGCCCCGGTTGAGCACCGATTCCGGGCTCGCCGCCTGCAGGCGCTTCCACAGGGCCAGCAGCCGGTGCGATTCGAGGCTGATGCGGGGCGCCGGCGAGCAGGCGCGGTAGCGGCCGGCCAGGACCGTGAGCCGCTGGCGCTGCACCTGCATCCCGGCGCGCGCCGCCGCCGCCGCCCGGTTGGCCAGATCGTCGAGCCGCAGGTGGCTCTGTTCGATGACCGCCCGGGGCGAAAGCAGGCGCAGGCGGCTGCGGGCGTGATCGACTCCGGCCCGGGCCCGGGTCACGGCCTCGCCGAGGGCCGCCGCCATGGCGTCGCCGGCCCGCGCCGCCCGGTCGATCCCGGCGAGAAAATTGCTGGAGATCAGCTCGGCCGCGGCGCTCGGCGTCTCCGCCCGCACATCGGCGGCGAAATCGCAGAGGGTGAAATCGATCTCGTGGCCCACCGCCGAGATGATCGGCACCGGGCACGCCGCCACCGCCCGGACCAGCGGCTCCTCGTTGAACGCCCACAGGTCCTCCAGGCTGCCGCCGCCGCGCCCAATCACCAGCAGGTCGAAGAGGCCGAGCGCCGCGGCCGTCTCCAGCATCCCGATCATCTCCGCCGCCGCCCCCTCACCCTGCACCTTGGCCGGCAGCACCACGAGCCGCCCCCGCCAGCGGCGCCGCTGGAGGATGCGGATGAAATCCTGGAGCGCGGCGCCGGTGGGCGACGTGATGAATCCGACCGTCGCCGGCATCAGCGGGAGCGGCGCCTTGCGTTCCGCGGCGAACAGCCCTTCGTCCGCCAGCCGCCGCTTCAGCCGCTCGAACTCCTGCTGCAGCCGGCCCACGCCGTCCTCCAGCAGCGCGCGGACGAGGAGCTGGTACTGGCCCCGCTGCTCGTAGACGCTGGCCTCGCCGTAGGCCAGGACTTGCAGGCCGTCGCGCGGCTTCACCGTCTGGCGGAGGGCGTCGCCGCGGAACAGCACGCACGCCAGCTGGGCGCCGGCGTCCTTGAGCGAAAAATAGACGTGCCCGCTGGCTTGGGCGCGCAGATTCGACACTTCGCCGCGCACCCAGCACGGCCGGATGCCCTCCTCCAGCAACGTCTTGACCCGCCGCGTGAAGTCGGTGACCGACCAGATGCGGTCGGCGGCGCGCGAAAAAAGCGGATTCCCATCGTCCACGAATTGCACGTAATCAGAGTCCTCCCGTCCGCGTCAAAGCTTCCCCGCCGTCTACCCGCCGGATTCCGGATGACCACCGCCCCCTTGCTCCCATCGGCGCGCCGCTGGCCCTGGCCGCTGTTCGCCGCCGCGCTGCTCCTGCCGCTGGCGTACGCCCTCTACACCGGCCACGTCTGGGAGGACTTCTACATCACGTTCCGGAGCAGCCGCAATCTGGTGGCCGGCCACGGGCTGGTTTATCAGCCGGGCGAGCGCGTGTGCGCCTTCACCTCCCCGCTGGGGACGCTGCTGCCGGCCGCCTGCGCCGCCCTGGCCGGGAGTCACGATCAGGCCGCGATCTGGCTCTTCCGGCTGGTGAGCGCCCTCCTCCTCGCCGCCACCGCCGCGATCCTCTGGCGGCTGGCGGACCGCCTGCGGCTCGCCGCGCTCGGCGTCGCCCTGCTCTTCGGGCTCTTCCTCTTCGACGGCAAGATCACCGACTTTTCCATGAACGGCATGGAGACCGCGCTGGTGCTGGTGTTCCTCGCCTGGACGGTGGCGGCGCTGGTCGCCGGGCCGGCGCCCGCGTGGCGTCTGGGTCTGGGGTTCGGCGGCCTGCTGTGGGCGCGGCCGGACGGCTTCATCCCGGCCGGCGTCCTGCTGGTCGGCTTCGCGCTCTTCGCCTGGCGGGCGGACGGGCGCGTCGACCGGCGGGCCATCGGCCGCTGGCTGGCGCGATCCGCGTTCGTCGGCGCCGCGATCTACCTGCCGTGGTTTCTTTGGGCGTGGGGGTACTACGGCAGCCCGGTGCCCCACACCATTGTGGCCAAGGCGACGGAGGACCCCGTGAGCCAACAGCTCGCCCTGTTGCTGAGCTACCCCACGACGCTGCTCACCGGCCAAGCCCACCTCGCCCGCATTTTCATGCCGGCCTACTACTACCTCGGCGGCTGGCCGATGGGCCTGTTCCCCTTTTCCCTGGCCCTGACGCTTCCCGCGGCGTTCTATTTTCTCGTGCCGCGCGCCCATCCCGTCGGACGGGCGCTGTCGCTGGCGCTGCTCCTCGGCGGCGCCTACCTGCAGATCGCCCCGCCCAACCCATGGTACTCGGAGGAGTGGCAGCTGCTGGCCATGATCGTCATGGCCGTGGCGATCTCGGACACCACGCGTCTCTTCGGCTGGCTCCAGACCACCTACGGCGCGGCACGCCGCCACACCGCCGCGCTACGGGTGGCGGTCGGCGTTGGCCTCGGCATCCAAGCCGCGGTATGGGCCTGCACGGCGATCCAGATGCGCATCAACCAGCGCGAAATCGAGGACGGCATCCGCCGTCCGATCGGTCTGTGGCTCCGCGAGCATGCCCGCCCGGGCGACACGGTGATGCTCGAGCCGCTCGGCTATATCGGGTATTTCAGCGGCCTGAAGATGCTCGACCGGCCGGGCCTGGCCTCGCCTGAGGTCGTCGCCGCCTTCCGGTCCGGCGCCACGACCTGGGCCGCGCTGATCCACCGGCTGCATCCCGACTGGGTGGTGCTGCGGCCGGACGGCATCCGGACCGCCGCGGCTGAGGATCCCGGCCTGCTTCGGCGCGAGTACCACGCGGTGCAGCGGTTCGATGCCCGGGACCGGCTGTCCACTTATGATTTCGTTCCCGGCTCGAACTATACCGCCTTCGACGCGGTCTTCGTCGTCTTCCAGCGGCGCCCGCCGGCGGCTGCTCCGCCCCCCTGAGCCGCCCCCTGCGCGCTCAGCCCGGCGGCGCGCGGCGCCCGTGGCCGAGATGTTTGCGCACGAGGTGGGTGACGATCACGGCCGCGATCACGAGGCTGACGCCCGTGACGGCCAGCGCCGCCTTGCCATGAAGAATCGCGTCGCCGAAGACGATGATCCCGATGCCCTGGGCCATGACAATCGTCCACGACACCAGGAAGTAGGTGACAAAGGCCACGTTTCCAAGCCCCAGCAGGTAGTTCTGCACGAAGAACGGCGGCCCGGGCGTGATGCGCAGCACCACGGTGACCTCAAGCTGCTCCTCCTCGTCGAACTGCGGAATCTGGTAGCCGAAGCGCGCCACGAGCCGCTCGATCCACGGCCGCAGACTCCGGCGGGCCACCCAATAGGTGACGATCAGGTTGACCGCCAGCGCCGCCCCATAGGCGGCGATGACCCCGCCCAGACCCAGGCGCTCGCTGAACGCCGGGCCGGCGGCGAGCGCAAAGAGAGACAGCGGAAACCCCGCAACCGGCAGCAGGGCCATCCCGATGAAGAAACCCCAAGGTCCGACATTGCCGATCAACGCCATAACCCGGACCGCCAGCGCCTTCACATCAATCCCCCTCAGAATCAACACCGCGCCCGCCACCACGACCACGGCCAGCAGAGCGAGTTTGATCACCAACGCTCTTTTGGACGGGGGTTCAGTCTCGGGCATGGCAGCACCATGCCGGCCGCCGCCGGGGAGCGTCAAGGCAGCAGCAGGGTCAAACCCGCCTTGCCGGCGGGCGCGCAAGCGATTGTGATGCCGCCCGACCCATGCCCGACGGCCATTCCCGCACCGTGTTGCGCCGGCTCCCGCTTCTGCTGGTTCTGCTCGCCTGCGCCGCGTTCGCCGCGCTGTCGCTCAACTTCGACGCCGCGACGCGCT
>Ga0335078_10010672_pt1 | contig 13600 bp, 17 predicted proteins | sample Lox_Sample_32_FD_206711 | JGI IMG/M metagenome (GOLD analysis project Ga0335078, IMG submission 206711) | Soil microbial communities from Loxahatchee National Wildlife Refuge, Florida, United States - Lox_Sample_3.2 | ecosystem: Environmental > Terrestrial > Soil > Wetlands | place: USA...
TCTGATACCGATTACTGCAGCGCGGGTCGACATCAAATCCAATCGTGTGGTCGTGATTGCCCTGAACGACCACTTTGCTGTTTGTTCTCACGAAATCGACCACGGCGCCTGGTTCGGGACCGTAATTCACCAGGTCGCCCAGCAACCAGAGCTCGTCATAGTCTTCGGGTAAAGAGCGCAAGGCTTCGTAGTTTCCATGCAGATCAGAAATAATCGCTACCTTCATTCCGTCTCCGTCTGGCGCGCTCTGCAGGGATCGGGACCAACAAACAATCGCATGGAACGTAGCACGGAGTCCTGCTCCGGCCCGCGGCGTTCATCGCGATATTGGTAATCATGCTTGCGGATGAACTCGCGCAGATCCTTGCCGAGTTCGGCAAGGCGCGTTTCTAGTTCTGTGAATAATCGGTGGCGCTTCGCAGGATCCTTCCACACCTGGAGAGCCACTTGGCCGTGTGGAATGCAAAGACCGTGGGCGGCCAGCGGGACGCGAAACTCCTCCTCGTCGCTGAGTTCTTCCAGAGCTTCTCCCAGAAATTGCGCTTTCTCCCGGTTGTCCTGGCAAAACATACAGTTCTGCCCTGGGACAAATCCCTTTGCCTCCGACCGTCGGAAAAGACTCGGCCGCGAGCTGGGATCAACAGCCTTCACAGCGGCCAGGCCTGAGCGTGCCGTGCGGGCAAGATCGTCACAAAGTATGGCCAGCCCGAAGCCGCCGGTTTGCCAGGCTTCGTCTTCGATCTCTTTCGCCATCCAAAAATGACGAAGGCAGAAGCCCCCGCCGGCCAAGAATTTCTGCCGCACCGAAGGGAACATCATCCCTTCGTACAAAAAGGAGTGGATCGATTTGCGTTCGGCAGCCAGCACGGCATTGCAGATCGCACACCCGCCTAGCGCAAAGGCTTTACTGAGCGTGTCCCGCGTAAACCACAATGTGTTGCGGTTTTCACGCGGAGGTTCAACCTTTGCGTCTTTCTTGCCCTTATTGCTACGAACCATAGGTTACGACTTACATCGCTTCAGGAGCGGTGCCTAGGTAAACGACAGCAACAGCTCCAGCGACTGGCATCAAACATTGGGCGGGGTCTTGCCGGGAAGACGACTCCGAGACAAGTTCCCGCTTGTCAGGAGTCATCAGCTGTGCCCGGCTAAAGGATGGGACAGCGGTTGACGGTGAACTCCTTCACCCTTACCACACATTGAGTACAACCAGTACAACAAAAGATGCATAACGAAGTCAACGGTAGCACGCGGCATGGAACTGGAATTTACATGAGCAGAGATCAAGTTTTGATCATCGCCTGCACGTAGTGGATATTCTCACCGCCTTCGACTGTTTTCTTGACGGCGATAAGCAGGCTTCCCAGAGGTTTCCAGCCTTGCTCTATGAGTTCGTTGATCTCCTTTTCAACCTCGATGTTCAGTATGGATTCAACAATTCTGTAATAGCTTTTGGCGGGTTGGTTCGCCATGTAACATCCTTTCTATTCGATTTTCCACTCCGTAGTCTCCGGTTGTGGGGTGACGCGATCAACTACGACTCCCACGCCAAGTCCCTTTTTCCGAAGTGCCCGTAGTTTGTCGTCTGCCGGTAAATCGGACGGAGCAGGTCCAGCCGTTCAATCATCGCTGCAGGCCGAAAATCGAACTCGCGCACAAACTCCGCGACCTCACCGTTTTTGCCCGTCCCGAACGTGTCCACCTTTACCGATGTCGGCCGAGCCACTCCGATCGCATACGCTACCTGGATCTCAGCTCGCGTCGCCAGTCCTCTTTTTACGATTTGACGAGCAACGTAGCGACAAAAATAGGCCGCACTGCGGTCCACCTTGGACGGGTCTTTGCCGCTGAATGCGCCTCCGCCATGGTGAGCAGCCCCGCCGTAAGTATCCGCAATGATCTTCCGGCCGGTAACACCGCAGTCTGCCGAAGGTCCTCCTTGCACGAAGCTTCCGGTCGGGTTGACGGCGAATCGTATGTCACGATGGAACCATTGGCCGAGAACTCGCGGCGCAAGCGTCTCGCGAACGTAAGAAGCGATGTCTTCATGTTTGACCTTGGGGGAATGCTGAGTTGATACCAACACATCGGTGACGGACAGCGGCGTATTCCCTTCATAGAGAATGGAAACCTGGGACTTTGCGTCGGGCCAGATCCAAGGATATTTGCCGCTCCGGCGATCATCAGCCAGCCCTTTGGTGAGCTGATGGGCCAACTGAATGGGCAAGGGCATCAACTCCGACGTTTCATCAGTAGCGTAACCGAACATAATTCCCTGATCGCCTGCGCCCTGTTCGCGATCCGGGCTCTTATCCGCGTCGACTCCTTGGGCAATGTCCGGCGATTGTTTGGAGATGATCTGCACGACGCGCACATCGTCCGCATTAAAAGCAGCTGCGCGATCCGTGTATCCGATCTCGCGGATGGCATCTCGCGCAATCGCTTCGTGGTCCACGCGGCCCGCCGATGTAATTTCTCCGCCGAGCACAACCGTGTTCTCTTTGCACAACACTTCGCAAGCAACTCGCGAATGTCGGTCTTGCGCAAGGTAGGCGTCCAAGATCGAGTCGGCAATGTAATCGCAAACCTTGTCCGGATGTCCTTCAGACACCGATTCTGAAGTGAAGGTGTAAGCCGTGGATTTGAGAGGGGTCTGACTTGCAGGCGTGCTTGTTTCTACAGCTATGTCAGCCATAATGCATGCTCCTTGGAAATCGCATGCATCAGGAGTCCAAAAATGACGAACCGCCCTGCATCGGGCGGACATTTTTGGCGGAGATTCGCTTCGGAAAATGCGTTCCGCACATCGAGCAAACTTCGCTCAGGCACCGTGGCATCTCCATGTCTCGGTTGCCGGGCTCAGGCTTCCCTGAGCCGCTCCTGATGCTTGCTGAAGACTAGAATTAAGAATGCCAACCTGTCAAGCGGGGCCGCCGCCTCCGCTTCATGCTTTGCGCGCCCGCCGAATAGCTGCAAAGGCGGCGTTGATTTCCGTCGTCTTCTTCGCGGCCAGATCCTTGAGCTCTTGCCCGAGGTGAGCCACACGGTCAGGGTGGTATTCCATGACAAGTTGCTTGTACCTCTTCGCTATCACGGCGTCGGAGTCCGCCTCGTTCACGCCCAACAGCACAAAGGGATCCCCCGAAAAACCACGACCCATGACCGCTTTTCCTCGTTTCGGTTTGAACGCGTTCTGAACGATGTTTGAGAGACGGTGGGGCTGGCTACGGCCATCCACTTCATCCAGATCGATGACCCTAACCACCTGCCCATGCTCAAGCAGCACCAGTGTTTTCTCACTCAACGGTGCGTGTGCAAAATTTCTCAGGTGCTGCATGAGCATCTCCGGAACGGGTTTGGCAGGATAAATCCATCGCACATCGGGGCAGGTCGAAGAAGCCAATCGGGCCCAGGGACGATAGAGGGCGTCGTGATCAAGAACGAGCGCGGTTTGCGCCACTGCAGACTCGACAAAAGTATAGAGATCCTCGATAGTTCCCAGTTCAATTGCTTCTAAGTCCATGCCGCAGGCTCCGCGAACTCTTGAGAACAAACGGATCTACAATCGTAATCAGCTATACCAGTCTTCCCTTGTTAGCGGCAAATGACTTTCCCCGCGGTCCGGCTTGCTCAACAGGATCTGATATAAGTTGAGCCGACCAGTCGCGAATGCGTGTGCCGAGCCTGACATATACAGCTGCCATACACGATAGGTCGCTTCGCCAACGATACTTTGTGCCCGTTTCGCTTTGGATTCCAGCCGGCGTACCCATTGCCGGAGCGTGAGGGCATAATGTTCGCGCAGGCTCTCCACGTCTCGCACCTCGAATCCAGCCGACTCCGCCGCACGCAACGTGGTACTGACGGGGACCAGTTCGCCATCCGGAAAAACGTACTTGTCGATGAAGGACGGCCCCTTTCTATGGAATATTGGGGAGGCAGCGATGCCATGGTTCAGGAATACGCCTCCAGGACGGAGGCGGATCCACGCCTCACGGAAATATTCGGGTAACAATGCTTCGCCGACATGCTCGAACATTCCCACGCTTACAATTTTGTCAAACTCCAGCCCGGTTTCGAGATCGCGGTAATCGCAAACCTCGACGCGGCAACGATCTCCCAGCCCTGCCTCTTGTATGCGCTGCCGAGCCATTTCAGCCTGAGGGACGCTGAGCGTGATGCCGAAAGCTTCGACACCGTAGTTCATGGCTGCATGTATGAGCAGACCTCCCCAACCGCAACCGAGGTCCAGCAGTCGATCACCCGCGCGCAGTCTGACCTTCCTGCAGATGTAATCGAGTTTCTGAGTTTGAGCGGTATCGATGCCGTCTCGAGTCGACTGGAAGTACGCGCATGAATAAACCATCGAGCGGTCGAGCCAAAGAGAATAAAATTCGTTCGAAACATCGTAGTGGTAGCTGACCGCTTTCCGATCGCGCTCTTTCGAATGGATAGACCCACCGAGATCAGCACCCTGTCGGCCATTCTCCTTCGCCCCTTCCGCAGGAAGGCGCGCCAACAGGCCGCCAAGCTTCAGCTTCTCGATGACCGAATAGTCGCGGTTCAGCAGAAAGTCAGCCAGCTCGAAGCCGCCCTCAAGATCACCCTCGACATCGAAGTCATCATGGATGAAGGCTTCGCCCAACGTTAACTCGGTAGCCGACATGAACATGTTCCTGAGAGCACCAGGGTGTTTGAGGACCAGTGTAAAGTGCGGTCGATGCGCGTGACACCATTCTGTCCCGTCCCATAGACGCACGGCAAATCCGCACCCTCGGTAGTTCGCAGTTAGCTCTTCGAGAAAACGGACACTAATATTGACCGCTGGGTCCTTCAACCTTAGAGCCTGAGGTGGCATTCTTGTCTCCGTCTCAGCACAACTAGATTGGCTTCTTCTTGCAAAATCTTCGTGTTCGCGGAGCCAGTGAGCGAGGCATGACCTCCCCCGCCAAGAGCCCGCACGGCAATCAGGATCACCAGCGCGATTGTGAGCGCAATCCACAACAGAAAGATGGCCACAATCCCGGGGTCGATTCCCGAGTCACTTCCGGGCTTATGCCTGGAATTCATGTCGCTGACTCTTCCGAAAGATCACGATGTTCAATCGGGCCGATCGCTCTTGGAGAATCGGCTCCACGCTCCACCATCCTGCTCACTTTCGTCCTCGCGAATGTCCCGTAAGGCCGGAGCCTTTGGCACGAATCAATGTCTTGAGAACATTCGTAGCCACTGTCTGAACGACTGTGTCTTTGCTGACGGTCAGTTTTTCCACGGCGTCCACCGACGATGCGTCGCCAATCTCACCGAGTCCTCGTAACGTCGCTACGCGTACGAGGACATCCGGATCGCGGAGTAATTCGATCAGGGTAGGAACTGCACTCCGCTTGCGGCGGGAGCCGAGTACCCAGCAAATCTGGGCTCGGGTCTCTGCATCTGCACAGGGCAGCGCAGAGATAAGGCGATGTTCATACTCGCGGGAGTACAAATCCACGTGGGTGCCGCACTTCCCACACACGGCGGGAGTGGTCTCTAGTTCGTGCCAGCATTGTGGGCAGATGACAAACATGCCCCATCTACCTCGGCGTTCGCGGCCCGTACTGGGTGGTCGAACGCTCCGATGCTGGAGCCATCGGCGATTTCCGAGTTAACAGAAGAGAGGCGAGGACAACGAAACCGGAACAAAGAGCAGCCAGAATCCACACAGCTTCCATGGCGAAACCTCGAGCTCGATTTTTCAGGGATGCTCGTCGAAGGAAACTGCTAACGCAGCGATATGCGGCACTGTCTCCCGAGACAAGAATCCTTGTCAGGAGTCATTAGCCGTCCGATCTCAAAAGGCAGGACAGCGGTTAACGGTGGTACTCCTTCACCGATAACAACTAGATTCAGTTTATTTAGATGGGGGGCAATGTCAAGAGGTTCATTCTTGCACGGGTCAAGAGTCGCGTGACGTCCGTTGGCACCCAGGTCTCGGAAGGATTCGATGACTATGCTCCGAGTCCGTTCGAGCTTTGGTCGGAAGATCGGAAGAAGATTCTTGTGGAGTTGCTTTGCTGGACTTAGCAGCGATACAACTCCAAGCCTGCTCTGTTGTGGTGGGAAAGCGATTCGTGTTGCTCTCGTGATAGTGGTTGTGATTGAATATTGTCGGCAAAGGAGTTTGCACTTCTCGGCATATGCCGGGATAAAGCGCCCGTCGTTCGAAGTGGCTGATAACTCCTCCCGCAACAACATGCAAGGGATTCCTATGGGAGGAGCCACGAAAGATCCGCGTCACACCGCCGCAGCGGTGGGTGATTGTTCGTCACCTCTTGATTCCCTTCTAAAGTTTCCGCTGTTTCTTCGTCTAGACAAGTCCCGCCAGCAAACTGCGATTAGCCACCTTAATATCGATATCCCTGAGAGTCAGAAGAAATTATCCGGCGAGGTTCTCCGATGACGCGTACGGTTGCCTACAACCTCATTCAGCTCTTGTTCGTGATTGGGCTTGCTCCCTTGTACTCTGGGGTGTTGAGTCGATTTAAGGAGATTGTCCAGAGCAAGCGTGGCCCCAGCATTTTCCAGCCATATCGTGACCTCTGGAAACTGTTCCACAAAGACGAAGTCGTTTCCGAGGAGACAACCTGGATTTTCCGATTCACGCCGTATCTGGTCTTTGTGATTCCCCTGTTCGTCACCACCTTGATTCCGGTTCTGACCGATTATCCACTGGCTTTTGCCTTTATGGGGGACATGCTGGCGGGAGGTTTTTTTCTCGCATTCGCCGGCTTCTTCGCTGCGCTCGCAGCGGTCGATACCGGAAACCCTTACGGCCCGATGGGATCTAGCCGAACGCGTATGGTGGGGTTTCTGGCGGAACCGGTCTTCATGATTGTGTTCTTTACCGTATCGTTTGTCGCCCAATCGACCATCCCCTACATTGTCCAGCAGAAATGGGTCGCAAGTGCGGCGGCGTTCTTTTCTCCGGCGCATATTCTGCTACTGATTGCTTTCCTGATGCTGATTCTCGCGGAGGGAGGGAAAATTCCGGTTGACAATCCGAGCGGTCACTTCGAGTTGGCGATGATTGACGAATCGAAGGGCCTGGAGTACTCCGGTCGCGGAGCTGCCCTCATGAAATGGGGCGGGCAGATGAAGTTCCTGGTTCTCACTTGCATTTTCCTGAATGTACTCCTCGGGCCGTGGGGCTTGGCCCATGGCCAGCAGCTTGGCGACGTCTTGCTTGCCGTGCCGCTGATTCTGCTCAAAGTATTTCTGTTCGTCGTTATTCTCGTGGTCATTGAAACTTCGTTAGCTAAATTACGGCTTTTCCGCATCAGCGAGTTTCTCGGAGCTGCTTTCATTATTTCGGTTGCGGCGATGATTGCCAGTATCTTTTCCGGCTCAATCGCCTAAGGGGTGAAGGGATGAACGGTACCCACGTACCACTGGCAGAAGGACTGAATGCACTCACGGCTGGATTCGTCCTGCTCTCTGCTTTCGGGATGGTCGCCACTCGCCAGGTGCAGGGCGTGATGCGGTTCTTTATTTTGCAATCCGCTTTCCTGTCTCTATCCGCCTTCTTGATAGGGTTCAGCCGTAACTCAATTCATCTTTGGGCTCTTGGCGCGATCACCATCGTGGCGAAAGTGATTGCCATTCCATGGGTCCTCAAGCGCACCTTACCGGGCGATTTGTACGAGCGTAGAGAAATCGACCAGGCGCTGAACATTCCATCGTCTCTGTTATTAGCGCTGCTCCTTGCAATCGCAGCAGAGTTTCTGGTCGCTCCTTTGGTGGCGGCTTCCGCGGATGTAGTGCTCCGTGTCAACCTGCCTATCGGTCTGGCTGGGATCCTGATTGGAGCGTATTCATTGATCGCCCGCCGCGAAGCCCTTCCGCAGCTCATTGGAATCCTTGCCATGGAGAATGGCGCTTTTTTTGCCGGTGTTGCCATCTCTCCGGATCTTCCGCTGATTGCAGAACTGGCTGTCGCGATTGACGTGGTTTTAATTGCGGTTGTGATCGGCGTACTCACGCGCGATATCCATCGGACGATCGGGACCACGCAAGCAGCAACAATGACGGAATTGAAAGAGGAACCCCAGCCGTGATCTTGATCATTGCCATCTTCCTTCCCCTTTTCGCGGCCTTGCTCTGTTGGCTGAAGCCCCTGCGAACGATTGCATGGGGCACGACTGTGCTTTGTTTGTCGATCAGCTTTGCCATGGCGGTCGTTACTTCAGCGCACGTTATCTCAAGCGGGCGGGCTGTCGGGATTCCAGGCTGGTTTGAGGTTGATGGCTTAGGCGTGTTGATGATCCTGCTGGTCAGCTTCGTCTGCACTTTGGCTGCGGTCTTCGCTGGCGGCTATATGCGCCATAGCAGTCAACGGGAACGGTTGTGGTGGTTTTACTGCAACTACAATCTCCTGGCGTTTGCTCTGATGGTTGTGCCCGCGTTCGTGGATCCAAATCTGGTGTGGGTGGGGGTGGAACTGGTCACCCTTTTCTCGGTTCTCTTGGTTGCATTTGAGAGTACTCCGAGCGCACTGGAGGCGGCCTGGAAGTTTTCAATTCTGACAATTATGGGGGCCCCGATCTCTTTGGTTGGTTTCTTCGTCCTTTATTGGGCCTATCACGGCATCGGAAGTGGGACTGCGGAGACTTGGCAGAGTCTCCACGCCATGGCCCCAATGATGTCGCCAAATCTCTTGAAGCTTTCTTTTTTACTCGTGTTTGTAGGATTTGGCGCCAAGACTGGCTTGGCGCCGATGCATACCTGGTTACCGGATGCTCATAGTCAAGCACCCACCCCAGTATGCGCTGTGTTGTCGGGCATAAAGACCTCGGTGCCTCTCTATGCAATCCTACGGCTTCTTTCCATCATTCTGGCTTCACCCGAAGCGCGGATCGGGCGCTGGATGGTCGTGATCGGCCTGTTCTCGGTCGGGGTAGCAGCATTTTTGTTGCTACAGGTTCGGGATTACAAGCGGATGTTCGCCTTCTCGACTGTAGAGCATATGGGCATCATTCTGACGGCCGCGGGCTTCGCAACCCAAAAGTCGGATTATGCTGCTGTTGCTCAAATGCTCAACCATTCCATCACGAAGTCTCTCTGTTTCTACGCGGCGGGCATGGTGTTGCTCGCCCTCGGAACACGCGAGATAAAGGACGTGCGCGGACTGTTCCGGCTTTCGCCCTTCGTGGGTGCAGCCCTGCTCTTGTGTGCGTTAGCGATCGCCGGGGCTCCCCCATTCCCAATATTTCTAAGCGAATTTTCGATTCTTTCGGCGGGCATCCGGTCGGGAAACAATACCGCGGTCGCGATCCTCGCAATTTTGATTGTCGTTGCTTTTGTCGCGATCATGCGGCAAGTAAATAGCATGCTGTTTGGCAAGCCCGCGTTGCATTCAACTGCGGAGGCGACCCCTTTGAGCTGCCGCACTGCTGTACTGGTGGCGGCTATCCCCGTCGTTGTATTGGGCGTTTATATTCCCGGGCCGATGCATTCACTTCTGCAGCTCGCTGCACAACAATTAGGGGGACGTTGAAATGGCCATCTCTTCCTCACCGATTGAGAGACGAGCAGGAATGGACCTCAAGGGCTTAACCGCGGCTGTTGGAGAGCGCTTTGGGACGGCTGCGTCCAAGTCGAAGAGCGACAAGGGTTATGTACTCTCCCTGGCTGTGAACCAACCGGAATCCTTGCCGTCGCTCTGCCGTTTCTTGTTTTGGGATGGAGGCTGTTCCTTTGGTGGCATTGTCGCTGAGGAACATTCCAGCCATTGGAGGCTCTATTACCTGTTTCTTCTTCCTTCAGCCGGCTGGATTGAAGTGACCCTGCAATTACCGATTGAGGCAACTACAGTTCCGAGCATCAGTGCCGAAGTGCATGCGGCTGATTGGCACGAGCGTGAAGTGGAGGATCTTTTTGGGCTTCATTTCGAGAATCACCCTCGACTGGGGGATTTTATTCTTCATGACCAGGTCTGGCACGAGGGCATCGATCCCATGCGGAAGAAATTCGATGCCCACCGGCCCCATTTCGAGCGAAGGCCCGATGTAAATTGGCGGCCTCTGCTGGTAGTTCAAGATCCAGGTTCATTCGCTATGCCGGTGGGCCCAGTTTATAACGGGGGCATCGGCGAGTCTCTGCATTTCTTGCTGGAAACGGTCGGCGAAGATGTCATCCGTGCAGCGCCACGCCTTTTCTACAACTATCGCGCGGTAGAGAAAATTGCAGAGGGCAGAAGTATTTCAGATGTCTTGTTGCTCGCGGAGCGCTTCTGCGCCACATCCGCATTCGCGCATTCTCTCGCTTTCTGTCGCGCTGTAGAGGAGATTTACGCAGTCGAAGCACCCATACGGGCAGCGCATCTACGCGTTCTGCTTTGCGAACTGGAGAGGTTGAGGCATCATGCCGGCGCAATCACCGCCATTTGCGAGTCCACAGCACTGGCAGTCTCGGCCGCACATGCCGCGATCATCCAGGAGGAATTGCTTCGAGCCTCCTGCGTGTTCACCGGCCATCGCTATCTGTTCGGGCTGAATGTCCCTGGCGGCCTCCGGCGTGACGTGGAGACGGACCAGTGCAGCGGGCTGCTCAGAGCCGTCGATAAAGCCCAAGCGGAGTTACGCGTCCTCGAGGGTAGGCTTCGGTACAGCAGTAGCTTCTTGGATCGTCTTGAAGAGGTCGGAGTCGTTGACCGTGACCAAGCCCGCGACTTGAATTTAGTAGGCCCAGTGGGCCGAGCTTCGGGTTCCAGTCTCGACTTGCGGAGGGCATGTCCCTATTCGGCTTATGAACGGTACCGCTTCGATGTTCCGCAGGAGAGCGAGGGTGATGGCTATGCAAGGCTGCGGGTGTTGTTTGCCGAAGCGGTCCAGTCGGTGAAGTTGATTCACCAGGCGATCGACTCACTGCAGCCCGGCCCCGTATACAGTCCGTGCGAGGGAACCGCTGCTGGAGCGGCACTCGGATGGGTAGAAGCGCCGCGTGGGGCTGCATTGCACTGGGTAAGCGTTGACGATAAGGGCACCGTTGAGCGGTATCGCGCCATCACACCGTCATTTAACAACTGGCTCGGATTTCACGTCGCGGCGGAGGATTTTGCGTTCCAGGATTTTCCGATCATTCTCGCGACCTTCGGTTTGTCGGCAACTGAGTGTGACCGTTAGAGGTGAACTGGGATGAGCTTTTGGTTCTCGCATGGCTTGCGTCGAGGCGTCCAATCAACCCGATACCCCCGCACTGCGGACTTGGCGCCCGGGGTGTCGCCGGGCCGTCCGACCACGACAGACTTTGCCTCCGCCGGTGATGCTCGCGAAGCTGCGGCAATCTGCCCTGTGGAAGCAATCACCGCCGATGGCAGATCGGCGTTCGTGGATGACCGCCTTTGCATCCATTGCCAGCGTTGCCGTTTCGGAACTCGCTTTCCGATGAATTGGGACCCTGGGTACGAATGGACGGAGTTACCTCGCGATCGGAGCCAGTATGCGACCCTGCCCCACGCCTTTTCCAAGTCCATGCATGTAATGGTGGTCGACGCGGGTGATTGTGGCGCCTGTCTTCATGAAGTCAAGCAACTCAACAATCCCTTCTACAACATGCACCGCCTCGGTTATTTCTTCACCGCGACGCCACGCGCAGCGGATCTCTTGCTCGTCGTAGGTCCTGTGAGTGAGAACATGCGAGGCCCTCTCCTCAAAACCTATGAGGCCATGCCGGATAGCAAGCGGGTGATGGCCGTAGGCACCTGCGCCATTAGCGGAGGAGTTTTTGGGCGCAGTTTCATGTGTGCGGGCGGTGTAGGGTCCGTACTGCCTGTGGACCTGGAAGTTCCGGGAAATCCCCCGCCGCCTCTTGCCGTGCTCCATGGGCTGCTCGTTGCGTCTGGGCGTAAGCCCGCGACGAAGGGCGAACTTGTCTCGATAAGGAGATCGTGATTCATGGCCTCTGTAACAGCAGCGTCGTTGTTGCTGTTTTTCGTTTCGTGCGCGGTCGGGCTTCTCCTCTCGGCGCTCTTCGATCGCCGACGCTCTGGAATTGTTGTCACCATTGTAGGGGCGCTTTCTTCCTTGTTCATGATCCTGACCTCGGTAGTGGTTCTTGTCACTGGCCGAAGTTTCGAAGCTTCCCTGTGGGTTCTTCAAGGATTCGGTCCTCTCACACTGCGCCTCGATGCGCTGGCGGCAGTATTTCTTTTTGCCGCTGGAATTGTCTACTTTTCGGCGTCTCTCTTCGTGGGAAATTTCATCGCTGACCAGGTCGGCCCGAGGTGCCCGGTACGTGGATATGGCGTTATGTACTTCGCGCTCATGGCCTCCGTCGTGCTAATTCTTGCCGCCGACAACGCCCCGCTGTTCTTGATTAGCTGGGAGTGCATGACGATCTTGTGTTTTTTGCTCATCAACTATGCACAAAAGGAAGATGCTGACAGATCGGCTGGATACATCATGCTGGCCATGGGCGAGGCTGGTTTTCTCGCCGTCGTCATTGCCTTTTTGATTCTGGGCAAAGAAGCGGCTAATTTTTCATTTCCTGCTCTGGGCATGGCGGCCAGCGGACTTAGCAACCGCGCCCTGTGGAGTGTGTTTGTTCTGGGATTTCTTGGCTTCGGGGTAAAGGCGGGACTCGTCCCCGTGAACTTCTGGCTCCCCCGATCCTATACGGCGGCACCCTCGCTTTTCATTCCCGTGTTTGCCGGGGTCACGCTCAATCTGGGGTTCTACGGCATCCTGCGATTGAATGGAGACTTGGTTCACGGCGGTTATGGGACGGGTGTGTTCGCGTTGGCCGTTGGCAGCATTACGGCCCTCGTGGGAATTCTCTATGCGACGACAGATAGCGATATGAAGACAATGCTTGCCCACAGTTCCATCGAGAACGCGGGTATCATCGTCGCCGGCCTAGGGGCTTTCCTGATTTACCGTGCCTCCGGAAGTCCCGTCGCTTCCGCCATCGCACTGACAGCCGCCTTGTACCACATGCTGAACCACTCGATCTACAAAACGCTCCTGTTTCAGGGAGCGGCATACGTGGAAGCTGAAACCGGCACACGCGATATGGATCAGCTTGGCGGCTTGGCTCGCCTTTTGCCGGGATTGTCGGCCATTATCCTTGTGGGCTGCCTGGCAATTTCCGCGGTGCCTCCGTTTAACGGATTCGTCAGCGAGTGGATGACGTTGCAGGCGCTGTTACGGAGCGCGGTTTTATCCTCTGCATCCGTAAAGATCATTTTCGCGCTTTGCGGCGCCGCTCTCGCTCTTACCGCTGCTCTCGCCGTGACTTGTTTCGTCAAAGCTTACGCGATGAGCTTTCTCGGCGTGCGAAGGGGTACGTGGGAACCGCAACTGCGCGCACATGCGGGCAATCGTTTTCCGTTGGCATTTCTTGCGGTCGTCTGTTTGCTGCTGGGAGTTCTTCCAACTTATGTTATCCCGGCTCTCAACCGGGCGGTTGAGCCTTTGGCAGAAGCCAGCGCGAGCTCTGCGCTGGTGCCGCCGTTTTTTACGGCGAACTCGTCGAACCAGCAACTGCCGCCCGCATTTCTTCAGGACTTTCACAACTTGGGCGCCCAGACGGGAAGCAAGATCCTGCCTGGTCGCGGCCTGGTGAT
>Ga0335078_10010673_pt1 | contig 13599 bp, 10 predicted proteins | sample Lox_Sample_32_FD_206711 | JGI IMG/M metagenome (GOLD analysis project Ga0335078, IMG submission 206711) | Soil microbial communities from Loxahatchee National Wildlife Refuge, Florida, United States - Lox_Sample_3.2 | ecosystem: Environmental > Terrestrial > Soil > Wetlands | place: USA...
CGATTCCTGTCCAGAGCCACCAATTCGCGGGAGGGCAACAGCGGCCCCCGGCTCAGTTCACGCCTCGCCAGTAACAAACGGTGAAAATGGCTCTGTCGTCGAGGGCCGGTGACTGAGGCACATCCTCGCTGTCACCTGTGTAAATCGAAACCAGGGAGGGCAGTTGTAGTCACGAGGCTACGTCCGCAATCGGGAAAGAAGGACCCGCCGGATAAGGCAATGGTTCCGAGGCGTGGATGAGAAAAACCAGATTCAGGTGCTGGACGCACGCAACCGATTCCTCCGTTGCGGCCCGTTTTGCCGGCACGGCAACTGCGCTGGCCGTCAGGGCAGAATAATTGGGGAAACACAGCGATGAATTCCACAATTCCCGGATACTGTTGAATTGGAATCATAGCTAGATTGCAGATAAAGGGCTTACTGTGCACACGTTGAACGCTCACCGCGGAGTAGTGTTGAACTCGCAAGAGTCCAAGCTTAAAGGACGTACCGGCGCGCGGCTGATACCAACATAGCGCCGAAGCAGCCCAGGGTCTAGAACTGGGTAGTGTCCTAAAAGTGCGTTGAGCGGCGATCATCTTTAGGACACTACCTAGAACTGACCGCAGTCGAACCTCTCTTCATCGGACGTAGCTACGCGCAGTCGGCGGGTCACGAGTTGATCGAGCAGGTCAGGATATGCACTGGCGAAGGCCTGCGGATCTGATTCCCCGGCAGCAGGTCACGGCGCAGCTGAAACGTCATTTCCTCCTGCAGGCCGGACCCGTCTTACGATGTCGCCTGCCAGCCGAAAGGTCCTACGGCGCTTCTTCGCCGAGTACATAACCACATCGAGTTTCAGGTCGTAGAGGTAGCACCGGACGGTAGTGGGGTCTTAGCGGACCCCACTACCCACCGGACCGCTTTCCCGGTCCAGCCGAACGCACCGCAGGCGCCCGCCGCTGCCCCGTGCTCTTACGCAGATTCGCAATTATGATTCCGTAAGCCTCGTCCCGGCGGGCCGCATCGCCGATCATCTCTGCAATCTCGATCTGATTGCGGAACACTTCGATCGTGCGGATCTCGCCCTCGAGGGCCGCCAGTTGGTTCCGTTCGGAGCGGTACAGCCAGTACAGAAGCGCGCTTAGGAACGCCGGAATGCCTGCGATGGAGGCGTGGAACAATTTCGGGGCCAACGCTCCGGTGAGCGCCAATACCAACCCGTAGGCCACGATGCCCGCGAACACACCCGCTGCAGCAAGGCAAGCACCCATTACCATCGTGGCGTTGCGGCGCTCATTCTCGTATACCCGGCTCAAATCCACTGCGCCGCGTTCGATCGCCGGTGCGACCGCCTGGACGCGGAGTTCCGACTGGGCCGCTTGCTGGATGGCCTTGACAAGCCCGTCTTCCCCGCCCAACCGGAATTGCGGCCGCAGCACGTCCGTGTACAGCGCCTCGCTCAGCGCCCTTTTCGCCTCCTCGGTTTGCAGTGCCGACACGAGCTCGGTTAAAGCAGCCTGTATCATGCGCACCCTGTTTGTGGTCCCAGCCACAGCACTAGCGCCCGATTATAAGCTTCCGACACAGTCCGGGAGCCGTCCAGTCCCTGAATCCACAGCCGCGCCAGCTCGACGGCCGCCGGGGCCCACACCAGGGTATCGGGCGCCGCGGTGGACCCCATTTTCGCATTTCCGAACAACTCCTTCTGCCATGCTCGGGCCGTGCATACGAAGAAAATAAACGACAGCGGCCGCGCGGTTCGCTTCAGGGTGCTCCGGACCTTCTCCCAGGAAACCATTCCATCGGAGAACTCGATCGTATCGCCGGGAGCATGGTGCGCCAGCAGGAAGATTACGCTGTACCTACCGCTGGAAACCTGAGAGCGAAATTGCGGGTAAGTGATGTGGGGCAGGATTGTGGCCGCGGTAGTCCGCCGTAATTCCATCACCTCAGCGAGTGTTGGTAGCACGAGTGCCTGTTCGTATTGGTCCCACGTGACGTGCTGTTGCCGTATGAAATCGTGCCTGGGTCGGAACGGCCGCAGCCAACTTCGCGGCCGCGATTCTGTTTCCATCCGACCGCGCTCCAGGGGCAGCGCCAGCATCAGAAGCACGGCCTCCGGGTCTGCGACCTGCTCCGCCTGGATGCGTGTGAGCGTGGCCTCGATCAAGCGCGCACCTGCCCGCGGGGATCGCCCTGCAGCTCAACTTTCAAGCGCGGGATGGACTGCAATTTCTCGCCGGCCTTCCGGACACCGGCCGGTGCCGTGCGGGCTTTTTGAATGCGGTCCCGCCCGATGCGGTCGATTAAGGCGTCGATCGAGCGGTTCGGGTTATCATCGCGGAAGGGGACTCGGTCCAAAATCGTGCGGCGGGCGCCGGACGGCGTGTTCTGACGCACTTCGGCAGGCACGCGATCGAGATGCAGCCGGACCTCGGTTCCGCTGGCCTCCGAAGCGCCCCGGAACGCTTCGGCGGTTGCCGGGTTCTGCCCGAGCAGGGAATCGAAGTCGGCCACGCTGAATACCGCCACCGGAGCCGTAAACATCTCAAAGAAGATCGCTACGTTCTCCAGAGCGTCGTTGAAGCTATCCAAATTCCCGGAGGCGTACTGCGTCAAGACGATGCGCCGGAATCTCCCGGAGCTGGAGAACGCGTCCACCACCGCCGGGCCTCCGTTAGTTACAAGGTGCAGGAATTCCTTCTGTTGAGCCAAACCGAGCAGGAACAGGTGAATGCCCGCCAAGCTCATCCAGCGGTCACTGAACACAATACCGCCGCGTGATTCCCGCGCTATGAGCGTGATCTGCTTGACCACCGGATCGGTCATCAGCTGGCGGAAGCTTTGCCAGGTCAGCGGAGCATCGATCGCGTACATATAGGATTCCACGCGCCGCACCGTCGTGATGATGCCGCGCAGTTCCGCCGGGCCGCTGCGTGGCAGCGGCACGGTGGAAGCCACCACCGCATCGCGTACCGACGCCGATACGATCTCCCGCGCGTTCGACAAACTAGCCGAAAGATTCGGTTGATCGGGATAGATCACATGGCTGTCACCCCGCAACGCAGCGATCAGCCGTATATCGCGCTCGTCTTCGTCAATGGTCACTAGCTTCCTATTCGGCAGGTTCGACGCGATTTCGTCTAGCGCGTCTCCTAGCGGTTTGATTTCCTCGCGAAGCTGCTCCATCGAACGATCCACTTTACCGGTCTTCAGATCCCGAATCAGGTCCCACCCTCGGTTCAGGTCCGCGGTATTGACCGAGTGCAGCGTCATTAACCTCGGCGGGCCGCCTGAGTCGCGCACCAGAATCCGGGGTGGATCGCCGGTGTACCTCAGGTCTACAACGGCAAAATCGTCGGGCACGCTCCGCAGCAGTTTCATATCGACATACGATCGCCTCAATGGCGCCGAGGCATTCTCGAGTGCCGACAGGTCCCCTTCCGAGATATCGCTGAGCTGGGCCATTTTCGCGGTGAATCCGCTGTCATCGCTCAACAACGCTGCGATCCGGCGCGCCAGACCGGTTTCGGTCGCGCTCTCGGTCCAGGGCAATTCGATTATCCCCTCTGGCGTTACGCGCGCGCCTGAAATCCCATTGCTGATCACGATCGCGTGCGATATTTTGGACGGCGCGCTCAGGGTGCCTTGCAGCTTTTGCGCGGCCATATCGTCGGCCGCGACGCCCCTGGACATCGTGGCGACCCTGCCGTCGGCAAGCCGCAGCGCGGCCAACGACTTCCGCCCGGCCGATGCTCCAGTGGCGAGCGACTGTAGTTCGTCGGTGCGCAAGCCCGCCCGCAGCGGAGCCGTTTCGTTCAACTTCTCGCCAAGTGTGGCCCCCGCCGGCTTGAAATAAAACCCGTCTCCGGCGAGCATCCCCGAGAAGGACGAATCGCCGACCCGCAGAATGACGGGTTCGGCGTTCGGCGGAGGCGCTACGCTAAGCCGCGGCAGCAGGCGCCTGGCCTCGTCGTCCGCGGCGAAACTCTGCCACGCATAAGCATTGCTCAGCCGCGCCGCCTGTCCGCGGGGTAGGAACTCAGCATTCACAATTACCGCGTCCTCCTCCGTCTCGCGGCCCAGTCTCAGTCGCAGCGACCCCGGGGAGCTGCCTTGTCGGTCCCCCGAGGTGAACAGCGCCCACCTGTCGCCGTCCCCCACCCGCACCAGCATCGATTTGCCGTCCGGCAGAACCAGTGCCCGATCCGTCGCCTCCGCGACGCCGCCCGGACCGCCACCCGAATCGGCGCTGCCTTCGAGCAATTCCACGGTCTTCTGGAGCTCTCCTTCGCGAAGGTGGAGGTCCAACCCTTTCGTACCGGCGGAAACGGTGACTTGCGCGAGCGAGTGCTCTCCAATTTCCTCTTGGACGGTCAGGCCAGCCGGCTGGGCAGTGATGCTGCGACTCAGTCCGATGTTGGCGCCTTCGATCGTGCTACCTTCGAACCTCGCGCCCGCTCCTGCAGTCGTTCTGACAGTGTTACCCGATGGCAAAAATTCGATTACACGTCCCTGCCCGGAAACTAGCTTCTGCGCCGACGACTTCGCAAAATCGAGATCCGCGCGGCGGAGCGCCGCGGGAATGGGCGCCAACTCGGGACTAACCGCGATCTTCGCGGTCACCAGTTCATCCCCGGGCAGCGTGACCCCGCCGGACAAGAGGTTGATGTCTCCCAGACTATGAAATGGCTCGGATGCGATAATGGCGATACACTCGGTCCTTTCACCCAATGCCTCGCTGTTGACGAATGGGATGCCAGCCTTGAACTTCAGGTCTGGCGCTTCCTCCAGCCACCGGTTGAATCGCAGGCTGTGGTCCACTTGGACGTTCGGCAGACTGGCCACCGCCGCTGGCGGTGCCGGCCGCAGCCAAGCGAAAATGGCCGACCATTTCATGATCTCGTTCAGCCGGTAGTATTGCGGCTCGAAGTCCGCCACTTCGGTGTAATGGCTGTTCCACCAGGAAGAGAAGTGCTCCGATAGGTAGTTGGCGGGCACCTCCCGCCCGGGAAACAACGAGTCCGAGGAAGCGTTGTAGATACGCGTGAAGATCGGCGCGAACATCACCTCCGTTCCCTTGTCATGAAATTCCATCGCTTCTTGCCGCGGCCCCAGCCAGCCCCGCGTCATGTTGTTCGTTCGGATCTGTTGCCAATACATGGGCGAAACGGAAATCTTCGTTTTCGGCACGAACCCGTCCAGTTGTGGCGCCGCGTTCCGGTAATCGAAGCCCCACACCTTCATCAGCAGGTCGGTATAGAACAGCGTCATGCCTACCGCCGTCCCGCGGAAGTCGCCGTCGTACCGGGCGCACTGGTACGAGTCCTTCTCTTGCGAAAGATCTCGCATGAAGCCCGCTAGTACATTCAACTCGCGTCGCTTTTCGGGCGCGTTGGACGCCAGTGCCATCCAGGTGGCGCTGTCGACATTGCCGGTGGACGGCAAGCCTTGCGATTTTTGGAAAGCCTTGACCACCTGCTCCGTAACGGTTCCATAGACTCCGTCCGCGCCATTGAAGTCCTCGAACACCTCCCCGAGCATCTCCTGAACATCGCGCACCATGGGGCCTTGGGACCCGGAGCGCAAATTGATGTTACTGAGCTTTCCCAACGCGTAACGTTGGAATTCCAAGACCGGGTCGATGTCCCCCTTGTTCGCCGCAGCGGCGGTCTGCATCAAAATAGGTGCGTTCTTTTCCAGCGCACCGCGCAGTATATCGAGCTCTTCTAGAAGTTGGTCTTCCACCGCGATGGTGGTGCGGCTCTTCGTTGGCGCACCAGCCGCGCTGGGAGACAGCGGCCCCTGGTCCGCAACTTGTTCTGCCTTCAGCACGCCTGCGAGAGTGAAGACGTCCCGCTCTCCGAGGTCATGGACGGACGTGCGGTTCGACTCCGCTAGCCCAGATCCGGCGTCAGGTGCGACCTTCCGAAGCAATTGCTCGAGCGCAGTCAGCATCTGCTCGTCGCGCGCCATCTGCAACTTGATCGCGGCGCGTACGCTCGGCTCCAGCCGCTGGAGGTACCAAGACTTCAGCAATGTATCATCGTTGGCGGCTGCCTTCCGCAGATCGTTGGCCAACTCCGGGAAATTCGTCCGGGGATCCAGTGAAAAACCTGTCGAGGGCTGGAATTCCTTCATGGCCATCTCCATGGCCTGGCGCTCGAATTCCTGGTATGGCAATTTCTCCCGGAGCTGTTTCATGACAAGCGCGTAGTCGCCGCCGTCCGGAAGCGCGGTCTCGCCTGCTCTCTTCAGGACGTCGTGGGCGTTTTCGTCCAAGAACTGGAGGTACTCCTCACGGAATCCGCGGCTTAGCAGCCGTTCTCGGTAGTTCGTCGCCAAATTTCGCCCGGATTGGTAGACGGCCGCCAAATCGTCAACGGATAACAACCTGCCCTCGGATTGGCGGCGGCGTCCCCCCACCACCAGAGCCGCACCGTCGCGCCGTGCGTACGTGATGCTCTGGACCGCCTCCAGAGCGGCCCCAAGATCGGCAACGGTACGGATCGTCCTTTCTTCGTAACCCATGTCGCTCGAGAACAGTTCGCTGCCAGAAATCCGTCCTGAATCGCGAATCTCCAAGTCCAGAGCTTCCGCGCCCAATCGGTAAGCGAATACGGCTGCGTCATTGGGCTTTTGGCCGTGCAGCATGCGGTATTCGTCCGCCAAGTCCGCCAGCGTACGCATGTGAGCGCCGGCCTCCTCGGGTACTATCGCCAACATTCTGTTGTCCGCCAGCGTGATCATCCGGCCCGCGCCCGTACGGTAATTCTGGACTGGACCAAGATAATCCAGCCGTAAAGAGGGAAAATCGAAGAGCAATTGCTCCGGCTGTTTCGCCCTCGTTTGGTAAACTGCAGCCAGGGCGGCCCAATCGCGCAACTGCTCTCGCCGTTCGGAAATCTCCAGCCTCTTAAGGTGCGCCACCGAGTCGCCCAGCCGAACCGGCAACCATACACCATTCGTTTGTGCGGCGGCTGGTTGGTTTTGAGGGTTATAGAAGCCCGAACCCAGGATCAGGATTGTCACAAATCCGGCTCGGGATATGGACTGATGCACCAATTTTTCTGTCATGCGGTTCTCCGTTTCCGTTCGGCCCGGGGAAATAGGTTCGCATCCAGGCGGGATATTACGCTAAATTCGCCGGGTGGTCAATCCTCACATCGGACCCGTGGGATACTGCCTCCGCATCAAGCTAACTTCACCTGCTGCCATCCGTGCTTCCCGTCGCTCCTAGCTCGACGCATTTTCATTGAACGCCGGCAAGCCGCGAATCCGCAACAGCAATGCCAGATGGCGGGCCGCGGCTTCCACCAGCAGCTTCCTTTGCACAGACAACCATCGGCACCACGCACAGCCCACGCTCATGCATGTTTCTGGGATTCACACGGTGCTGGGCACTTGACGGTACCCAGAGAATAATGGCAGGAGATAGCAGCCGAGCGGCCATAAATACCCCCCTCTGCCGCCGAAATTGGATTCGGTGTGTTCAGTAATAGCCGATTTTAGTCGGTGTTGCAAGAACTATTTCCAAAACCCTTTTTTGTCCTTACTAGAATTGGTTTGCAAGACAGGTTTGCAGCTAAGCCCAGTGCTCTGCTGGCGATGACGGGCACTCGCCAGAAAGCGACCCGTTGAGCCGGACTATGTAGAGTCGCCGGGCTGGCATGCGCCAGGCGCTCAGTGGAAGACGCCCGATCTCAGACGATCTGAGACCTCGCCAGTAACAAACAGTGAAAATAGCTCTCGCAAGGGCTGGTGACCACTTTGAGCAATGGCTTTAACTCTTCTTCTGTCAGATACTTACGCTTCTCTTCCATGGTCACCTTCCAGTTTGACAATATGGCTGTTCTGTCAAACTCAGGGCCAAATCATGCAGTTAAGTCCTTTAGATCTGCATGCCCAATTTCACGGTTTGCCACGATAATGTCTAACTGAGGCACACATCCTTACTCGCTGTCACCTGTGTAAATCGAAACCAACAAGGGCAGTTGCAGTCACGAGGCTACGTCCGCAATCGGGAAAGAAGGACCCGCCGGATGAGGCAATGGTTCCGGGCGTGGATGCGTTCCGGGCGTGGATGAGAAAAGCCAGATTCAGGTGCTGGACCGCACGCAACCGATTGCTCCGTTGCGGCCCGTTTTGCCGGCACGGCAACTGCGCTGGCCATCAGGGCAGAATAATTAGCCCATCTGCGGCGGGAAGTCCCTGCTCTCGTCTTCTGTTTCTTAGCGGTGGTCAGGCTGTCGCTGCTGCGGGTTTCAGATGGCAATTCCGCAGTTCAGCCGATTGCCTTCCTTACTGTCCATAGCTCTCGCGCCCCTCCATTGGCGTAAAACCGAATCAAATTTGCTGCCCACGTGCCATGGGGCGGGCCGATGCCTTTTGAACGGCCCGGTTGGTATAGTGTCGGGATGGCCCGCCCGGATCACCTTAAAGAAGCGCGCGATCCGGTCGAAATCCGCATGAATCCGTTTCAGATGAAGGAGCAAACAGAACATGACTGAGGATGAGAAGCGGGACTTTGACGCAGTTTATGCGATACGCTCAGCCGCGTGGAATAGTTCCGACAAGAGAAGTGAGTTTGAATGGCGGGTGGCGCTAGGTTTATGGACGGCGATGGCTGCTATGATCGGCATTCTTTTGAGCGGCAAGGATGTAAAGATTGATTCACCGGTCAAGCTCGGCGGGACGATTTTAGTTGCTCTACTTGTATTCCTGCATGCATCGTTCACGCATGGAATACAGGAGGCTAATCGATATGATCGCGATCTAGCCGACCATTATGATGACTTCCTCGAAACGCAGTTCTTCCTGCCATCCTTTCCAGCCCTAATCACTCCAGCGTGGCAGGCACTGAAGGAACGGCGCGAAGCACGACGTGGAACTACACTGCTAACGAACTACTCACATCGCTTCCAGTCTTGCGTGACGCTTTTATTTGGACTTTGCCTGATCGGAGTGCTCGTTTCACGGTAACGTTATTTTGTTAACTATATTATTGCCCTTACAAGAGTTCTTTCCGCTACCTACCGCGCATCGAGCGCGGGCAGGCGCCGCTGGAGCTCCCGACGAACCACGGGCGAAGCCGGCGGCCCAGGCGGGCCCCCAAGCTCTCCAGCCTGCAGCAACAGCATCCAACCAGCGCCGAACAGACACTATTAATCCGGCGACGGCTTCCGCACTGAACTCTGGGAATATCACCCGAGCGCACGAGGCAGAGGGCTAGTGCGTAACCCATGCCTACGCGCATGGCGAACTTGCGCGGGGAGATCAGCTCAATGGCGGATGTGACCAAATCAGAGACTTCGGAACTCAGCGACAGCACGCCTCCACGGTCGAAGCCACGAACCATCGTTTCTGACTTCCTCCATCAGCACATCATTGTCACTTAGTTGAATCCAAGCTGCCTCGGCGGACTGCAATAGGCGACCTGGAGAAATACTTCCGTTGGCAACTCGTTCCTCAAAGTCCGCGAACCAGCACAGGTATTGGCGCCATCCGAGCGCAATCCAAGCTTGGCCGGGGTTTGCCTCTAGTCTGCGAATGATCTCCATGGCGAAAGGATTGCGCTCAAGAGTGCCATCAATCAAGCCATGCGGTCGAATTCGTAAAATGTCGGATTCGCGCACGAAGGCGTACAAGGATTCTTCAAACCAATATGGAAGCTGTCCACCTCCCGCCGCTGGTTCCTCAAAACGTGCCCGCGTGAAGCGTCGTAGATTAAAAAATTTCCCAGTTGAACAGAACGATGCGCCGGCCGCCTTCCACAAGATTACATCTGACGAACAGAACCCGACAACGACTGGAAGGCGTGCGCCTTCGAGCAAACTGATGAGTTTCATGGCGCCCTTCAGCTGCTCCGTGTCGGTCAATTCTCGTCTCGGTTCGGTCTCCCCTGTCAGGACAAGGAACACTCGCGCTGCCTTTGCTTGCGACACGATCGATGCAATCGTTCGGACTCGGGTCGGGTTGGATAATTCGGCATAGCTAACGATCACTGTCTGGATCGGACTGATATCCGTTCCTGCGAGGAGCGAAACGAAATCGTTGCCCACCTGCAGCGTCGTCGCGAAGTAGTCATCGGAATATGTGGCAGGCACTATCGCTGGCGAACAAACCGCGGACGGGCGTAGGCGAACGCAGGTGTCGCGAAGCCGTTGGCAAAGTGTGCTCCACCACTGAGACGAACTAAGATCGGCAGTATCAAAATCATCTGGGAAATAGTCCCATTCGCGAAGGACACCGCGCTCGGTACGAGGATAGTAGAGCTGCGGATCGAATACCGTATCGAAATCACGTGCTTCGCGCGCTCGCTCGATCTGGAGGGCCACTCTTGCTTCTTCATAGTTGATAGGGCTTAGAATGGCTCCGCTGTACCGCTCGAGGCCATCAGCGAAAAGCAAGTTCTCCGAATCGTGACCCATCTGGTGATACGCCGGCATCTACTTTTGTCTTTGTTGGCGCGCCCATTCGGTCGCCAACTCTCGCGGCGTTCGAATTCTTTCGACTGGCCATGGAGCAGTCATATCGACTAGCACCGGTAAGCCTACCTGTTTTGCCGCGGCCTTGAACGGGTCTGTCTGCGACCGTCTATCAGCCACGCGCTGCACAACTTCGACATCTGACAGGCCTTGATCTGCATAGGGATGGAATCCCAACGCACTCAGAGCTAAAACCACACCCAGCGAGAACTGATCAGAGCGCCAATCAATCAGGTTCTTGTCATTACGGAGTTGCTCTGGCGACGAGAAGAATGGCGTTCCAGGTCCGCTGACCTGCCACGAGCCGGTAAGTGAAGAATTCGTGAGGTCGCGAACAATGCCGAAATCCACTATTACTGGTGTCGTACCGTCCTGACGAAACATGATGTTGTCCGGCTTTAGGTCCCGGTGAACGAGATTTTGTGCAGCAATGTGATCGACAGCATCGATCAACTTCGCCCCCAAAGCTATGGTTTCATTGGGTGAGAGCAGGCTGGTGGTCAAGCGGCGACTCAGCGTGCCGCCAGGAATGAACTCTTCCAGAGAATACAGTACTGTGGTGCCCTGCCACTGTAGCTTCGCCAGGGTAACCAGCTTCGCAATACCAAGATGAGAGCAACGCTGCATGGCTTCGATCTCGCGTTGGGTGCGTTCGGCCGGAAAACCGGGTCGATATATCTTCAACGCGAAGGCATCCCCGAAGCTGTCAACGACCTTGTATGTTTCTTTGAACGCGCCAGCACCGACGCGCCCGGCGAACGTCAGGCCACGATTGGCACTGATCTGGCACGCGGCAGATTCAAGCTGTTGTGGACTCATGCCGCGATACCGCAGTCATCGACGCGACGGCCCGCGTAGCGAGCCATGGCTGCACCGGGTCCACGGCACTAGCTTCGTGAAGAATGCGCAAGTCGTTTGCATCGATATAGCAGATACCAACATTCCGCCGCTCGAACTCAGCCAAGAAGCGGCATGCTCGCATAGCGACCGGCTTTGGCAGCACCACGTACGACAGATTTGCGAAGCAGGTATTTCTGTATGCCTGCTGCAAGGCGCCGCGCCAGTTTGTAAGCTTGGCCTCGAAGGCAATAACGTTACCGGCGTCGTCTAGTGCAATAACATCTGTTCTTCCACGCTGATAAAAGAACTCCGTCGAAATGTGGATGCAGTTCCATGGTGTGCGCTCATCGCGAAGGCTTTCAACAAAACCTTGGACGAGAGCCTGCTCATTCGAATAACTCATTCATTGCTCGATTAGAATCTACCCCATCCTGCAAGGACACGCAAGCATGCTTCCGACTGCGTAGATTGCGTTGCCAGTCGGCATAAATTCGCTCACTCCACGTGAGCGATCTGGAGTGGACCCCGTTTTTGAGACAGCCGGTTAACCCCTGAAAATCATCGAAAGGGGAAATCGGCAATGAAGTCACGACGGAAGTTCAGCGAGGAGTTCAAGCAGGCAGCGATTCGGCAGATAGCTGGAGGGAAGAGCACGGCGGAGGTGGCGCGGGCGCTGGAGGTGCATCCCAGCGATCTCTACCGATGGCGCCGGGAACTGGACGAGCACGGTCCGCAGGCCTTCACCGGCTCCGGCCGGAAGCGCGCCGACGAGGACCGGGTGGCGGAGCTGGAGCGCAAAGTGGGCCGCCAGGCGCTGGAGATCGATTTTTTAAAGCGAGCCTTGCAGCATGTCGAGGAACAGCGCCTGCTGCGGGCACTGAGCAACGGCGCGCCTTCTACGAACAGGTCGGCAAAGAAGTGAAGACGGGGACGGAACTGTCGGCGGCGCGGATGTGCACGCTGGCCGGATTCAGTCGGGCGGGCTACTACCGTGGGCAGAACCCCGCGCCGAAGCCGTCTCAGCAGGACCTGAAACTGCGCGACGCGATACACCGGATCGCGCTGGAATGGCCCGCCTACGGCAGCCGCCGGATGAGGAAAGAACTGGGAAGGCGGGGCTGGAAGGTGAACCGGAAACGTCTGCAGCGACTGATGCGGCAGGACAATCTGCTGTGCGTCGCCAAACGGAAGTTCGTGGTCACCACCGATTCGGGACATCCGCTGCCGGTGTATCCGAACCTTCCGCCAGCGATGAGTGTAAGCGGTATCAATCAGCTGTGGATCGCCGACATCACCTACATCCGGCTGGAAGAGGAGTTCGTCTATCTGGCGGTGATTCTGGACGCTTATTCGCGGCGGGTGATCGGCTGGAGTCTGGACCAGACGATGGCCGAGTCGCTGACGCTGGCCGCCCTGCGGATGGCGCTGAAGCAGCGCGCGGTTCCGCCGGGACTGGTGCATCACTCGGATCGTGGCGTGCAGTACGCCGCCGGCGCCTACACGCAGTTGCTGAAGGACCACGGCATCACCATCAGCATGAGCCGCAGAGGGAATCCGTGGGACAACGCCGCTTGCGAATCGTTCATGAAGACGCTCAAGTACGAGGAGGTTCACCGCACCGAATACCGGAACCTGGCCGACGCTAGGGCGCGGATCGGCCAGTTTCTGGAATCGGTCTACAACGACCGGCGGCTGCATTCGTCGCTGGATTACCGGTCGCCGAGCGAGTTTGAACGCAGTCTCCCGCCGGACCAAGGGGAAAAGGAAGCGGCATGAGTTTTTTCAGGCATGCGCGATCTATCGGTCCGATGGCTGAACAAAGCAACAGGGGCGCCGAAGCGCCCCTGCTCATCGTCCGCGATGAGTCGCACCGGCTATCCCTCGGCGGGTTGCTCTCCAGCAGAGCCCGCTTCCGTTTCGCCGGATGTGCTCAGCATGCTATGAAGAAGTTTCGGCAGTCCAGCAATTTTCAGCAAACTGCAACCTGTGGGTTACGGCATCCAGGCGCGCCAGACCCTGCCGCGCCAGGGGTATCGGTTTATCGCTCCTGTCAGCGCCGGCGACCTGGAGCCTATCGGCGCTATCGTTGAGCCGCCGCCGCAACCCGATCCGGCACCGGCCGTTCCTCACACCGGCTATCGGCTGCCTCATTCAAAACTTCTGGCCGCTGCCATCGTACTTTTGGGAGTGGCCCCGGTAATCTGGTACGCGGTTTCGCACAGACCACCGCTGCTCACCGAACAGGACTCCATCGTCCTGGCCGATTTCGAGAACCGGACCGGCGATCCGG
>Ga0335078_10010674_pt1 | contig 13599 bp, 19 predicted proteins | sample Lox_Sample_32_FD_206711 | JGI IMG/M metagenome (GOLD analysis project Ga0335078, IMG submission 206711) | Soil microbial communities from Loxahatchee National Wildlife Refuge, Florida, United States - Lox_Sample_3.2 | ecosystem: Environmental > Terrestrial > Soil > Wetlands | place: USA...
TGAAATCTAGGTGAGCTGGTTTGGAAATACAAGAAGACCTCGAAGCCAGAAAGGAAGCGGCTGAGATGTCTATGCCGAGTTCGCTGAGCGGCGTCCAGCCCAAGTTTGAGACGAAGGGACTGAAGGCGGGCTTCCGCGCCAACCTAGTGCTTCAGGGGATCGACATCAAGTTCCCCCCAAACAAGGTCACCGCCGTCATGGGCCCGTCAGGGTGCGGCAAAACGACCTTCATACGGTGTCTCAACAGGCTCCACGAGCTCACCCCCGGTGCAACCGTGGAGGGCGAGGCGCTCTTGGACGGGGAGAACATCTACGACAAGGCCGTCGATCCAGTCGCGATTCGTCGGAGGATAGGCATGGTATTCCAGAAACCCAACCCGTTCCCTACGATGTCGATCTACCACAACGTGGCCGCCGGTCTCACGCTCAACGGCGTGAGGGACAGGAAGGTCCTCGACCACGCGGTCGAGAACAGCCTGCGCGGAGCCTATCTCTGGGACGAGGTGAAGGACAAGCTGAAGCAGTCGGGGGCGAGCCTCTCGGGCGGGCAGCAGCAGAGACTCTGCATCGCGAGGGCCCTCGCAGTCGAGCCGGAGATCCTGCTCATGGACGAGCCCTGTTCCGCGCTCGATCCGACCGCGACCGCGAAGATCGAACAGCTGATGGTGTCGCTCAAGCAGAACTACACGATAATAATCGTCACCCACAACCTGCAGCAGGCATCCCGCGTCGCCGACTACACGGCCTTCTTCTACTTGGGCAAGCTCATCGAGTTTAACGAGACGGCCACGCTGTTTGAGAACCCGAAGGAGGAGCTCACCGAACGCTACATCACCGGGAAATTCGGGTGAAAGAGAATGCCAAGACTCATGGACATGGGACTGGACTCGCTGAACTCATTGCTCCTCGAGATGGCAACGATATCGGAGAGCTCGGTCGCGACCGCCATCGAGTCATATCAAGAGGGCGGGAAGGGGACGGGGGTCAGGGACTCCGCCAAGAAGCTTAGGGCCCTGCACCACCAGGTCAGCGAGCTTTCAATGGAGATGATCGCACGGTATCAGCCCGTCGCGTCGGACTTGCGATTCATCAAGGCCTGCTTCGAGATTTCCTACGGCTTCTTCAGGTACGGGAGATACGCCCGCGACATCGTCGAGGTTCTCGAGATGTTCGGCGACCTTTCGTCATGCGATCACAAGGCGGTGGCCGACACGGCCATAAAGACCCAGGAGATGATAAGGATGAGCATCGACGCGTTCGCCAGGAGAGACGTTGAGCTCGCAAGGAAGATACCCAAGGCAGACGACGTTGTTGACGCCCGCTACAGGGACTATCTTCGGAGGGTGATGACCCGTTCGACCGACCTCAGGTGTTCGCTTTCGGCCACTCTCATCTTGAGATACCTCGAGCGCATCTCCGACCATGCCACTTACATAGGCGACTCCGTGGTCTACATCGTCACGGGAGTAGAGCCGCCAGTCTAGCTGTCGCTAGTCATCACAAAGGGTAGGAGCAAATGGCGCTTGAGCGCCCCCTTCGAACCACCGGCTCACGGCCACGACCTTCCCGTCCGGCAAATGTATGAATTCGGCTCCCCGCCGTTGAACTCGATTGCTGGGTTTCACCGAGAGCTTCTTCGCCTGGCTAGGTTCAACCGGCTTGCCCACAGTTCTGGGCTTGACTGCTGCGCTCGCGTTAGGTAAGCGTCTTAGGCCAATCTACCTTCTCGCATTTTCCACTGGCATCATCGTCTGGGTGTTCGTGGACGTGATTAACGGCGCTGGAAATCTCGACGTAAGCGCGAGTTTCTCGGGGGGCTTGGAGCAGGTGGCCATAGTGGTTCTCTTCGCGGTGGGACTGGTCGCTTTCTCATCGCTTGACGGCTCAATCTTCCCCTCCAAATTGACATCAGGAAGCAGTCTCGCTCTTCCACTTCTTTTGTCAATCGCGATAGGATTGCATGGATTGGGGGAGGGCAGCGGATTCGCCGATGTTTCCGCGACTACTCCCATCACGTCTCTCGTGAGTGCGTTCGGTGGGGAGGCGTCCGGGGCGGCCTATGTTGCTCACAAGTTCTTGGAGTCCTTGGTTGTCGGCGTTGGCTACCCGGCTTTCTCTTCAGGCCGACCCACCGGGATCTCAGCCCGAGCCAAGGATGCCGCGCCTCTCGCCCTCGGTTTCATCCTGCCATCAGTCGTCGCTATGGGGACCGGATACTTTGTCGCCTACAACTCCAGTTATTTCTATGCTCTGGGAGCGGGCGCTCTTCTCTACGCCCTGCTCAAGCTGGCGGGACCAATCTTCGCCCAACCTGCTCCGGGGGACGCCAGCCCATCAAAGATCGTAGCATGTGTCATGGCTGGGGTTCTGTGCGTGTATTTGGCAGCGCTTCTGCATTCACATGTTCCTTGAATTGTTGGCGCCTTTGAAGCTCTATTCGCCGTCCGGTGGTCCTGGATTGCGATAATCACACTCTGCGATTGGTTTGTTCCTAGGCAGCATAGATTGAGACGCTCTATGTAGACACCGCCTACACCGTCTTATCGCTCGAAACGCATAAATGTCGAGACTCGAGGAAGGCCCCGTTTGATAGGTTTCGCGGAAACCTTCGGCGCCGTTCTGGCTAGTTTCCTGATTCCTACTTTCATCGGGCTCCTGGTGATATCGGCGGCAGCGAGATATCTGAGTCCCAAATACCTCGCCGCGTTCGCAATAGGTCTCTATCTCTGGTTCTTCTCGGACACGATCGGCGACGCTTCCCTGCTCGGAGTCAGCGAGGGGTTCACAGGGGGTGCCCTTCACGTCGCATTGTGGATAGTCTTCGCCGTCGGTGTTGCCCTCCTGTTCTCGCTTGATAGGAAGATGTTCGTGGAGGGATTGGAAGGGGCCGACTTCGGATTCGCGATACCGTTGCTCGTGGCAATTGCCGTGGGTATGCACGGCTTCGGTGAGGGCGCTGCCGTCGGCGGAACCGCGGCCGTCACTACGAGTTCGAACCTGCTCGACGCGTTTGGCGGCCTGTCTGCCGGTGTGGCGTTCATCCTGCACAAGGGGCTGGAGCCCATGATGATGGGGGCGGCTTATTGGATCTACGCAAAGGACCATGCCGGCAACGCCGCGGGGCGTGTCAGAGACCTCTGCGTGTTGGCTGTGGCATTTACGCTCCCGGGAATCATCGGTGGGGCGAGCGCATACTATCTGGTTCAGGCGTTCCCCAACATCGACTTCACCTACGTTTTCGCCTTCGGCCTAGGGACTTCGATCTACGCTGCCATGAGGCTCGCTCGGCCCCTCTTCCTGGGCTCGGGCTCGAAGTTGGAATCGGTCAAGGTAGCCGTCCTAGTGGTAATCGGATTCACATGCCTTTATCTGGCTGCCCTCCTCCACGCCTAGAGGCCTAGGTTCTGATTGAGTTCGAGTCGCCTTATCGTGCTAGTCATAGTGATAATAGTGCTGGCAGGCGCTGCCGCCACTGCGGCTCTCTACCTGGTTAGTAGAGGCAGGGCATCGACGACAGCCACCCTTCCGTCGGATTGCGTGAAACCACCAGACGGGTTCTTGGTCGTCGCGAGCAGCACGGGCTACAACGACAGCATCGGTCACGGTGCCCCATACAAGGATTGGCCGATAATCACCGTCCAGCAAGGGCAGACGGTCAACATAACGGTCTGCAACACGGACTTTCAAGCGCATGGCTTCCAAGTCACCCACTACTATGACAGCAACATTGTGACCGTCCTGCCGGGGCAGGTCCTCCACGTCTCATTCGTCGCGAACGAAGCGGGGGAGTTCCGCATCTACTGCGACGTCTTCTGCTCCATACACATCTACATGCAGAACGGCGAGCTGGTAGTCACTCCGAACTAAGGCACTGGCTCCTTCGGAGGGCTAGCTCCCTGTAGTCCTGATTACCCTGGTTGTCCTCTGGCTGGGCTCTATGGCAACCAAGTCCTTGGTGGTGACCTTTTCGCCCTCCCTGTCCCAGCCGAGCCCGAAGAGCCTGGCGTCCACAGGCCTCTCTATCCTGAGTTCGATTCTGCAGCCCCATGGTACCGTATACCTCAGCGGGTGCTCGTCAGTGCCTTCCCTTTCTGTGTAGGTGGGGAGTATGTGGCACACCCCGACGGTGTCCTCGTCCAGCAGCGTGTGGGCATCGGCCACCAGGGCGTCTCCATCCTTCAACTTATCCGGGTAGGAGAAGTAGCCGGTCGAGCCGGCCCTGGTCGCGACCACGACGCCATCGCCTATGGCGGAATCGACGATTGTGCTCCCCGCTCCCTTCACGGTCAGGCGGTATCTGATGCAGTTGCTGTCGGCTCCTCGCTGCAGATAGACGTCCGTGAAGACGTCTCCCAGTGACCTTCCGCTCTTGACGACCTCGAGTCTCTTTGACTGAACCACGCGGTAGCTCCCCTCGACAACCTTCGCTAGTGCGGAACCCAGGTCTTCGAACTCCACTTCGGCCAGGAACGCCTTGGATCCCGTTGGCCGACTCGACTTCACTCCTACAAACAACAGTGGGATTGACTCGTTGCGGCCGAACTCGCTGAACACCCCGTCCCCTCCCACGACGACCCCTATCTCCGCCCTGCGGCTGGATACCTCCATGCCTGCTGCCGTCACGACCTTCTTGACCTGTTCGTAGTCGACCTTCGGCTTCACTGGGTCCAGCAGGATTTTGACTTTCATGTCATGTCCGTCCACGTGTGGTGCGGGTCCTCAGTCTCCCTTCGCTAGGTATTCGAGCATGCTGCCTTCCTCGTTGTCGCCCTTCTTGCCCTCGATGAAGTTAGTGGCCCTCTCTCGCGCTTCGTCCTGCTTGGGGGTCGAAGTCCCCAGCATGTTCATCATCTTCAACGAGTTCTCCACTGCGAATCCCCTGAAGTGGTTGTTGAAGTATCCGAAGGTCTTCTTGGCCGCCCCAGTCACTTCCTTCACCTTCGGGACCCAGGTCTCCAGCTCCCTGTCGCTGTACCGGTAGTTGTACCAGGGCCTGCTCCCCCTGCCGTGCCAGCGGATGAAAGCGAAGTCGGCGGTCACTACGGCGTCGGGCGGCAGCAGGGGCTCGTCCACGATCACGTTCGCCACGTTTCGGCTCCTCAGAATCGACCACGCTTCCTCCCTGAGCCAGGAGGGGTGCCGGAACTCGACAGCGAACATGACGTCCTCCGGTATTATCTCAAGGAACCCCTTCAGATTCCCGAAGTGCTCGTCGTAGGTGAAGCTCGGCGGCAGCTGTACGAGGACTGGTCCAAGCTTCCCACTGGCGATGAGGGGTTTCATCAGGCTCAGGAACCTCGTGAGGTCGTTCTCAACGCCTTTTCCGATGTCCAACTCCTTGTCGTGGGTGATCTGCTTCGGAAGCTTCGCCGAAAACACGAAGTCGTCTGGCGTGTACCTCGACCAGCCCATCACCAACCCCTTCGCCGGATAGGCGTAAAACGTCGAGTCTATCTCGGCGGTTGAGAAGACCTTCGAATAGAAGGAGAGCTTGTTGGTGTTGGACGTGGGGTAGAAGACGCCTCCCCACTCGCTGTAGGACCAGCCAGAAGTCCCTATTGCCAGCTCTCCCATGTTCGAGTCGCTGGCAAGCAGTTGTCGATTTAAATGATGGCCTCTAGAACACGGGAATCCAGCCCGGCCTCAACGACCACGTGGCCATCGCATCGTGGGCGTGAATCGACTCGAAGCACCTGCCGCTGATGAACATCGCGTTGGGGAACCTCTTGACGCACTCCCTGACTAGGTCTTCTGCGAAACGGGGGTTGTCCTGGGCCTCGAGAATCTTCTTAGCCTCTTCGACCCGCTTCATCTCCTCCACAGGGACGGCTGAGAAGCACTCCGACATCCTCCGGATGAGGTCGTTGGAGTCCAAGGGCTTCGGGCTCCTGAGTACCAGCGTCAGCTCGGCGCGCTGCATGTGGCCGATGCCGATCATCTTCTTGCTGCAAGGGCAGGCAGTGATACCCTGAAGCACGAACTGGTAGGTGAGCGCGCCCCTCTCCGTGGCGCGTATCTTCACGTTCGCGAACTGGTCAACGTATGGTGCCTCGTAGGAGCACGTGAGTTCCGCCCCGGGCTGCGTACTGTTGATCTGGGCGCATATCCACCGCAGCCATTCCTCAATGCTTCCGGTTCGGCGGCTGGACGCCGCCCGCACCAGGCGACTCATGTGAACGCCCCTGTGTAACTTGGTTGACGTCTGGATGTTCAGGACCACCGGGAATCTGAGGGAACCGTTGGTGTACATCACTTTCAGGTTCGCCACGCCCGCGTTGACCTCAACGTCAGAAGGCTCTTGTTGGACATCCGCCGAGGTGTCTATGTACTGAGTCCTCTGGGTCGGCTTCCCCTCCTCTGTGCTTACCAACCGCCGTTTGGCCGTTCAAGTCCTAACTTTAAGACTTTCTGACCGTTCCGCCTGACCTGGTCCCCTTGACGAGGGGGTCCTTGACGCCGGCAAGGGAAAAGTTCGCCGTCCTTGAGCGGCAACCGTCGCAGTTCCAGCAATGGGCGACGCCCTCCCCATGGCAGCTCCAGGTGAGCTCCAGAGGCACTCCTAGGGCCGCCGCGTAGCGGATCACTTCCGGCTTGGTCCTGTTCCGCATGGGCCTCAGAATGACGGTCTTGCGCGCTCGCAGAGCGCCGGACGCGGCCCAGATTGCCTCCTGCAATCTCTCGAAGTACTCGTCGCTAGTATCCTCGAAGATGAGCAGGTCCTCCTTGTTGTGGCCGCCGATTATGGCGTCCGCGCCCACCTCCTCGGCGTAAGAAGCGGCGATGCCGTAGAAGATGGTGTTCCTCTGAGGGATGTATGTCGGGGGCCATCCGACCAGCCTCACTCCACGCATGTCTCCGAGTTCCTTCAGCTCGGGCAGGCTGGCGATTCTGTGCTCCGAGACCCCCGCAGCCTTCGCTATCGCCTTGGCGGCTTTGACCTCGCCCCGGGCTATGTGGTAGAACTCCATGGTTAGAGCCCGAATGTCATACCCTTCCTTCTTCGCGTGGTAGAGGCTGGCGGCTGAGTCGATTCCGCCCGAAAGGAGGACTATCGCCTGTTTCGTTGCTTCCCGACCTCGCGGGAATGCACCTGAGCCAAGAGGTGTGTCCCCTTGTTCAGGCCTTCATACACGTAGACTCCCACGGCCGCGACGTTGCTTGGCATCTTGGGCGCAATTCTCGCAAGCACCTGCTTGGCCATGTTCTCGACCGTGGCCTCGCCTTCTAGGAGGACGGTGGTCTGCTTCGGGGCCGTTATCGAGAAGTCACCGTGCACGGTCTTGAACTTCAGGCTGATGCTGTCCGCATCCTCTCCGGTGACGTACTTCCGGTTGATGAAGAGCTTGTGGTCCAGGCCTCTTATCGCCTCCCTTATCACATCCTTGGCCACCCCGAAGTCCACCACCATGCCGTCGACCGGGTTCCCCACTATCTCGACCAGCGCCGACGAGGTGTGGCCGTGCATGACCGAACACTTCTGGGTCTTCGGGAGGATGTGGGCATAGTCGAAGTTGAAGGATGGATCATCTAGGAAGATTGTCTGCGCGTCACCGGTACGCGTGGGGCCAATCTGAACGACGCCGATGCCCGCGTCGAAGTCGTCGCTGAGTTGCTGCTTTGTCGTGATCAGGATGCACTTCCTGCCGGTCTTGGCTAGGCTCCGATTCTCCGCCGGTCCGAGCGCCCGCTCGACTAGGATGAACCGCCCGTTCACTTCGAAGTCCGCCGTGACGCTTGTCCCTGGAATCGGGACGTCCTGGCGGAAACTCTCGCCTATGGAACAGAGAATTTCTCCCACCGCCTGCCGGAGACTGGAGTCATAGCTCCGACCGCCGCTCCTGTATGTCCTCGCGTAGCCTCCCTTGTCCAACTCCCTCAGCCTGGGAGCCAGCTTCTCAACAAGGCTCGCGCGCGCCAATGCTGCGGCGCCGGTTCTGCTTCGTTAATAGAATTTCCCTCTGGCACCCGCTTCGGCCAGTCTCGGCCCAGTACCGACACCGAGCATCTTCCTGCCCTGAATCAAGAAGAGAGCCGCATGCGCATCATCAATCACTTCTGATGGCTGACATGCCTCTCGGCTTGACTCCGACGTAGATCTCGTCTTCAAACAGGGTCTTCCCGCCTGGCTTGAATGTCCAATCGACGTATCTCCTGGTCTCGATGAACCCCGCCTCTTTCATCGCCCGCAGGAAGTCCTGAGAATCGAACAGCCCGAGCCTGTGAACGTCGTCTCTCAAGGCGATGACCTTTCGACCGTCCTTGATGAGATAGGTGAACGATAGTTCTCCGATGTTTCCCCTCCGCTTTGAAGTGCAGATTCGGGCTCCGATGACGCTGCCGTCGTCGAACGCGGACTCGTCCCTGTACCCGTCAACGAACCCCTTTCCGGTGAAGTGCGTGTCGAACACGGCCACACCGTTATCCCTCAAATGGCTGTAGAATCCCCCAACAGTCCTCCCTAGGTCTGCGTACGACAGATTGTATGAGATTGCGCTGAAGAGGCAGATCACCGCATCGAATTCTCGATCCGTGACCTCGTCAAGGTTTCTCATGTCGCCCTGAAAGAAGCTGGCGCGGCGAAGGACTTTCTTTCTGGCCACTTCCAAGACATTCTTGCTGATGTCAACCCCGGTTACTTCGAACCCTCTCTTCGTGAGTATCTGAGCGTGGTTTCCCGTCCCGCAGGCAACTTCGAGGATCGTCCGCACTCTCGCACCGTGTTTCTGGAAAATCTCGAGGAGGAAGTCGACTTCCCGGTCGTAGTCCTTGTACCAATACACGGCGTCGTAGTATTTCGCCAGTTCAGAATACAAGGGGAGATACGCATGAAACGCCGCGTTCGTGGCTAATATATGTGAATCTCACGTGCCGGACAGAGGCATGGTGCGGCGTGCGGGATTCGAACCCGCGCAAGAGGCTTGGGAAGCCACTATCCTAACCACTAGATCAACGCCGCTCGGCGAGGGGCTTTCTGGCAGTCATAATTCAGGTTTGCTTCGCTCGTCATCGCATCTCCGCCGTCCGGTCGGAAGCACAACAGTGGAGTCCACCGCTCATCTTGACGGCGGGACGTCTATCCAGGCAACTTCTTCAGCGCTTCGATCGCTTCAGCGACGTGTCGCTTGGGGTTGAGCTGCGAGGAGTAGAGATGCCTTACCACGCCCTGCCTGTCGATCACATAGGTGACCCGGCCCGGGAACAACCCAAGTGACGAAGGGACGCCGTAGAGCTCTCTGACCTTCGCTCCAGTGTCGCTCAAAAGCGGGAATCCCACGTTGCACTTCTTGGCGAAGCCGCTGTGTGAATCTGTGCTGTCCGAGCTTATCCCCAGCACCTCAGCTCCTAGCCCTGTCAGGCCCTCGTAGTTCTCGCTGAATGCGATGGTCTCGGTTGTGCAACCCGTGGTGAAGTCCTTGGGGTAGAAGTACATGACCACGTTCTTCTTCCCCGAGAAGTCGTGGAGGGATACCATCTCCCCTCTCTGGTTGGGGAGAGTGAAGTCGGGAGCTCTGTCTCCAAGGTCCACCTTGGTTGTCAAGTCGAATCGCGAAAGCGTCTGCAGGCGTAAGAATCTTACGTTCCCTCGGTCATCTTCTTCAGCGTCAGGGCGCCGTTCCTTATGTCGAGCTCGTAGGTCTCGTTGACGTCCAACCTCATCCCAAGCATGTCGTACTCGGTCTCGGTGAGAATCATTACGACCTTCGCGAATCCCACGTCCCGAAGCTGGGGCATCAGGCCCATGGTCTGGAGTTGCGAGAGCATCCCCTGAAGCACTCTGCCCTCCTCGCTCTGTGCGAATGGCTCTACCCTCCGAGAGTCCCGGACCTCGACAAGCTCGATCTGCTTGGCTGGTAGACCGGTAAGTGGGTCGGTGACACTCGAGATCCTGTTTACCTTGACCTTGGCCATCAGGAGTCCTCTCTCATGCCGCGGTTAAAAACAACTTCGGTGATTTGCGCCCCGTTTTCTGAGGCAAACCGCAGGCTCAGTGGGGAACGTCGGTGCCGGGCGTCTCGGACTCCTTCACGACCTGGTCGATCCTCGCCTCGGCGTCCGCCGGGCTCTCCTGCTGCTCGCCCTGGGACAGAATGGACTCCACGAACTCGGGCGTTATCACCCTGGCCATCGAGAGGTTGACGAGACTGTTGGAGGAGGCTTCGCCGGTGACCCTCCCCGTGCTGCCTCTCAGCTGCCTCCACTTCAGTTTGCTGTTCCCGCTCTTTGAGGTGTAGATTATCCCCAGTATGTCCTTCGCGTTGATGAAGGTAATGTCTCTCATCTTCTTCAAGTCGACCTTGTCCACCGCCTCGACGTAGATAGATCCCATCTCGCCCTCCTTCTCGGGGAACACTTCGGGGTCCCTCATGTACGACTCTGGAATGAAGTTCCTGCATGTGCTATTGATTAGGAACCGCCTAAACCCCTCTAGGTTGCACGTGATATCGATCTCCACCAAACGGGAGTCCCCTTACTATCCGAAATCGTCATGGGTTATAAACTCATTTCCTACTATCGCCGACTGGTCCGTCGCCTGTCTGCATTCGAGCGTGAGTTCCCTACTCAAGATCTCTTTCATGAAGTCAGATGGGCTAATCCGGTCATCACTCACGGAGGCAAGACTTCCTCCCGAAGATTAAAGCGTTGTCTGGAAGGGGTCTTGTCCGCCGTAGATTTCAAATGGGCCGCCGGTCTGGTATGCCCTCGATGCGTTTCCTCATGCGCCAGCGCCCCTCCGACGGCGACAGAGAGCGCTTCCTGTACACTCTGAAGGCGCTCGCTCGGAGCCTCGGAGCGGATCCACGGAACCCGAAGTGGACCTCGAATGGCTCACTGGAAATCGACATCTTCGTGCCGACGAGAGAGGACTTTCTCCTCTACCTTGCGGCCGTGGAGCCCCTGGGAACGGTCGACTTCTGGAGGGACCTCAACGTGGCACCCAAGCACATGGATGAGAATGAGCTCATTTCCGAGGCGAGAGAATACTTCAACGACGAGAGGTACTGGGAGTGTCATGAGACGTTGGAGGGGCTCTGGCGGACCCTGTCCGGAGACGAGAAGCGCTTCCTACAGGGGGTCATCCTCGTCTGCGCCGCGTTCGTTCACCATCAAAAGTCGGAGGACGGCGTAGCGCTTGGTGTCCTCCGGCGCGCCCGACCGCAGCTGGAATGGGATCAGCCGATGTATCATGGGATCGACGTGCCTGAGCTGAGAAGGAGTGTCTCGGACATCCTTCGGCAGGAAGAATTCTCGTCATTCGTGATCTGATCCCCCGCACTACAGTTCACGGGCAAGGTGTCACCCGAAGACTGGCAGGTTCATCGGGTTCGCTTGCTCGGGTATTCTCTGAACGCTGCGGGTGGCTTCGAAGTCGGCCACCGCTCCGAGCACGCTGAGAATCATTCCCGCAATAAGTGGAATCCCGCCAAGCGTGGAGTATGCCATCGCATTGGAGACGAGCAGGCCTGCAGACAGAACGACGCCCGCGAAGAACGCGGGTCGCGGCCCCCAGCGGCAGACAACCACGTCTGCAAGCAGCAGGACGCCCAAAGCGAGAACGACCTCCGGGAGTCCGCCGTAGAGCAGCGTGGGGCTCGACGCGCCGAACGGAGGAAGCGACAGCCCGATGGTCGACCAGGGTGAGAGCACGTAGTACAATACCCACGCCCCCTGCAGGGCGTTCAAGAGAATGGCTATGTTCTTGACGCGCGACGTCTTTACTTCACCATCGTCAGCCTGTAGTAGCCAGCCTCGATGTTCTTGTTGATGTGATCCTTGACGAGGTATAGTCTGTGGATTGGGATCTCCATTCCGGTCTGTAACGAGTAGTCGTCTCCCACCACGAACTCGTGAATCTCGCCGCTCTTGCAGGCGTGGGTGATCTTCTTCCCCGGCTTCACTCCAAGACTGTACATATAGACTTCCTTTGCGGTGGTGCAAGTAAGCACGGCCCACTCCTCGTCGTCGGGGATGGATTCGAACCCGACACTAGGTTTCAGGCCTTCGCCGTATCTCTTGTCGTCGCAGAAGAGCCTCTTGCACTTCCTGCACCGCCAGACGTCAACGACCCCCTGTAGGTAGTTATCGCGGTTGACGTTCACCATGCCGGTGAAAACGACCTCATGTTCGCACTGGCTCAATTAATTCCTACCTCCCACGACTCGGTCTTTTGTCCGTTGCGGCCTCGTAGAGCGGGATCAGCTCCAGAATGAGCCTGTCCACCCGCATTCGCCTTTCATTCATTTCCCTGATCGCCGCTTCTCGCCATGTCCTGTAGCTGTTGGCGACGGCGAGGCGGGGGTGCACAGGGACGAAGCTCCGATTGTCGCCCGACCGTATGATCATCCCCTTCGTGAGCAGGACATCTTTGGCTCTGCTCCGAGAGGCCGAGAGCTTCCCTTCCTTCAGCGCGTCCAGGTAGAGTCCTGCCTCGGAGCCGCTGAGACCGACCTCCTTCATCAGGCGGGCCCTGGTGGCCGCCTCGTCACGCAGCACGCCTGCGACCCGCCCCTCCGGCTACAAAAGGCAACCTCTCTGGTCTTCGGCATCCACCGTCTTCATTGATAAGCCTAGACCTTGTTGGTCCCCTGGGAGTCCCAGAGGAACTCGAAGTAGTCTTTCGCGAAGCTCGCGAGCCCGTGGTGAGAAGCCCAGATCGCAAGAGGCGTCGCACCCTGGTCGCCCCCCGCCAGCAGCAGGACGACCTCTCTTGAATCGCTGACCAGCCCCCCGCCGTACATCGTCTTCCTCGTCCGCACCTCTGCCAGCTTCGAGAGCTGGTCTAGGGCGGTCTGGGGCAACTCGGGTGACGTCAGAATCATGTTCTTCACACCCTTCTCCTTTAGCGTGGCGAGCAGCGGTGCCATCTGCTCCGTGACTGGGACCAACTGAGGCGGGAGCGCTATGAGCAGCTCTGTCCTGCAGTTCAGCAGCAGATTCTTCACTCTTGAAAGTATCTCGTTGGTTCCCCTCATGATCCAGATGTCGGGCTTCTCCTGTTCTCCCCTATTGGCGTAGATTGCCATGAGCTCTTCGAGAGCGACCTTCTCCTTCTCCTTCCGCTCGGTCTCCTGGTGCGTCCTGAGCTCGTCCAGCGATGTATCCGGGGGTTTTGCCGTGTAGACGATGGGCCTGCTCTTCTGCTCCTCAACCCAGCCCTTCTTGTGAAGTGACTCCAGCGCGTCGTATACCTTGGAGTACGGGATTCTGGCCGCTCGGCTGACATCACTCGCGGTCATGGTTCCGCCCCGAAGCAGAGCCACATAGGCCTTCACCTCTGTCCCCGTCAGCCCAAGGTCTTCCAGCGATGATGAGGCCCGCTCGCTAAGGCTCGAGGTCCCCCACCCCTCCTATACTCCCAGTTCCACTTCTTTCTCAACGAATGTCCAGAATTGGTTCTCTAAGGCATAGCTCCAGAGCGACAGGGGAATCTCGACGAAGAGCACCAGGAAGTCGAGAAGGATTGTCTCCAGGACGGCCACGCTTAGGTTCTGGAGCCACTTGCCAATCCCGAAGGACACCTGGAACTTATTCGGCTCGCCGCTCACCACTACCGTGAACGCCCTGTCTGCAGCCAGAAGGCTCCGCAGCATGCCTTCCTTC
>Ga0335078_10010675_pt1 | contig 13597 bp, 10 predicted proteins | sample Lox_Sample_32_FD_206711 | JGI IMG/M metagenome (GOLD analysis project Ga0335078, IMG submission 206711) | Soil microbial communities from Loxahatchee National Wildlife Refuge, Florida, United States - Lox_Sample_3.2 | ecosystem: Environmental > Terrestrial > Soil > Wetlands | place: USA...
CTTGCACTCACATCCAGCTATTTGCCACTGTCTTCGATGGGCACGATCACGGGCGGCGTATGGAACGGAACGGCTATCGCGCGTGCGTACGGCGGCCTGAACTCCACCAGTGCGGGGACTGGTCTGCTGCGAGATGGAACGACCCCGACCGCCTCAGAGATCAGCGGCGACTGCACCACGTCAGGCAGCAACGCGATTACGTGCACCAAAACGAACGGCACAAGCTTCGCTGCGGTGGCTACCAGCGGCAGCGCTACCGACCTGAGTAGCGGCACCCTTGCGCCAGCACGGCTACCATCTCCAGCCGGGGGCGGACCTCCCGGCGGCGTGGCGGCGATTACTTCCCCAACTGGCTCTATCTCCACCACGGAGACCGCTGTCGTTTCCTACGCCGTCCCGGCCAACACGATCCTGGCCGGCACAACCTACCGAATCAAAGCAGTGGGGCAGGGCACGTCCTCTGCGGCGAATACGAGCGACTTGCGCGTCCGCTTAGGTTCCACCGGCAGTTGCAGCAGCAGCGACACCAATCTCGGCACAGTGGCCCTCACGGCGGCCACGAGCGGCACCAACATTACGTTCTCGATTGAATTCTTAATCACATTTCAGTCCACGACTACATCGGAATTGTGGGCCATGTTTAACAACAACAGCACTCTCGGGTTGTATTCGACAGCCAGCCCCACGCAACTGGCTCCGGTTAATAGCACTGGACTGACAACTACCTCCAACGAGATTTTGGAGTTTTGCTACGTGTCATCGGCTGCGACGACCTCGGCAGACTTTTCGCTTGCAGAAATCGAACTGGTGAAGCCGTGAAAAAGGTACATCTCAAACAAGACGATCATGGAAGGCGACGTGGACCGAACGATCGCGGGCAAACACGCGGAAGCGTTGAACCGTCAGGTTTCGTCCTTCCCGCCTCTAGTCATGCTCCGAACCCTTGACCTGTTCGGTGGGCATCGGCGTGCCTGGAAGTAAACGCAGTAAGCGGGGAAAGACAAACGCCACAACAAAGTATGCGATTGTGGCGGCGAGTGCGAGGAGCAAGAGACCCGCCGCGCAGGCCATGCCGATGGCTGTCACGAGCCAGACGGTCGCTGCGGTTGTCAAGCCCCGGACCCGATCCTCGTGCACAAAGATAAGACCGGCTCCGATAAAGCCGATGCCGGTGACGATCTGCGCGGCAACGCGGGATGGGTCGAGAACAACAAGCCCGTTCGTAAGAACATTCATGAAGCCGTACTTTGAGATCAGCAGAAAAAGGGCAGCGGCAGTTCCGACGACCGTATAGGTGCGCAGCCCGGCACTCTTATGGCGAATTTCGCGTTCCAGCCCGATCGCTGCGGAAAGGAAAAATGCACTGCCAAGTTCAAGAAGCTGCTTCACGCCCTGCCCGTCCATGTCCGAGATCAGCATGGGAACAGTGTAGCCCCATGAACGATCATGCGCGGACTGCGTGATTGAAGAGGTGGCTGACGTTTAGGCCGTGAATCCGGGCGAGGATCGCCCAGGACCACACCGCAGCTTGCAAGGGGGCCATGCCTGACGCCTGGCACGCCGCCGCTGCGGTCTGGGAACACGTCCCGCGCGATAGCTAGTGATATGACTACACAACGCCGTCGTTAGCGGTCCGGCGGGCAGTCGTGTTGTCGATGCGGTTGGGATGTGGTCTAATTCTAGGCGGGTGCATAAACCCTACGCAAGCGGCGCGCCGAAGCGCTCGCGGAGTTTCCGCCGGCGTGGATCGAGCGCGGGCGGGCGGGGATTAGAGCAACACGGTCGGCAGCGAGGTGCATAGGTTTCGCGCTAGAACATAGTTGCCAATGCCTTCCGCAGCAACCAGAAGGATATTGACGCGAAGCCCCATCCCGCGCGGTGTACTGCGGTGGCGGCTTATAAACTGCATTTGTTTACGTTCCGGATCGGCAAGAAGGAGTTTGGACCCAGCATTGTCATCCGCCCGCTAATCCGGTCTGTTTCTGCCAACTGAATAGCCAGAACTTCTGTAACTCGGCCGCCCATCTGGCCATTTCCACCGAATAGGCGGCCTCATCTTCCAGAACTGTAGTTGGGTTTGCGAGAAGTTCTCCGGAGGCATCGTACTCAACATGAATGGATTGTTGAGTCCGAAGTCCGCCTTGCTCGGCGGATCGGAGTGAGCGATCGTTCCGCACGATGCGCCGGATGAACTTGTCGATATCGAAGCTGGGATCGCCCGCGATGGACTCGACGGCACAGCGAATCAATTCCGAACGGGGCGCAGATATGGCCTCCTCGTAAGCGTCCGGTTTTGTCTGCTTCAGATCGTCGAACATGGCGTCCATCTGGCGCGCGAACGCTTCGCATACCGCGGCGGATTGGAAGTACTGCCCCATCGCTTCCCGACCGGTGATTAGGGCTGTGTATTTGCCTGCTTCTTCGAGCGCGGAGATCGCCAGGGCATTCGCGGATGCGAAGCGCCCGGCGCTCAACAGCAGTTCGGCGTCTTCGACCAGCCGGAAGATATTGCGGAGCAAGACTTCGTATTTCGACGGATCGTCCATATATCAAACTACCGTATAGTAAATGGCCCCGTGACTGCACGGTGCGTCTTCGATCAGTGATTTCCGGCGTCCCGCGACCGCCCGCGGCGAGCGCCATTCGCGACGTAAACTGCGCCGCGGCGCGGACTGGCGCTGTCCGGAGCCAGGAGCACGGCTGGCGCGTCGCGCAGCCTGGCGCCGGCGGCCCGTTCCGGCGCCGCGCGCAGACACGCTGCCCGCGCTTCGGCAGCTTGCCCGAACTGCCGCGGAAAGCGCCCTCGTCTGGCCGCGCACGAACGCCATCCGCCAGCAACACGCCGCCTCGCGGGCGTGGCGCCCGAAGCGCTCGCGCATTCCCGCCGGCGTGGGTCGGGCGCATGCGGGTGGGCACGCGCTGGCCGGCGTAGCTCGCTTTTGGTCGCTCCCGCCATCGCCGAAGCGACTGCCGACCCGGAGCGCACCGGTAGCTTGCCCGCGCCGCCGTTGAACGCAGCCTCGTCTGGCTGCGCAGGACGCCGGACGCAAGCGGCCCGCCGCCTCGCGGGCTGCGTGCCGCCCGAAGCGCTCGTCGAATTTCCGACGGCGTGGATCGGGCGCATGGCGGCGCGGCGAGTTCTGGCTGCCGTAGCTCGCCCTTGGTCGATCTAACCATTGCCGCTGTTGCGTCGTGGAAGGGCCACGGGCCGCCGCGCCCGGCCGGTATCGTACAGCAGCGAGCACAGTGGGATTGTCTGGCATCAGCGCTGAGCCTAAAATACGGAGGGAGATTCCACATGAAGCTCAACATTAAGGCATTCGCGTTAACTTGCGGCATGGTTTGGGGACTGGGACTGTTTTTCCTCACCTGGTGGATCATTGCATTTGAGGGCACCACGGTGGGACCTACGCTCATTGGCAGGCTGTACCGTGGTTACACGATCTCTCCGATCGGCAGCGTTATCGGATTGATATGGGCGTTTTTCGATGGCCTGATTGGCGGCGGAATATTTGCGTGGCTCTACAACAAACTAACGGATACCGCAGTGTCCAAATAGGCACGTGAAAGGGAAGGCCGAACATCCGCCGGCAGTTTACGTTTTACTCAGGGACTTCCACGCCTGCACTTTTTGACCGCGATTTTTTTGGCGCGCGAAAAACGGAGAAAGACCGCATGTCGAAGCTGAAGGCCCAGGCCGCCGTGGTTGCCAAGCGCATCGCCGACTACAAGGCGTCGGATTCTTGCGCGAAGCGCCGCGGAACGCGCCCTCGTCTGGCTGCGCAGGAACGCCTTACGCAGTCAGCACGCCGCCTCGCGGGCACGCGCGCCGAAGCGCTCGCAGAATATCCGCCGGTGCGGGTCGAGCGCGTGCGCGAACACAAGCATTGGTTCGCTTGAGCTGAAAATCGCTCCTCCGGGCATCCCCCGTGGTGTTGCATATTGTTGCATAACGCGGTACCGGCCTGGGGCGAACCCTCTGCGCCGAATGGACGACCGTGAACACGGCTCAATAGCTCTAGCTCTGGTTGGCTCGCCATCGAAGCTGTAATGAGACTGCAAGGAGCGTGCTCAGCGCGTCTTCTCCGACACGTTCGAGTTCTCGTGGTTAGAGATCCGGTGGTTTGGTCGAAGTAGCTGCGGAAGCAGTGTGCCCCGCGCTACAATCGTTTCGCGCCGCCGTGTCCAAGCGATCCCTGCGCCAAACCATCGCCGCGTTGAGCTCGCGCCGGAAGATAGCGGACCAAACCGTGACTCTGAACGCCTCGCGGCCTGTCGCCAAGGCATTGGAGCCGGGCGCGCGGTGGGGACAATTCCAGATCGTCAAGCCCCTCGGCCACGGCGCCTTCGGCTATGTCTACCACGCCCGCGACCGCCTGGAACGCGACATTGCCCTCAAGATTCTCGACGGCCCCGAGGCCATTCGGGAAGGCAAGGTCCTCGCCAAGCTGAAGCACCCCAACCTGGTCGCCGTCCACAGCTACGAAGAGACTGCAGACGGCGCGGCGCTGTCGCTCGAATTGATTCACGGCGAGACGCTGGAGAGGTTCGCCACCGAACGCGGCCGGCTCGATCCCGCCTACGCCTCTCTGATGTGCTTGCAGGTCTGCCGCGCGCTGGCGCTGGTGCACGGCAAGGGCATTGTACACCGCGATATCAAGGCCAGTAATGTGATGCGGCAGGCAGATGGCCGCATCGTCCTGGTGGATTTCGGGTTGGGCCAACAAATTAACCTGCACAATGCCGCTGGTGAGATCGCCGGCACCTTGCCCTACATGGCGCCGGAATTGTTTTGGGGGGCGCCCGCTTCGCCGGGAACCGATCTCTATGCTGCCGGCGTGCTGCTCTATCATTTGGTGACGCTCGACTACCCGGTGTCGGCCCGCAACGCCACCGGATACCAGCAAGCGCACGCCGCCGGAGAACGCCACCATTTGCTGGATGTCCGCCCGGATCTGCCGGAAGCGTTCATCGCGGTAGTCGAAAAAGCCACCGAAACCGATCCCGCGAAGCGCTTCCGGTCCGCGGGCGCGATGGCGCAGGCACTGGAGCAAGTGGTCCAAAGCAAACCCTGGTCCTCCCGGCGCGCAACGCGGCTCATATGGACCGCGCCGGTTATCGGCGTCCTGGTTGCCACCGCGTTCTTCTGGCTCCAAATGCGCGATAAATCGGATACCCCGCTACCGCTCCAGCTTACTCGCGTGACCAGCGACGATACCCTCAGCGGCGATCCGACACTTTCCGGCGACGGCAAGCTGCTGGCCTACGCTTCGGATCAGGCGCATTCGGGGAAAATGGACATCTGGCTCCGCCAACTGCCCAACGGAGCCGCCATGCGGCTGACCCATAGCTCCTTCGACGAATCCAACCCGGCACTTTCTCCGGATGGCAGCCAGATCGCCTTTCGCTCGGAGATGGATGGCGGCGGAATCTATGTCATCCCGGCGTTCGGCGGCGAGCCGCGCCTACTGGCGCCGCGGGGACAAGACCCACGATATTCGCCCGACGGCAAGTACCTGGCCTACTGGATTGGCGAAGTCCATTCGCGCCTGCCCACGGCCAAAAGCTACAGCATGCCCGCCTCCGGCGGCGCGCCGCGGCAGCTCTGCCGCGGGCTTGCCGATGCGCGATACCCCGTCTGGGCGCCGGATTCCCGGCACATCCTGTTGCAGGCGTCTCCGAACGCAAATCTGCCGCCGGACCAGGATGCCGAATGGTGGGTGGCGTCCACGGATGGGTCCGAGCCTGTCAATACCGGCGCGCTGCAACGGTTTCGCGCGCAAGGCCTGGAAGTGCACACCTATGCGGTCTATTGGTACCGCGACTATCTGGTCTTCTCCGCCGCCGACAAAGCCAATGTGAACCTTTGGCGGGCACGCCTGGAACTCGGACATTTGACACGGCCCGGCGAGGCGCGCCGCCTGACCTTCGGCACCGGTTTTGAAACCGCGCCCTGGATTTCCGCTAGCGGAACACTCGTCTTACAGAACCAGCCGAGCAATCTGCGCATTTTCGCCCTCTCAATTGCGGGACCCGCCTCCGACCGCGCGCCCGAGCGAACCCCAGTACGCGTCACGGATACCGCGGAGCTGGACGCATTTCCGAGCGTTTCCCGCGACCAGCAGTGGCTGGCTTTCACGCGGACATCGTCGGAGTCCGGCGTGCGTCAGATCTGGCTGCGCAACCTGCAATCCGGAAAAGAGACCCTGATGACCGACACACCTACGCGGAAATGGAGCCCCGCGCTGAGGGCTTCGGGAGACAGCATCGCCTACGGCGTCGAGGAGGGGCAAGGAGTTTCGATCCACATCATGGAACGGAGCACGCGCGAGAACCACCGTCTTTGCGCGGCTTGCGGCTCACCCAGCGCCTGGTCGCCGGATGGCAAAGCGGTTTTTTCCTCGACGGGCCGCGAGATCCAGCGCACCGACATAGCCACCGGGGCGGCCACCACGGTGCTATCCAAACCGGGACTGCAGTTGGACGAGGCCGAGTGTTCCCCGGACGGGAAATGGATCGCCTTTTCCGCCCGCGCGCCCGGTCAGGAACGCAACGTCTATGTTGCGCCCTATGGGCGGGCCGGCGACTGGCGGCGTGTGGACCCGCGATCCGGCTGGAGCGACAAGCCGCACTGGTCGACGGACGGCAAGAGCCTGTATTTTTACTCCAACTCGGACACGTACCGGTGTATCTGGAGCCGCGCCTTCAAGCCCGCCACTGGAGCCATGACAGGACCAGTCCGGGCGATCTTGCATTTGCACAACGCCAGGCTGTCGCCGATGAGCATCTCACAGCCGGTAAGAAGCTTCGCCGTGGCCGCTAATCGTATCTACCTCAATCTCGCCGAGACCTCGGCATCCATTTGGATGAGCATGCTACCGGCCAAGTAGGTGGATCGGATCGATGCGTACGCCGCATCACTCTGGTAAAATCACGCACTATGCCGCTAATCGATGCCGTCATGGAAACGTGCCTGCGGTTGGGAGATGTGGGCTGGCGCTCCTACCTGTTGCAGGTTGCCGATCTGGACATCGGGCAGCCGACTCCCGCAGCGCTGGCCAGTGAGCTCGGGCGGGTGCTGCAGCGGATCGACCGGAGCGCGCCGGGATTTCGCGATTTTGCCCTGGAGGGGAGTCGCGCGATCGAAGCGGGCCAGCCCGCGCATAGTCTGCTCTTCCACGCCCTAGCCGCGCCGCAGCTTGGGGTGGGACAGGTGCAGGGCTTCCCTACTCACGCGGACATTGAAGCAGTGGAGAATTACATTTACGGAGTCAGTCCCCCATCCATCGCGGACCTCCGGCTGCGGGCCGCGGGCGCGCCGCTGGGCATTGTGGCGTACGTGGCCGAGTACCGCCTGGCGCCGCAGACGGTCCACCGGAAGCATGCGGATATGTGTTACGCGCGAACGGGTGTGGCGCGGATCGGCAATGCGGGTCCGCTGTACGATGCGGCGGCGCGGGGTTACACCGGCCTGTCGCCAACGCACGGCGAGTGCCATGCGATTCCGTGCCGGTTCGCGGCTTACATCGCGGCGCAACTTAAGGGCGACGAGTCGAGCTTCGGCCCGCTACGCTTCCGGACGGGGGGCGTGGACGCCGAAGGCAACCCGGTAAAGCCGGATAGCGACAGGCTTTTCTGGGTGCCGATGCAAAAGCTCTTCAGCGGCGACGAGTGCATTCGCGGATGCACAGTGACCCTGCGCTTTCGCAGTTACCATCACAACGAGAAGCTGCGCCGGATTCATCTCTACTTCGAGGAGCATGCACTTCCCTCACAGTATGCCGGCGCCGAACTGCATCAGTATCCTTTTGTAATACCGGAAAACGTGCTGGTGGAGACCGACTCTTCGGGAGCGTCGGTGCTGGTGGCACCCGCGCCGCATTCGCTGGTAGAAGAAGCCGTGCGCAATGGCTCGCGGCTGGTGTTGGACGTGCCTCCCGGGGGCATGCAGGAAGGCTCCTCCTTCTGCATTCCAAGCCGGCCGAGCGGGGCCTGCCGCGCGCCACAGTACATCTATGTACGGCGGGAAGTGGAGAGGGGCGGCGGGACGAGGAGCCTGAATGGGTCACCGGATGTGAGCAGGATAGTCAATGTAGGCAATTACCAGGCGCAACACTATCTCGATTACACGGGGGATGGATGGGTGCAAGCGGAATGCGAAGGCTTGTCGCGGGACATCCCGCAACGCCTGGCGGCGTACTCGATGCTGTCCGCGCCGGACCCGTACGCGGCCATCCGGGAAACGGACTTCTTCGACTGGTGGAAACGATCGGCACCGCCGGATGTGCACGCGACCTTGTTTCCGGATTACATGGGATCTCTTCCGGCCGAACCGCTGTCGGACGCCCGGATCACTGCGAACATCACCTTTCGGGACACTGCCAATGTGGCCACCAGCCAGCCGATCTTCGTGAGCAACGACGACAGTTACACGGCCATCGTTTCGAGTCTCGACGCGGGTCAGGACGCGCCCACGCAACTGGACATCGTGGAGTATCACCGCAGCTCGCCGCTACCGGACTGCGCATCCGGGCTGTTCGCGCCGGGATGGGACGTCAGCATGGACCTGAACGACGATGAAAACTCGCCGAACGGAGTCCTGCATCTTGCCAACTATGGCGGGGGCAGCCCTTTTGTGGAAGATATGCGCCTGTGCGCGGCCTTGAACGCTTTCTGGCCGGCTATCGCTCCGGATGACGCACGCTTGTACGAGCCGGGCTCTTTCGCCACTGTCACGCCCATCCCGCAGTCGCGGCTCGGGTGGGATGGTTTGCCCGCTCCCGAACCGGTGGCGCCGGGGGTGGTGCGGTTCGTATCGTTAGCGTATACGGATTATGTGGAGCAGGTACTGGGCCCGGGATTCGACTTCTCCAAGCTCGGCGTCACCACTGCGGCGGAATACGAGACATGGACTCTGCTCATGGCGCGCGTCTATGAGACGCTGAACGCCACCAGCACGGTGGCAAAGACGCGGTGGGCGATCCCTTATTTCGACAAGGCGGCGCCGGACGATGCGCAGTTGCTGGAGGCGCAGGGAGCGACGGGAGTCAGATTGAACGATCCTTACCGGTTTGATTTGATCTGGCCGATTTCGGTGGTACCACAGACGGACGAGCCGTTGTTCGTGCACACGGCGTACCGGCGGTCGGTGGTGGCGTTCGCTACGCCGCGTCACGTGCTGTTTTTGGATACTTTGAATGCGGGATGGGAGTGTCGTGGATTCTAGCCAGGTCGCGATTGTGGGCGGCGGTCCGTCGGGGAGCGCTGCGGCGATATGGTGCGCACAAAGCGGGCTGGACGTGGCGCTGCTGGAGGCGCAGCCGTTTCCGCGGGACCGTCCGGGCGAGAGCTTGCATCCCGGCATCGAACCGCTTTTCGATCAACTGGGCGTGGGTGATGCGGTGCGGAGCGCCGGTTTCTTGCGGCATCGCGGGCATTGGGTGCAATGGGGCGAGGCTCGGCGCTTCGAGGCATTCCGCGAGGGTTCCGACGGGCCGTGGTTCGGATTCCAGGCCTGGCGCGCGGACCTCGATTCGATTCTGCTGCGGCGCGCGAGGGCTGCCGGGGCGCGCATCCTGCAACCTTGCAAGGCAGGCGCGCCGGTCGTGGAGGGCGGCCGCATCGTGGGGATCGCAAGCGACTTAGGGGTGATTCGAGTGCGGTTCGTCATCGATGCCAGCGGGTCGCGTCACTGGTTGCACAGGCAAGCCGGCATCGGGATGCAAAGGGCTTCGCGGCGGTTGATCGCGACCTACGGGTATTGCAAGGGGGAGTGCGACGGCGACCCTATGCTGGCTGGCGACTCGACGGGCTGGACGTGGACGGCACGGGTGCGGCCCGACTTATTAGCTTGGACCCAGTTGGGCTTCACCAAGCTACGGCGGGAGCTACCGGAAACGGTGCGGCGACTGACTTCGACCGGTCCGGTGCGCGGCGCGGATGTCACTTGGCGCATGCTGGAAGCTTGCGCCGGCTGCGGGTACTTTGCCATTGGGGATGCGGCGTCGGTGCTGGACCCGGCGGCTTCGCATGGCGTGCTGAAGGCTGTGATGTCCGGCATTTTGGCGGGCGATTTGATCGCGCGAGCCGTGCAGGGGAAGACTACCGAGGCCGCTGCGGCGGGGGCTTGCCGGAGTTGGACTCGGGAGTGGTTTGAGCGGGATTGCAGGAAGCTGCGGGAGTTATATGCGGCGGGGCTAAAGCGCCACGCCGGCTAAAGCCCGCCCTCCAGTCACATTGTCGGCCTGGGTGGTATAAGCTCGGAGCAACTTAGTCTTGTAGGCCTTTTGCAGGGCGCGGGTGGCTATCTCCCAGGCAGTTAGCGTTCCGACAGGCGTACACCGCGCTTCGAATCGGTGGAGAACCTCGTCCACCGTGAGACTGCCGTCGCATAACTCCAAGAACTCGGCGGCGAGCGGCGATATTTTAATCACTTCGATTTCATCCTCGGTGACCCGGCGGGTGGCCACGATGGCAGGGTGGTAAATGGATGCATCCGCCGGCTGTTGCGCGCGCAGCAATTCCACGACGCGGGTGACGTCGGAGGCGAGATGCAGGACGTAGACGTGCGGATTCAGTCCGAGCCGCATGTCGCTTTCGAGGACTTTCAAGTTGCTGGGAGGGGCATCGCCGGTATCCACCCGTAGGACTGCCCGGAGGGCTTCCTCGAACTCAAGGAGAACCGATTCGAATTCGCTGCGCGACTCGGCGGGGCGGGCGCGCAAGAAGCGGACAAAATCGCGGTCGAAACCCCACATGGCGTAATAACGCCGCATATCGCAGCCGCGTTGATGCGGCACCAAGGCGCGGCTCCAGGCGCGCCATTCGTCGAAAAGGGCCAGCAAGTCGCCGCAGCCAGCGTACCAGGCTGCCAGCATCCAGCGAAAGCGGGAACTGGTGCGCAGGAAGAATTCGCGCAACTCCTGCAAGTAGCGCCGGTCCAGGTGCGGGGTGGGAATGGCGTAAAAGTTCTGGAAGACGTCCGGATATGCGGCAATCAGGCGGCGCTCGCGGTCGGCTTGCACCCAGCCGGAATGGGAGAAGTCCGTGTAGATATCCTCCAGCAGCAGCCGGTCGCGGTATTGCGACTCGAGCGGCGTCCCCGCCAGCGGCGCCAGGAGATGGAGTTGCGTGATCATCTCGGGCTCACGTAGACCTTCGGCGAGGAATGAGACGGTGGCGCGCACGTCGTCCATGGTTTCGTCCGGAAAACCGATGATTGTGGAAACGGTGGTGCGCATCCCGTGGCGCGTGCAGAGCTCCGTGTTGCGGCGGGACTCATCCAGGTCGAGACCTTTGTCGATGATCTTCTGCATGCGCGCCGAACCGGACTCAATGCCGAAGAAGATGGACGCGCAACCGGCGCGCGCCATGAGCTCGATCAACTCCGCGTCTACACAGTCGGTGCGGGCGCTGCAACCCCAGCGGAAGCGATGGCCGCTGGCGAGCAGGACCTCGCAGAATGCCACCACGCGGCGGCGGTCGACGGTGAACATATCGTGCTGGAGGTCGAAATACTCGGCCGCATAGCGATCTGTGAGGAGTTCCATCTCGCGGATTAATTTGGCGGGAGATTTGAGACGGAAGCGGCGGCGGAAGAAATCGTTGGTGGAGCAGAAGGTACAGCCGAAGGGGCAGCCCCTTCCCAATTCCAGAGGGATACTGCGGGCGGGCGTTTCGACAGGATAGAGGTGAAAAGCGGGCAGTGGCAGGTCGTCGAGCTCGACCGGCATGGGCGCATCGGGATTGCGGCGGGGTTCTCCGGCGCGGCGATAGGTGATGCCGGGGACGGTATCCGGCGAAAGGCCTGCGGCCAGCCGGGTGACAAACTCGGGCAGGCTGCGATCCGCCTCGCCGCGCAGGATGTAATCCACGAACGGGAAATGCCGCAGGGTGGGCAAATCGACGACAGAAGCTTGCGGACCGCCGAGGAGCGTGACGGCGCCGGGGCGGAGTTGCTTCAGGTGCTGGGCGGTTTGGATGGTGACGGGGTAGCTGTTGCAGATGGTCGAGAAACCGTATAGATCGGCATCCAGCGCGGCGAGTCGCTCGGCCGCATACTGGCTGAAGGAAGACCGGGCGCGGGCTGCGCTGCAGTGAATATACTCGATGTACCATTGATTGGAATCGACGAGTTGGGGCACGACGCCGATCTCTTCCAAGACCGCAGCGAGCGCCAACAAGCCGAGCGGGATTTCGGCGGAGGTTTCGCGCACGCCCTCGCTCTCGAATTGCGCCGGATCTTCGAAATCCGTGGCGGTGGGAATGCTCGACAGGCAGACTTTCACCGAGGCCGTGCGGTTAGCGGGGTGGGCGAACAGGTCCTGGTTTAGTTGGTTTTTCTTTGGCCACATCTTCTTTAAGGTGCAGGCGCAGAGCGCTGGCGGTCATTTCCAACGTCTTTTCGACGAAGTCAGCTTCTTGCGGAGTAAGCTCCCGCTGCAACTCGATATTGATTCCGTATGTGCCGCCCTTCTTGCCGGTCTTCTCTTTTGCCATCTGGCGCGTCTCCTTTGATCTAGCAACTGTAGCGCAATTTCGACGGGGCGGCAAACGGACAGGAAATGTTGACAGGAAATGTTGCAAAGGGAACGCCCGGTAGCTCCCGAATTTCCGGCGGCGTGGATCGGGCGCGGGTGGCGGGCGAGTTTTGGGTGCCGTAGCACGCCCTTGGTCGATCGAGGCATCGCCGAGGCGACTGCCGACACGCAGCGCACCGGCGAACCGTCACGGAACGCGCGCCCGTGTCTGGCTGCGCTGGAACGCCCTACGCCAGCAGCACGCCGCTTCGCGGGCGTGCCGGCCGAAGCGCTCGGGGAATTTCCGCCGGCGTGGGGCGAGCACGTGCGGGTCGGGCTGTTCTGGCTGCTGTAGCTCCCCTGTCGATCCCTCCATCGCCGAGCGACTGCCGGCCCGGACGGACCGGCAGCATGCCCGAATTGCGGGCTAACGCTCTCTTCTGGCTGCGCATGACGCCTTACGCAAGTAGCCCGCTGCTTCGCAGGCGTGCCGCCCGACGCGCTCGCGGAATTCCCGCCGGCGCGGAGCGAGGGCGGGCCGGTGAACGCTCCTGCCGTAGCTCGCCACAGGAAGCGCACCGGCACCTTGCCCGAACCGCCGCGGAACGCGCTCTCGTCTGGCCGGCGCAGGGACGTCCTACGCAAGCAGCACGCCCCCTGAGGCCGTCCTGGTGGCGCCGCGGAGCGCGACGCTCTATTCCGCCGTTGGCATGTGAATATACATGGACTGAATCCCAACTCGTCCCGGGCCGGTAAAGCGGTTACACACGATTTGCGCGGCGCTGGCAAACAATCCGGTCGAAAATTTTTGAAATTGCGTTTCCATCTGGACCGAGCGGTCTTTGTAGACCCAGCCGCCGGGCTCGATGTCAATCTGTTCACCGGCTCCCAGCGCTACCTCGAAAACGTTACCGTATCCGTGCACCCACACAATGCCTTCATTGTCTTGCGCAGTAAAATGGTCAATGAAAAACCCAGTACCGCCCATCAGCATATTGGAAACGCCTTTTACCCGCGTGAACGTGTATTCGACGCTACCGGTGGCGGCGAGAAACTGGTGTTCCCGCATCTCGATTCCT
>Ga0335078_10010676_pt1 | contig 13597 bp, 14 predicted proteins | sample Lox_Sample_32_FD_206711 | JGI IMG/M metagenome (GOLD analysis project Ga0335078, IMG submission 206711) | Soil microbial communities from Loxahatchee National Wildlife Refuge, Florida, United States - Lox_Sample_3.2 | ecosystem: Environmental > Terrestrial > Soil > Wetlands | place: USA...
TGGCCTTCATCGGCGTGACTGCAGCGTTTTCGCTGATCCATTTCGAGCCGCGGCACGCGCTGCCGGTGTTTCCGGCGGCGCAGCTCGGCATCGTCTATGTGCTGTCCGCTATCGCGGCGGGGCGCGCCGCTATCGCCTCCGCGCCTGCGACAGGGTGTCGGCAACCGCGCTCGCGTTGACGATTTCGCCGTTGCGCTCGCATTCCGGCAGTGCGAGCTGCAGGAAGAGGTCTGCGACGCTCTCGGGCGGCGGCAAGGTCATCGGGTCCTCGCCGGGGAAGACGCGCGCGCGCAGCCGGGTGCGTACCACCCCCGGGCCGATCAGGTTGGCGCGCACGCGCGTCTTTTCGATCTCGGCCGCATAGGTCTTCACCAAAACTTCGAGCCCCGCCTTGCTGACCGCATAGGGGCCCCAATAGGCCCGCGGGTTGCGCGCGATGCCGCTCGTCACAAAGATCGCCCGGCCGTGCTCGGCGGCGCGCAGCAGCGGGTCCATGGCGCGGATCAGCCGCCAGTTCGCCGTCAGGTTGAGGTCGACGATCTCGGCCCACTGCTTGGGGTCGATATGGACGAGCGGTGAGAACGTGCCGAATTCGGCGGCGTTGCCGACGAGGATGTCGAGCCGCCCGTAGCGCTGATAGAGCGCGGCGGCAAGCTCGTCGATCTTGACGAACTCGCGCAGGTCGAGCGGCACCAACGTCGCCGTGCCGCCGGCCGCGCGGACCTTGTCGTCGACCTCCTCGAGCGCGCCGGGAGTGCGGGCAACCAGTACGAGGTGGGCGCCCTCGGCGGCGAAGCGCTCCGCGACCGCGCCGCCGATCCCGCGCGAGGCCCCGGTGACGAGCGCGATCTTGCCGGCGAGGCGCCCCGCCATTACGCCGTCGAGGCTGCCAGCTTGGGCTGCGTCGCGCGGGTCGCGCGCCGCTGTATCCCCCACAGCGCGATGCCGCTGAACGCTGCGGTCACCACCAGGTAGAAGCTGGGCGACAGCGGGTCGCCGGTCTGGGCGATCAGCCAGGTCGCGATGAACGGCGCGAAGCCGCCGAAGATCGTCACCGCCGTGCTGAAGCTCAGCGACACGCCGAGTGCCCGGGTCGCGACGGGAAACTGCTCGCCGAGCAGCGATGGCAACACGCCGCTATACCCCGCCTTGAGCAGCTGCAGCCACGAGACGGCGATGATGCAGGCCGTCAGCGTCGGCCATGCCGACATCAGGAAGAAGCATGGCCAGGAGGTAAAGAAGAACAACCAGGCCGTGACCACCATGATGCGCGGGCGCGCGATCTTGTCCGACCAGTGGCCGAACAGCGGGCAACCGATCGCGAGGACGAAACCGCCGATCAAGGTCGCGACAAAGCCCGTGTAGGCCGGCAGATGCAGCGTCTTTTGCCCGTAGGTCGGGATATAGAGCAGGATGTAGAACGAGCTGTTCGAGATGATCGAGATGCCGAGGCCGAGCAGCACCGGGATCGGGTGCTTGGTGAGCAGTTCGCGGATCGGCATCGACTCGGGTTGCTCCGCCTCCAGGAAGTCGGGCGTTTCTGCCAGCCGCGACCGAATGTAGAGCCCTGCCGGGCCGACGAGCATGCCGAAGAAGTACGGCAGCCGCCAACCCCAACTCAGCAGCTGGTCATGGCTCAGCAGCGTCGTCAGGGCGACGCCGAAAAGCGAGGCGAGAGCGGTGATCATGCCGGCGACGGAAAACTGCCAGCTGGCCGTGAAGCCGCGGCGCCCGGAGCCATGTTCGGACAGAAACGCAACCGAGCTGCCGAACTCGCCGCCGACCGAAAATCCCTGCAACAGGCGCGCGAGCGTGATCAGGACCGGGGCGGCCAGGCCGATCGCGGCATAACCGGGGGTCAGCGCCATCAGCGTCGTGCCGACCATCATCAATGCGATCGACAGCGTGAGCCCGGCCTTGCGGCCGTGCTTGTCGGAATAGGACCCGACGAAGATCGCGCCGAGCGGGCGCACCAGATAGGCAAGCCCGAACGCGCCGAACGTGACCAGCAGCGAAACGGTCGGGTTGCCGGTGGGGAAGAACACCTCGGAGATCGTCACGGCCAGGAAGCCGTAGATGACGAAATCGAACCACTCGAGGACATTGCCGATGGTTGCCGCGATGACGACGCGCCTGAGCGTGGAGGCTTCCGGTATCGCGCTCCGGAGTGCGGTCTCGCTCGTAGCCATCCCCTGTTCCTTTCGGTTCTTCGCGTTGCACGTAAGAGGCACAACTTAGCCGCCTCGCGGCCGCAGCAAAAGTGCGGACCGCGTCCTCCGTCGGCGGTCTACCCGGCGTCAGGCCGGCGCGAGGAGCGAGAGCTGGACCGACACCTTGCCGTCATCGGCGTCGATCAGCGGGATCGGGTAATCGCCGGTGAAGCAGGCGTCGCAGAAGCGCGGCGTTAGCTTGTCGCGCCCCGCTTCCCCCATCGCGCGATAGAGCCCGTCGATCGACACGAAAGCCAGGCTGTCGACGCCGATCAGCCGGGCCATTGCATCGATGTCGTAGCGCGCGGCGAGAAGCTGATCGCGGTCGGGGGTCGCGATCCCGTAGAAGCAGGGGTTCGTCGTCGGCGGGCTCGAGATGCGCATGTGGACTTCGCGCGCGCCGGCATGGCGCACCATCTCGACGATCTTGGTGGAGGTGGTGCCGCGCACGATCGAATCGTCGACCAGGATGACGCGCTTGTCCTTGAGGTTGCGGTTGGCGTTGTGCTTGAGCCGCACCCCCAGATGGCGGATCTGGTCGGTCGGCTCGATGAAGGTGCGGCCGACATAGTGGTTGCGGATGATGCCGAGCTCGAATGGGATGCCGGCTTCCTGGGAATAGCCGATGGCCGCAGGGACGCCCGAATCCGGCACCGGTACGACGACATCAGCGTCGACATGGCTCTCGCGCGCCAGCTCCTGCCCGATGCGTTTCCTCGCCTCGTAGACGCTGCGGCCCTCGATCACGCTGTCGGGGCGCGCGAAATAAATGTGCTCGAAGATGCAGAACCGCTCGGGCTTCTTGGGGAACGGTCTGACGCTGTGCAAGCCGTCGGCGTCGGCGACGACGATCTCGCCCGGCTCGACGTCGCGCACGAACTCGGCGCCGATAATGTCGAGCGCGCAGGTCTCGGAGGCGATGATCCACGCATCGGCGAGTCGCCCGACGACGAGCGGCCGCACCCCCAGCGGGTCGCGCAGCCCGATCACCGCCTCCTGCGTCAGCGCAGCCAGCGAATACGCCCCCTCGATCTGGCTGAGGCCGTCGACCATGCGGTCGACGATGGTGGTCTGTTCGCTGGTGGCGATCAGGTGGTTGATGACTTCGGTGTCGCTGGTTGTGTTGAACAGGCAGCCGCGCCGCACGAGCTGCCGGCGAAGCTGGTAGGAGTTGGTGAGGTTGCCGTTGTGGCAGATCGCCATGCCGCCGAGCGCGAAGTCGAAATAGAGCGGCTGGACGTTGCGCAGCGCCACCTCGCCGGTCGTCGCGTAGCGCACATGGCCGATCGCCGAGTGGCCGGGCAGCTTGCGGATGATGTCGGGCGAGCCGAAATTGTCGCCGACGAGGCCCATGCCGCGATGGGCGTTGAACTGCTCGCCGTCATAGGCGACGATCCCCGCCGCCTCCTGCCCGCGATGCTGCAGCGCGTGCAGGCCGAGCGCGGCGAGCGCCGCTGCGTCGGGATGGCCGAACACCCCGAAGACCCCGCATTCCTCGCGAAAATGGTCCGCGTCGCCGCGGCCGGTCGTCAGCATGCGCGCCCTCGAGTTTTGTCCGTCCGGCCTAGCTGTATATGGGGTCTTATCGCCCGTGTTACTATCGGATGACAAGCCCGCGCGGACTAGCGCTGAGTATTGTTGATCAAACGGTCGAGCTCTTTCTGATCGCTTTGCTTATAGGCCGGCGTGGGCGGCGCGGCTTGCGGCGGTGCCGTGGGGTTGGCGAGCGCCCGCATCGCCTTCTCCGCCTCGGCGGCCGGGTTGACCGTTTTGATGATCTCCTCGCTCGCCGCCGAGGTCTTCTGGCGCAGCGATTCGGGCAGCACGGTGCGCAGCATGTCCGCACCCTGCTGCAGATAGGGCGCGCTCTTGGCGTCGCGCAGCCAGAGCGGCCGCTCGGTCGCCGGGACCGCCATGTCGAGCAGCAGATAGGCCAGGCAGATGACGAAGGCGCCGCGCAGCACGCCGAAGACAAAGCCGAGCGTGCGGTCGATCGGCGACAGCGCGCTCGACCGCACCGAGCGCGCGATGATCCCGGTGACGATGGTCAGCACGATGAGGCTGACGATAAACAGGCCGAACCCGGCGATCAGCTGAGACAGCAGTGGATTGTGCACCATCGGGTCGACCATCGCGTAGACCGCGCCGAAGCCGTAGAGCGTGGCGGCCCCGGCGCCGACCCAGGCGCAGATCGACAGCGCCTCGCGCACAAATCCGCGGGCGAAGGCGAACACCGCGGACAGGCCGATGATCGCGATAACGCCGATATCGAGCGGGTTCATCCGGCCAAGCCTATTGCGCTGCCGTGACGCGTCGCATCTGGCGCCGGCGCTCGGCAGGCGCCAGGCGGTCGACCAGTTCCGAGAGGTGGCCGATCGGCACGGTCGCGATACCGTCGGCGGAGCGCTGGCCGCGCCGGCCGGTCCTTGCCGGAACCCAGGCCTCGGTAAAGCCGAGCTTCGCCGCCTCCTTGAGCCGCGCGTCGGTATGCGACACCGGGCGCACCCGGCCGCTGAGGCCGATCTCGCCGAAGACCACGGTATCCGCCGGCACCGGGCTCTCGACCATCGCCGAGACCAGCGCCGCGGCGACCGCAAGGTCGGCCGCCGGCTCGCCGATGCGCAGGCCGCCGGCGACGTTGAGGTAGATGTCGTTGGCGCCGACCGAGAGGCCGCAGCGCGCGTCCAGCACCGCGACGATCATCGCCAGGCGGGTGGCGTCCCAGCCGACGACGGCGCGGCGCGGCGTGCCGAGCAATGACGGCGCGACCAGCGCCTGGATTTCGACCAGCACCGGGCGGGTCCCTTCGATCCCGGCAAACACCGCGGCGCCGGCGATGCCGCCGCCCGTCTCGTCTGCCTCGGAGCGCTCGGCAAGAAACATCGCCGAGGGGTTCGGCACCTCGACCAGCCCTCGGTCGCTCATCTCGAAGACGCCGATCTCGTCTGTCGCGCCAAACCGGTTCTTGACCGCGCGCAGGATGCGGAACTGATGACCGCGTTCGCCTTCGAAATAGAGCACCGTGTCGACCATGTGCTCGAGCACGCGCGGCCCGGCGATCATGCCCTCCTTGGTGACGTGGCCGACCAGCACCAGCGCGAACCCGCGCCGCTTGGCGAGGCCGATCAGCTCCTGCGCCGCGCCGCGCACCTGGCTGACCGTGCCGGGCGCGCTGTCGAGCGTGTCGAGGTACATCGTCTGGATCGAATCGATAACCGCCAATTGCGGCGGGCTGGCGACGTCGAGCGAGGCCGCGATGTCGCGTACGCTGGTGGCGACCGCGAGCCGTACCGGCGTACTCTCAACGCCGAGGCGGCGGGCGCGCAGGCGGATCTGGTCGATCGCTTCTTCGCCGGTGATGTAGGCGGCCGATCCGCCGCCTGCAGCGACCGCGGCGGCCGCCTGCAGCAGCAGGGTCGACTTGCCGATGCCCGGATCGCCGCCGACCAGGATCGCCGAACCGGGAACGAGGCCCCCGCCGCAAACCCGGTCGAGCTCGGCGATCCCGGTCAGGTGGCGCGCGACGCGTCCGCTCTCGCCCGCGAGTGCGACAAAATCAAGCGCGTGGCCGCCCTTGCCGCCGAGGCCGCGCGGCGGTGCGGCGCGCGGCACCTCCTCGACGAGGCTGTTCCACGCACCGCACGCCTCGCAGCGCCCGGCCCATTTCGGATAGGCCGCGCCGCATTCCTGGCAGGCGTAGCGCCGCGCGGATTTAGCCATCGGCTCGGCTCATCCCCCGCTCGCCGTCATAGCGCGCGCACCTCCATCTGGATCGGGCCCTCGGCGCGCCCGTGCACGAACTGATCGACAAACGCGTTGTTGCTGGAATCGATCTCGGCGGTCCGACCCTGCCAGATGATTTTGCCTCGGTGCAGCATCGCGATGCGGTCGGCGATCTTGCGCGCGCTCACCATGTCGTGGGTGATCGAGATCGCGGTCGCGCCCAATTGGCGCACCAGCGTCACAATGAGGTCGTTGATCACGTCGGCCATGATCGGGTCGAGCCCCGTCGTCGGCTCGTCGAAGAAGATGATCTCGGGCTCGGCCGCGATCGCGCGGGCGAGCGCCACGCGCTTTTGCATGCCCCCCGAGAGCTCGGCGGGGCGCAGCTCGCCGACCTCGGCGCCCAGCCCCACCGCGGCCAGCTTCGCGAGCGCGATCTCCCGTGCCGTCGCCCGCTCCATGCCGCGCCCTTGTACGAGGCCGAACGCGACATTCTCCCACACGCGGAGCGAGTCGAACAGCGCGGCACCCTGGAACAGCATCCCGAACTTGTGCATGAGCGCGGCGCGATCGTTGCGGCGCATGCCGATCGTCTCGACCCCGTCGATGCGGATCGAGCCGGCCTCCGGGCGCAACAGGCCAAGGATGCACTTGACCAACACGGACTTTCCGGTGCCCGAGCCGCCGATGATGACGAGGCTTTCGCCCTCGGCGCAGTCGATGTCGAGGCCGTCGAGCACGCGCTTTGCACCGAACGATTTTTCGAGGCCGCGCACGGCGATTTTCGGGGTTGCAGGGCGCGTCATTTGCCGAAAAAGGCCGCGGTCAGCATATAGTTCGACAGCAGGATGAGAATCGAGGCGGAGACGACGGCATAGGTCGTCGCCTGCCCGACGCCCTCGGCCCCGCCGCGCGAATGGTAGCCGTGGTAGCACCCCATCAGTGCGACGATGAAGCCGAAGACCGCCGCCTTGACGAGGCCGGAGACGACGTCGTTGGTCTCGAGGTAGGTCTCCGTCTGGGTCAGGTAGTTGGCCGGGTTGAAGCCGAGCTTGTAGGTGCCGACGATGTAGCCGCCGAACACGCCGATGATGTCGGCGACGAGCACCAGCGCCGGCAGCGTCAGCAGCCCCGCCAGGAGGCGCGGCAGCACCAGGTAGCGGAACGGGTCGGTCGACAAGGTGGTCAGCGCGTCGATCTGGTCGGTGACCCGCATCGTGCCGATCTCGGCCGCCATCGCCGCGCCGACGCGGCCCGCGACCATCAACCCGGCGATCACCGGCCCCAATTCGCGCGTGACCGAGAGCACGACGACCGTCGCGACGGCGCTTTCGGCATTGAAGCGGCTGAACCCCGTGTAGGACTGCAGCGCCAGCACCATGCCGGTGAAGATCGCGGTGAGCCCTACAACGGGCAGCGAATAGTAGCCGATATAGACGACCTGGCGCAGGATCAGCCGCGGGTAAAACGGCGGGCTGAACAGCGCCGCCAAGCCGAGCAGCGCGAACTGCGCGAGGCGTCCGGTCGCGGCGAGAAAGCCGAAGAAGGCGGCGCCGACCGACGCCAGGAACGCGAACATCAGGGCGAGGGTCGACGATAGACGCGGTGGTAGCGCGCGCCGAGCGATGTCAGGATCTCATAGCCTATGGTGCCGGCATCGCCGGCGGCGTCATCGACGCTGTAGTGTTCGCCGATCAGTTCGATCATCGCGCCGGGGCGCAGTGCGGCCGGCTCGATCGCCGAGACATCGAACGTCGCCAGGTCCATCGATATCCGGCCGAGCAAGGGAACCCGCTTTCCCGCGAGCCAGCCGCAGCCGCGCCGGCTCAGCGAACGCGGCCAGCCATCGGCGTAACCTATTGCGGCGGTTGCCAATAGTCCCGGTGCGTCCATGACGTGCGCGGCACCGTAGCCAACCGACTCTCCGCTGTCAATTTGGCGGACCTGCACGATCCGCGCGCTCAGTCGCACCGCGGGGCGCATCGGGTTGGGCCGCCCGGGGCAGGGGTTGACGCCGTACAGCGCGGCGCCGGGCCGCACCTCGTCGAAATGGAAATCCCGGCCGAGAAAAATGCCCGACGAGGCGGCAAGGCTCGCCGGAACCCCGGGAAGCTGCCGGCGCGCGGCGAGGAATCGCGTACGCTGCACACAATTGAGCGGGTGCGCCGGCTCCTCGGCGCAGGCGAGATGGCTGACGAGGGTTTGCGGCGCGAACGCCGCAAGGCGCGGCGCCAGCGCGCCGAGCTGCGCCGCCGACAGTCCAAGCCGGTTGAGCCCGGTGTCGACGTGGATCGCCGCGGCTCGCGCGTTGGCCATGCCGGCGACATCCTCCCAGGCTTCGACCTGCGCCGGATCGTTGAGCACCGGCGCGAGCCGCGCCGCGACGAATTCCTCCCCGGTTCCGGCGAAGGGGCCGTTGAACACCGCGATCTCGGGCGCATCGCCGAGCGCGGCGCGCAAGGCTACGCCCTCGTCGAGCGTCGCGACATAGAACCGCCGGCACCCCGCCGCGGCGAGCGCCCCCGCGACCTCGACGGAACCCAGCCCGTAACCGTCGGCCTTGACGACGGCGGCGCACGACGCCGGCGCGGCAAGCGCCGCAAGGCTGCGCCAATTGTCGACGATGGCGCCGAGGTCGATTTCGAGGATCGCCCCGGCGCGGGACGCGGGGTCGACGGCCATCTGTATGCTCGTCCGCGCTTTCGCGGAATGGCGGAAGATTGACAATTCGGCTGGCTGATTGCGCTTCCCTCAGTTTGTTGCCGGTAAATGCTCGGCAGGAAACAAGTTGCTGAACTTAGTTATCTCAGCCTCAAATTGCAATTTTATCGTACCAGTCGGTCCATGTCGCTGTTTTTCGATTATGATTTCAGCGATCCCATGAATTTTTTCCATGTAATCTTTCCACTCTTCAAATCGTGTATTAAATTTTTCTTGATTTTCATTTTCACCAATTTTCGGCTCTCGCCCCTTATAGTACTCCTCGCGGAAGATGAACATGACGACATCGGCGTCCTGCTCGATCGAGCCGGATTCGCGAAGGTCGGCCAATTGCGGGCGCTTGTCCTCGCGCTGTTCGACGGCGCGCGACAGCTGCGAAAGCGCGAGCACCGGCACGTCAAGCTCCTTGGCGATCGCCTTGAGACCGCGGGTGATCTCGGAGATTTCCTGGACCCTGTTCTCCGTCCCGCGGCTTCCGCCCGACGGACGCATGAGCTGCAAATAATCGACAACGATAAGCCCTAGCCCTTGCTGCCGCTTCAGTCGCCGCGCTCGGGTGCGTAGCGCCGCGACGGAAAGCGCCGGGGTATCGTCGATGTAGAGCGGGACGCGCTCCAGTTCGTTGCTCACCCTGAGGAATTTGTCAAAGACGTCCTTTCGCACGTCGCCGCGGCGGATGCGATCCGATGGCACGCCGCTTTCCTCGGCGAGCAGGCGAGTTGCCAGCTGCTCCGCCGACATTTCGAGCGAGAAAAAACCGACCACAGCGCCGTCCTTGGCAGTCTTGCGGCCGTCGGGGCCGATGGTCTCGACGTAGGCCTTCGCGGCGTTGAACGCGATATTGGTAGCGAACGCGGTCTTGCCCATGCCGGGGCGGCCGGCGGCGATAATCAGGTCGGAGGGATGCAGCCCGCCCAGCTTCTTGTCGAGGTCCTTGAAGCCGGTGGCGACCCCGACGGTCCTGCCGTCGCGTTCGTATGCCGCGGCCGCCATGTTGATCGCGTCGGTCAGCGCGGTTTTGAACGGCAGCAGCCCGCCTTCGGCTTGGCCGCTGCTGGCGAGGTCGAACAGCTTCTGCTCCGCGCGCTCGATCTGGCTTGGCGCGTCGTCGTCGAGGTCGTGGCGGAATGCGTCGTTGACGACATCCTCGCCGATCCCGATCAGCTGTCGGCGCAGGTGCAGATCGTGTATGCGGCGTCCGTAATCCTCCGCGTTGATGATCGTCACTGCCGCTTCGGCGAGGCGCGTCAGATAGGCTGCGCCGCCCACTTCGGCGAGCGCGCCGTCCTGGTCGAACAGGTTCTTCAGGGTGACGGGGTTAGCGAGCTGGCCGCGCTCGATCAGCTTGCCGCAGGCCGCGTAGATGCGAGCATGCACGGCATTGCTGAAATGCTCCGGTTCGAGGAAGTCGGCGACCCGGCTATGCGCCAGATTGTTGCGGAAGATGGCGCCGAGGAGCGCCTGCTCGATCTCGGTGTTGCTCGGCGGCAGGCGGATCGGCTCAGGCTCGAACTCGCGCAGCGGCGTGACGCGGGAGGTCATCGATTCCATGCCGCAAAGATAACATCCCGCATGAACCGGCAGGGATCGAATCGAGCGCTAATCAAAAGGATAGCGGGGATTATTCGATTATCGGTTCAAGAACAGCCGGTTGTATTCACGCAGCGCGGTCGGCGGCGGCGCGATGCGCGCGTTCCCATTCGAACATGTAGTCGCGGGTCAGCGGCACGGTATCGACCGCCTTCGCGATCTGGATCTGCATGACCATGTGGCCGCTTTGGCGGAACGCCACCTCGGATCCGGCGAGATAGGTTTCCCACATCCGGCAGAACCGCTCGTCGTAGAGCTGCAGGACGCGGTCGCGCTGTTGCAGGAACCGGCGGCGCCACGCCTTCAACGTCTCGGCGTAATGCAGGCGCAGCACTTCGAGATCGGTGATCCACAGCCGCGACAGCTCGATCGCCGGAACGACCTCGGAGATCGCCGGCGAGTAGCCGCCGGGGAAGATGTATTTGCGCAGCCAGGGGTTGGTCGCACCCGGCCCGTCGCTGCGTCCGATCGAATGGAGCAGCGCCACGCCGTCGGGCTTCAAGAGCGCGTTCACCTGGTCGAAGAATGCGCGGTATTGGTTGACCCCGACATGCTCGAACATCCCGACGGAGACGATGCGGTCGTAGCTGCCGGTCTCCTCGCGGTAGTCGCGCAGATGGAAGCGCACGCGCTCGGCGAGCCCCGCGACGACGGCGCGACGCTGGGCGACCTTGAGTTGCTCCTCGGACAGCGTGAGGCCGGTGACGTCGGCGCCGCACTCGCTCGCGAGGTAGAGCGCGAGCCCGCCCCAGCCGGAGCCGATGTCGAGCACCCTCATCCCGGGACGCAGCATGAGCTTGGCCGCGATGTGCCGCCGCTTGTTGAGCTGCGCGGTGTCGATGTCGTCGCCGGGATCGAGGAAATAAGCGCAGGAATATTGGCGGTCGCGGTCGAGAAACAGCTCATAAAGCTGGTCCGACAGATCGTAGTGGTGCGCGACGTTGCGCCGCGATCGGGCGATCGGGTTGTATTGGTGCAGGCGCCGGGTCAGGTTTCGCAGCCGCGACAGAAGGCGCCACAACCCGTTGTCGACCATCAGTTCGTCGTTCTGCGCGAGCAGGTCGATGAGCTCGTAGATGCCGCCGCCCTCTTCGATCGTCAGCGTGCCGTCCATGAAGGCCTCGGGCACGCAAAGCCGCGGGTTGACGACGAGGCGCCAATGCAGCGCCCGGTCGTGCAGTCGAACCTTGACCGAGGGGCCGGGCATCGTGCCGGCGAATACGTGCGCGGCGCCGCCGGCATCGACGATCTCGAGCCGGCCGATGCGGATGACGCGGGAAAGCAGCCGCGCGAGCAGCATCGCGAACGTCCTATCAGAACCTGCTGCTACTATTGGCTATATTTGCATCAGAGGACAAGCGCGCAACAACGGCGCCGTCGCTCGAAAGGGCCGGCGCGCTATGCCTCCGGGGCGGGGGCGACGGCTTCCTCGGGCTGAGTGTCCTCGTCCTCGTCGCGCTCGGCCAGCGGATTGATCCCGGCCTCCTGCATCTTGGCGGCTTCCTGCGACTGCGCGACATTGGCGGTTACGGTCACCGCGACCTCGGGGTGCAGCATCAGCCGCAGCGGGTGAAGCCCGAGGTTCTTGATCGGCCGGTCGAGCACGATCTGGCGCTTGTCGACGGTGAACCCGGCCGCGGTCACCGCGTCGGCGATGTCGCGGGCCGAGACCGAGCCGTAGAGCTGCCCGCTCTCGCCGGCCTGGCGGATCAGCACGACATGCAGCCCGTCGATCTTGCCGGCGATCTCGCCCGCTTCCGATTTGCGGGCAAGGTTGTTGGCTTCGAGCTGGGCGCGCTGGGTCTCGAAATATTCGAGATTGGCCTTTGTCGCGCGCAGCGCCTTCCTCTGCGGCAGCAGGAAGTTGCGTGCATAGCCCGGCCGCACCTTCACGATCTGGCCCATCTGGCCGAGTTTTTCGATGCGCTCGAGAAGAATGAGATCGACCATCGCTACTGCACCATGTACGGCAAGAGCCCCAGATAGCGCGCCCGCTTGATGGCACGCGACAGCTCGCGCTGCTTCTTGGTCGAGACCGCGGTGATCCGGCTTGGCACGATCTTGCCGCGCTCGGAGATGAAGCGCTGCAGCAGCCTCGTGTCCTTGTAGTCGATCTTGGGCGCGTTGGGCCCGGAGAACGGGCACGATTTGCGCCGGCGGAAGAATGGCCGGCGCGCCGCTGCGGCCGCCCGCCCGCCGCGATCGGCTCCGGTCTGGCTTTCCATTTAGGCCTCCGCCGTTTCTTCGGCCACGCGCTCGGGCGCCGGCCCGCGCTCGGCGCGCTCGTCGCGCCGGTCGCCGCGATCGTCATAGCGGTCCCGATCGCTGCGCCGCGGGCGGTCTTCGCGGCTGCCCCGGTTGAGCATGATCGGCGACGGCGCCTCGTCCAGTGCGTCGACCCGGATCGTCAGATAGCGCAGGACGTCCTCGTTGATGCGCATCGTCCGCTCAAGCTCCGCGATCGCCGGGGCCGGAGCGTCGATGTTGAACAGCACGTAATGCCCCTTGCGGTTCTTCTTCATGCGATAGGCGAGGTTCCTCAGGCCCCAGTTCTCGCGCTTCTTGACCTCGCCGCCTTGTTCGGCGATGAGCTGCGTAAACTGGTCGGCGAGGGCATCGACCTGGGCGCCGGATATGTCCTGACGCGCGATAAAGACGTTCTCGTAGAGCGGCATTCAAGCGACCCCTTGTGGCTGGTGAGGGCCCGGAGCGACAAGCGCCTCCCGGGCCGAGCCGGTCCTGGAAATCAGGCCGGCAAGGGAGCGCGGCACTATACTGAAAGAGCGCGGCGGCGCAAGGCGCCGCTGCCGGCTAGGCGCGCAGGGCGACGCCCTTTTCCTCGAACATCTGCTGCAATTCGCCGGTCTCGAACATCTCGCGGATGATGTCGCAGCCGCCGACGAACTCGCCTTTCACATAGAGCTGCGGAATGGTCGGCCAGGACGAGAATTCCTTGATGCCTTCGCGCACCGAGGAGTCGGCGAGCACGTCGATGCCTTTGAACTTGACGCCCATGTGGCTGAGGATCTGCACCACCGTCGCCGAGAAGCCGCATTGTGGGAACACCGGGGTGCCCTTCATGAACAGCACGACCGGGTTGTCGGTAACTTGCTGGCGGATGCGGTCGTGTACGGTGATGTCCATCGCTTGATCCTCTTTTTGTGCTAATGCCGTTCCGGGGGTGCGCTCGTCTGCAAGGCGAGCGCGTGAAGTTCATTGCCCATCCGACCGCGCAGCGTCTCGTAGACCATCTGGTGCTGCTGCACCCGGCTCTTGCCGCGAAACGCGCTGGACACGACGGTGGCGGCATAGTGATCGCCGTCGCCGCGCAGATCCTGGATCGAAACCCGCGC
>Ga0335078_10010677_pt1 | contig 13597 bp, 14 predicted proteins | sample Lox_Sample_32_FD_206711 | JGI IMG/M metagenome (GOLD analysis project Ga0335078, IMG submission 206711) | Soil microbial communities from Loxahatchee National Wildlife Refuge, Florida, United States - Lox_Sample_3.2 | ecosystem: Environmental > Terrestrial > Soil > Wetlands | place: USA...
TGGGCCCGCGGGTCCTCCGGCTGTCCCGTGATCGCACCGCCGGGGCCATTCCCTATCTGGTGCCGCCGGAGCACACCCGGCTGGCCCGGGAGATCCTCGGCCCGGCGCCGCTGCTGGCCCCGGAGCAGAAGGCCGTGCTCGACACCGACGCCGCCCGCGCCCGGGCGCTGGGCCGTGAACGGGTCCGCACCCCGTACCTGGGGCTGGTCAACTACACCAGCAACCTGCGCCGGTTCGGCTGGAGCGACGCCGATCTGAGCGACGGGGGCAGCGACGCGCTGGTCGACGCGCTGGTCGCGCACGGCCCGGCAGACCAGGTCGCAGCCCAGCTGGCCCGGCATCTGGAGGCCGGGGCCGACCACGTCGTGGTCCAGGTGCTCACCGAGCCGGACGCCGATCCGCGGCCCGCCTACCGCCAGCTGGCCCAGGCCCTGAAGCCGAGCTGACGGCCTTATCCTACATATGTCGGATTGGGTAAACCGACATATGTAGCCTGACGGCCGGGCAGGCAGGCGGCCCAGTCAGCGGGCGCTGGCGTTGAGCAAACTCTGCCCGCTGGGCAGCACGGTCACCCCGGCCAAGTGCCAGCCAGCCGCGTCCAGCAGCTGGCCGTACTGGGCGCGGCCGCGCTCCTTGCCGCCGCTCATCACCATCATGTGCACGTCCAGCAGCTCCGGCATGACCGGTCCCGGCGCCTCGGCCAGCACCGTTTCGACGATCAGCAGCCGGCTGGCCGGGGTGGCCGCCTGGCGGCAGACGGTCAGGATGCGCTCGGCCTCCGAGTCGTCCCAGTCGTGCAGCACGTGCTGCAGCAGGTACACGTCGCCGCCCGCGGGCACGCTGGTAAAGAAGTCACCGCTGGTGAACTGGATGCGCTCGGCCGGCGGGGCGGTCGCGACCACTTCGGGCAGGTCGAGGACCTCGCCCTGGGCCTGCGGCGCGGTGGCCAGCAGGGCCCGCAGCAGGGTGCCGTGCCCGCCACCCACGTCCACGATGTAACGGGTCCCGGCGACGTCCGCCACCGCGGCCACCTGGCCGGCGATCATGGACGACACCCCGCTCATGGCCCCGGCGAACGCCGCGCCCTCGTCGGGGTGCCCGCGGTAGTAGTCCCAGATCGGCTGGCCCAGCGCAGCCTCGGCGGCCGACTCGCCGCAGACCGCCTCGCTGAGTCTTTCCATCGGCCGGAGCTGGCCGGGCCCGGAGATCATCAGCGCGAAGTCGCGGAGCGAGCCGGGGCCGTCGCGCAGGCACGCGCCCACCTCGGTCATGGTGATCATCCCGGCCGCGGTCCGCTGCACCAGCCCGAGCACGGTGGCCGCGCGCAGCAGCCGATCCAGCCGGTCCGGCACCGCGCCGGTCGCGCTGGCCAGGTCGGCCAGGCTGCGCGGCTGGCCGGCGACGTGGTCGGCGATCCGCAGCCGGGCCAGCGCGCCCAGGACGTGGGTGTGGGCCGCGCCGTGGGCTAAGTCGAGCACCCGCGCGGCGGGCGGAGGGCTACCCATGGCGTGCACCGTAGCCCTCCGGGGCAGCTAAGTCAGCTAGCGGTCCGGATAACCCGGCGTACTTCTGCACCAGCGCGCCCACCCGGGGCAGCGCCACCGTGATGTGCTTGCCCGCGCTGCCGCGGACGCTCTTGTAGGCCTTGATGACGGTGGGCCGGCCGGACGCGGCGCAGCGCGCGTCGGTCACCGCCAGCAGGGCCTCCGCCACCTCGTCGCCCCGCTTAGCCAGGTAGTCGCCGAACTCGGCCCCGCCCGACGCGGAGAAGTCGGCCCAGAACGGGTCGAGCTGGTCCACCATGTCCGGCAGCAGGTCGCGCACCATGTACTCGATGTGGCCCGGCATGAACGCGTTCACCGTCTTGTAGGCCAGCTTGAGCGCGGTGCCGGAGACCCCCGACTTGTCGTTGAGCTCCTGCCCGAGCAGCTGGTAGCAGTCCGTGCCCAGCGCGGGCTCGGTGTCTGGCACGAGCAGGATCTCACGCAGCGTGGCGGCCATGGGTATGTCGTTCTCCTTGTTGCCCGGGTTGCCCAATGGGACCACGCACGCCTCGTGCGGCGCCCCCTCCGTCACTAGACGACGGGCAGCGGGCCCCGGTTTACCGCCATCCGTACGCAATTGGCCCGCGCTGCTAGCGTGCCGGGCATGGGAATCCCGCTCAGCGAGGCGACGATCCGGCTGCTCGATGGGAAGAACTACGCCGTGCTGGCCACGGTGAACCCCGACGGCAGCCCGCAGACCTCCGTGGTGTGGGTCGGCCGGGACGGCGGTGACCTACTGTTCTCCACCGTGCAGGGCCGGGTGAAGCACCGCAATATGGTGCGGGACCCGCGGGTCAGCGTCAGCGTGATCGACTCGGCCGACCCCGAGCACTACGTGGAGCTGCGCGGCCGGGTGACGCTGGCCCCGGACCCCGGGCGCCAGCTGGACACCCAGCTGTCCTGGAAGTACGACGGCCGCGACCCCGGCCCGGACCGGCCGGGCGCGGTGCGCGTGGTGGTCCGCATGGTGGTCGAGAGGGCCACCGGCTACGCGGCCCGCTGACTACCGGATGCGCACCAAACGGCTGGTCCCCGGCCTGTGGTAAGCCGGCCCATAAAACACCTAAAATTCGTGGAATGGGGTAAATCGTCCAACGCCTTTGCTGGGGCTATCGTCCCCGGCGGTCTGCCTATATACTCACGGCGGGGCTGATCAATTCGGCGGAGGGGGAGTTACCATTTCTATTGGGTTAGTTCGGCGTATAAAGAATTTCAGTGTATGGCGCGTGCCGAATTACTTTATGGAGCCGAGCGGCGCCTTCCTGGGCGAGCGCGTCGAGGCCATTGACCGGCTCGGCAAGGTCCGCTCCTGGGCCGCCATCGCGGTCATCGCCGGGACCACGGTCTACTACGCCGGTCTCAGTCACCTGGCCGCCGTCACCAAGGGCAAGGACGGCGTCCCCAACGTAGCGGTCGGGAATCACACCCCGGAGGGCAGTTGGTTCCTCGGCCTGATGATCAGTGTGGTCCTCGCCATTTTCATGCTGCCACTCATATCGCTGTGCCTCGTGTGGTGGACCAGGCCCGGCGCGCGCCGGGCGGCGCTGGTGCAGCTCCGCTGGCCCTACCTGGCCATCGCGGCCTGGTTCGGCGTCTTTGCCGTCGCCTCGCCATTCATGGCGCTGACCGCTTACCTGCAGAGATCTGCCCGGCACATGAACTTCGACATCAAGGCGCTGGTGTGGGTCATCGTGCTGTTCGTGCTCATCGTCGAACTTGCGTGGCTGGTCAAGGCGACCTACCTGGCCGCCAGCGGGCTGTTCCGCGCGGCGGACGGCCACCCACTCCTGCCGCTGATCGTCGCGCCGGCCGCGGCCGGCGCCACCGCGCTGATGATGAACACCGTGGGCAGCAACGGGCTCGTCGGGATCCCCGGCTACGTTGGCGTCCTGCTGGCCTGGGGCGGGACGATCACGATTACGATCGTCAGCCTCCGCAGCGCCCAGATCCTCAAACGGCAGTATCCAGACGATTTCCCGTTCCGCAACGGCCCGCTCCGGCTTGCGCCCCAGGCCACCGCCGGCACTTCCACCGGATAGCTGGCCCGTGCACGGCGGGCACGGCGGTCACGGTCAGGTCGCCGCCACCGGGACGCGGCACGGTATGGCTGGTCCACGGGGCCAGTCCGGATGCCTGGTCAGGCGCGGGGCAGGGTGAGTGTCATCTGGGTGCCCTGGCCGGGCTGGCTGGCCGCGGTCAGCTGGCCGCCGTGGGCCTGGGCCAGCTCGGCGGCCACGGACAGGCCAATGCCGCTGCCGGAAATGTGCGCCGCGTCCCGGCCGCGCCAGAACCGGTCGAAGATCCGCGGCAGCTCGTCGGCCGGGATGCCCCGGCCAGTATCGCTGATCCGCAGCACGGCCTCCGGGCCGGCCGGGCCGGCCTCGATGATCACCTGCCCGCCGGCCGGGGTGAACTTCAGCGCGTTGGTCAGCAGGTTGGTGACCGCCTGGTGCAGCCACCGCGGGTCGGCCAGGATGCCCACCCCGGCCAGCTGCCGCTGCACGGTGATCCCGGCCGCCTCGTACCGGCCCGCCAGGCTGTCCGCGGCGGTGGCGGCGATGGCGCCCAGGTCGCAGCGCTGCCGGGCCAGGTGCAGCGTGGCGGCGTCGGCCGCGGCCAGCGTCTGCAGGTCGCCGACCATCTGGGCCAGCCGCAGCACCTCGTCGCGGAGCGAGCCCAGCTGCCCCGGGGTGGGTTCCGCGACCCCGTCGAGCAGCGCCTCGTGGCCTGCCTGCAGGATGGCGATCGGGGTACGCAGCTCGTGGGCGACGTCGGCAACCAGGTCGCGGCGCAGCTGTTCCTGCCGATCCAGCCCGTCGGCCATCTGATCGAACGCGGTGGCCAGTTCGCGCAGCTCGCCTGGGGCCTTGATCGGGCCGACCCGGGCAGTGCGGTCACCGCGCCCCATGGCCCGGGTCACCGCGATGATCCGGGTGACCGGGCGGGTGATCCGCCGGGCCACGGCCAGCCCGGTCAGCAGCGCGGCCAGCGCGGCCAGCCCGGCGGTGCCGGCGATGGCCCGCAGCAGGGCCAGCTGCAGGGAGTGGTCAGCCTGGCCCAGGCCGGCTCCGGTGAACCGGACCACGGCCCGCCCGACCGGCGTACCCCGGACCGTGGCAGGCGCGCTGAACTGCGGGTCCCCGGCGTGCGCGGCGAACCCGGAGGAGATGGCGACGACCCGGCCGGCCTGGTCCAGGATCTTGACATCCGCCCCGGTGCGCGAGGCCAGGTCCAGAACCGGGGACAGGTCGGCGCCGGTCCAGCTGTTGTTCCGGTCCCAGGCCGCGGCCGAGGCCACCGCCACGGCCGCGGTCAGCTCGCTGCGCTGCCGCCCGGCCAGGGCCGACACGTCGGCCGCGGCGAACGCCGCGGTCAGCCCGGCCAGCAAGGCGATCGCGGCCAGGGCCACGCCCAGGAACAGCAGCGCCAACCGGAGCCCGATCGCGTCACCCCGGGCCGGGGGTCCCGGCGGCGGGCCGCCGTCGTCAGCCATCGCGGGCCAGCCCCAGCCGGTACCCGCCGCCCAGGACGGTCTGCACGATCTGGGGATTGCCCGGATCAGCCTCGATCTTCCGGCGCAGGTTCTTCACATGTGAATCGACGGTCCGCTGATAGCCCTCGAATTCGTAGCCACGGACCCGGTTGATCAGCTCGAGCCGGGAGTACACCCGGCCCGGTACGGTGGCCAGGGCAACCAGGATGCCCCATTCGGTCGGGGTCAGATCGGCGTGCTCGCCGCGCACCGTGACCTGGCGCTGGGGCTCATCGATGACCAGCACGCCAGTGCCGTAGCTGGTCACGCCCTGCCCGGCGGCCGGGGCACCGCGGCGCAGGATGGCCTGCACCCGCAGGACCAGCTCCCGCGGGCTGAACGGCTTGGTCACGTAGTCGTCGGCGCCCAGCTGCAGCCCGGCGATCCGGTCCTCCTCGGTGACCTTGGCCGTCAGCATCAGGATCGGGGTCGGGCCGGCCGCGCGCAGCTCCCTGGCTACCGTCTCGCCCGCCACATCCGGCAGCCCGAGGTCCAGGATCACCAGATCAGGTGCGGCCGAGCCGGCCAGCGTGAGCGCCTCAGCGCCGGAACCGGTGGACAGCACCGTGAACCCGGCCCGCTCCAGGTACGACCGGACCAGCTCGCGCAGCTTGCGCTCGTCCTCCACCACCAGAACCGTCGCCGCCACCGCCGTTCACCTGCCTTCCCGCCGGCCGTCCGGCCGCCGCCGGGCTGGGCCGCCCAGCCTCCATGATCCCGCATGGCGGGATACAGCCGTGGTGGGTGCCGTAACCGGGTGTCGCGGCGGTGGCGGCGAGTGGTGCCGCGCTGGCTCAGCAGGCGGAAGCCGATCGCGCCCAGGCCGGCGCCGAAGACCAGCCAGGGTGTCAGCACCAGCAGATCATCTATGGTCACCGCGTCTCCTCCGGCTTGTGCTGGGCTGGGGCCCCACTCAGGGCCGGGTCAGGCGGCCAGCGGCCGGCCCGTTTCCAGCAGCGACTTCAGGTCGCTGAGGATCCAGGTCCAGTCGGCCAGCCCGCCATCCCGTCCGGCCACCAGATCGGCGGTGCGCGGCGCGCCGTCCAGTTCGTGGCTGACCGTCACCGCTGTCACCCCGCGGTCGGCTTCCTCGATCTCCCAGGTCAGCCGGGTGTCCGTCTCGGCCGCGGCCAGGTCGTCGAACAGCACGTGCCAGGTCTGGACGAGCCGGTACGGCGGATCGGCGGCGATGACCTCGCCGTCGATGATCACGTCGCTGGCGCCGCGCATCCGCATCGGCGCGCTGGCGAAGGCCAGGAAGATGCCGCCCGGGCGCATGTCGTAGTGGACCGCCGCGCGGAAGCCGTACTTCTGCGTCCAGCCCGGCCTGGTCAGCGCGTCCCAGACGTCCTCGGCGGTGGCCTTGACGAAGATGCGGTGGGTTTGCACGGCCACCCGGTCCTGGGTGATGGCGGTCATGTCGTCTCCTACGTCTCGCGGGGCGGGGCCGCCCTGGTCCGCTCATCGGGGGCGCGGACCAGGGCGACACGGCCAGGTAACCCGGACCCGGTGCAGCGCCCATGCAGCTGATGTGGTGAGCAGATGAAGAACGCCGTGACCTGGCTCCACCTCCCGCACACATCCTCTGCACGCCGACTGCACACGGCTGGCATGTGCTGATGGGGCAGATGGGGCAGTTGTCCCCGTAGGTGGCTAGGCGGTGCCCGCGCCTGCGCGGGGCCCGGTCCACCATCCGGCCTGGGGGGAGGCCGGCGTGCGTACCGGGCGGCTGGATGGCCGCGCCGCGCGGTTGGTGGACCGCGCCGCGCGGCTGGCGGGCACCGCCAACTCCTATCCTGCTGTCTTCAGGGTGCCGGAGCGCAGCGGGCGCAGTACCGCGCCTCTGGTTCCCGCGCCAGCCGGGCGGGCGGGATCGGCCCGGTGCAGTGCTCGCACCGGCCGAAGCGGCCAGCGGCCAGCCTGACCAGCGCTTCTTCCGTGTCGGCCAGGGCCCGCCGGGCGGCCACCGCCCGGTTCAGCAGCCGGCGCAGCTGCCGCCCGCTGCCCCGGCCAGCGCCGTCCGTGCCATGGCCAGCCACCGGCTCGGCCGCCGCATCGTGGTAGGCCAGGGATAGCTCGGTCACCTCCAGGACACGGGCCCGCCAGCGGGTTTCCAGCAGGACCCGCCAGTGCGGGTCCGCCGGATCGGCGGGCTGGGGGACGGCCAGTGGCCGGAGTGGGCGCTGTGAATCGACAGGCATGTGCGCTCCTGGCGTGCCGCGAGTGTGGGCCGCGAGTGATGAGTCGGCCGGGGCCGGCCGCTTACCTGACAGCCAAGCCAGCACCGGTGCAGGCATCGTGCTGGCAATGTGGTGATTCGATGGAGGACCCGGGGTGGCGGGGCCGGTCAGCCGGGCGCCAGGCCGGGCACGTCGGCCCCGGGAAGTTCGCCCGCGATCTCGGCGAACATCTCGAAGTTCCAGGTCAGCGTGCCCGCCTGCAGGTCCTTGATGACGCCGCGCAGCCAGCTCAGCTCGGCGGCGGTGACGGCTCGCCGGTACTCGTCATCCATCAGCGTCACCCGGGGCAGCGTGCCCGCGTACTCCGCCAGGTCACTGTCGATTGCGGCCAGGGTGTCGGCCAGCGCCTGGGCGCGCTGCTCCATGGCCGCCAGCGCGTCCTCCGGGCCGAGCAGCATGACGAACGACAGCGCCGCGGGGAACTGGGTGAACTCGTTGCGGGGGAGGGCGACCATGCGGGCCAGCCAGTCGTGGGCGGCGATCCGGCCTTCGTCGGTCACCTGGTAGACGGTGCGTTCTGGGTAGCGCTGATCGCGCTCGGTGTGCAGCACGGTGACCAGCCCGGCTTCTTCCAGCCGCCGGATGGTCTTGTACAGGTTGGCCCGCTGGCCCACGTTCACCACCCGGTCCTTGCCCCACAGCTTGATCAGGCGCTGCATCGCGTACGGGTGCATCGGCCCGGCGTGCAGCAGGCTCAGCACGGCGACTGCGAGCGGGGAGGGACGGAGCGTCTCGGCCATATTGCCTAGTCTACTAGTTCTTCTCGCACTAGTGCCGCAGGAAGCGCGCCGAGTTCCCGGCCCCTCGGACGTTGCCCGGCTATTAGTTGCCTAGAAACTAGTTCATATGGGATAGTCTTCGAGAAACTAGATGCTCAAGTACTATCCCGTGCAGGAGAGAATCCGTGTCCATAGTCACCACGTCCAAGGTCCGCAGCGCACTGGTCATCGGCGGCGGAATCGCCGGTCCCGTCGTCGCGACCGCCCTGCTCAAGGCCGGTATCCAGGCGACGGTCTACGAGGCTTACCCGGCCCTGGCCGAAGGAATTGGCGGTGGGCTGGCCCTCGCCCCCAACGGCTTGGCGGCGCTCGGCATCATCGGCGCCGACACTGCCGTCCGGGCCCTGGCCACACCGATCACCGGCACGGTCATGGCGGTCGGCGGGAACGCCCGCAGACTGCCCAGCCTGGCCGACGTGGAGCCACTCCAGATCGTCGGGCGCGGCGACCTGCACCGGGTGCTCCACGACCGGGCGGTCGAGGCAGGCGTCCGCTTCGAGTACGGCAAGCGCCTGGCCGGAGTGGATGAAGGCCCGGACTCGGTCACGGCGAGGTTCGGCGATGGCGCCGTCGCGACCGCCGACGTCCTGATCGGCGCCGACGGCGTCCGCTCCACCGCCCGGACCTTGATCGACCCGGAAGCCCCCGGCGCGGGCTACACCGGAATGCTCGGCTTCCAGGGCTACGTCGACGCCGGGCCAGACCTCGATCCCGAACCTGGCATCATGACGTTCGCATTCGGCCAGCGCGCGTACTATCTGTTCTGGAAGATGGCGGACGGCCGCGTGACCTGGGGTGCGAATCTGCCGTCGAAGCAGTACATGTCCCTGGCCGAGGCCCGGGAGATCCCGTCCGGGCAGTGGCTGCGGACCCTGCGCGAAACGTACGCGGGCGACGTTCCTGGTGAGCTGCTGGCTAACCGCACCACCGCGGAAAACCTCGACATCACCGGAGCGATCCACATCATGCCGCCGGTCCCGCACTGGCATCGTGGCCGCATGGTGCTGGTCGGCGACGCCGTCCACGCGCCGTCCAACAGCACCGGCCAGGGCGCCTCGCTGGCGATCGAGAGCTCGATACAGCTTGCGCGCTGTCTGCGGGACCTGCCTGATCCGGCGTCGGCGTTCAGTGCCTACGAGCGGCTGCGGCGGGAGCGGGTGGAAAAAATCACGAAACGGGGCGCCCGGACGAACAGCGCGAAGACGCCCGGGCCGGTCGCGCGCAAGGCGATGTACGCGCTGATGCCGCTGTTCTTCAAGGTGATGAACTTCGAGAAGGTCATGGGCTGCGAGCAGCGGTACCGGATCGACTGGGATGCGCCTGTCATGGACGGGACCTCGGTGGTGGCTGAGGTTTCCTGACGCGAGACAGCGGCCGGGCTCGATCCCTAGTTGTCTGGGGGGACCTCGGTGAACCCGGCCGGGATGTGCGGGTGGTTGATGAGCTTGGTCAGCGCCGGGGTGCGCTGCACCCAGGTGTAGTCGCTGGTCTCGGAAGCCGTCTGGGCCGAGTTCGGGAAGAACACCCTGACCAGCCGGACCAGCTGGAAGGTCTGGCTGTCGACGTAGAAGTAATTGGTTTCCGCCCGGCCATGCAGGCCCAGCGAGACGCGCAGTTCGACGGTGTGGTGACCCTCGATGACCGGGTGGCCGACGATCTTGACGTTGCCGTGCGCCAGCATGGTCTTGATGGTCGCGGCCGGGATGTAGGACACGCCGTTCACCGGTGCCGTCGGCGCCGCGCCCGTGATGGGCGAGCCGTAGTTCTGGGTGCGGTATGACCATGTGCGTGGGCCGTAGTTGACCTGGGTGTCGTCCACGTTGATCACTCGGTGGCTATCGAGATACTGGTGCTGCCAGGTCGTGACCTTGCTGCCCCCGCTGACCCACGAGATCATCTGGTTGGCCGTAGCCGGGTCGGTCCAGACGGTTTCTGGTGGGTTGCCGGCGCCGATGCCGCTCGCTTTCATCTCGACCACGCTGTTCGCCGGGTTCCGCGCCGCGCCTACGTGCTGCCGCACGTAGGCGACGTTGTCGAGTTGTGGCGGGGTGGCGGGCGCTGTGCTGCTGGGCCGCTGTCCTGGTGCGGTCTTGGCCGGCGGCGCGGCGACGGGCGCTGTGCCGGGCGTGCCGGAGTGCCGGAAGGCGGCCACGGAGCCGCCCACGGCGATCCCGGCGACGCCCACGATGGCCAGGCCGCGGAGCGCGACAGCACGCCGCTGCTCATGGCGCCCACGCCGCTCGATGGTCTCGAGGTCCGGGGCCAGCGCACCCGTTTGCACAATGCGCCGCAGGTCGTCGCGGAGCTGGGCCTCTTCGGGAGAACTCATGGTCGTGACTCCGTCCTGTTCAGGTAGTTGCGCAACGTGCCCAGCGCCCGAGAGCTCTGGCTCTTGACCGTGCCCTCGCTGCACCTGAGCACCCGTGCTGTCTCCGCCTGTGACAAGCCCTCCAGGTAGCGCAGGACCACCGTGGCCCGCTGCTGGTACGGCAGCTCAACCAGGGCCCGCAGCAGCCCGTCGCGGCGGGCGATGTCATCGGCCGCGTCGGGAATGGCCGGCGCCGCCGGCCCGGCGGCCACGTCCGGCACCGGCACGGCTCTGTCCCGGCGCCGCCACCGGTTCCGCGCCTCGTTGATCAGGATGCGCCGGACGTATGCGTCGGGACTGTCGGCCTGCCTGACGCGCGGCCAGTGCCGGTACACCTTGACCAGGGTGTCCTGCACGAGGTCATGGGCGAGATGCCAGTCACCGCACAGTAAGTAGGCGCTCTGGTGCAGCCGCAGCCCGCGGTCAAGCGCGAAGGCGCGGAACTCCTCCGACCGGCCGGTCAACGCGGCGTTCTCCGTAGTCCCATATCTAGATAGACCGGCGTGCCGGACGGATCGTTGTCGGTCACCCGGGACCAATCCGCTCTGGGCTGCCCGCCGGGCATAGCCTGGAAGCCGGCGGAGGGAGGCCCACATGCCGGCCGAGCGGATGCTGCCCAGCACGGAGGCCGCGGACCTGCTGGCGCTGACCCGGGACCTGGCCAGCGCGGAGCTGGCCCCCATCGCCAGCGAGTGCGAGGCGGCCGGCCGGTTCCCACGGGACAAGTTCCGGCTGCTGGGCAAGAGCGGGTTGCTGGGCCTGCCCTACCCGGAGCAGTGGGGTGGCAGCGCGCTCAGTTACGAGGTGTACCTCCAGGTGCTGGAGGAACTGGCCGCCGCCTGGATGACGGTCGCGGTCGGGCTGTCGGTGCACACCATGTCCTGCTATCCGCTGGCCGCGTTCGGCACCGACGAGCAGCGCGCCGCGCTGCTGCCGGACCTGCTGGCGGGGGACTTGCTCGGCGGCTACGCGCTGTCCGAGCCGGACGCGGGCTCGGACGCGGCGGCGCTGCGCACCCGCGCGGTCCGCGACGGCGACACGTACACGGTCACCGGGACCAAGGCGTGGATCACCCACGCGGGCGTGGCCGACTTTTACGTGTTGATGGTGCGGACCAGCCAGGGGGACGACGGCGGCCGCGGGATCAGCTGCCTGCTGGCCGACGCGGCCACCCCCGGGCTGGCGCCGGGACCGCTGGAGCACAAGATGGGGCTGACCGGCTCGCCCACCGCCCAGCTGCGGCTGGACGGCGCGCGCATCCCGGTCGGCCGGCGGATGGGCGCCGAGGGCGACGGGCTGAAGATCGCCCTGGACGCGCTCAACTCCGGGCGGCTCGGCATCGCCGCGTGCGCGGTCGGGCTGGCCCAGGCCGCGCTGGACGAGTCGGTCCAGTACGCCCAGCAGCGGACTCAGTTCGGCCGGCCGATCATCGACTTCCAGGGGCTGGAGTTCCTGCTGGCCGACATGGCCGCCGGGGTGGAATCGGCCCGGGCCACCTACCTGGAGGCGGCCCGCCGCCGCGATCGCGGGCTGCCGTTCCGCCGCCAGGCCTCGATCGCCAAGCTGGTCGCCACCGACATGGCCATGAAGGTCACCACCGACGCGGTCCAGGTGCTCGGCGGCGCCGGGTACACCCGTGACTTCCCGGTCGAACGGTACATGCGCGAGGCCAAGGTGCCGCAGATCTTCGAGGGCACCAACCAGATCCAGCGCATGGTCATCGCCCGGGAGCTGCGCAAGCAGGACAGCTGACCATCGCGGCCGTCCCCGACCGGGGCGCTAGGGTCCAATATGAGGGCATCCCGCTCAGAGGGGAACGGGCGCAGTGAAGGTGCACATCGACTCCGGGCGCTGCCAGGGGCACGGCCGCTGCTACGACCTGGCCCCTGGCCTGTTCGGCGACGACGACGAGGGTTACGGGCAGGTGCTCGGCGGCGGGATCGTGCCGCTGGGCGAGGAGAAGGCGGCCCGGCTGGCCGTGGCCAACTGCCCGGAGCGGGCCATCGACCTGCTCGAGGGGACTTGAGATGGCGGCCGACAGCCGGTTCGGCCCGGAATACCGGGAGGCGGAGGACGAGGCGGCGCTGTTCGCGCAGAGCGAGATCGTCACCGGCCCGGTGTCCGACTGGGCGACCGACTTCTCCCATCTGGAACCGGAGTGGGCGGCCGATCCCTACCCGATCCAGGACGAGCTGCGGCGGCGCTGCCCGATCGCGCACACCGGCCGGTTCGGCGGCGGCTGGCTGCCGGTGAAGTACGCGGACGTGGCCGCGATCGCCTACGACACCGAGCGGTTTTCCTCCCGCGCCATCATCATGAGCAACGTCCGGCCGCCGCGTGAGCTGGCGCCGGTCGGTGGGTCGCCGCCCATCTCGTCCGACCCGCCGTTCCACCACGACGCCCGCAAGCTGCTGCTGCCCGCGTTTACCCGGCCCGCGATCAGCCGGCTGGAGCCAGCCACCCGGGTGTTCTGCGACTCGCTCATCGACGCGTTCGACGGCCGGGACGTGGTCGATGCGGCCCGGGAGTACGCGCAGCACATCCCGGTCCGCGTCATCGCGGACATGCTCGGCTTCCCGCCCGAGGACGGACCACAGTTCCGCGAGTTCGTGACCGACATGCTGGAAGGCATCAACCGGCCGCAGGCCGAGCGGGTCGAGCGGGTACGGCGGCTGTTCGACTATCTGCTCGCGCAGGTGGACGACCACCTGGCCCGGCCGCGCGACGACCTGACCAGCTACCTGCTCCAAGCCGAGCTGTACGGGCAGAAGCTCGACCCGGACCACGTCGTCGGCAGCATGGCGCTGCTGCTCATCGCGGGCATCGACACCACGTGGAGCGCGATCGGCTCATCGCTGTGGCACCTGGCCCGGGTCCCGGCCGACCGGGACCGGCTGGTGGCCGAGCCCGGGCTGCTGCCGGTCGCGATGGAGGAGCTGCTGCGCGCGTACGCGCCGGTCACCATGGCCCGGCTGGTCGCGGAGGACATGCGCTGGGGCGGCGTGGACATGAAGGCCGACGACTGGATCCTGCTGTCGTTCCCGGCGGCCAACCGGGACCCGGCCCAGTTCGAGCGGGCCGGTGAGGTGGTCATCGACCGCGAGGAGAATCGGCACGCCGCGTTCGGCCTCGGC
>Ga0335078_10010678_pt1 | contig 13596 bp, 11 predicted proteins | sample Lox_Sample_32_FD_206711 | JGI IMG/M metagenome (GOLD analysis project Ga0335078, IMG submission 206711) | Soil microbial communities from Loxahatchee National Wildlife Refuge, Florida, United States - Lox_Sample_3.2 | ecosystem: Environmental > Terrestrial > Soil > Wetlands | place: USA...
GCTGGCCGCCGCGGCGGCCAGCCGCTCGTCCCTGCAGGATGCCCTGGTCGAGCTCGCACTCGACCCGCCCGCCTCCGCGTCGGACCTTGCCGGCCCGCCGAGGGTGGACGAGGACTACCTGGTCATCTCCACGGTCCACTCGGCTAAGGGACTGGAATGGCCGGTCGTGCACCTGCCTCACCTGGTCGACGGGGCGGTGCCAAGCGACATGGCGCTGGCGACCAGGGATGGGCTCGAGGAAGAGCGCAGGCTCTTTTACGTGGCCCTCACCAGGGCGCGCGACCAGATCTATCTCTACGCGCCGCTGCGGCTGCACCACCACAGGCTCGCCCGCGACGACCGGCACAGCCTGGGACAGCTCACCAGGTTCCTCGACAGCGCGGCGCTGGCCGCCTGCGCGGCGACCGACGCCGACCCGCCGGTGCCGGCGGTCCCGCGGGCCGGCCAGCTGACGGCCAGGATCGACGTGGTGCTCGACGCGCTCTGGTCGGGATGACCCAGTGCTGGAACCACGGGGCGATTAATCCATGGCATTCCGGGAATGGCCGCACGATGGCGCGGCGGAGCGCCGCCGGAAATGAGCGTTCGCTGGCCGTCGACTTATGCGGCTTGATAGGACATAGTGCGGTGCCATGACGATCCCCGGGCCGGCCGGCTGGCCCCCGCGCTGCGCGTCGCGGTCATCTCCCTGGCTGGCGCCGTCGTGCCCGGCGCCCTCCACGTGGTCGTCGTCGCCAAGCTGACGTTCGTGCACACGCGGCCCTGACCGACTGCCGGCGGCTGCTCCAGCCCCGCGGCCCGGTGCCACTTCGGGTCGCATGACGCCGCATTGATCCGGTTACCGCACTACTTGACGGGCATGGTAGGTTACGTAGCGTGATGTCGCTAGAACGGAATTCGGAGCAGTAGTTAACACGTAAGGAAATTCTTCTTATGTGCTGATCCTGATTCCCGGATTGGCTTATCGTGACAAACGTTTCGTGCTGGGCAGGCGGCGCGCGGCTGCGCCTTGCCCGACAGGTCGTCTCAGATCGACTCTGACGACGGGTGGGGATCCTTAGGCAGGCGGTGGCGCGTGGCCATGCGCCAGTCTTGACGTGTTCCCCGGAGAGGGGAATCGCGTGCCAGGACCTGGCCCGAGCACACTGACGCTGGGCACGTCGTCCGGGCTGCCTTCTGCGCCGCCGGGCGGGGCGGCGGCCGGACCGAACGGCGGGCAGGACGCCGCCGGGCCGGGCGGCGCCGAGCCAAGGCCGGCCGCGCCGCGGCGGCGCAGGCAGTGGGGGCATGACCGCCGAACCCGGGCGATGCCCATGGTGCCGCATGCGGTCAGCGAGCGCAGGATCGCGATGGCGCGGCTGGCGATCATCATCACGGTCACGGCATGGGTCAGCTACTTCGTCGACTGGCTGCTCAAGGACTTCCTCAACCACCACTACTCGAGCACCGTGGACCGGACGCAGTCGATCGTCTACCTGCTGATCGTCACGATGCTGACCGCGTCGGCGCTTGCCTACCTGCTCAGCCGGCTCGGCTTCTTCTACCGGACCCGCAGCCATCACCGGGTCGGTCGCGCGGTGCTCGACCAGTTCTTCGAGAACAGGGCGCCGACGCTGACCGCGCTCGTGCCGTCCTACCAGGAGCAGGACGAGGTGATCCGCAACACGCTGCTGTCGGCCGCGCTGCAGGAATACCCGGACATCCGCGTGGTGCTGCTCATCGACGACCCGGCCAGGCCGCGCAGCCGGCGGGCACGCGACCTGCTGCACGCCGCTAGGGAGCTGCCCGGCCAGATCGAGGACCTGCTAGCCGGGCCAGGCGGATACTTCGCGGCCGCGCTCGACCGGTTCGAGACCATCGCCGAGCGCGGCGAGCGGCCTGGCCTGGCCGCGATGAGCGAGCTTGCCGGGCACTACGAGGCCGCCGTGACCTGGCTGCGGCACCTGATCGGCGGCATGGGCCAGGCCGACCACGCCGACGCCTTCTTCGGCAATGAGGTCGTGCTGCGGCTGGCCGCCGACCTCGAGTCGGTCGCCAGGGCACTGCACGCGGCCGCGGCCGAGGATGTCGTGCTCGAGCTCGTGCACCTGCGCCGGCTGTACCGGCGGCTGGTCTGGATCTTCAAGGCCGAGCTCACCAGCTTCGAGCGCAAGCGCTACGTCTCGCTCTCGCACGAGCCCAACAAGGCCATGAACCTGAACAGCTACATCGGCCTGATGGGCGGCAGCTACCGCGAGGTGCGGACCGTCAGCGGCCTGGCGCTGGTTCCCGCCGACCCGGCCGACTGCGACCTGCACGTGCCCGACCCTGACTACGTGCTGACGCTGGACGCCGACAGCGTGCTGCTGCCCGAGTACTGCCTGCGCCTGGTGCACCTGCTCGAGCAGAGCGAGCACCGGGAGACCGCCATCGCCCAGACGCCGTACAGCTCGTTCCCCGGCTCGGCCACCAGGATCGAGCGGATCGCCGGGGCGACCACGGACCTTCAGCACATCGTGCACCAGGGCCTGACCTACTACGACGCCACCTTCTGGGTGGGCGCCAACGCGGTGATCCGCAAGCGGGCGCTCGACCAGATCGCCGAGACCTCCTACATCGGCGACTGGGAGATCAAGCACTACATCAGGGCCCGCACCGTGATCGAGGACACCGAGTCCACGATCGACATGGGCGTGCACGGCTGGCGCCTGTACAACAGCCCCGAGCGGCTGAGCTACAGCGCCACGCCGCCCGACTTCGGCGCGCTGTGCATTCAGCGGCTCCGCTGGGCCAACGGCGGCCTGCTGATCCTGCCGAAGCTGTACCGGCAGTGGCGTGCCAGGCGCGGCCGCGGCGAGCGCACCCGCTTCGCCGAGCTGTACCTGCGGTCCAACTACATGGCATCGATCTGCTGGAGCTCGGTCAGCCTGCTCGTGCTACTCGCGTTCCCGTTCAACGCCACGCTGATCAGCCCGCTGCTCGGGCTGATCGCCTTCCCGTACTTCATGGCGATGGCCAGCGACCTGAAGTACTGCGGCTACAAGCGCGTGGACGTGGCCAGGATCTACGGCTTCAACCTGATCCTGCTGCCGGTCAACCTGGCCGGCACTGTCTCCTCCCTGGTCCAGGGCATCACCGCGTCGAAGGCCTCGTTCGCCCGCACGCCCAAGGTGCGCAACCGGACGGTAGCGCCGCCGCTGTTCGTGACCTCGCCGTACGTCCTGATCGGCCTGTCCGTGGTGACGTTCTACGCCGCCTACCGGCACGGACACGACGAGAACATGGCGTACGCAGCGCTCAACATCGTGCTGACCTGCTACGCGGTCGTGGCGTTCATCGGCCTGCGCAACTCGCTGGTGGACGGCTGGGTCCACTTCACCTCGCTGCTCTACAAGCCGGTTAACCCGCGCCGCCGGCTGCGGCTCAAGGCCAGGAAGGCGCAGGCCGCCCAGCCGGTGACCTCGGACTGGCGGTCGGTGCTCCAGGTGGCGGCCGTCGACTCCGGCCACTGGACCGTCATCGCCGGCCCGCCCGGAGCGTCGGCCGGCCTAGACCAGGCGCAGCGGGCCGGACGGCACCGCCTGGGCCAGGCCGAGGAGCGGGAGCCCGTGCTGCTGCACGGACCCGAGCAGGTCACCGCACTGCGCCCGGTGGTTGACCTGAGGTCGGGCCGGGTGGCCGGCTACGAGGCGGTGGCCACCCTGCACGACGCGACCGTGCCCGACCTGCCAAGACTCACCGCGGCCTGGGCCTACCCGCCCGAGCGGGCCGAGCACATGCGAGGACAGCAGCGATGACCGAGTCGAGGACCATGGTGCCGGGGCCCGGCACGCTCACCCCGCGGCCGCCGCTCACCGCGGATGACGAGGAGTGGTTCCCCGACGACGACCCGCAGCGCCGGCTGTCCCTGCTCCGGGTGCTGCTTGCGCTCGTTCTCATCGCCGGGCTCGGCTACGGCGGATATGTTCTGGCCAAGGCGCGGCTGGCACCGCCAGTGCTGATCCGCAAGACCTGGTTCGCTCCCTACGTCGATGCCACCTTGCCGCCCGAGTACCAGTTCCAGAGCACCTCACAGGACCCGGCCAGGCAGAGCGTGCTCAGCTTCGTGGTCTCCGAGCCGGGCAAGCCGTGCACGCCAAGCTGGGGCGCCGCTTACTCGCTGCCCAGGGCCGATCAGGTGCTCGCGATCGGCTCGCGGATCGCGCAGATGCAGGCCGACGGCGCGCAGCCGATCGTGTCCTTCGGCGGCGCCGCGCACACCAGCCTCGACGTGGGCTGCCAGAGCGTGCCCTCGCTGGCCCGCGGTTACGAGACGGTGATCAGCAGGTACCACCTCACCGCCATCGACCTGGACATCGAGGGGGCTGCTCTGGACAACTTCGCCGCCGAGCAGCGGCGCACCGCGGCGATCGCCGACGTCGAGCAGGCCGCGCGGGCACACCACCGGCAGCTCGCCGTATGGCTGACACTCCCGGTCGAGCCGACCGGCCTGCAGGATGACGCCATCTCGGTGATCTCATCGATGCTCGCTCACCGCGTGGCCATCGCGGGCATCAACGTGATGACGACGGACTTCAGCCAGCCGCCGGCCGACGGCACCTCCATGCTGGGGCTCGTGGAGTCCGCGCTCGACTCGACACACGCGCAGCTCGCCAAGCTGCTGCCGCGCTACGGCGTGCAGCTGCGGTCCGCCCAGATCTGGCAGCGCCTAGGCGCCACGGTGATGATCGGCCAGAACAACGTGCGCGGCGAGAGCTTCACCGTCGACGACGCGCAGGGCCTGGTCAGGTTCGCCGCGCAGAACGGGCTCGGCCGGGTCTCGATGTGGTCGCTGAACAGGGACAGCCAGTGCGGCAGCTCGTTCCCCGAGACCGGCCTGATCTCGAACACCTGCAGCGGGACGGCGCAGTCGACGCTCGAGTTCGCCAGCATCTTCAGCCGGCTGGCCGGCAGCGCGTCGGCGTTCGACCTGCCAGCCGACCAGGCGCGTGCGCTGCCGCCGAAGCCGAACACGAACCCGGCCGACGCGCCGTACCCGATCTGGTCGCCCACCGAGCAGTACCCGGCCAACTACAAGGTCGTGGAGCACGGCGAGATCTACACCGCCAAGTGGTACAACACCGGCGACGACCCGGCCGCGGTTGTCCAGTATCCGTACCAGACGCCGTGGGAGCTGCTCGGCCCCGTCCTGCCGACCGACCGCGCGCCGACGATCCCCACGCTGCCGGCCGGCACCTACCCGGCCTGGTCGCTCCAGGCCAAGTACGTGACCGGCCAGAAGGTGCTGTTCCACGGCCTGCCGTACGAGGCGAAGTGGGACAACCAGGGAGACTCGCCAGCGACCGCGGCCGGGGACGCAAGCGGCTCGGCGTGGACGCCGCTGTTCAAGATTCCTGGAGAGCCGTCCGGGTGACGGGGAACCTCGGGCGCCCCGACCTCGCCGGTCGCGGGTGCCCGAGCCCGGCGCGGGTGGGCTCGGGGACCGGGCCGGGTGCCAGGCTGCCGACGAGAACGGCGTAGACCACCACGTTGCTGAGGTACGAGCCGGTCGCATAGTCGAACAGCCCGCCGCAGGTGATCAGCCGAAGCTCGGCGTCGGGCACCGGGCCGTACACCCGCGCGGTCGGGAAGTGGTTCTTCGCGTACATGCGCACGGCGACGACCCTGAACACCGCGACCGTGCGGTTGGCCCGGACCACGTAGGCGCGCTCGCCGCGGCGCATGTCACGCAGCCGGAAGAACACCCCGGGGCCGAGCGTGGAGTCGATGTGCCCGGCGATGATCGACGACCCGATCGCGCCCGGCCGCGGACTTCCGATGAACCAGCCGGCCACCGACGTGGTCGTCGGCACCTGAAGCGTGCCGACCGAGGTCAGCCCGAGCCTGATCAGCCTGGTGCTGACGCCGATCGCCGGAATCACCAGCCGGACCGGCCTGGCGACCCGGCGTACGGCCGAGGTGTTCGGTACCGCCGACGGCACTCCGACCGGGGTCAGCACGTGCGGCGCGGGGTCGACGTGCGGCGGCGGGATCGTGCGGCCGACCACGGCCCATCCGGCCGCCCCGAGCGCGATCGCCAGCACGCCGCAGGCGACCAGCGCCGTCCTGACGGGATGCGCGAGCCAGCGCCCAGGCAGCGGCCGGCGATGCCTGGCCGACCGCCTGCGCGCTGGCTCCCTGGCCCCGCCGGGACGCCGGACCTTGCCGGTCACGTCATCGCGTGCGGCCTGCGCTCCGCAGTGGCGCGCCTGCGGCCAGGCCGTCTCGCCATCCGCACTCCGGCGAAGCTGAGCAGCAGCCCGCCGCCCACCAGCACCAGCCAGGGCACGTCGGAATCGCCAGGCCGCGGTGCCATACCGCCGAGCCCGGTGGCCGGGGCCCCGGCCGGCAGAACGTGACTGCCTACCGCGTCCACCAGGTCATCGAGCATGAGGTGGCCGGAGCCATCGAGCACCACGATGGTGTGGATGGTGCCTGCCGCGAGCGTGATCGACGAGCTCGTGTGCTCGGTCGACCCAGCCGCGGACACCGTCCAGGTTCCGGCCGGAACCGCCCGGTACGAGGTGAAGGAGCCGAACGCCAGCTTGCTGGCGAGCGTCTCCTTGCCTGCGCGCACGGTCACCCGGTGCTCTTTCAGCGACGCCTGGATGATTCGCACCAGCGCCTTGCCGTGCGGCGTGGTCAGCCGGTCGCGCAGCACCTGGAGCCGCAGGCCGTTGGCCGGCCCGAGGCCCGCGACCGTGTAGGCGGCACCGGCAAGCACGTCCACCGTCGTCGACAGCACCGGGGACGACGACGACGACGCGCCGGCCGGCCGCATGGCCACGGTGTACTCGCCAGCCGGAACCTTCTCGTAGCCGGACACGGTCCCGTACGACACGTGGTGCAGCACGATCATCGCCTTGGGGTTGTCGAAGGAGTAGAGGTAGACGTCCACCGCCGGCGTGTTCGGCGACAGGTGCGCCAGCCTCAGCCACCCCGAGGCGGACGACGCGGACGCCGACGCTGGGGCGATGCCGGCCAGCAGCCCGACCGCCAGCACGATGAGGCCAAGCAGCCGGAAAAGAACCGAGGGTCTCGATGAAGTCTTCATAGCTTCCTGCCCGTCATGATGACTGAAGTAGTCCAAGGGGATTGGGTCGCGAGAATCTGACCGCCACTGCCGGACGGCCGTGCAGGACAGTGCTGGTGATGCTGGCCGGGAGATAGGTTGACTGCTGGCTGCGCAGGAACGAAAGCAGCCAGTGCCGGTAGGCGGGCGCGCGCAAGCCTGCCTGCCTGTCCGCTCCCGACAGCCAGACCCCGGCGAACGGAACGCCGGGGCTTGAACGGGGAGCCTGATCGTAGAAGCCGAGAATCTGGATGGGGTGCGCCGCGGCCAGGGCCGGGAGGATGACGAGCAGCCTCGGGTCGACCAGCCCCGCCGCCAGAGCGACCTTTGCGGCGGAGGGCATCGAGATCCTGCGGTTGGCGAGCAGGGCGGCGCCGTCGCGCTTGCGCGCGGCGATGTCCTGGCGCAGCGCCGACTCGTAGGCCTTGGCGCCGTCCACGGCGACCACCCTGACCGCAACCCTGGTCGGCCCCGCACCGAAGGTGGCCAGCACCGCCGGCGCGTACTCGGTGCTGAGCCTGGTGCCGAACTGGCTGCGCAGCACCTGCGTGGCCACGATGACGTCGGCGCCCAGCGGGTCCGGTGTGGTCGGCCTGATGACCAGCAGGGCAGAGGAAGGGACCCCGGCGTTCTGCAGCGCGGCGCACATCACGGTGTCGCAGCCGATGATGGCGCTGGGGCTGATCTCGCGCGCGATCCACCGGGCGGCCTTGGCCCTGGCCGTCGTGGCTGCGGCCAGGCTGGCCGAGCCCGGGCCGCTCGTGGCCGGGTTCTGCGAGGAGCTGTGCTCGCCGAGCACGGCAACGGTGATGCCCGTCGCGGCGAGCAGAACTGCGGCAAGGCACAGGACAAGCAGCGCCACGCCACGCCGGCCACCGGGCGGTTCTGGCGGCGCTGCGGCCGATGGTTCGGACGGCCGATTGAGCACCGGCTTGAAGTGAGAGCGCAGTGAGTCGGGAACCCTGGGAGCCGCCTCGCGGATGCCGTGCGTGGCGTCGGCCGACTCCGCCGGCGCCTTCGGCTGATCCGCCGGGGCCTGCGGTCGCTCAGGCTGGGCCTGCGGCTGATCCGCGGCATGCGCGTGAGCCGCCTGTCTCGTCGACGGCGGCGCCACCCCGTCCTGCGCGGGCGGGGGCATCACGGTTCCGCTGATGCTTCCCGGCCTACGCCGGACCCACTTGTCCTCTCCCATGGCACAACGCTCCAATGGGCTGGGCCATAGGGACATTAGTGGGGTTACGGCACGACTGGCAACAGATGGTTAGACAACTCTGTCCCAACAAGCACCGGAAATCCGGATACGACGGGCGGTTCCGCGCACAGAATTAGGCGGAAAATCATGCAGAGTCATCCATCGTGACGCGCTATCGAGCCGACTCCATCGACTTGTTCGCCGCCTTGTCGCATCTCACTGCGCGATCTGGCGCCCGCGTCCCTGGGCGCTCTGGCCCGCGCCATCGCCCCGAAGCACCCGACCTGCGCTGGCGCCTGGCTGCCATGGCGTCGGCCCGGGTGATGGCGGGCGGGAAGTCCGGCCCGTCGATCACGGGCAGGCCCGGAGCATGCCGGCCGACCGCCTCGGCGAGCCGCCGCCGGTCGACCCGCCAGCCCTCCAGCCTCCGGTAGGCCTGGCGCACCGTCCCGTCGCTGCCGGGGATCAGGTCCTGGCGTCCCGCGTCGGTCAGGTACTTGACCGCCCGCTGGCCGGGACGCCCGGCCGCCCGGCCGCCGAACGGCAGGTCGGGCCGGCTGGTACCGAGCGACCGGATTCCGACGCAGTGGTAGACGGCCTCGGCGCGAAAGCCCGGCACTCGCTCCCTGAATAGCTCGACCGCGCAGATCCTGCTCCACCGCACTTCTGCCTGCCCGGTGCCGTCCCGAAGTACACACCGTCACGATGGACCGCAAAGGCAACCTCGCGCCTGGAGACCTTGACGACCGCGTTCCCGCAGGCAAGCAGGATGACCACCCAGACGGTTCCGCCGATCGCGTAAGCCTTGACCGACGGACTGGTCGTCGCGAGCACGACCACTCTCAGCACGGTCCAGCCGACTAGGCCGAGCGCCCACCCGATCAGCAGCCATGACCCGAACCGCACCACGTAGGCGTCAGGGGAGAACGCCGGATTATCGTTGGCCACCGGCCACGACCCTTCTGGCTGGCACCGCGACGGGCGGTGTCGTGACGATATTCAGCGATAAGCATGGGACATTCGCGAGGCCGCCGAGACCGGACTCGCGCACCGCAGGTCCCGCGCCGGAGCGGGTACGGACGGCCGGCGTGGCAGACTCTGCTCAGGCCGGGCGCGCGGCGCCATGCCAGCGGAGAACCTGGCCATGGCGCGGCCGAGCGCAGGGCGCTGCGCGGGCCGGCCGGAGGGAGGCAGCGGTGCCCGCTGACATGCGAGAGCTCGCCGGTGACCTGGCGGCGGAGACCGCGGCACTGCGGGACATGATCGGCCCGCTCGACGAGGCGGGATGGCATGCCCCGACGCCGGCCGAGGGCTGGAGCATCGCCGACCAGATCAGCCACCTGGCGTACTTCGACGACGCCGCGATACTTGCGGCGACCGACCCCGGCAGCTTCGCGAGGCAGCTCGAGCAGGCCGTGGCGGACGGCGAGCTCAGCCCTGACGACGTGGCCGCACGCTACCGGTCCCTGTCCGGACCCGAGCTTCTCAGCTGGTTCGATGCCTCCCGGCGGCGGCTGATCGACCTGTTCGCCGACCTCGATCCCGCGGCGCGGCTGCCGTGGTTCGGCCTGCCGATGAGTGCGGCGTCGGCGCTGACCGCGCGGATCATGGAGACGTGGGCGCATGGCCAGGACATCGCCGACGCGCTCGGCGTCAGCCGAGAGCCCACCGAGCGGCTGCGGCACATCGCGCACATCGGGGTGCGGGCGCTGCCGTTCAGCTTCGCAGCCAACGGGCTCGCGGTGCCCATCGAGCCGGTGCGGGTCGAGCTCACCGGACCCGGCGGGCAGGCGTGGGCATGGGGCGCGCATGACGCCGAGAACCGGGTCAGCGGTCCGGCGCTCGACTTCTGCCTGCTGGTCACCCAGCGCCGACACCGCGACGACACTGCGCTGCGGGCGGATGGGCCGGTCGCTGCTGCGTGGCTTGCCATCGCCCAGGCCTTCGCCGGTCCGCCCGGACCCGGCCGGCCGCCGGCTTCTCGGGCGCAGACTCCGTGACCTCGCGAGCTCGCGAGAGCCATTCGACTCCCTGACTTCACTGCTTAAGGTGTGCGTCGAAGAATGCGATCACCCGGCTGCGGGCGTCGCGCGCGGACGCCTCGTGGTAGCCCGCGTGGGTGATCCGGGTCAGGATGCCCCTCACCGGGCCTGGCTGATCGGCGGACTGGTGGAGGAAGGCGTGCCCGGCCTCGGGGTACACCTTGATGTCGTGCTCGATGCCGAGCTGCTCAGCGGCCAGGGCCAGCCGCCGTGGTGCCTTGCGCAGTGCCCGGTCCCTGGCGCCGAAGCTTGCCACGATCGGGCAGGCCTCGTGCAGGGCACACCGCAGGGCGGGCCAGAAGCCCAGGTCAGCGGAGAGGGCCAGGTAACCCGCACCGCCCAGCCAGTCCGCCTGCTCCCGCACCGCCTGATCGATCCCGAACCCGTCGTGCAGAACCACTATCCCGGGCCACGGGCCCTGATCATCCGGGCGGGACAGATAGCCGGCATCGCGCCGGCCGACGTGGGGATCACGACATCGGCCACTGCCGCCCTCCGATCACCCACCCTGGCCGGCCATCAGGGCTGCCACGCGATGGCCTGCACGGCTCCCCATGCTACGGCCGCCAGTCGCGATTGGATCGCCCGCGCTCCGGCTCGACCGCATTCCCGGCCATTGGCCTCCCGGCCCGCGCAATTCCTTATAGGTGCACATTCATTTGCACAACTGGGTGGGAGATCTGGCCCGAGTCGATGAGCTACGAATCGCCGAGGGTCTGGGTCGTCGAAGGTCCAGCCCATTCGCCCAGGGCGGCCGGCTCGCGCTCAGAGAACTTCCCGGCGACGGCGCAAACAATTGCAGAGGTCACGCAAACAATTGCAGAGACAGCCTGCGCCGACCGCAGGCAGTGCCGGAGCTTGGTGCGTTACAAAAGAATCAGGGAGTCAGCGGCCGGGCGCCACGGCCTGCGGCCAGGGGTGGGCGGACAGCATCTTCAGGCGGCCCAGCCGGCCGGAGCGCGTGGCGGAAGGTCGGTCCGGCCGGCTGGACACGTTCAGGGTCACGCCATCGCGAACGACGTGAGTCCCGAGAGCATCGCGGCCGCGCCGGGTACCGTTCCCTGGCCGACGTGCCTGCCGCGCCGGTGCGCGCCACCACCGCGGCGGCTGCCCGGCAGGCGTGTCTTCAGCGGCGCCCTGCGGTGCTTTGCCTCCGGCGGGGTCCAGATCACTCCGTAAGCGATCGGCTGGCCAAAGGCACCGCCGTACGCGCCGACCGCGCCACTTCTGTCACCGAACATGTGACTTCCTTCCATTCCGCGCCCGTTCTTCTCAGGGAAATGACGCGGAAGTCGTCCCACTATGACGCGGAACGAGGCAAGATCTCTAATGATTTGCAGGAACTCATCGGGAAACAGGGATGGGTGGGCATGACGGACCGATTCGGAGTGACAAAAGTGTCCAGCGACGCCGAGCTGATCAGCGCTGCCCGCTCCGGTGACTCCGGCGCTTACGGCGTTCTCTACGAGCGGCATGCGGAGGCCGCGCGGCGCCTCGCCGGCTGCCTCATGCACAGCAAGGCGGACGCCGAGGACGTGGTGGCCGAGGCGTTCGCCCGCGTGCTCGCGGCGCTCAGGCGCGGCGGCGGGCCGTCCGAGGCGTTCCGGCCTTATCTGCTCACCGCGGCCCGTCGGGTTGCCTTCGATCAGTCCAGGGCGCGGCGCAACCTGATCCCCACCGACGAGGCCGGCCTCCCCGATCCCGGCGAGCCTTTCGACGACCCGGCCATCGCGGACCTGGACCGCTCGCTGGTGGTGCGGGCGTTCAGGTCGCTGCCCGAGCGCTGGTCGGCGGTGCTCTGGCACACCGAGGTCGAGCGGGCCAGGGCCGCCGACGTCGCCTTACTCCTCGGCATCACCCCGAACGGCGTGGCCGCGCTCAGCCACCGTGCCCGCGAGGGCCTGCGCCAGGCGTACCTGCAGATGCACTTGGCAGGGCCGGTCAGGGCCGAGTGCCGCCCGGTCCTCGGCAAGCTCGGCGCCCACGTGCGCGGCGGGCTGTCCAGCCGCGATGCCCGCCGCACCGAAGGGCACCTGCGGGCCTGCACCGACTGCGCGGCCGCGTTCGCCGAGCTGACGGCGGTCAACGACTCGCTGCGCGGCCAGCTCGCTCCTGTGGTTCTCGGCGGCGTGGCGGCCGCCTACCTGGAGCACGTGCCGCACGCGGCGGGCAGCGCCGCGACGGTGGCGACGTCCGCGCTGCGCCGGCTGATCTGGCCGCGTCCGGTGCTGCCGGTCGCGGCGGGCGTCGCGGCGACCGCCATCGCGCTGCCCGCGGCGACGATCCTGCATCATCTGAGCGCACCGCATGCCGCGGTGCCGACGGCAACTGCGCCAGGCAGGTCGGCCGGGCCCGTCACCAGTGCGGGCGTGGAGGTGCACACCTCACCGGCGCGGCCCGGGCCTGGCAGTCATTCGGCGAGCCCGTCCCCGAGCGCGACATCCTCGCTGTCGCCGTCACCGACCGGATCGGTCACGGCTTCGGCGGCGCCGTCGGGGAGGCCGGCGCCCAGCCCGCTGGTCTCCGGATCGCTGACCGCGCAACTCGGGGTGAGCGTCAGCGTTAGCGGCGTGCTGAATCTTGGCGTGGTGGTGGTCGTGACCGTCAGCGTGTCCGACCCGGGGACGGCGGCCACGCCCGGGCTGGCGTCGAACCTCACCCTGCCTTCAGGTACGACGGTGCTCGGGCTCGCGTCCGGCGGTTCCGCAGGCTGGACCTGCACGGGCGGCTCGTCAGGACCGACCAGCTGCACGCACGGACCAGTCGCGGCGGGAGACGACGCGACGGTAGCGTTCCGGCTGCTCGTGGTCAGCCTGGCGGGCTGCGGTCACTCGATATCCGACACGGTGACCGGCGGCTCTCTCGTCGCTACCGGTTCGTCGTCCGAGCAGGTGCAGTGTCTGCTGTGAGGACTCGCGAGGCGGCTTAGCCGGCTAGCCCGTGACGGTGTGCATAACCGATCGCGTGCGCCCGGTCCCGGCTCCCGGTCTTGGCGAAGATGTGGTTGACGTGGGTCTTCACCGTCGCCTCTGAGACGTGCCGCGGCTCCATGCCGCTGTCTGCCGCGGCTCCATGCCGCGGCTCTATGCCGCAGCCGATAGGCACCGAGCGATTGGCTGGCCAGGACTGGAGCCTGTCCCGTAGATCGTGGGACTGGGTCGCGGAGCCGGGTCCCGATGGCTCGGCTTGCGGTCTGGCGGGCCGTCCCCAAGGCCGCCGCCGGCCGCCGCGCCCGTACCGCCCGGAGATGATCTTGATGGATGTGGCGGATG
>Ga0335078_10010679_pt1 | contig 13595 bp, 15 predicted proteins | sample Lox_Sample_32_FD_206711 | JGI IMG/M metagenome (GOLD analysis project Ga0335078, IMG submission 206711) | Soil microbial communities from Loxahatchee National Wildlife Refuge, Florida, United States - Lox_Sample_3.2 | ecosystem: Environmental > Terrestrial > Soil > Wetlands | place: USA...
CGTGCATGTCGATGCCAACTTGAGCACCATTCCGGGCAGCGAATTCGAGATCGACGCCGAGCTGGTGTTGCTGGCGATGGGCTTCGTTCATCCGACACACGAAGGGATGATCAAGGACCTCGATCTTGCGCTCGACCGGCGTGGCAATGTCAGCGCTTCGACCGATGATTATCGCACTTCGGTCGACAAGGTATTCACCGCCGGCGACATGCGCCGCGGCCAGTCACTTGTGGTGTGGGCAATCCGCGAGGGGCGCCAGGCCGCGTACGCGGTCGATGAGTTCCTGATGGGCTCGAGCCTGCTGCCTCGGTAGCGGCCGCACGAGCCTCGAAGGTGGCGCGGCAGTCGTTCTGCCTTCGATCTAGGATACTATGACGGGTCAACACAGGGAGGGCTGTATGTTGAGAAACGCAAAATGGATCGTCGCCGCCTCTGCCGCTATCGCGTTCGTGAGTGTGACATTCGCTCAGGATTCACCGAACCGGAAGGAAATGAAGAGAGCCGATCTGACCGGGACCAACATGGAGGTCATCCTCTCTACCGCCGAATACAAGCCGGGTGAGACCATCGCTCGACATATCCATCACGGCGAGGAAGCTTTCTATGTGCTCGAAGGCGCCACGGTCGAAACACCCGACGGTAAGCAGATCCAGCTGGCGACGGGAACCGGCTCGATCAACCGTCGCGATGTTCCCCACGCCGGATTCAAAGTTGTCGGCGATAAGCCGCTAAAGCTGCTCACAGTGCACATTGTCGACAAAGGCGCCCCGCTGTACGACGCACCGCCGAAATAGCTTCGCCGAACTGTAACTATGGCGCTCCGCGCAGAGCCGCCGCTGGCGCGGGCGCTCCGGGCACCTTCTCAGCGCTGGCAGAAATCTAATCGCGGCTTGGTGCGAGCGGTAATGGCGGCCGCGGCGGAGCGCCGTCGAGTGCAGCCCGCGGTGTGACGCGACGCGCAAGCGAAGGCGCCGCGGGCGGTGCGGCCTGGGTTCTGGCATTGGCCGGCTTTTTGGGCTCGTTCTTGTTCGGCTCGTTCTTGTTCGGCTCGTTCTTGTTCGGCTCGTTCTTGTTCGGCTCATTCTTGCCGGCGTCATTCTTAGCGCCAGGCTTTGGTGCGTGCGGCGGTGACGCTTCAATCGGCGCGCTTGGTATCACGTCGGGTGCCGTGGGCGCGCTGGTATCGGTCCTCGGCCAGGAAAAATCATCGGCACGGCCGGGGGGCGCCGCAAGCGCCTCGCCGTGGGTGAGCACCTCCGTCGCAATCGGATCAGTCTCCCGCTGTGCCGGGTGATTGCCCGCACCGAGGAGGTCGCCGCCCTCTCCGCCACTGGTCGCTGTAAGCGGAACAACCGGCCCGATCTCCGGTCGCGTGTTCCCCTTCGGCTGCTCTTCCGGACCCGGCAAAGCTACCGGCACAACATGGCTGGTCATCACCCTGCGCAATTCATGCTCAACGTAATGAGCAAGTTTCTCCGCGCCGACCTTGGTGAAATTGACGCCGTCATAAGTCCGCAGCCGGCGAGTCTGACCTTCGAAATCCGGTCCCTGCGAGGCGAAATTGCCTTTGTCGTCGACGAAGCCGTCCCAGACATCGACGTAGGTGATACCCGACTTGTCGGCCGCCGCACGATAAAGCTCATCGAGATAGCTCATGTCGCTGGTCGAGCGCGTGCCACGAACCGCCGGCAACCCAACCCACAGTACCGGCACGCCCTTGGACTTGAGCGCGGCGATCATCTCCTCAATGCGCGCGTTGTAAAGCTCGGCCCATTTGTCGCTCCGAAACTCATAGATGCCGCCCGGCGCCCTGCGCTCGGGAGCTGCGACCGCCGGCTGCTCGCTCTGGTGCTTGGCAGCGTCCGATGGAGTTTGGGCGGATGATGAAGCCTTGGCGTCCTGGCCCGACGGTGCGCTCGCGGCGCTTTTCGGCGCCGGTGGGCGGTCGCGCAACGGCAGACGATCGCTGAGGCCAAGCATGACGACAATGGCGACAGGATTTTCCGGCGCCAGCAGATCCTTGACAGCCTGCGACCACTCCTGCACCTCGCCGCGCGCCGCTTCGTAGCGCACCAAACCCGAATAAGGCCGGATTTTGCGCACGATGCCGATTTCCGGGGTGTCGGCGAATGCTTCTTCCAGCCCGTAGCCGAGCCAATCGGCAAACGTGTCCCCAATCACGATGACGGTCGAGGTCGGCGGTGTTTCCACTTTACGCGGCGGCGGCGCCTTGGTCGGTTCATAGGCTTGCGGGGCACGCTGCTGATTGTACGGATTCGGATTGAACAGGTTGCCCTGGCCATTGCCTTGTCCGCGGCCGCCACCGCCGCCGCCGCCGAACGGAAACTCGAAGAAATCTCGGAACTGGACCAGCTCCGCACCCGGCCGCTCGGTAAACGCTAAACCGCTGCCCGGGACTTGCGCGCCAGCAGGGGCGACAAGCATCACGGCCGCAGTCGCGAGACCAAGGCTGATCGCCAGTATCGGGCTTTTACGCGTCATCATCGACTCGGTGCATCTGCCCATCAACCACAAAGCAATTTGGCGCCTTCACCTTAGTGGGCGCAAGCCACACATCTACCCATCAAAAATGTCAATGTAAGGATGCGATCGACACTTACCACAGGAATACGACGGGCGCTTTCTAAATAACCCGCCGCTCGCAATAGCTGCGGCCGGTCTTTCGCGCCGGCGATTTGAGTTGCGCAGCGTCCAAAATTCTTCGGTTGATTGAAAAACGGTTTGGTGATTCCAGAACGCCGGCGTTTCAAAGCGCGCAATTTCAGTTCATTACCGCGATGCGGCATTTTCAGATGATAGTTTTCTGAAAACTTTCGTGTCTCCAAATGCGATCCATGTTATGAATCTTCATGTGGACCGGGCTCCGGCATCCAAATTGATGCGCGGCTGGATCGGTGCATCAAAAAAACGCGGGCAGAAGCCCACAACAAAAATTCGAAATCTGGGAGGAAGTCATGCGACGACGCGAGTTGCTAAAATATGCTGGCGCCACAGCGCTGGCGGCACCGTTTGTGCGCGCTGCGAGAGCGGACACAGGAACAATCAAAGTTGGCGTAGTCGGTGCAAAAACCGGCCCGCTGGCTCCGGGTGCCGCAGTCACTCATTTCCCGCCGTGGCGGCTGTGGGCTCATGAAGTCAATCAGGCCGGCGGCCTCAAGCTCAAAAACGGCCCGCACAAGGTCGAGTTGATCGAATACGACGACCGCACCCAACCGCCCGAGGCGATCAAGGCGGTGGAACGCCTCGCCGCGGTGGATAAGGCTGATTGGATCGCGGGACTTTACGGCACCGGCTTCAATGTGGCCGCGGTACCGACTTTTGCCAAGCTCGGCTATCCGCAGATCCCGATCGCCTGCGTTACAGAACTTGGTCCGCAATTAGTCAAAAAATATCCGCTGCTGTTTTTCGGCAACGGCACGCTCACCGACTACAGCACAACGGTGATCGCCATCCTTAAGAAGTTCCGGGAGAGCGGCCAGATCGGTAACAAAGTCGCCATGGTCAATATCGCCGACGAGTACGGCATCGAAATCTCCAACATCAGCAAGAAACAGTTCCCGGCGGCCGGCTTCGAAATCGTCTATAACAAATCATATCCGCTGGGCACGCAGGATCTTTCGCCGGTCATCAAGGGCGCCAAGGCGACCAATCCGGACGCCTTTATCGCCTGGTCCTATCCGCCGGACACGTTCGGCTTGACCGAACAGGCCAAGATCGAAGATTTTCAGGTGAAGGTGTACTTCAACGGCATCGGCTGCGCCTTCCCGGGTTACTACGGAAAATTCGGTGCCGCTGCGGAAAACATTATCGGCTGGGGCGGCGTCCCTGACCGCCCGGATGTCCGCGCCTTCTACAAGCTGCACAAAGAGGTCACCGGCGTCGACGCCGACTTCAACGGCAACCCCTTGTACTACGCGAACAACCAGCTGCTAACGCAGGCAATCGAAGGCGCCGGCTCGATGGATCGCGAGGCCATCGCCGCCCACATCAAGAGCCACACCTACAAGACCCTGCTGGGCGAGTACGACATGCGCAATCAATTGCTCAACCGGCTCTACACGGCAGGACAGTGGCAGGGCCCATGGTTCCATGCGGTCGGCGGCGTCGGGTATCCCGATTCCGACTACGTACCGGTCAAGTTGAAGACCAGTTGGGCCTAGTGGTTCTGCCGGCGCGGCGCGCCGGTCGCCGAGCCGGAGAAGTCTGTCGCCGCAATCGTCCCCGGCCGCAAATGGCCGGGGACGATACACCTGCAACACGCTTGGTCTTCAAAAACCTGCAACCTCAAAAAACCTGACATAGGGAGAGTTGAAATGCCCGTTCGTACCACCGTCGTCGGTTCCTGGTGGCTTCATCCGGAAATGGAAAAGGATCTGGCCCGCCATCACGCCGGCGAATGCTCGCCACAAGAGAGCGAGGCCATCCTCAATCGCGCCGCGGCGAAAGCGATCAAGGAGCAACGTGACCTCGGATTGGATGAATGGACCGGCGGCGAATATCACACCGACAATTTCATCCTGCATGTGCACAAATGCCTGACCGGGCTCGAAATCGACAAGCCACAAGCCGACGACGTATTCGATTACGACGACATGACCCACGCCAAGGTCGTCGGCAAGATCACTGCCCCCAACGGTCTCGGGTATCTTGAGGCCTTCCGCCGCGAGAACAAGCTGCCTGGGGGCGTGCGTAAAGCGGCAGTGGTTGCACCTTACGAGGTCGTCGTCGCCGGCCGCGACCAACTCGACGAACTCACTCCGCAAGTGCCCGCGATCACCAAAATCATCAATACCGAATTACGCGCCATGGCCGACGAGGGCTGCCCGAACGTGCAGCTCGATGCGCCTATCTTCGGCGGCGAGGTCAATATGGGGATGATGACGGCGCAACAGGCGGCCGACCTGATCGCGCCGTGCTTTGAAGGCGTCAAGGCGAAGAAGTCGCTGCACTTCTGCAACGGCAATCTGCGCGGGCGGCCGATCTCGCATGCGCTGCACTGTGCACCGTGGGTGGATATTCTGGAGCGCCTCGACGGCGTCGTCGATATCGCGGCGTTCGAGGTCAAATATTTCTTCCAGTGGATCGAACGCGACAGCTTCAAGAAGATGCCGAAGAGCATGCAGCTTGCCGCCGGCATTGTCGACGAAGGCAGCTACTGGATCGAGACGCCGAAGAAAATCCGCGAACGCATTGCCGATTGGGCGCGCGTGGTCGGAGAGGATCGGCTCTGGGTCTCGCCGTCCTGCGGCTTTGGCCGCCACCCTTCGCGCAACAATGCGGTGCTGCGCGCGAAAGTGGAAAATATGGTCGAGGCGGCGCAGACGCTCTAGCAAACATAGCCCGCGACCGTGGCGTCGGCCCGCGGGCTAGTCTTCAACCACGGCGACGATTTCAACCTCGACCAGAAAGTCGGGGTTGGACAGCGCCGTGACGCCAATGAGCGTACTTGGTGACGGGCGGCTTGGATCCCACGGGACCGGCACCGCCGTGTCGCTGAGGACCTTCATGAACTCAGGGACGCCGACGACGTACATGCGCCGGAACACCACGTGGTCCCACGTCGCTCCGGCGGCTTTGAGCTGAAGCGTCAGTCCTTTGAGCACGGCAAGATACTGGCCGCGGACATCGCCGCGATGCACCGGCTGATAATGCTCGTCAGCAGGGGTTTGACCGGCGATGTAGATCAGCTTCGACGGCTTTTCGATCGTCAGCACACGCGTGTAGTTCGGGTGCTTAAAAAGACCCGGCGGATTGATGTATTTTCGCGGCACAACACATTCCTCTGTTCCGGCAATTCGCCGCCGCAGAGCGTAGCCGGCAATCGGCAGCGCGCAACTCACTATTCGCCGGAGCGGAACAGCCGGACACGCGGGAGCGTCCATCGGGCCGGGCAACGGGCCGGCCCGATGGGCTAACTCGCGCTACAGACTTGTCACTTCATGAGCTCGACAAAGAGCCCAATGACGCAAACATAGCCGAGCACGAAAATGATCGTACGGATGTACGGAATCGCAACCAGATAAACGATGGCGTGCGCGACCCGCAGCCAGAAATAGCTCATTGCCCAAAAGGCGGTCATGGAATCGTTCTTGCCCGCCAACTGCACCAGGATCACGATCGCGGCAAACGGCGCAAACGTCTCCACTGCATTCATGTAAAGGCGGTTGGCGCGCTGACCCCAGTGCGGCAGCGGGCGCGGCGTCGGATCGACGTAATTCGGCGGTTTGAGAGGTCCGTTGATGACGACTTGGGCAACGACATAGGGTATCCATAGCGACGCCGTGAGCAGGGCTGTTAGCGCCAGGTATTTCAGTTCAGGCGACATCTCGTTTGCTCCCCCTTAAGTTGGTTTAAAATATACCAAGAGACTGTAGCTCAAAGGACGGATTAGCAAGCGCAATCCGCCCTCTATCGCGTGCAAAACAAACTCGCGCCGGCTGCTCAGTCGCAGCACGAGTCCGAAGTCTTTGGCCGCTGGTAGGTCTCGTTGGCATCGACCGCGGCGCCGTCATACTTATCGTGATGGCGTACCCACGCCATGCCATATGCCAAACCCTCCTCGTCGCGTCCTTTGGGGGCGATATCGAGGAAATTATAAGCGCCGATCAGCATATCGAGACCGCGTCCGTAGGACGAGTAGGTGTGGAAGACTTCACCGGCCGCGTTCTTGTAGAACACGCTGGTGCCGGGGCGTTCGTCGCTGGGAAATTCAGTGATTTCGTAGTTGTACGCCGCAATGCCCTTCGCCTTCTCTTCCGCAGTAGCGGAGACGTGGTAGTCGAAGTTGAAGTCATCGCCGAACGACGACACCCATTTGAAATGCCAGCCCATGCGCCGCTTGAACTTCTCGATTTGCGCAAGCGGCGCGCGCGACACCACGACCAAGGCGACGTCGCGCTCCGCCAGATGGATGACCGAGCCGTCGAAGTGATCGGCAAGCAGCGAGCAGCTCTTGCAGCCTTCTTCCCAGTCCGGACCGAGCATGAAATGGTAGACGATCAGCTGGCTTTTGCCGCCAAACAGGTCGGCCAAAGTCTCTTTGCCGTTTGGGCCGTCGAACACATAATTTTTCTGGACCTTTTCCCAGGGCAGTTCGCGACGCTTGCGGCTTAGTGCGTCGCGGGCGCGGGTAAAGGCCTTTTCTTCTGCAAGATGCGCCTTGCGCGCCGCTACCCATTCATCGTGAGAGACGATCTTGTGCGGTTCCATTGCACTGTTCCTCAATGCGTGGGCTGGTCACTGCGCAGGCGTCATCCAGCCGATACCGGCGCCGCCGGGTTCGAGCAGGATCACGATGCGGCCGACGTTGGGGACGTCAAAAGCCGGCTTCATCACTTTGGCCCCTGCCTTGGTTGCCTTTTTCACGCGCTCGTCGACGTTGTCGACGGCGATGTACGGCATCCAGCTTTCGGGCACGCCTTTATATTCGGGTCCGCTGATGTCGAAGATACCGCCGGCCGGCTTGCCGCCGGCCATCGCGAGCGTATAGGTGCCGCCGCCGGGCATCGGCATCGCATCGTAGCTCCAGCCCATCGTCTCGGCGTAGAATTTTTTCGCTTTCTCCACGTCGCGCGTCATCAGCTCATTCCAGTGAAACTGACCGTGTGTCCAGGTCATCGACGCCTCCAAAGTTTGATGTTCAAGGTTTGATGTTCAGGGTTTGACGTTCAGGATAGTGTTGAGTTCTGTAGTCCCTCGCTGTGTCGTTCAGGCGACGAATTTCTCGAGCTTGTCGAGTGCGCCGATCCAGCCGTGTTCGTGGCCGTTGCGCGATGCTTCGTCGAACAGTTTCTCGTGGGTAACGGTCAGCAATGTGCCGCCACCGTCCGCTTTAAAAAGGACCGTGACCAAAGACTCGTACGGATCGTCGGGCGGCGCCGCATCCCAGGCCCAGGTGAAAACCAGCTTTTCGTTGGCAACAACCTCGCGGTAGACCCCGCCGACATTGTGCGATTTGCCGTCGGGCGAGCGCATCTCGATGCGGTAGCGGCCGCCGGCGCGCGGGTCGCTCACCGCCCGCTCAGTGACGATGTCGCCGGGTCCCATCCAGCGCTTTATTTTTTCCGGGTCGGTCCAGGCGGCGAAGACTTTGGCGGGCGGCGCTTGGAGCCTTCGCTTGACGGTGAGACTCGGTTTGACGGCGGTGTCGACGGACATGATTCATCCTCCTCCAGGAAAGTGGCAAGGCGCCGCAGCGCCTCGGACCAGAACCGTTCGTAGCGATTGAGCCAGGCGATGGCGTTCTGCATGGGTGCGGCGTTCAGGCGGCAGGTGACGGTACGGCCCGATTTGGTGCGCGCGACCAGTCCGGCATCGGACAACACGTCGAGATGCTTCATGATCGCCGGCAGCGACACCTTGAACGGTTCGGCGAGCGCGCTGACGGAGAGGTCCGGTTGCTCGGCAAGCCGTGCCACCAGAGCCCGCCGCGTCGGGTCGGCAAGCGCGGCGAAGGTACGATCCAGCGGCTCGGAACTTAACTTAACCATGTGGTTAAGTATAGACTTGGGCTGGCGACTGTCAAGGGGAACCGGGTGCTGATAAGCAAACCCTCTCGCGGCCAAGAGGTTTCGCAAGGGAGGACGCATGACTGCTGCACAAATCTTCGACCTCACCGGCAAGGTGGCGCTGGTGACGGGTGCGTCGAGCGGCCTCGGGATGCGGTTCGCCGAAGTGCTGGCGGAAAGTGGCGCCGAAGTCGTGTTGGTGGCGCGGCGCGCCGATCGCCTCGGCGAGGTGAAGACCAAGATCGAAAAGTCCGGCGGGCGGGCGCTTGTCGTCGAAGCCGACGTCCGCGATCGCGACGCCATGCGGCGCGCGTTCGACGCAGCGGAAAAGACTTTCGGCACGGTCACGATCTTGGTCAATAACGCCGGCATCGTGCAGTCAAAGCGCGCCGTCGAAATCGCCGAGGAGGACTGGCGGCGCGTCTTGGCGACCAACCTCGATGCCGTGTTCTATTGGGCGCAAGAGGCGGCGCGGCGGATGCTCGCTGCCGGTAAAGGCGGCGCCATCATCAACATCGCCTCGGTGCTCGGCATCAGCCCGGACAATGGCGTCGCCAGCTACGCCACCGCCAAGGCTGGCGTGATCCAGCTCACCAAGGCACTGGCCATCGAACTTGCGTTCAAAGGCATTCGCGTCAACGCTATTGCACCCGGCTGGATCGTCACCGAAATCAATCGCGACTATCTCGCGAGCGAACGCGGCGCGGCAATGAAGCGGCAAATCCCGATGGGCCGCTTCGGCGAGGACCGCGACCTCGATGGGCCGCTTCTGCTGCTGGCGTCCGACGCCGGCCGCTATATGACCGGCGCGACAATCGTCGCCGACGGTGGGCAGGTCGCCGCGCTCCGCGTCTGACGTTCTCCCCAAAGGTGTGGCCGTCGAGCGCGTGGCGCAATGCTGACGCCATCGAACGTATCCTTGACTGCACACTTCCCAAGTCTGTTAGATGCGCAGCTTCCGAGAAAGCATAGGGACGGATAAGCGTAATGGAGAGCCAAGTGCGACGCGTCGTCACCAGCCACGAGGCGGACGGCAAAGCGGTGGTGCTGTTCGACGGCGCGCCGGCAAAAATCAGGGAGCAGGCGAAGAACGGGGTCAAGTCGTGGCTCCTGTGGACCACCGATGTGACGCCCGCCGATATCAGCGGATCGCGCGACCGCGGCGATCGCACGATCGGCATTCCGCCACCGCCCGGCGGCAGTGTCTTCCGGATCGTCGAGTTTCACCCGTTCGACGATTCAAAGTTGCCGCTCGATCACATGACGCGCAGCATCGGCGCTGACCATGTGCCGGCAAAAGGTTGGGCGCCACGCCACCCCGCGATGCACCGGACCCGCAGCATAGACTACGCGATCGTCATGTCCGGCGAGATCGACATGCTGCTCGACGATTCGGAAATTCATCTGAAAGCCGGCGACGTGCTGGTTCAGCAGGGAACCAACCACGCCTGGGTCAATCGCGGCACCGAGCCGTGCCGCATCGCCTTCGTGCTGATCGACGCCCAAGAGTCCTGATCCGCACCGGTCAAAACAGAAACGAGTCTCCGCATGGCGATCGAATTTGGCGTCGTCGATCATCTCGACCGGCAGAACGTGCCGGTTCATGAGACCTACGATGCGCGGCTGAAGCTGATGGAGTTGTTCGACCAAGCCGGCTTCAGCACCTTCCATATTACCGAGCACCATTTTACGCCGCTTGGGCTCGCGCCGTCGCCGCTGATCTTTCTGTCCGCCGCCGCGCGGATCACAAAGTCGATCCGTCTGGCGCCGCTGGTATTGATCCTGCCGCTGTATAATCCGCTGCGGCTCGCGGCCGAATTATGCATGCTCGATCATCTGAGCAAGGGGCGGCTCGACATCGGCGTCGGGCGCGGCATCTCGCCCTATGAGCTTGCGTTCTACAACATCAATCACCTCGAAAGTCAGTCAATCTACAACGAGGCTTACGAGGTGATGATGATGGCGCTGACGCGCGAAACCGTCGACTTTCGCGGCCAGTACTTCAAGTACTTCAACGTGCCGATGGAGATGCGGCCTTATCAGAAACCGCATCCGCCACTTTGGTATGCAACCGGCTCCGAAGAGGGCGCCGCGTGGGCCGGCAGCCAGAACCACAACGTCGCCTTCCTTGCGCCGACGCCGCGGGCCAAGGTTCTGGTCGATGCTTACAAGGGCGGCCGCGCCTCCAACAAAGAAAACGCGGCGCGGCCGATTGCCAAGATCGGCATCGCCCGGCATCTCTACCTCGCCGACACCGACGAGGTCGCCCGTAAGGAAGGCCAAGAAGCCTACACGACCTGGTTCGAGAAGTACGCCTACCTTTGGGCGAAGTACGATCCGCGGCCGCCGCCGAAGATCGAGGATGTGCTTATCCGCGATGCCGGCCGCATCATTACCGGCTCGCCGCAGACCATGCGCGAGGAGATCGCCCGCCAACTCGGAGTGACCGGCGCCAATTACTTCATCACGCGCTTCGCCTACGGCAATCTGACCTACGAGCAGAGCGCCCGCTCTCTGGAGCTGTTCGTCTCCGAGGTGATGCCGCATTTCCGGAACAAATAGATCACAAGATTTGTGCAGGCGGCCGCCTGATCTAGAGGCATTGAACTACGCCCGGACCGGCTAAAAAGCCGGTCGTTGCTCATTCTGCCGGCCCCACACGCCGCAGCAGGCCTCCGAGAGACTGCGTGCGGACGTTGTCGCATCGCCCGCCGTGATCAGCGCTGCGATCCCTCAAAACCGACTTCGAACTTGGCACGAAGTATGCGTGAAGCTTTGGCGCGACCAGAGCTTAGCACCGAAAAACTCTTCTCGCCGGTCGTCGGCCAAACGGAGTTCACACTGGCATGGACATGGGCGTATTCATTCCGATCGGGAACAACGGCTGGATCATTTCGAATACATCTCCACAGTACAAGCCGACGTTTGATCTGAACAAAGAAATCGTTCAGCGCGCCGAGCAATACGGGATGGACTTCGTACTCTCGATGATCAAGCTGCGCGGCTTCGGCGGCAAAACAGAATTCTGGGACTATAATCTCGAATCCTTCACGCTCATGGCCGGCCTCGCGGCCGTCACCTCAAAGATCAGACTATTCGCTTCAACCGCCATTCTTACCCTGCCACCGGCAATAGTCGCACGCATGGCCACGACCATCGATTCGATCTCCGGCGGCCGGTTCGGAGTCAATATCGTCAGCGGCTGGCACAAAGCCGAATACGACCAAATGGGTCTTTGGCCGGGCGACGAATATTTCGGATACCGCTACGAGTACGCGGCGGAATACGTCCACATCCTGAAAGAGCTTTGGGCGAAAGGCGCTTCCAATTTCAAGGGCAAGCACTTCGCCATGAACGATTGCCGGATGCGGCCGACGCCGGCCGGCACGGTGAAGATCGTCGCCGCCGGCCAAAGTCCGACCGGCATGGATTTCGCCGCGAAATATACCGATTACAACTTTTTGCTCGCCACCGGCGTCAATACCCCATCCGCCCATACCGCACTCAATCAGCGGCTCATCGGAGCCATCGAGAAGACCGGCCGCGATGTTGGCGCCTATGTGCTGTTCATGGTGATCGCCGACGAGACCGACGCGGCGGCATTCGCCAAGTGGCAAAAATACAAAAACGGCGTGGACGTCGACGCGCTGGCCTGGATGGCCGATCAGGGCGGTCAGGACAAAACCGCGGACTCAAGCTCCACCGCGGCGACGATCAATCTTCCCGAGCAGGCGGTCAATTTCAACATGGGCACGCTGGTCGGCTCATACGCCACCGTCGCGCGGCTGCTGGATGAAGCGGCGCGTGTTCCCGGCACCAAAGGTCTGATGCTGACCTTCGACGATTTCGTCGTCGGCATCGAGCAGTTCGGCCGGTTCATCCAGCCGCTGATGCAGACGCGGGTCGACCGCCTGATGGCGGCTGCGTGATCAAAACAGGTCGGAGGACGCAGCCCCCCCGATAGCGCAGTCGGGTTAGCCGTCGGTCGCGCTTGCATGCGCAAGCGTTTGCGCGGCCGGCGCCGCACTGCGCGCCTGCCAGACATTATGCACGGCCATGCCGATCCCCATGGCGATGACGAAGACGATCACGCCAGGAGATAGGGTCGCGAGATTCTCGATCGCCGGTCCCGGGCAGAGCCCCACCATACCCCAGCCGACGCCAAACAGAATTGAACCGGTAACCAGCGGCGTATCGATTGCCGTCTGCGTCGGCCACTGGAGTTGCGATTCAAACAGCGGCGTGCGAGGCCGCAGCAGCGCGTAACCAATGCTCGTTACCGCAAGCCCTACCGCCATCACCACGGCAAGGCTCGGATCCCAATTCCCGCTCGGGATGGCGAGGACATCGAGGAACCCCAGAACTTTGGTCGGCAGCAGCATGCCGGAGAGGAATAGGCCCCAGCCGAAGATGAAACCGCAAACGAGACTTGCCAGCGCGCGCATGGTGTCAGCCTCCAAAGCCGTGCCGCGTCACCGCGACCACGATGATCGCCGCGACCATGAAAATGCCGGTGGCAGCGATTGATCGCGGCGACAACCGCGCAATGCCGCAGATGCCGTGTCCGGACGTACAGCCGTTACTCAGTCTTGTACCGAACCCGACGAGAAGCCCGGCGACCGCAATGGTGACGTAGCTCGCCGGCATCTGCACGATCGGCAGGGAATAACCGAGCAGCACGGCGGAGAGCGGCGCCGCAATCAGGCCGACGACAAACGTGGCGCGCCAGCCGCGGTCGCTGCTCAGCGGATCAAGGATGCCGGCGGCAATCCCGGTGATGCCGGCGATACGGCCGTTGAGCAGCATCAACGATACCGCCGAAAGACCGATCAGCGCGCCACCGATGGCAGCGGAGATCGGAGTAAAATTGGCCATGACTTTGCCTCGTGGCTAAGGTGAGTTGCCGGCGACGTGAAAGTCGCCGTCGTGAAACAGACAATAGGTTCTCGCGCCCTATGCCGCAATGAATCGCGCCGCTCGGACTTCACAGAAGAATTGCGTATGCGCCGCTTTGCTTTTATCGATAAGAATGTGCTTCAGGATGAAGCCGCGCCGGAAGGATTTTCC
>Ga0335078_10010680_pt1 | contig 13594 bp, 9 predicted proteins | sample Lox_Sample_32_FD_206711 | JGI IMG/M metagenome (GOLD analysis project Ga0335078, IMG submission 206711) | Soil microbial communities from Loxahatchee National Wildlife Refuge, Florida, United States - Lox_Sample_3.2 | ecosystem: Environmental > Terrestrial > Soil > Wetlands | place: USA: Florida...
ATCGCCATTGCGGCGGACGCCGAGGCAACCTTGCCGTATTTGATCGAGGCCTGTAAGCGCCTGATCACCGCCGACCGCAAGCGCGCGTTCGAGGAGCGCGGCAAGAAACTGGCCGACGCGCACAAACAGGGAATGGAGCGCGCGCGTGCCGAGGCCGCTTACGGCTGGGATTCGAGCCCCATCAGCACCGCCCGTCTCTCCGCCGAGCTATGGGAAGTCATCCGCGAGAAGGACTGGTCCCTAGTGGGTGGAGCGCCGTCACGCCTCTGGGATGTCGATAAGGTCTACCGGGTTGCGGGCGGCGGTGGCGCGGCCGGCGTAGGCTATGGCGCGCCCGGCTCGGTAGGAGGCGCGCTCGCCAACCGCAAGCATGGACGTTTGTCGGTCAGTATTCAGAACGACGGCGACTTGATGTACGCGCCGGGAGCATTTTGGACGGCGGCGCATCATCGCATTCCGCTCTTAAGCGTGATGCACAATAACCGGGCGTATCACCAGGAGGTGATGCATATTCAACGCATGGCCAATCGCCACCAGCGCGGCATTACCAACGCGGGAATCGGCACCACCATCACCGACCCCAATATCGACTACGCGGCATTAGTGCGCGCCATGGGCGTCTACGGGGAAGGCCCCATCACGGATCCTAAGGACCTTGGTCCCGCCCTGCGGCGCGCTGCGGATGTGGTGTTGCGAGGGGAGCCGGCACTAGTCGACGTGGTGACGCAACCGCGATGACTCGGCTGTTCAAGGAACCGACGATGCGCCTCTTACTGCTGGCGGCGGTGGCCTTCAGCGCGGCGGCCCAGACTGCCGTTGCACCGGCTGGAAACGCGCAGAACGGCAAGCGAATCTTCGAGAGCTATGGATGCTACCAATGCCACGGCCATGATGCGCATGGCGGGGCGGGAGCGCGGCTGGCGCCGAACCCGATTCCCTTCGAGAGGTTCTCGCGGTACGTGCGGCGGCCAACCGGCGAGATGCCTCCTTACACTTCGAAGGTGGTTTCGAACCAGGAACTGGCGGACATCTACGCTTTTCTCGTGACCGTTCCGGCGCCGCCACCGGTTAAGAGCATTCCGATACTGAACCGCTAGTCATTCGTTACGCAGCGCCACCACCGGCTCTACCCGCGTAGCCCGCCGCATCGGTACGAACGCCGCAACCACAACCACGGCCCCAAGCACGGTCAGCACGCCCAAGAAAGTAACCGGATCGAACGCGCCCGCGCCGTATGTCAAATCCGGAACGTCCGGCATCACGATCAACGCGCGCAGGAATCCAGAGACCCCAAATGCCCCGAGCAATCCCGCCGCGGCGCCCCATGCCACCGGCCGCAGGGTCTGGTTCCCGACCACAGTGAGGACGTCCCACCGCGCTGCGCCGAGCGCGATTCGGATTCCGATCTCCCGTGTCCGCTGCGATACCAGATGAGAGACCACGCCATAGATCCCCAGGCACGCCAGGATCAAAGCAAGCCCTCCGAGTACCGCCGCTGCAACGGCCGGCGCCTGCGCCATCAGCTCCTGAATCCGGACTGGACCCTGCTCCATGCTGACAATATATGCGCGAGCTGGCAGATTGGGGTTGACTTGTGCCAGTGCGCTTGACAGAGACTGGAACGAACTGTCCGGCGTCCCGCGCGTGTGCACCAGAAACAGAGTGCCCGCGTCGCGGAGCCGCCGCGGCAGGTACACATACCCTTCATCTTCTTTCGAGAGGTAGGTGCTCCGGACCGTCTTGACCACGCCGATCACGGTGAAGGAGTCGTGCCCGGCTACGCTTTGGAGCCAAGCCGTAGCGGGAGCGATCCTCCGGCCCAGCGCGTCCTGCCCCGGCCACAGCTTCCTTGCCGTGGCTTCGCTGATCACCGCTATCGGCGGCTGCTGCTCCATTTCCTGCTGGGTAAACGTGCGGCCGGCGACGAGGGGAATGCCAAGCGTCGCGAAATACTCATCCGACACGCCGTTGAAGATGCAGCCGAGCACCGCTCCTTGTTCGTTACGAAAAGCCCCGCTGCCAGTGCCCAGGAAGGGCACTCGGTCCGCCCACGCCACGGACGAAACTCCGGGAAGGGCTTCGATCCGCGATACAACCTGGCGCTCAAGTTCAATGCGCGCGGGCGCCGACGGCGCGATGGCCCGCGTATCGACTCCCACCACGGCGAGATGCTGGAAATCGAAGCCTGGGCTGATGTCCGCCGAGCGGGATGCTCCCCGAAATAGCAGCCCCGCCGCCGCGAGCAGAACCAGACAGCTTGCCACTTGAGCCGTGAGCAGAAGGTTGCGATTTCGCCGAATCCCGACACCGCCAATTCCCCCCGCCGTCCCTAATTTCAGCGTCGAGCCGATGTCGCCGCTGGACGCACGGAGCGCCGGGAGAATCCCCACCGCGATACCCGTCATCACCGACAGCGCAGCGGTCCAGGCCAACACGCGCCAGTCCGGCGAAAGGTCGAGCGACACCCCGATGGCGCCATTCGCGATTTCCTGGACAAGTTCCATTGCCTTCGTGCCGAGCCATTTGCAGACCCAATCCGAGATGAGCAGTCCGGCAGTTCCGCCGAGCACACCAAGCACTAGGCTCTCGGCACAAAACTGCCGCACCAGCCGCCAACGGCTTGCCCCGAGCGCGAGCCTCAAAGCGACTTCATGCTGGCGCCCCGAGTTGCGCGCCGCGATCAGGTTGGTGAGATTGACGCAACCGATCAGCAGAACCAGGCCGACTGCCACCATCAGGATCCAGCAAACCTGCACGAACGTCTCGAATGCGCCGCCCTCGGTCTGGAAAAAGGTAGCCCGAACGGCGCTCAATTGAACCGGCTTACCGGCCTCCGGCGGCCACGCCCTGCTCAGAACAGCGAACTCGGCTGAATACTGTCGCGCCGTCACGCCGGGCCGTCGCCGCGCCAACACTTGCCACTCTCGCGCACCCTCATCTCGCGTCCAGTCGACTCCAGGCATCGCCAAAGCCTGGGCCGAAGCCGGCATCCAGAGGTCGGGCGCTTGCGGCGGCACGCCGGTGCCCACGAATTTATCCGGTGCGACTCCCACGATGGCGAGGGCCGCCCCCTGAACGCGGAGCGTCTTGCCATAGATTCCGGGATCGGCGCGCAATTTCTTCACCCAGAAATCGTGACTGACTATGGCGACGGCGCGGTCGCCGCTGCCGAATGCTCGCCCGATAGCCGGAGTAATCCCCAGGGCGTCGAAGTAATTGGCGGAGACCAACCGAACCCGCACGACCTCCGCGCTGCCCGGAGTCGATCCCGGTAATTGGCAGACGATCGTCTGCGGAGTCGAGGTCGCGACCACCGGCCCAAATGAACGGGTGATCGAGGCCAAGCGTCCAAACTCGCTCCAGGAGAACTGGTCGGATGGAAACCCACCGCTGCGCCACTGGAGCCGGACCATTTCTGCGGGCGCGCGCACAGGCAGTTGCCGGAACGCCACCGAGCCATACATAGTGAAAACCACGGTGTTGATGCCGATGCCGAGAGCCAGCGTGGCCACCGCCACGGCGGTAAATCCCGGTGTGCGTGCCAGTGTGCGAAGGGCGTAGCGGAAATCCATGTCGAGCTTCCCTGGCAACTGTCCAGCCAGAGATAACCCTAGTCTAATCAATCATCAACCGGTGGCGGGTGTCCGATTCCGGAAAAGGAATTCCGGTTCCGGTCACAAGGAAATGTTGTCACAAGTCGGATTGGGGACTGCCAACCATTGATATACACACCCCGCCGGGCGCACCCGCCTAGAATCAAGACAGCAACGGGGTGAGCATGCCGTGAGCTCGAGTCAAAAGGACATCATCGAGAATGCACGCATCCTGATCGTGGACGATCAGTACACCAATATTTCGCTGATGGAGCGCATCCTGAAGGCCGGCGGCTATCGCCACATCGCCGGCATTACGGAACCGCGGCAGGTAATCGACCAGTTCCGCATTTTCCAGCCCGATCTGGTGGTACTCGATCTGGCAATGCCAAGAGTGGACGGCTTCGGGGTAATGGCTCAACTGCGGGGATGGATCGCCGAGGATACCTATCTCCCGATTCTCGTGCTCACTTCGGATGTTTCGCACTCCGCAAGACAGAAGGCTCTGTCTCTGGGAGCCAACGATTTTCTGACGAAGCCGGTCGACGGCACGGAAATCCTGCTCCGCATCTATAATCTGCTGCAGATTCAATGGCTGTACCGGCAAACACAGGCTCAGAATCAGCGTCTCAGGGAACAAGTCCGCGCCTCGCAGCACGAGTTGCAAAAGGCGAAAGGCGAAATCGAGCAACTGGCGGGAGCGCACGGGATTCCCGCGGATCTGCTGGCGGCCCTCCGCGCCCAAGTCATGCAAGCGGTCAACACCATCGACCGCCTGGCGGAAAGTGCCGGACGGCCCGTCACCGCGCCCAGCCCCGAGTTGCCCGACGCCGCATCCGCCCTGCCTGAAGAATGTGTGCGGTGACGGCCAGTTCGAACTCGCGAAAAACCGCTACTTTTTCAGTGTACGGACGTAAGCCACTACGTCGTCGACCGATTTGCCGGTAACACTGCTGATCGGCCGCATCTTGCCTTTGCCGTCGGTAACGATTTTTTTCAGATCGGCGTCGCTCATCGCCTGAACCGCGCTCGATCCCAGGTCTTTGATCTCCACGCTCATGGCTTTTGCCATGCCGGGATTGGCCGTGCCGGTAGCACCGTGACAGGCCTTACAGGCTTTCTCGTAGACCGCTTTCCCAGCGGCGGCATCACCCGCAGCATAGGCCGATCCAGAGACCACCAGGGCGAGAGCGATAGTCGCTAACTTCATGTTGCTGTTCTCCTTTATGGGGTGCAGGTTGATTCAACCGAAGCGCCATTATAGCTCTCTGCGGGCGGGGGCCTAGTCAATTCGGACGGAATTGGTCCAGTACTATTTCGGGCCGGTCTGGAACTGGGGGCGCCGGTTTGGGACTGGCAGTTCTGAACGTTTGGCTGGACAATGGCTTCGCGGCTCGATCTTCTTTCCCACCACGCGGTATGTCCCGAGCTCTCGGGAAGGGCTGCATGCGCCGGGGAAAACCCTATGGGGTTCCCGGCGCATTTTCATTTGTTAGAGCTGAGGAGGCAGCACCACCGCTCCCTATGGTCGCGGCTCGGTAAACGCAGCAAACGGCTCGGTAAGATGGTTGCGGCTTGGTGAGCGCGGTAAGCGGTTCCCCGCGTTTCAGCGGCGCTACACTCAGTTGCATTACCCCGGCGGTACTGGTAGCACTGTCGTCCGGAAGCGAACGGGTGCACCCTAGAGTTAATCCGGGTGCGGTCTCCCGCTAGGTGCTCCAACCGGTTTCAAACGGTGGGGGCCGCACCATATCGTGTTCTCCTCGAATGCCGGGGTTCTCAGAACCCCGGCGTAATCATTATCGATTAGCTTCTCTGCCGCGCCTATTTGACTTCGATCGGTTTCGCCGCACCGGGGCTGGTGCCAGCGCTGACATAGCCGATGGCGCCCTTGGTTTTGGCTACGAACTCCACCATCTCTGTCTCGGATGCCAGCATCTTCGGCATGGAGCCCTTGCCGGTGAAGACCAGGCTGCGGTAGTAGGTTTCCAGGGCCGCGTCCGTCTTGCCGAGATACTGCTTGACGAAGCCTTCGTGAGTGGCGCCCGATTTCAACAGCACAGGCTCCACGTGGCTGCCGTCGGACAGCGAACTCTTGGTGGCCAGAAACACGCCCTTGAGTTCATCGGCCGATACCGACGAGGCGGTGACGCTGGCATTGGCGATCAGTTTGACATCGGCGGCGCGAGCGGCAACGGAGGCGAAGCTGCACAGGGCGGCCGTGAAGAGGAAGTACCGTAGATATCTCATCGTTGTCTCCTTGGATAAAGTGTTAGCGCTGTTCCCCTAGAAGGTGAACCCCGTGCGGAGCACCAGCATGTTGGTGGTTGGCTTTAGGCCATTGGGATTGTCACGCGAATAGAACCCATGGGCCGAGTAGATATCTCCGTAGCCGTCCATGAAGTGGCCTTCCGCCTTGAAGTTCCAGAACCGCGTAATATCGAAACGCGCCGTAACGGCCTGGTCGTAGATGTGGTTGCTGGCCGGATCGGGCGAGGCGGGATGCCCCATGTAATACCGCGAGTGATAGGTTCCCAGCTCGAGCCGCTTGCTGACTCGATAAGCCACCGAGAGGAACCATCCTTTGTCACTGCCGTCCCACACGAACATTCCCGGAAACCCTGGCGTGGTGATATCGGCCAGATAGTTGCTCTTGCGGAGCTCCCCGTTGAAATGCCAGCTTCCGTGAGTGAAATCGAAATAGTTCGCCACGGTATGTTGCGGGTTGGAAACGAAGTCGTACGGCAGGCCGGCTAAGAAGGCCAGGGTGTAAACGCCCTTGCGATCCTGCGTCTGATCCATAAACGAGGCGCCGAACATCAAGCCATCGAGAGGCGTCTTCCAGCGCAAGTCGCCACCCTCTGCGCGGCCCGAAACGCTGGTAATCGGAATGCCTTGATCGGTGGAGAAATAGTAGTAGCCGCCGCGTGGGTCGAACGTTCGAGCTCCTACGTATCCCGTGTAGCCCAACTTGCCGAGCTTGCCGAGAGGAATCTCGCCGTAGATGTCGCCACCCACATGCGCGATGTTGTTGCTGCGCAGATCCAACGGGTATACCGATTGCGGCAGGAGTGCCCAGGTATGCAGGAACTCGGCGTCCTGTGTGTCGTTGTAAAGGCCCAGCGCAGTCTTCACTTTGCCGCCGCGAACGCCAAACCAATCTTTAAACTTGTAGTCGCCATAGGCCCAATCCAGTTCGGGGTGCCACTTACCCAGCTGGCCAATGTTCCGCAAATAGACTTGCGCTCCCACGTGGAACTTGTCCGTGATGGAAATCCCGATGTTCGCCCCGCCATCCGTCATAGCGGCGCTGCCCTCGCTGGTGTTCATCGTGAGATAGTTGTTCTCGTTGGAGTAGGCAAACCCTTGCTGCACGAAGCTGTGAACCTGTACCGGGCGCCCCGCGAGATCGAAATTGAGTTGCGCGTTTAAAAGGCCGGGAGCGGCGCACGTGGCCGCTATGAGCCAGAATCTAGCTGTGACTGAATGCATGGAATCTCCTTGGTCCTCGTTTCTTCGGAACTAGGGGGTTCGGCTGACTCTTCCATCGGCATTGCACTGAGCGAAAACCCCTGGTTGCTGTTCCTATGAACTCGTATCGGCAGAAATCCACTCGCCTTTACAGCAAATTCAGCAAGCAAGATCTTAATACCCTTGCATCCGACCTGCGCCGGTTGGAAGATTTTAATAGATGGGCACGCTAGTCGAACTTTCCACCAAGGATCTGCGGCGCGTCTGCGATCCTGCCAGCCTGGGTTTTGAGACCACGGCCGAACTTCCGCTGTTGAGCGAGGTATTGGGCCAGCCGCGCGCGGTCGCCGCCTTCGCCTTTGGCGCCAGCATCGCCAGCCAAGGATTCAATCTCTTCGCACTGGGCCAGCCGGGATCCGGCAAAACCACGCTGATTCGCGAATACCTCGAACACTGCGCCGAAACCCAGCCGGTGCCTCCGGATCTCTGCTATGTCTACAACTTCGCCCAGGCGCGCCAGCCGCTGCCTCTGCACCTGCCCGCCGGCATAGCCGTCCAGTTCAAGAATGATGTCGACGCCTTCGTGGAGGAACTCAAGAGCGAGATTCCCAGGGCATTTGACAGCGAGGAATACAGCCGTCATCGCGACCAGGTCACGCAGGAAATGGAAGAGAAGCGGCGCGAGATTCTCACCAAGGTCGACCAGCGCGCCACCGAGGCCGGCTTCCAGCTCTTGAAGGGACCGGGCGGCCTGCTGCTGGCCCCGGCCGCCGGCGGCAAACTGCTGACCGAGCAGGAAGTGGAGCAACTGAAACCGGAGGAGCGCGAGCAACTGGCTCGCACCCGCGAGCGCCTGCAACACGAGATTGAGGAGCGGCTGCGCGCCATCCGCGAACTGGAGAAGGGCGTACGCGACGCGCTGCGCGCCCTCGATACCGAGACCGCCGCTTACGCCACACGCCACCTGGTGGCCGATCTGCGCTCCCGCTATCACGATCAAGCAGCCGTTCTAGACTATCTCGCGGCCGTCCAAAGCGATGTGACAGCGCACGCCGACGATTTCCGCAAGGGCAAGGAGGAAGCGGCCCCGCCCATGCTGGCAGCCATGATGCCGGATATTGAGAAGCCCCTGGTCCGCTACCAGGTCAACGTGATGGTGACCAACCGCGGCCGGAAGGGCGCCCCGGTGGTGGTCGAGACCAACCCGACGTATCACAACCTCACCGGAAGAATCGAGCAGCAGAGCACTTGGGGCGGCGTGATCACCGACCACACCATGATCAAGCCAGGCGCTTTGCACCGCGCCAACGGCGGCTACCTGATTGTTCCCGCGCGCGAGTGCCTGATGAACCCGTTCGCCTGGGAGGGGCTCAAGCGCGCGCTGAAGGATGGCGTCCTGCGGATTGAAGAGCTGGGCTCGCAGCTCAGCCTGGTGAGCACGGTGACGTTAGACCCGGAGCCGATTCCGCTAAATGCGAAGGTCGTGTTGATTGGCAGCCCGGCCATCTACTATCTGCTGCTGGCGTACGACGAGGATTTCCAAAAACTGTTCAAGGTCAAGGCCGACTTCACCACCCGCATGGAGCGCGTGGCGGAATCCGAAAGGGGCTACGCCCAGTTTGTCCATACCATCACCCACCTGGATGAGACACGGCCGTTCGATGCCGCGGCAGTGGCGCGCGTGATTGAATACGGCTCACGTGCGGTGGAAGACCAGGACCAGCTCTCTACCCGTTTCGGCGATATCGCCGACCTGGTCCGCGAAGCCGCCCACCGCGCCGGCCAAAACTCGCACCGGGCAGTTACGGCAGCGGACGTGCGCGCCGCCGAAGAGGCGCGGCGCTACCGCCAAAATCTGATGGAGGAACGCTTGCAGGAAGCGCTGGTCAAAGGAACGCTGCTCGTCGAGACAGTGGGCCGGGCAGTGGGACGGATCAACGGACTCTCGGTACTCAGCCTCGGCGATTACGCTTTCGGCCATCCGGTGCGCCTCACGGCCACCATCGCGCCGGGGCGGCGGGGGGTGGTGAGCATCGAGCGGGAAGTCGAGTTGAGCGGCCCCATCCACGGCAAGGGAGTCTTGATTCTCAGCGGCTACTGGTTGCGCCAGTACGGCCAGGTGCACCCCTTGAGTCTCTCCGCCAGCCTGGTCTTCGAGCAGTCCTATAGCATGGTGGACGGCGACAGCGCTTCGCTGGCCGAGCTGTGCGTGCTGATATCGGCGGCTGCGAAGGCGCCTCTGCGCCAGGATATCGCCGTGACCGGGTCGGTGAATCAGCATGGCCAGGTGCAGCCGGTGGGCGGCGCGATCGCGAAGATCGAAGGCTTCTTCGATCTGTGCCGCGCCAGGGGACTGACGGGCACGCAAGGGGTTCTCATTCCCGCCGCCAACCGCCGCCACATCATGCTGCGGGATGACGTGGTCGAAGCCGTCTCCACAGGCCAGTTCCATATCTGGCTGGCCGACGATGTGAACACGGCTCTCGAGTTGCTGACGGGCCAGCCCGCCGGTGAGCCGGATGCCTCCGGCGTATTTCCCGAAGGCACGCTGCACCGCGCCGTAGCCGACCGCCTGAGCCAGTACGCAGAGAAGTTACGCGCGCTCGCCGCCGAGGAGAAGAAACCGGCGCCGATCACCGATTGAGGGCGGGGGGGCAGGCGGCAGCGGCCCTACAGTAACGTGAACCACAAAGCCGAACTGGAAATAACTTCAGGAAGTGCAACGATCCGGCCAGAGATCCTTTTTCACGCTTCCCCGAAGGCCGTTTGGGGGGTGTTTCGGCGACCAAGCAGTTTCCGCGTACGCGGCGACTCGTCCATTGACCTTATCGGGAGTAGCTGCTAACGGTGGATTCCGAATCTCTCATTGATGGACTGCGCGAGCCCATCCAAATCAGGAAAAAGCTGACGGTGGCCGATGCCACCGAGAACCAGAAACTCCTTCGCGGCCGGGACTGCGGCAATGGGGATATCGACCCTGCGTAGAATGCCAGGCCTATTCCCGAAGATATCTTCAAGTGGGGCGATGTTCGTGCCGTGTATTGTAAACCAACCACTCTGGGCGAACATTCGTTCGCTCCGCTGATTCGCATAGATCGCGAGCGGCGTGTCCCAGAGCGGCCTTTCCCCCCAATGCTGAGGGTGAGTTCCAAGCAGAAGCTCACTGAAATCGTATGACCGATTTAACGCCTCATCCCGCGCGAGATACTTGGGATTAAACAGGCGATAAAGCCCCCAGGTAGCTTTATTGAGAGCGTATGGATTCAACAGCCAGATGCACGGGGTACGGTCCACTTCACCGCCGGAACCACGCAAGGCGAAATACAGGGCCACGCCGAATACAGACGTCCAATCGAGCAGCCGCGTTGGAACGCCGTGATGCTGCATGTGGAACAGTACGTCCCAATCATTACTGTAAACATCGTAGAGTTCGCGAGCACGTGTCCGGAACTCGAAAAACATCCGGCGTTCCAGTTTCCAATACTCGTCCGCAGTTCTGCCGCCTTGTCTGAACAGCGATGGAACAAGCCTGTAGGTGCCATTGGAATGCCCGCGAAAAAAACACTCCTGATGAGCGCGCAAATTGAGGCTCTCTCTGGCCTGATGAATCGATTCCATGAATGCAGCGAAAGCATTCCAGTCGTGCATGATCGCCAAGTATCGCATACGATAGGGGCCCCACGTGCCGCGGAAGACCGGTCCGCGGAATTCACCTCCAGGACAACACTCGAAGCGGGTCAGCGTCCTTCAATGCGGGGGTAGAGCCGCTACTTTGTCGTATAACGGGCCATCCACGAAGTGAGCCAAACGCCCTCTAAATCCGGTTACAGGAAGCCGGATCACGCGCCATCCGGAGACCGTCCGCGGCGTCGCCCCGACGTTAAAGAGAGGGGCGCGCTCGCCGCCGAAAAGAAAAAGCTCGCGCCGATCATCGATTGACCTGCGCCTGCGCGGCGCTGGTGTTACAGTGTGGTTGATTGCCGCTCAGCCGCCGCCACGCTCTTGGTTTGCTTGGATGGATGTGCGGAAGTGCGTGTGGACGGCGCGAGGAATCGTCCGTAATTCCTGAACCCCGGCATCCAACCAGCGATGTCCTCGCGCCCATCGGACCGGGTCAGGTTCGATTGGGCGGTTACCTGGGCCGGAAGATTGATCTCTGCATAAGTAACCGCATCTTCGCGCAGAATCGTGAGCGACTGGTCGAGCCGTTTCGCCATCGCGGAGAACGTGGCTGCTGGCAAACTGAGTTCTGGGGCAAGTGGTTTCTCTCCGCCGTGGCCGCCGGACGGTACACCGGCAACCCCGATCAGCGCCAGTGGCTGCGTGCTTCGGTTCGCGAAATCCTGGCCACGCAAACACCGGACGGATACATCGGCAACTACTCTGCCGACAGCCACCTGAAGGGCTGGGATATCTGGGGCCGGAAGTACACGCTGCTCGGCTTGCTGGCGTGGTACGACATGGCCGGCGATGCCGCGGCGCTGGATGGCGGGCGGCGGCTGGCCGGACATCTGCTGACCGAAGTTGGCCCCGGCAAGGCTGACATCGTTCGCTGCGGGCTGTATCGTGGCATGGCCGCAACGTCCGTGCTGGAACCCGTGGTGCTGCTCTACCGGCGGACGGGCGACGAGACTTATCTGCGGTTTGCGGAGTACATTGTGTCGCGGTGGTCGTCGCGGCAAGGCCCGCAACTGATCGAGAAGGCTCTGGACGGGACCCCGGTTGCGGAACGCTTCCCGCGGCCGAAGAAATGGTTCTCGTGGGAAAACGGTGAGAAAGCCTACGAGATGATGTCCTGCTATACCGGCCTGCTGGAGTTGTACCGCGAGACGGGCCGTGCGGCCTGGATGAATGCCGCGCGGCGGGCGCACGAGAACATTCTGGCGGCCGAAATCAACATTGTGGGATCGGGGTCCGCCGAAGAATGTTGGTACGGCGGCACGCTGCGGCAAACCCAACCGGCGCACAACACCATGGAAACGTGCGTGGCGGTGAGTTGGATGGAATGGAACGCCCACTTGCTGCGACTCACGGGCGATCCGCGCTTCGCCGACGAAATTGAGAAGACCGCGTACAACGCGCTGCTGGGCGCCATGATGCCGGACGGATCGACCTTCGCCAAGTACAGCGCTCTCGAGGGCGCGCGCACGCTGGGGGAAGCGCAGTGCGGCATGGACCTGAACTGTTGCGTGGCTAACGGGCCGCGCGGCGTCATGCTGCTACCGCAAGTCGCCGTGATGATGGGAGCGGAGGGTCCCGCCGTCAATCTGTATTCGGAGGGCGTTTGGAATTTGCAACTGGCCTCCGGAACGCCCTGCCGCATCGACGTTCGTACGGACTACCCGCTGACCGGCCGGATCGACCTGGCGGTCCGGACCGAGCGGCCGGAAACCTTCCGGCTGCGTCTACGCATACCGGCGTGGAGCGAAGAGACGTCGCTCACGGTGAATGGCTCCAAGGCCGGCGACGTGCATCCAGGAGCGTATGCCACCATCGATCGCCACTGGAAACCGGGGGATCGCGTGCGCCTGCAACTGGATCTTCGTGGCAGGGTTCTGCGAGCGGCGGATGCGACACGCCAGTACGCGGCGGTGGTGCGCGGCCCGCTGGTGCTGGCGCGGGATCTACGTCTGGGGCAGAGCGGCATCGACAGTGTGGCAGGCGGATTCGGGGACGAACGCAAATTGGTATTGCTACAAGACGTTCCGCCGCCGCCGGGAATCACCATGGCGTTCGCTGCCGACGCTGGCGGCATCCGCCTGTGCGACTACGCTTCGGCCGGGAATTCCTGGGACGCAAGTTCGCGTTATCGGGTGTGGATGCCACTCGCCTGATAAGCCCCGCGGTCAAACTCCACCAGCCACACATTGCCGTGCGACCCTAATCTTTGGCTGGTCCAGGTACTCGGCGTCAACCTCGGTTGGAACCATTTCCACCAGAACTTCACGCTCACGTCGGAACCGTAGATGAAGAATCGGCGCGAGGAACCCAAGGTTGTCTGGGTCAGGGTCGTGGCATACTGTTCCGCTTCGGGCGAGCTTTGAAACGGAAATGTATACACTGCGCCCCGAACCGGATACACCACCAGCGGCGCGTATAGAAATGCCGGAAGCGGATAATCGGGGTACCATGCCGGAGAATGCGCTTCGATATACGGACTGGTGCAGAGAACCGGCGTTTCCGATCCGAGCACGCGTGCGTTCACCGTTTGAGCGGCGCCTTTCCAGTCGGAATTGTGATAGGTCGGCACCGGGTGCTTCCACTCGCCCACCCAAAGCAGAACTCCGAGGCCCAGAATGGCGCTGACCGCCGGCCATCGCGGCGCCGGAATGAAGCGTGCGGCGAAAGCGGTGCCGGCCAGCGCCGCTCCCGGCATCAGCAGCGAGAAGTACCGGCCCACGAAGAGGCTCTGGCCGGTCATCCAGGAAACCGCGAAGAGAACCACAGGCGGAGTCAACCACCAGGCGAGGGTCAGAGCCAGCGACGAAGAAGAAACTGGCCAAGCGACTCGCGGCCATCGCAGCAGCCTC
>Ga0335078_10010681_pt1 | contig 13594 bp, 14 predicted proteins | sample Lox_Sample_32_FD_206711 | JGI IMG/M metagenome (GOLD analysis project Ga0335078, IMG submission 206711) | Soil microbial communities from Loxahatchee National Wildlife Refuge, Florida, United States - Lox_Sample_3.2 | ecosystem: Environmental > Terrestrial > Soil > Wetlands | place: USA...
GGCCGCGTCCCTCCTCCGGCGCCCGCCGCGCCCGCCCGGCGGAGCCCGGCTCCCGCAGTGTGCGCGGCGTCGCCGGGCCGGACAAGGGGGGCTCCCGGTGTGGCGCCGTCGTGCCTGTACCCCCGCGGCGGCGGGCGACGTGGGCCGCCGGCGCCGGGTCAGGGGGCGGGGGCGTGCCCGGTCAGGGCCCGATCACCGTGCGGCCCCCCAGGTAGGGGGCCAGGGCGCCGGGGAGGACCACCGAGCCGTCGGGCTGCCTGCCGGTCTCGATGATCACCGCCCAGATGCGGGCCCAGGCGATGGCCGAACCGTTGAGGGTGTGGGCGAACACCGGTGCACCCCCGTCGGCGGGGCGGTAGCGGATGTTGGCCCGGCGGGCCTGGTAGTCGGTGCACCAGCTCACCGAGGACACCTCGAGCCACATGTCGGCGCCCGGCGCGTAGGCCTCGATGTCGAAGGTCCGGGTGGAGGCCGCACCCAGGTCGCCGGTGCACAGATCGACGACGCGGTACTCGAGGTCGAGCTCCTGGAGCAGGGCCTCGGCCCGCCGCAGCATCTGCTCGTGCTCGGCGGGGGACTGCTCGGCCGTGGCGTAGGCGAAGAGCTCCACCTTGTCGAACTCGTGCACTCGCAACAGGCCCCGGGTGTCGCGCCCCGCCGAGCCCGCCTCGCGCCGGTAGCAGGAGGTGCCGGCCGTGAGGCGCAACGGGAGGTCGCCCTCCTCGAGGACGTCGCCGCGGTACATCGAGGTGAGGGGGACCTCGGCGGTGGGGATGGCCCACAGGTCGTCGCGCTCGAGGTGATAGGCGTCGTCGGCGAACTTGGGGAGGTGGCCGGTCGACACCATGGTCTCGGTCTTCACCAGCGTGGGCGGCCGGATCTCCTCGTAGGCCTCGGCGTGGTGGTCCAGGGCGAAGGCGGTGAGGGCCCGGATGAGCCGGGCGCCGACCCCCCGGTAGAGGGGGAACATGGCCCCCGAGAGCTTGGCGCCGCGCTCGAGGTCGAGGATGCCCAGGGCCGCGCCCACGTCCCAGTGCGGCACGCGCTGGTGCTCGGCGTAGGCGCGCGCCGTGTCGGGCCAGCGCCGCACCAGCCGGTTGTCCTCGTCGCTGTCGCCGTCGGGCGCCTCGGGCGAGGGGAGGTTGGGAAGCCACAGCAGCAGCTCGCGCACCTCGGTCTGGGCGGCGGTGGCCTCGACGTCGGCGGCGCGCTCCTCTTCGCCCATGAGACGGCTGCGCTCGGTGAACTCGGCCGCCGTGGCGTCGTCCCCGGCACGTCGGGCCGCCTGGACCTGACGCGAGAGCTCCTTCACCTGGGCGCGCAGCTCGTCGCGCCGGCCCACCGCCTGGCGCGCCCTCGCGTCCGCTGCCACCAGGCGCCGCACCTCGTCGGCGGCCACGCCCCGGCGACCCAGGGCCGCCTGCACCGCGTCGGGGTTCTCCCTGGCCAGGCGGATGTCGATCATGGTGGGCCAACGGTAGCCTCGCCGACGTGGCCGTCCCGTCCTCGCCCGGAGCGATGCAGGGCGACGCCGCCGTGGATTGTCGCGACCTCGTCGTGCGCTACGGCGCCGTGCGGGCGGTGGACGGTCTGTCGTTCACGGCGTGGCGCGGGCAGGTGCTGGCGCTGCTCGGGCCGAACGGCGCGGGGAAGACCTCCACCGTCGAGACCCTCGAGGGCTACCGCCGGCCGGCCGGGGGCACCGTGCGGGTCCTCGGGCTCGACCCCGTCGCCGACCACGCCCGGCTGGTGCCGTCGCTCGGGGTCATGCTGCAACGCGGCGGCCTCTACCCGGGCATGGGGCCGCGACGCGCCCTGCGACTGTTCGCCGGGTACTACGGCGATCCCGAGGATCCCGACGAGCTGCTGGCGCTGGTGGGGCTGGTGCCCGTGGCGCGCACCCCGTGGCGCCGGCTCTCGGGCGGCGAGCAGCAGCGCCTGTCGCTGGCGCTGGCGCTCGTGGGCCGGCCCGCCGTCGTCCTCCTCGACGAGCCCACCGCCGGCGTCGACCCCGAGGGCCGCCTGGCCGTGCGGCGGGTCATCGGCGACCTGCGCGACCGGGGCGCCTGCGTGCTGCTCACCACCCACGAGCTGCCCGAGGCCGAGCGCCTGGCCGACGAGGTGGTGATCCTGGCCCGGGGGCGGGCCGTGGCCCGGGGCACGGTGGCCGAGCTGGGCGCGGCGGGCGGGGGTGGCATCGCCTTCGAGGCGCCCCCCGGCCTCGACACCGGCGCCCTGGCGGCGGCGCTCGGGCTGCCCCCGGGCGACGTCGCCGAGGACCGCCCGGGCCACTACGCCGTGGCCGGCGAGGCCAGCGCGCAGCGCCTGGCCGCCCTGGCCGGCTGGATGGACACCCAGGGCGTGGCCGTGGCCGAGCTGCGCGCCGGGCGCCGCTCGCTCGAGGAGGTCTACCTGCGCGTCACCGGCGGGGGGTCCGCCGGCAGCGCCGACAGCGCCGACGAGGACCGGGCCGGCGCCGGGGGGCGGCGGCGCCGGCGTCACGTGGCGGCGGCGGACCGGCGATGACCGCACCGGCCCGGGCGCCGGTGGCGGCGCCGCCCACGGGAGCGGCCCCTGCCTGGTGGCGCCGCCTCGGGGTCCAGAGCGCCGCCGAGGTGGGCATGACGCTGCGACGGGGGGAGTCGCTGCTGCTCACCATCGGCATCCCCGTGGTCCTGCTGGCCTTCTTCTCCGAGGTGCATCTCCTGCCGACGGGGACGGGCCGCCCGGTGTCGTTCCTGGCGCCGGGCATCCTGGCGCTGGCGGTCATGGGCACGGCCATGGTCAACCTGTCCATCGCCACCGGGTTCGAGCGGGGCACGGGGGTGCTCAAGCACCTGGGGGCCACGCCCCTGGGGCGCCCGGCGCTGCTCGGGGCCAAGATCGCGGCCATCGTCGTGGTGGAGGTGGTCCAGGTGGTGGTGCTCGTTCCCGTGGCACTGGCGCTCGGATGGCGCCCCAGCGCCGGCGGTGTCGGGGTGGCCGTGGCGGTGGCGGTGCTGGCCACCGTGGCCTTCGGCGGGCTGGGCCTGGTACTGGCCGGGGTGCTGCGACCCGAGGTCAACCTGGCCGCCTCCAACGGCCTGTGGCTGCTCCTGCTCCTCGTGAGCGGCATGCTCGCCCCCCTGTCCAAGTTGCCCGGCGGTCTCCAGGCACTGGCCAAGGCGCTGCCTGCGGCGGCGCTGGCCGAGGCGCTGCACCGGGCCCTGGGGTCGGGGACGGGCGTCCCGGGGTGGGCGTGGGCGGTCCTGGGGGCGTGGGCCGTGGGGGCACCGCTGGTGGCGGCCCTCACGTTCCGGTGGGAGTGAGGGGCGCGCCGGTGGACGACGGGACGGCGTCGTGAGCGCGCCGCTGCGCCGGCACCGGGTCTACGTGGCGGTGGTGGGCGGGCAGACGGCGACCCCGCGCCAGCGCGGTGCGGCCCGCGAGGTGGGCCGGGCCGTGGGCGAGGCCGGCGGCGTGCTCGTGTGCGGCGGGCTGGGCGGGGTGATGGCGGCCGCCTGCCGGGGTGCGCGCGAGGCGGGCGGGCTCACGGTGGGGATCCTGCCCGGCCGCCAGCGCGACGCCGCCAACGCCCACGTCGACGTGGCCATCCCCACGGGGCTGGGCGAGCACCGCAACGCCCTGGTGGTGGCGGCGGCCGACGCCGTGGTGGCCGTGGGGGGCGAGTACGGGACGCTGACCGAGATCGCCCTGGCCCTCAACGCCGGCACGCCCGTGGTGGGCCTCGGCACCTGGGGTCTCGTGCGCGACGGGCGCGCCGACACCGGCGTGGTCGTGGCCGACGACCCCGTCGAGGCGGTGGCGCTGGCCTTGGAACTGTGCGGACGGGCGCCGGGTCGCCGGGCCCGGCGCCCCGGCGAGACGAGGTGACGGCGATGGCGCGCTCCCGATCGGTGGCCGGGGCAGCCGTCGTCACGGCGCTGTTCGGGGCCCTGCTGGCGCCGGCGTTGTCCGTCCCCTCCCCGGCGGCCGCCGCCGGGCTCCACCTGGATCACGCCGGGGCCTCCCCGGCGAGCACGGCGCCCGTGGCGGCAGCGGCGGGGGACAGCGGCGGCGGCGGATACTGGCTGGCGGCCACGGACGGGGCGGTGTTCGCCTTCGGCGACGCCCCCGACGAGGGCTCGGCGGCCGGGGACGCCCTGCGCGCCCCGGTGGTGGGCATGGCCCCCACCCCCGACGACCGGGGCTACTGGCTGGCCGGGGCCGACGGCGGGGTGTTCGCCTTCGGCGACGCCGGCTTCGCCGGGTCCATGGGAGGACGGCACCTGGTGCGGCCGGTGGTGGCCATGGCCGCCGACGACGCCACCGGCGGGTACTGGCTGGTGGCCGCCGACGGCGGGGTCTTCGCCTTCGGGGCGCCGTGGTTCGGCTCCACCGGCGGCGTGCACCTCGACGCCCCGGTGGTGGGCATGGCCCCCACCCCCGACGACCGGGGCTACTGGCTGGTGGCCGCCGACGGCGGGGTGTTCGCCTTCGGCGACGCCGGCTTCGCCGGTTCCATGGGGGGACGGCCCCTGGTGCGGCCGGTGGTGACGATGGCCGCCGACGACGCCACCGGCGGGTACTGGCTGGTGGCCGCCGACGGCGGGGTCTTCGGCTTCGGGGCGCCGTGGTTCGGGTCCACGGGCGGGGACGTGCTCGGCCGGGCCGTGGTGGGGGCCGTGCCCGGCGCCGCAGACGGCGGCTACCGGCTGGTGGGCGCGGACGGCGCCGTCTACGCCTTCGGCGACGCCACCGACCTCGGTTCGGTGACGGTGGCCCCCCTGGCCGGCCTGACGGTGGTGCTCGATCCCGGCCACGACGGCGGCAACGGCGCCGACCCCGGCTTCATCGACCGTCCCATCGACGGCGGCGGGTTCACCGAGTCCTGCGACACCGTGGGCACCACCACCCCGGGCGGCTATCCCGAGCACGCCTTCACCTGGGCCGTGGCCCTCGACGCCCGCGCCGCCCTGCAGGCGCTCGGGGCGACGGTGGCGCTCACCCGCCAGAGCGACACCGGGGTGGGACCCTGCGTCAACCAGCGCGCCGAGGTGGCCGACGTGCTCGGGGCGGCCGCCGCCGTGTCCATCCACGCCGACGGCGGACCCCCGGGCGGCACCGGGTTCGCCATCGACGAGCCGGCGCCGGTGGTCAGCTCGATCTCCGACAACCGGGCCATCGTGGGCCCCTCGGCGGAGCTCGGGGCGGCGCTGCGCGCCGCCTTCGCGGCCGCCACGGGCGAGCCCCCGTCGGACTACACGGGGACGGCCGGGATCGTGGTGCGCCGCGACCTGGGCGGGCTCGACCTCTCCACGGTGCCCAAGGTGCTCATCGAGTGCGCCAACATGCGCAACACGCACGACGCCGCCCTGACCCAGAGCGCCGCCTGGCAGGGGCTCGCCGGCCGGGGCATCGCCGGGGGCGTGGCCGCCTACCTCGAGGCGGCGCTGCGCACCTGAGCTGCGGGGCGGGGGACCTCAGCTCAGCGGGGGCCGGTGCGCAGCATGGAGGCCATGCCCTCGATGAAGGGGTCGGGGTTGGCGGTCTTGGACTCCACGATGGCGCGCATGTCGGGCACGTAGAGCTCGAAGGTGTCGCCCTCCATGGCGGTCACGATGCCCTCGGCCATCTCGGTGGCGGGGATCTTGGGCCCGTCGTAGAGGGGGTCGTCGTTGCCGGGGAGGTCCCAGATCTCGGTGTCGATGGGGCCAGGGTTCACCAGGCGGATCTCGACCGGCGTGTCGAAGAGGTCCACGGCCATGGCCTCGCTCCAGCCGCACAGGGCGAACTTCGACGCCGAGTAGGCCGCCTCGTTGGCGTTGCCCAGCCGGCCCGCCACGCTCGAGACGTTCACGATCATGCCGCTGCCCCGGCGCAGCATGCGGGGCAGCAGGGCCATGGCCATGGCCGCCGGGGCCAGGAAGTTCACCCGCATGACCCACTCCACCGTGGACAGGTCGAGCTCGGTGGTGTGGCGGCGCATGGGGACCCCGGCGTTGTTGACGAGGCAGTCGACGTGGCCGAAGGCCTCCCAGGTCTCCACGGCCAGGCGCTCGGCGCGGGCCACGTCGCCCAGGTCGGCCACCCACATCCGCGACGCCGGGGCGTGGGCCCGGCACTCCTCGAGGACCTCGGCCAGCCGGGCCTGGCGCCGGGCGACCAGGCCCACGGTGGCACCCCGGGAGGCCAGCAGGCGGGCCAGGGCGGCACCGATCCCCGACGACGCCCCCGTGACCACCACCGTCGATCCCTCGATCTGCATGTGCGCCTCCCGCGTCCGGGCCCAGTAGAACACGGGCATGGCCATGCTCGACGAGATCCGACGCTTCTGGGACGACGACGCCGCCACCTACGACGACGCCCCGGGCCACCATCCGAGGAGCCCCGCCGTCCAGGCGGCGTGGACGTCGGCGGTGGCCGCCCTGCTCCCGCCGGCGCCGGCCCGGGTGCTCGACTGCGGCGCCGGGACGGGCTTCCTGAGCCTCATCGCCGCCCGGCTCGGGCACCGGGTCACCGCCCTCGACCTGTCGGGGGCCATGCTCGAGCGCCTGCGCGACGCCGCGGGCGCCGAGGGCCTGCGCATCGACGTCGTCGAGGGGCCCGCCGAGGAGCCGCCCCCGGGATTCGACGCCGTGATGGAGCGCCACCTGCTGTGGACGCTGGCCGATCCCGGTGCCGCCCTGGCCGCCTGGCACCGGGCGGCCCCCGGCGGCGTGCTGGTGGCGGTGGAGTCGATGTGGGGCGCGGCCGACCGCCTCGAGGCCCTGCGGTCGCCGCTGCGCCGGGCCCTGCGCCGCTGGCGCGGCACCCCTGACGACCACCACGGCCCCTACCCGTCCGAGGTGCGCGCCTCGCTGCCGCTCGGCGCCGGCACCGCTCCGCGCGACGTGACCCGCCTGGTGGGACGGGCCGGGTGGCCGACCCCGCGCCTGGTGCGCCTGCGCGACGTGGAGTGGGCCGCCGCCCTCGAGCTGCCCCTGCCCGAGCGCCTGGTGGGGGTGGCCCCGCGCTTCGCCGTGGTGGCCGGCTGAACGGGGCTCAGGCGGGGGTGGCCGCCAAGCGCGCCAGCCACATCTCCAGGGTGGACCGGCTCACCGGGCCCCGCACGGTGGCCACCACGGCACCGGCGCCGTCGATGAACACCGTCGCGGGGTAGCCCTCCAGGGTGAACCGGGGCGCCACCACGCTGCCGGTGTCGGCCCCCACCGGGAAGCCGACCCCGCTCGAGCGCGCGAAGGCCAGCCCGCTGGCGGTCTCGTCGTTGCCGTCGATGCCCAGGAACACCACCGGGCTGTGGTGGGCCCGGGCCGTGCGGGCCACCGACGCCACCACGGGGAGGTCGTGGCGGCAGGGCCCGCACCACGAGGCGAAGAAGGTGAGGACCACGGGGTGGCGGGCGTCGGCGCCGGTGAGGGGGAGGGCCACCGCCGGGCCCCCGCCCAGCCGGGGGAGCCGGAACGACGCCGCCCGGGTGGCCGGGCCGGCGCCGCCCACGGTGAGCCCGACGAGCACGCCGGCCACCACGGCCACCCCCACCACGACGGCCACGAGCCGGCGCCGGAACGGGCCCCGGGACCCCGCCACCGGCTCGTCGGTCACCGGTGCGGGACCGGGGTCACCGGAAGCGGATGAGGGCGTCGGCCGCCATGGCCACGAACAGCAGCGTCAGGTAGGTGATCGAGTACCGGAACAGGGCCATGGCCGCCCGGCTCGTCTGCTCCCGCAGCAGCCGCCAGGCGAACAGCACGAACAGCCCCCCGAGCACCGCCGCGCTCACGATGTAGACGGGGCCCATGTGCCCCACGGGGACGAACAGCGCCGTGACCCCCACCAGCGCCACGGTGTACAGCAGGATCTGGCGGGCGGTGCGGCGGAAGGTGGCGACCACGGGCAGCATGGGCACGTGCGCCGCCGCGTAGTCGTCGCGGTAGCGGATGGCGAGCGCCCAGAAGTGCGGGGGCGTCCAGATGACGATCACGGCGAAGAGCACGAGCGGCGCCCACCCCAGCCGGTCGGTCACCGCCGCCCACCCCACGAGCACCGGCACCGCGCCGGCGGCCCCGCCGATGACGATGTTCTGGCTCGAGGAGCGCTTGAGCAGCAGCGTGTAGACCACGACGTAGAAGGCGGTGGCCGCCACCGCCAGCACGGCGGCCAGGGCGTTGACCGCTCCCCACAGCTCGGCGAAGGCGGCCGCCTCGAGGACGCAGGCGAAGACCGTGGCGGCCCGGGGGGTCACCTCCCCGGTGACCAGGGGCCGGTTGCGGGTGCGGTGCATCACCCGGTCGATGTCCCGGTCGAGCACCATGTTGAAGGCGTTGGCGCCCCCGGCGGCCATGGCCCCGCCCACCAGGGTGGCCACCATCAGGACGACCGAGGGCACCCCCCGCTTGGCCACGAGCATGGTGGGCAGCGTGGTGACGAGCAGCAGCTCGATGATGCGGGGCTTGGTGAGCGCCACGTAGGCCCGCACCCGGTCGGCTCCCGTCCGGCGGCGGCGCGCCAGGGCGGGGGAGAGCGTCGACATCGTGGCGGAGCCTACGGCGCCGGCACGCGACCGGACAATGCGGGCGCCCGCCACCGGCGGACGCCGACCGGGGCGACAGGCCCGCCCCGAGGCCCGGGCGGCCCGGCCGGCGCCGGGGAGCGGTCGGGGCCCCGCCGGTACGATGGGCGCCCGGTGCAGCTGCCCCACGTCACCCCGCGGCGCTTCCTGCGCATCACCCAGGTGACGGTGGTGCTGGTCGTGCTGAACGTGGTCACCGGGGCGGCCGTGCGCCTCAGCGACTCGGGCCTCGGCTGCCCCGACTGGCCCACGTGCTCGCGCACCCGGCTCACCCCCGCCCTGGCCCTGCACCCCGTGGTCGAGTTCGGCAACCGCATGGTGGTGGTGGTCCTGTGCGTGGCGGCGCTGGTCACCGTGCTCGCCGCCCTGGCGCGCGCCCCCCGGCGCGGCGACCTCACCGGGCTGTCGGCCGGGCTCGTGGGGGGGATCGTGGCCGAGGCCGTGCTGGGAGCGGTGGTCGTCTACTCCAAGCTCAACGCCTACGTGGTCATGGTCCACTTCCTGGTGGGCATGGCCCTGCTCACGGTGGCCGTGGTGCTCGCCCTGCGGGCCGGACGGGCCGCCGCCGACAGCCCCCCGGTGCGCATGGTGACGCCGGGCACGGTGCGGGCCGGCCGGCTCGTGCTCGCCGTGCTGGCCCTGGCCGTGGCGGCGGGCACCGCCACCACCGGCGCCGGGCCCCACGCCGGGGGGAAGGGCGCCAAGCGGGTCCCGGTGCCGCTGGCCGACATGGCCCGGCTCCACTCCGGGATCGTGCTGGTGGTGGTGGCCCTCACCCTCGGGGTCCTGGCCCTGCTGGCCCGCCAGGGGGCCCCCACCCGGGTCCTGGACCGGGGCCGGGTCCTGGTGGGGGCCATGCTCGCCCAGGGGGCCGTCGGCTACGCCCAGTACTTCAGCCACCTCCCCCCCCTGCTGGTGGGGATCCACGTCTTCGGCGCCACCGTGGTGTGGAGCGCCATGGTGTGGTTCTACGACGGGCTCAGCCGCCACCGACCCGAGGAGGCGCCCCCGACCGCCCCGGCGGGCGGCACGCCCGCCCCCGCCCGGCGCGCCGGAGGCGGGCCCGCCCCCGTGCCCGGGGAGGCGCCGGCGCCGTGGCCCGAGCCGGCCCGGCGATGAGCGGGCCCCTCACCGAGGCCCAGCCCGTCGAGGTCGAGGTCCCCGAGGGCGGCCAGGACGTCCGTCCCGACCGGCCCTGGCTGGTCATCGTGTGGAACGACCCCATCAACCTCATGTCCTACGTCACCTACGTCTTCCAGAAGCTCTTCGGCTACAGCCGGGAGAAGGCCACCAAGCTCATGCTGGACGTGCACCACAAGGGCCGGGCCGTGGTCACCTCGGGACCGCGCGAGCGCGCCGAGCTCGACGTCTTCCGCCTCCACGAGCACGGCCTGTGGGCCACCATGGAGCAGTCGTCGTGATCGGCCACCGGCGCTTCTCCCGTGACCGCCACGGCCGCATCCGGCCCGGGCTCCAGGGCCCCGAGCGCGACCTGCTGCGCATGCTGCCGCGCCAGGCCCTCGAGCTCGTGGACCACGACGAGCCCACCGCCCGGCGCCTGTTCCCCGTGGCCTACCCCGACGACGCCGGGGCCCAGGCCGAGTACCACGAGATGATGGGCGGCCAGCTCCTCGAGCACCACCGCCAGGCCCTCGACACCCTGGCCGCCACCGTCGACGCCGCCACCGTCGAGCTCGACGACCTGCAGGTGTGGCTGGGCGCCGTCGAGGTCCTGCGGCTCGTGCTCGGCACCCAGCTCGACGTGAGCGAGGACATGGCGGCGGTCCCGGCCGCCGACCCCCGCGCCGACCAGTTCACCGTCTACCAGTACCTGAGCATGCTCCAGGACGAGATCGTCGACGCCCTGGCCGCCGCCCTGCCGGGGCCGGGCGGCGGCGGGCCGGGCCCGGAGCCGTCGGGGTGAGCGCCGCGGGGACGCTGCCCCGCCTCCTCACGGTCATGGGATCGGGGGAGACCGCCCCCACCATGGTCAAGGTGCACCGCGCCGTGGTGGAGCGCCTCGGCCCCGGGGCGACGGCGGTCCTCCTCGACACGCCCTTCGGGTTCCAGACCAACGCCGCCGAGATCGCGGCGCGCACCGTGGGCTACTTCCGCGACAGCGTGGGAGCGCCCCTCGAGGTCGCCGGCATGCGCTCGGCCGCCGATCTGACCGGACCCGAGGGCCACGCCGTGGCCGCCCGCCTGGTGGCGGCGGCGCTCGTGTTCGCCGGACCGGGGAGCCCCACCTACGCCCTGCGCCAGTGGCGCGACACCCTGGTCCCGTCGATCCTGGCCGAGAAGCTGGCCCACGGGGGCGCCCTCACCTTCAGCTCGGCCGCCGCCCTCACCCTGGGCGTCGCCAGCGTGCCCGTCTACGAGATCTACAAGGTCGGCGAGGGCCCCCGGTGGGTCCCGGGCCTCGACCTCCTCGGTCCCCTGGGCCTGCGGGTGGCGCTCATCCCCCACTACGACAACGCCGAGGGCGGGACCCACGACACCCGCTTCTGCTACCTGGGCGAGGAGCGCCTGGCGGCCATGGAGGCCGAGCTGCCCGACGGGGCCTTCGTACTGGGCGTCGACGAGCACACCGCCCTGTGCATCGATCTCGACCGTCGCCGCGCCGAGATCGTGGGCCACGGCGGGGCGACGGTGCGGGTGCGGGGCCGCTCGGCGCGCCTCGAGGCCGGGGAGGAGCTCCCCCTCGACCGCCTGGGCGACCTGGCCGCCGAGCTGGCCCGGGCGCCCGCCGGGGGCCCCCGGCGGGGCGCGGTGCGGGGCCAGACCACGGCGCCGACGGCGGCGCCGGACGACGCCGGATCGGGCGACGGCGCGCCGCCCCTGCTGGCGGCGGTGCGGGCCCAGGAAGCCGCCTTCGCCGCCGCCCGGGCCGGGCGCGACGCCCCGGGCATGGTCCGGGCCGTCCTCGCCCTCGACGACGAGCTGTGGGCGTGGAGCGCCGACACGCTGCAGTCCGACGCCCTCGACCGGGGTCGCGCCGCCCTGCGGGCCATGGTCGACGAGCTGGGCGCGCTGGGCGCCGCGGCCCTGCGCGACCCCGCCGAGACCCTGGGGCCCTTCGTCGAGCTCGCCCTGGCCCTGCGCGACCGGGCACGGCGGGAGGGGCGCTTCGCCGACGCCGACGTCGTGCGGGACCGCCTCGCCGATCTGGGTGTCGAGGTGCGCGACACCCCGGCGGGCACCGACTGGGGGCTCCCCGAGGGCACGCCGGCCCGCTGAGCGCGGCGGGGAGCCTGCTAACCTGCCTGCGCCCCGATCGGTCGAGCCCCCATCGTCTAGCGGCCGAGGACGCCGCCCTTTCAAGGCGGTAACACGGGTTCGAATCCCGTTGGGGGTGCAGCGGGTGGGGCCAACGCTGACCCGGGGTCCTGTGGTGCAGTTTGGAGTGCACGCCGGCCTGTCAAGCCGGAGGTCGCGGGTTCAAATCCCGTCAGGACCGCTGCCGGGGACGACTCGTCCTCCCCGGCCGAAGATGGTCGGGTAGCTCAGTTGGTAGAGCGCGCGCCTGAAAAGCGTGAGGTCACCGGATCGACGCCGGTCCCGACCACCGAAGCCGGGAGCGGCGCGCCCGGCCCGGGCGTCGACGACCCCGGGGCGCGGCACCGCCGACGCCGCCGCCACCGTCGCACCGCCGCCACGTCTCGGGGCGGGCACGTTATCCACAGGGTTCCGCAGACGGGCGCGCCGGCCACGTCGACGCCGGCGCGGCGGCGTGCCCGCCACGGTGCCGCCGCCGCGTCACCGCCGGGAGGCGTCCCGGGGCGTGCGCATGTCCCCGGGTGTCGACGCGGCCGGGGCCTCGGCGCAGGTGCCGGCGCGCGCCGCCGACGGTGACTGCATGTCGTCGCACGCGCACGACCGGTCACCGTCGGCGACGTGTGCCGTCGTCGCAGGCGCGTCGACACGGGCGCGTTTGCCCTCGACAACCACCGCCTCCGCCCGCGTCGCGCCGCGCCGCTCGGGCGCCCGGCACGGCGGCCCGGATGGTCCCACGAGCGCGCCACGACGCGCCGCTCGGTCCGCCGGCGGGGCGATCGACCGAAAAAACTGCGAAATTCGGGCGGAAAGCTTGGCATGCACGTCGGCGGGTAGAGCAAGATATGCCCCCATGAACAAACGAGAGCTTGCCAAAGCGGTGGCCGTGCACGCGGACGTGGAACTGAAGACGGTGTCCACGGTCCTCGAGGGGTTCACCGACGTCGTCACTGCGGTCGTCTCGCAGGGTGAGCCGGTGGCCATCACCGGGTTCGCCAAGTTCGTCAAGGTGGACCGTCCCGCCCGCATGGGACGCAACCCCGCCACCGGCGAGACCATCCGCATCAAGGCCTCCAAGAAGGCGCGCATCACACCCGTGAAGGCCTTCAAAGAGGCGGTGATGTCGCCGTCGATCGCACCCAAGCTCCGGCGCGGGTCCTTCCCCACCAACGACGAGGCTGTGCGTGCCGCGGGTAAGACCGCCGCCGTGGCGGCACCCCGCAAGGCCGCCCCCGCCAAGCGCACCGCCGTCAGGAAGACCACCACGGCTCGCAAGACGGCCAAGAAGGCCCCGGCCCGCAAGGCGCCGGCCCGGCGCACCACCGCCAAGAAGACGGTGACGCGGCGTCCCGCGGCCCGCAAGGCCACCCGGCGCCGCTGATCCACGTCCGCACCCCGGGTCCTCACCGGGGCGTCATCGACAGAGCTGTCACGTCAGGAGGCGTCGCCCTGCGCGGCGCCTCCTGACCGCGTCCGAGGGGGCGGCACATGCGCATCGAGGGGTCCACCATCCTGGTGACCGGGGCGTCGTCGGGGATCGGCGAGGCGCTGGCACCGCTGCTGGCGGAGCGTGGCGCCGTCGTGGGGGTGGTCGCCCGCCGCGCCGACCGCCTGGCGCGCACCCTGGAGCGTTGCCGGGCGCACAGCCCGTCGTCGCGCTCGTGGACCGTGGACCTCTCCGACCTCGAGCAGGCGGTGGCGCTCGTGGGCGAGGCGTGGGAGGCCTTCGGCGGGATCGACTGCCTGGTGAACAACGCCGCCATGGGCAAG
>Ga0335078_10010682_pt1 | contig 13594 bp, 12 predicted proteins | sample Lox_Sample_32_FD_206711 | JGI IMG/M metagenome (GOLD analysis project Ga0335078, IMG submission 206711) | Soil microbial communities from Loxahatchee National Wildlife Refuge, Florida, United States - Lox_Sample_3.2 | ecosystem: Environmental > Terrestrial > Soil > Wetlands | place: USA...
AGCTCCCGCAGCAGCTGCTCATCAGCCGCCGACAGTCCCACCCCGTCCGGGACCTGACCCTTCGCCACATCAGTCACTGGTGTCTCCCTACTTGTCAGGAGTTACACCGTTGAAATTACAGTCCCGCAGGCCCTGGCCGACTTGCGCTCTGCTTTGGAGGGCAAGCTCCGCACCGACCTCGATGTCATGCAGGCATGGATTGCCTGAATCAGGGGCCCAGGGGGGGTTTCCCTGAGCGCGGGGAAGCGCGGCTGCATCGGCGTGTGACTTGCCTGGTGCGGCTGTGTCGCCGCTCGCTTGGAGGGACGTAGGTCCTGCTCCTCGGGGCCGCCGGCCCGTGCGCTTTTAGGGGGCGGGGAGGAAGGGTGGTAGATGGGCCGGGCTCGGTACGAGTGGGGGTTTGCTCGCCGGCGGGCCCGGGTGGCCGGATCACGGCTGACTTCGGGCCGTGTGCTGGGGTCCATGTGATGGGGGTGCCTCGTGGACGATGAGCGGGCCAAGTTGCTGGCAAAATTCATTGCGCCGCTGCGGGTGGCACCGGGCTCGAAGGTGAAGCTGGCGAGGGATTTCGACCCGGGGTATAAGGCGAGCTTCTTGAAGAAGAAGGAGGGCGCCACGATCCTGCAGGCCGGTGTCGACGTGCTGGCGGAGTACCAGGCACGGCTGGCCGCGCAGGACACCTGGGGGATGGTGGTGTGCCTGCAGGCGATGGACGCCGGGGGCAAGGACGGCACGATCCGGCACGTGATGAGCGGGGTGAACCCGCAGGGGGTGCGGGTGTGCGGGTTCAAGGTGCCCTCAGCCGAGGAACTGGACCACGACTACCTGTGGCGGTATGCGCAGCGGCTGCCGCGCCGGGGGGAGATCGGCATATTCAACCGATCACACTACGAAGAGGTGCTGGTGGTACGGGTCCACCCGGAGCTGCTGGACCGGCAGAGATTGCCGGAGCAGGCCAAAGGCAAGGGTGTGTGGGCGCGCCGGTACACGGAGATCAACGACTGGGAGCATTTCCTGGCCGGCAACGGGTTCAAGGTCGTCAAGCTGTTCTTGAACCTGTCGAAGGAGGAGCAGCGGTGCCGGTTCCTCAAGCGGGTTGACCTGCCGGAGAAGAACTGGAAGTTCTCGGCGGCCGACGCCCGGGAGCGCAAGTACTGGGATGACTACCAGGCCGCATTCTCGGAGATGCTGACCCACACCTCGACTGAGTGGGCGCCGTGGTATGTGATCCCCGCCGACCACAAGTGGTTCGCCCGCATCTGCGTGTCGGCGGTGCTGGCGCACACCCTGATGGACATCGATCCCCGCTACCCGAAGGTGGACGCGGCCAAGCAGCGGGACCTGGCTGAGACCAAGGCGCTGCTGGAAGCCGAGGCACCCAAGGGAGCGGTGGCCGACCCCTTCGCCACCGAGCTCGCGGCTGAGGCCGAGCGGGGAGCGCCCAGGGAGTCCAAGCAGGCCCGCAAGCAGCGTAAGGAGATGGCGAAGGTCAGGGCGAAGGTGGCCAAGGCATAGCCGCCGGGTCACCCGCATGTGGAGGGCACAAAGTCATGGCGATCAGTGACCAGGTCCGGGTGCCGCAAGGCCCTACGGACAAGAAGGCCAAAGCGTGGTATGCGCTGACGGGTGACGAAGCCACGGCCAAGCTCGGGGTGGACCCCGGCTCAGGCCTGTCCGGTGCGGAGGCAGCGGCCCGGCTGCGGCGTGACGGCCCGAACGCGCTGCCGGTGGAGAAACCCCCGTCGGCTGTGCACCGCTTCCTGGCCGAGTACACCAGCTACATGCAGATCATCCTGGTGGGGGCGGCGGTCGTCTCGCTGGTGATCAAGCAGTGGGGCACGGCCATCGCGCTGATCATTATCACCCTGTTCAACGCCCTGGTCGGACTGCGCCAGGAGGGCAAGGCCGAAAGCGCGATGAACGCGCTGCAGTCGATGATGAAGGCAACAGCGCGGGTACGGCGGGACGGCGCGGAATCCGAGATCGAGGCCGAGCAGCTGGTGGCCGGCGACGTGGTGCTGATCGCGGCGGGTGACGAGGTCCCGGCGGACGGGCGGATTGTGACCTGCAGCGCGCTGCAGATCGATGAGTCCGCATTGACGGGTGAGAGCGTCCCGGCGGCGAAGGACGCCGCCGCGCTGCCCGGCGCTGACGTTGAGCCCGGTGAGCAGTCGAACATGGCGTTCATGCACACCCCGGTCACCCACGGCAGCGCGGTGATGGTCGTCACCGCGACTGGGGGCGGCACTCAGGTCGGGAAGATCGCGCACATGCTTTCGGCGACGGCGAAGGAGGAGACCCCGCTCACGAAGCAGATGAACACGCTGACACTGTGGATCGTCGGCGCAGCCGGGCTGACGATGATCATAATGTTCGCACTCGGTCTTTACCGAGGGCAGCCGTGGAAGACCCTGTTCGACACCGCGGTGGCGCTGGCGATCGCGGCGATCCCGCTGGCGCTGCCGATGGTGGTCCAGGTCGTGCTGTCGCTGGGCAGCGTGGAGCTGGCGAAGCAGAAGGCAATCGTGAAAGACCTGCCATCGGTGGAGACGCTCGGGTTCACCTCGGCGATCAACTCGGACAAGACCGGCACGCTGACGATGAACCAGATGACGGCGGTCGAGGTCGTCGACCCGACGGACCGCTATGAGATCACGGGCACCGGCTACAGCCTGGACGGCAAGATCAGCCATCCGGCCGGGAAGACCGACACCATCGACGGCGCGATCCTTCCTTACGTGCTCGCGAGTGACGCGAAGCTGGTGGACAGCAAGGTCGTCGGTGATCCGACCGAGGGCGCGCTGCTCGTGCTGGCGCACAAGGCGGGCATGTCCATCGACGCGACCCGCGAGGAGTTTCCCCGCCTGGGGACGCTGCCGTTCGACCCTTCCTACAAGCTGATGGCCACCTTCAACCAGGCCACGGACGCCTCCGGGAAGGACGTTGTGCGCTGCTTCGTCAAGGGAGCGGCCCCGGCGGTGATGGCGCGCGCAGCGACCGCGCTGGCCAACGGCAGCAGCGTTCCCTGGGACGATGCGCTCAAGCAGCGTGCTGAGCAGAACGTCGAGCGAATGGAGGATGAAGGCCTGCGGGTCATGGCCGGTGCCTTCCGCGATCTCGACCCGGCGAGATTTGATCCCGGCGGCGACCTGCTCGGGTACGTCCAGGGACTGGAGATGACGAGCCTGGTCGGGATGGTCGACCCGCCCCGGGACGAGTCGAAGGCGGCGGTCGCTGGCGCGCAGCAGGCGCACGTCCGGGTGCGGATGGTGACCGGCGATGATGTCGTCACTGGAGCCGCGATCGCCAGGCAGCTCAACATCCCGGGTGAGGCCATCCTCGGCGCTGACTTCGCCGCGCTGCCGGAGGCTGAGCGGCTCGAGCGGATCGACCACATCGGCGTCGTCGGCCGGGTCGCGCCCGAGCACAAGGTGCTGCTCGCCCAGACGCTGAAGAAGAAGGGCCACGTCGTGGCGATGACTGGCGACGGTGTCAACGACGCGCCCGCCATCAAAGCCGCCGATATCGGCATCGCCATCGGCAGCGGCACCGAGGTCGCCAAGAACGCCGGCCGCATGATCTTGTCCGACGACAACTTCGCCACGATCGTCTACGCGGTCGAACAAGGCCGCAAACTGTATGACAACCTCAGCAAATACATCCGCTTTGTGCTGCTCGAGCTCATCGCGTTCGTCCTCACCTTCCTGGGTGCGACCCTGCTCAACATCGCCGTCGGCCAGCCGTTCACACCGGCGCAGATCCTGTGGATCAACTTCCTGGTCAACGCCCCGTTCGGCGTCGCGCTCGGCTTCGACCAGGAGTCCCCAGGCCTGATGGGCCGTCACCCCCGCCCGCGCGGTGAGCCGGTCCTGACCCGTGGGGTGATGATCACGTGCGGCCTGGCCGGGCTGTTTATCGCCGTCGCCAACCTGTCATTGATCGCGACCGGGAAGAACCACTACGGCAGCCTCAAGACCGGCCAGTCGATGGGGCTGGTCGCGTTCTGCCTGATGCTCGTGGTCGCCGCTTTCGAGGCCCGCAGCCAGACCGGGACGGTCTTCACCACAGACACCTTCAACAGCTCGAGGATGAACTGGATCGCGGTGGCCGAAGTCGCGGGAGCGTTCCTCATCACCCAGGCGGACTTCATGCGGCGGCTGCTGGGCACCGCCCGGCTGACCGGCGGCCAGTGGGGGCTCGCCCTGCTCGCCGCCGTCGCGCTGCTCCTTAGCTGGGAAGCCGGCAAATGGATCGCCCGCCGCAGGGCCATGGTGGTCAGCGGCAGGTCCAACCGCCGTCCACGTAGAGGGTCTGCCCCGTGACGTAGCTGGAGGCGTCGGAGGTCAGGAAGAGCAGCGGCCCGTCGAGTTCCCCGGGCCCGGGCGGGCGGCCGGGCGGCGTGTTGGCGGATATCCAGGCGACCTGCTCGGGATCGGCCAGCCAGCCTGTGGTTGCGCTGGGGAAGAACGACGGAGCGAGGGCGTTCACCCGTACTCCGCGCCCGCCCCACTGATAGGCAAGTTCCCTGGTCAGCGATACGACGCCGGCTTTGGCCGCGCCGTATCCAGCCAGTCCGTACCGGTCGAGACTGACGGTGCCGACGGCGAGGAGATATTCACGATCACCCCACTGCCCCGGGGGAGCATGTGACGGGCGACGAGCTGGCTGAGCCCGAACACGGCGGTCAGGTTCGTATCGATCAGGTCCTGCACGTGCTCCGGGCTCTCATCCTCAGCCGGTCCGGAATATGCGACCCCGGCGTTGTTGACCAGGATGTCGATCTTCCCGAAACGATCAGCAGCGGCCTGCACGAGAGCCGCACGGTCGGTGGGGCGGCGCACGTCGCAGGCCACCGGCAGCGCGTCCCGTAGCCGCGTGGCCAGTTCAAGGTCTTCCTGATGCCGGCGGGAGGCGAGGACGACGCGGGCGCCCGCGCCGTCCAGCACCTCCGCGAAGCGCCGGCCAAGCCCGGTAGATGTGCCGATAACGATCGCGACGCGGCCATCGAGCGGGGTCACGGGACCAGCCGGTAGAACCGCCAGACCGGATGCTCAATCGGCAGGATCTGCCCGTCGGCGTATCCCGCCCGCCGGGCGAGGTCGAGCATGGCTGCCGGGCGGATGAGAGTCCCGACCGGCTCCGGGTCGGGGCCCGGCCCTGCGGAAGGCACCAGATCGCGCTGGCGGCGGCGAAGAAGCGTTCGATCTCGCCGCCGGGCGCGGTGAAAGACTCGGCAGCTCGCTCGTCCACGACCAGGACCGTGCCGCCCGCCCGTACCGCCGCGCGAGCGTGCCGCAGCGCCTCGACCGGCCGTAGGAGATCGTGCACGCACTCGATGAGGAGCACCAGGTCGTATGCCAAGCTGCTCAGCCACCACACCGAACACGGCGCCGCCCATCCCGTCCATCGCCCACAACACCTCATAGGGGCCAGGTCGGCCGCCAGCCGGATCGCGGCCGCCCGGTCGTGCAGGCTGATCGCCAGGTCGGCCATGACCCAGTGGCACTCCAGCCATTCGGCATCCTTGGGCATAGCCTCCGCCGGGCCGGCCAGCAGCGCGCGGCCTGACTGACCAGCCAGTCGGCGAGCATGGATTTGCCCATCCCAGCCTCGCCAACCAACAGCACAGCCCGGCCGTAGCCAGCCCGGCTGCTCGCGAGCGCCGTGGCCATCTCGGCCTGCTCACGGTCGCGGCCGACGATCACCATGTCGGCGGGCAGGTGCATGGGCACACTCAACCACACGCACAGCTGACGGCCCGGGGGTGGCAGTTTCCGCCGGCCCCGGGCTCGGATCGCCGCCGCACCCTGGGCCTCATTTTGCCGGAGCCCTCGCCGCTGTCCATTCCCGGGCGAATGGTTAGGTCCCAGATGTGAGGAAAGTAACAATTCGCGCATGTTTGTGTTCGGATCTGTGGACTGCTGCGGAGTACCACTCCGGCTCCCGGTGGCTGGTTACAGGCGGCGCAGGCGTGCGGCATCCGTGCCGAGAAAGGAGAATGGGATGCGGAATCTCATGCGGATCCGATCGACCGGGCTTGCTGCCATGACCGTCCTGGCGGCTGGGGCACTCGGGCTGGCCTTAGCCTCACCTGCCGGCGCAGCGCGGCAGGCGCCAGCCAGTGCGGCACGGACCGCGGCGGCGGCGGGCAGCGCGGCCAAGACGTTCACCAACCCGGTCCTCGGCCAGGGCCAGGACCCCTCGGTGCTGACTTACCACGGCTGGTACTACTACACCCAGACATCGCCCGACTTCACCTACATCACGGTCCGCCGGGCCCGTTCGATCAAGAGCCTCGCGGCCGCGGTCAAGACCGTGGTCTGGCACGGGGGCCAGGCCGGATCCCCATGCTGCGAATGGTGGGCGCCCGAGCTGCACCACATCGGCGCCGCGTGGTACATCTATACAACCGCTGACAACGGCAACAACGACAACCACCGGCTCCAGGTGCTGCAGGCGAGCGACCCGCTCGGCCCCTACACCTACAAGGGTCAGCTCACCACCCCGGGCAACCACTGGTCCATCGACCCGTCACCGCTGCAGCTCCCCGACGGCCAGCTCTACCTGTTCTGGTCCGGCTGGCCCGACGATGTCAACGGGGTGCAGAACATCTACATCGCCCGGCTGAGCAACCCGTGGACGATAACCGGCGACCGGGCCCTGCTGAGCACGCCGGCCTATCCCTGGGAGCTGCAGTCGGGCACCGTGCCGGTGAAGGTCAATGAGTCACCCGAGCCGCTGATCCATGCGGGAAAGGTGTTCGTCAGCTACTCAGCGTCTGGCTGCTGGACGCCTGACTACGCGCTCGGCCTGCTGTCGGCGCAGGTGGGCGCCAACCTGTTGGACGCGGCGGCGTGGACGAAGTCGACGCAACCTATCTTCTCCAGCAATCCGTCCGCTGACATCTACGGCCCGGCGAGCAACGGCTGGTTCACCTCACCCGACGGCAGCCAGACGTGGGTGGTGTTCCACGCCGTGAACGACCCGAACGGCAACTGCGGCCTCGAGCGCAATGTCTACGCGCAGCCGGTCACCTGGGCTGCGGGGGGCGCGCCGGATCTGGGTGGCGAGCCGCTCCCGATCACCACGCCGATCCGCGTGCCCTCCGGCGACCCCGGGGCGCCCTGATACTCCGTTATGGCGCTAGGCATATGGTGACTAGCTGGTCACTCTGACAAGGAACTGCCATGTGTTGACCACGCCGCCGAGGAGGCTCGCCACGGCGGCGGGGATCAGCCAGTACAGGCCACCACCGGCCTTCAGCAGGAAGGTGAGTCCAGCCACGGCGACGAGCACCGCGGTGATCGAGTTGGGGGAGAACCTTTCGACATAGCGGGCCACGCCGGCATGCGTAGCGTGACCGGCTCGCCGGTCCAAGACGAACAGGATTGCACCTGAGACCACAGCCAAAGCCAGCAGCTCCCAGCCAAGAGCTGCCGGATTCTGGGGAGCCACCAGCACCACCGCGATGAGCACCGAGATCATGAACAGCACCAGCGTTTCACCGGCGCGGGAATTGAGGCTGCGCGATGCGGCAAACACATCACTCTTGACCGAGAGCGCCACGAACAGCAGGCCGGTCAGCGCACCGGCAACGGGAGCGAGGACCTCACCAAAGCTGATCCACTGCGCGGGCGTGTACCCCATGGACGGCCTCCCAGACCTCGGCTGAACGGATGAGCTGATTCAATCAACGACCGCTGAGCAGATGGCGGACGAGTCTAGGCAAGCGAATGACGATCATGCCAGGTTACGGACCGGTCTGAACGCGGCAAGGAGTGGCTTTCCGCTAAGGAGGCGAAGGCGAGAGGCTGGCCTCACGCGCAGCCAGGTGGTGATCTGGCCCCGGGCAAACTCGCCAGAATTGTGCAGCCGCGCCTCGTCCTGGCGATGGCCAATTCCAGCAGTGACATCGCCATGCTGGAGAAGACACGCGGTCCGACCCGATTGTGGCGGGCATCACCGCACTATGAGAAGCACGTACCGCGCCACCGACTGGTTGGCGAATCAACAGCGATCCCGCGCGACGCCGCGCAGGCGTAGCCCCTCAGGAAGCAGGCCGGCCGATGACTATGCCACAGGACACGCCCACCTCGCTGCACGATCCGTCCATGCCCGCGGTCGCCCGTCTGGTCGACACCGCCGGCCACGATCAGCCGGTCACTCCGCGCGAGGTCGCAAGCCATCTGCAATCGGGCGGGTTCTTCTGGCTCGACCTGGAAAACCCGCACGACGGCGAGCTGGCTGAGTTCTGCCAGAGTCTCCGGCTGTCTGCGGACGCCGTCGATACCCTGACACGCCCGGGTCAGCGGGCATCGTTCGCCCTGGCCGCAGGCTCGGTCCAGGCCGTGCTCCCGGCGGCGGTCGGTGCGCGGCCGGCGGCGTGGCTGAAGGCGAACTACATAACTCTCCTGCTGACCCGACAGTTCCTGTTCTCTGTGCACGCCACGCCCTCCACGCCGCTGCAGTACGCCCGCCACCAGTACCGCGCCCTGGATGACCAGGACGCCCGAGCAGACCAGGTACGGCTGCTGTTCCTGGTCACTGACATTCTCATCGGCAGCTTCCGGCCGCAGCTGCTCGCGCTCGACGACCGGCTGGGCGAGATTCAGCTGGGCATGCTGCATGGTGCCCCGACGGAAGTGCACGAGGAACTCGTCAAGATCCTCGGCGTCCTCACCGACGGCATCCAAGAGCTCGGATGGTACGCCCACGACCTTGAGGACATCGCCGACGACCTTGAGGACATCGCCGAGATGGAGAACGGGCCGCCTGGCCTGCCCCAAGGTGCGCAGCAGTATTTCGACCGTCACCGGCGGCGGGTAACCCGGATGCAGGGGAACGCCAGGAACATCCGCGAGCAAGCCAAGGACGCCCTGAGTCACTACTCGGAATTCGTCGCCGGCCGGCAGGCGCAGGGTCATCAACGCGCTGACCATCGTCGCGACGGTCTTCCTGCCATTGTCGTTCATCACCGGCTACTTCGGCATGAATTTCCCCAACCTCACCAACGACGTGGAAACGGCGCTCTGGCAATTCATCCTGCTGGCGCTCCTGCTGCCATTCGCCAGCGTCGCGCTGTCTGCGCTGCTCATCCGCAGGCTGGAGCGGCGCCTCGGGATCCGCCACATGTGGGAGCATTCAAGCTAACAGCGCGCATCGCCGGATGGGAACCACCGCGCGTATTCCTCGTTCAGGCCGGCGAAGTCGGCGGAGTTGGCCGGCAGCGGCCGAGGCTGGCCCGGCGGCGCACGGCACCGCTTAGCCCGGCCCGCGCCAGGCCGGTCAGACCAGCAGGGTGCAGCCGACCACGAAGGCCAGAATGCTGCCGATCAGCCACAGGCCGGCCCACACGATCCGTGGCACCCCGGTCCGGGCGCGGAGCGAGGCGGCGTCAAAGGCCCCGGTGCCGTGCTCGAATACCACGCGCAGCCCGCTCATCAGAAGGAGCCAGGTGAGCGAATATGCCGTCAGCGTCTGCAGGAAAGACGGCGCATATCTCGCCACCACGAATAAGAAAAAGCCAAGGATGATAACCGAGATTAACCCAAAGAATCCGCGGACCGAGCACAGGAGAATGAGCAGCAGGACCACCCCGGCCCACAGGACAGGCACGATCTGGTCATGCCCGATCATTGCTGCCGCGACGAGCCCGCACGCGCTCGGGCCCAGGTAGCCAGCGAATCCGGCGAAGATGCCACCACCCTCGGCGTAGCCCGTCTTGCCGGTGCCGTCACTGTTCAGTTCCACGTAGTCGGCGGTGCCGCCCATGCAGGAATTGGCGAACGCATGAGCACCTTCGTGGGCCATCACCCCGACGTGCTGCAATACTGTCCAGAACAAAATGATCGCGGCTAGGACGGCTAACCCTAAGAATCCGGCAATAGGTCCGGGCAGCTGTTGTGCTAATTGCGCAGATACCGAAGACATCGCAGTCATCGCCCCTCCACTTGACTGCGGTTATCCCTCCCAGAAGGTAAGTGTAGGGACCAGGCCGGGGAAAGTCATCCCGCCGGCGGCCGGAACATCGGGACGGCCGCCGCACGTCCACAGTCCCGAACCAGCCGACTACCTGCCACCAGGTGAAGCAGCAGTTCAGGGACGCCTCGGCGTCCCCGGTGCACGTCCGTGGCACCGCTGAGGGCAGGGCCCAATGGGCGCGCCGTCCGCAGCGCCTCGCCGTGGCGCCGATCGGCAAGGCATACCCGGCCCCTGCCGAGCGTCATGGGCCGGTCGCAGGCCAGCGCCGCCACCTGACCCGGTAACTGCACGGTCTCATCAGAACGGCATTGAGGTACATCGAGGCCTTTTGGCGGCTCAGTAATAGCCCACAAGGCCGACGTGTTTTGATTCTTTCCAGGCTGGCGGGAAGCTTGACGCAAAGCAGAGCCAGGCCCTTAATGAGTAGTAGCCGATGGGAGGGGACATGGGGGCTTCGGTTTTCTCGCGTGCCGCACGGCAACTGGCCTGGCTGGGTGGCTGTTCGGGACTCGTGCTGGCGCTCGGGGCTGCCGCGGTGTCATCCTCGCCAGTGGGCCAGGCTTCCAGTTTCGCCGGTGAGTTGCGCGGCGTCACCGTCGTTTCTGCAACTGACGCATGGGCTGTCGGCGACGCCCCGGCGAGCGGCGGATCGCGCGCTCTGGTGCTGCACTGGGACGGAGCTCGCTGGACCAAGGTGGCCAGCCCGGCGCCTGGTATCAACAGCTTGCTCACGGGGGTCAGCGCCGTATCAGCCTCCGACGTGTGGGCCGTCGGCAGTTTCTCCACGAGCACGGCGGGTGGGAAGACGCTGGTATTGCACTGGAACGGCCGTCGCTGGACGCAAGTGCCCAGCCCGACCCCGGAGGCGGTCGATGGCAGCTTCCTGCAGAGTGTGAGCGCGGTATCACCGTCCGACGTGTGGGCGGCCGGCTTTGCATTCGGTACCGGTGGCGAGTCGTCAGACACCCTGGTGCTGCGCTGGAACGGGGTGCACTGGACCAGGGTGACCAGCCCAAACCCGTTCCCTGGCAGTTTCAACGAGCTCCTCGGAGTCAGCGCCAGCTCGACCCGGGACGCCTGGGCGGGCGGAGACTTCCTCACTCCGGGCGGTAGTCAGCGGACTCTGTTGCTGCACTGGAACGGCGCCCGCTGGGTCAGGGTTGCCAGCCCTAGTCAGGCCACGAACGGCTTCTTCAATGCGGTAAGTGACCGGTCGGCCTCCGATGCCTGGGCAGCCGGTGAATTCTCCAACAGCCTCATCGCGCGCTGGAACGGCAGCCAGTGGAAAGCTGTCGCCAATCCTGGCCCGTTCGGCAGCGCACTCCACGGCATCAGCGCGCGTTCCCCGAGCGATGCATGGGCCGTTGGCAGTGTGCTGGTTAACAGCAGCGTGAACGGGACGCTGATCCTGAGGTGGAACGGCACCGTGTGGACCCGGGTGGTCAGCCAGAATCCCGGTGGCGCCAATGGCACCACGCTCAGCGCGGTGGCGGCGTTGTCCAGATCCGACGCCTGGGCGGTCGGGTCGTTCTTCACCAGCGGTCAGCAGAGGGTTTTGATTATGCGCTGGAACGGAGGTCGCTGGCTCAGGTCCTGACTGAGGAAAGCTGACCAGGCCCTTCACATCATCTCCACGCCATCTCCACCTCCCATGCCACTCCACCAGTCACTGTCGGCAGTTGGCGCCAAGCGCCACGAAAGCGCCTGTTGCAGACGCCGCACGGGCCACTTTCGCACCGTTGCATTGCCTGGAGGTCATCAGTGAAGACAGGCAAGATGGGCCAGAAGCACGGGTCGCGCATCCTACAGCGGGCTACCACGCTGTCCGCCCTGGTATTCGCGAGCGCGGCGGTGGCGGTCCCAGCGGCCATGGCGCAGGACCGGCCGGTCGGCGTGGCACACGAGAAGACTGTCAAGCAGGTCCAGATCAACGCCGACGGCACGCTCACCGCCATGACGAGGCTGAACTGCGATCAGGGCTGGGAGTCCAGCGACTTCAGCTTCTTCGTCACCCAGGGTGATGCGAGTACCTCTGGTTTCATCGAGCCAGGGATTCCTTGTGATGGCAAGTGGCACCAGGTGCGGTATCAGGTGCCGGTCGGCCTCGGCGCGTTCCACGAGGGAAAGGCGCGGTTCAGCGGCCAGTTCCTGGTGTTCAACCTGATCAGCGGGGATCCGTCAGCCTCGCATGAGCAGCGGGCCGTGCACCTGCGCGGCTAGCGGCAGGCGGCATCACACATCGCGCGGGTGCCACGCACCCGCATGCCCCGGCGGCTGGGACTTAGGCGGGCACGGCCTGCCGCCTGCGGCGGTGCTCGGCCCGGCGCAGGCCTTCAGCGAAATAGGAGGTGTCGAACCAGGTCGGGAACCCCCGGGCCAGCCGGCTCGGCCCGAGCAGGCGGGCGTGGCCGTTGGCGATCAGATCACGGAACGGGACGAGGCCGACCAGCCAGCGCTGCATCTGCCCCGTGTCGGCCTCGATCGCCAGGTCGACGTCGTACCCGGGGTCATCGGTGCATACGGTGACCGCGCCGCGCTGGATGTCCAGCCAGCCCTCGGCGGCGCCCGCGCCGGTCAGCGACAGGTGCAAGACGGTGCGCTGCCGGGGGAGCCTGGCCGCGATGGCGTGCTGGTGCAGGCGCCACATGAGCGACCGGCCGTCGCAGTCCCCCACTGCGGGGTCCCCGAAGGTCCACTCAGCGGCCCAGTGCCCGATGGCCCAGATGACCGGGGTCACCGATTCCCCCGCCGGGGTCAGCGTGTAACGCCCGGGCCGGCCACGGGCCCCTGGCTCACGGCGAACCAGCCCGCGCCGCTCGAGCAGCCGGAGCCGCTGCGCGAGCATGGTCCGGCTGATCCGGGGAATCCCCCGGTGGATCTCGTTGAAGCCACCGGCGCCCACCATGAGCTCGCGGATGATCAGCGGCGTCCACCGGTCACCCAGCACCTCGACGCCGGCCGAAATCGGGCAGTAGTCCGCGTAGCTCGCCATATGCCCATGATGCCGGGTCGGCCCGGCCTGGGGTAGTACAGATTCTGTACCGCTGACCGGCCTGTCTGCACAGGATGCGCGGGTACTGCGGGCCGCTTCATGCCGATTTGCCGCGTCACCGCCCGGCCTGCGGGTGGTACGAGACCGTCACTCGTCCGGGGCCTCAGCGCCGCCGCAAGCTCTTTACCGGAGCGACCCCGTACCGGGGAGCCCGAGACGGAGGAGTCATCATGACCACGGCAACGGCGCGTGCGGACCTGTCGGTCATCAAGGCGCGCCAGCAGAAAACCTGGGCCAGCGGCGACTATGCCGTCGTCGCCTCACGCATCGTGCTGGCCAGCGAGCTGCTGGCTGACGCGGCCGACCTGAAGGCAGGCTGGGAGGTGCTGGATGTCGCGTGCGGCAACGGCAACGCCACCCTGGCGGCGGCCCGCTCCGGCACCCACGCCCTGGGCATCGACTACGTTCCGGGGCTGCTTGAGGACGGACGCGCGCGCGCAGTGGCCGAGGGCCTCGACGTCGAGTTCCGGCTCGGCGACACCGAAGACCTGCCCGTGAAGGACGGGTCCTTCGACGCGGTTGTGAGCGTCTTCGGGGCGATGTTTGCGCCCGATCAGCAGC
>Ga0335078_10010683_pt1 | contig 13594 bp, 13 predicted proteins | sample Lox_Sample_32_FD_206711 | JGI IMG/M metagenome (GOLD analysis project Ga0335078, IMG submission 206711) | Soil microbial communities from Loxahatchee National Wildlife Refuge, Florida, United States - Lox_Sample_3.2 | ecosystem: Environmental > Terrestrial > Soil > Wetlands | place: USA...
AGAATCGCGATCGCAGGTTGGCTAAACAAGCTGGCAGGAACAGAGGGAACGCGCCGCATCGAGAAATCGACGAGAACGTGCCTCCAGAGCAACTGTAACACCAGACCTCGGACACCGTTCGATGTAAAATTTCTTGAAAATCCCGGTTGTCTCTCCGGCCACAAGTCGCATATTCCGCCAAACTATTCATCCCTTTCGACATTCCGGCCTGCCAGGGGTGTTTCTCACTCTTCCCACCCTTCTCGCTCGGGCCTCGCCCGTCTTCCAGCCCTTCCCGCTTGTTAACCCCCACATAACCCCGTACCTCGCTGATTCCTTTGGACATTCCCGCCTGCCACCGGATTTTACTCCAGGCCGTCGATGTAACCGTTACATTTGCCTATACAACCGTCACTCGACGGTGGGCTGTGGACTGGGGCACCCACGTAACATTGCTGCAACATCCCCGTAACATGGGGCGCCTGGGTCGAACCCGCTGAACCGGGTTGGGAGCACCCGACGGAAGGCCCACTTTTCTGGGCAACCTCAGCTCTTTGTAGCACAGGACCGGCAAGTTGTCAAGCAGTTTTAGAACTGATCTCTTCGCTTCTGTAGCTTTTATTGGTAGCCTACAAAAGACACCAAATAGCGAAGCGCTCGGATCGGGCTGCCGAGAGCTGAGGGCTCATGCTAATGTCAATGGTGGACAGGACGGGGTTCAAGGCCATCGCCCGGACGGGGGCGGCTGCGTCCGTCACCCTTTTTCAACCAGGAGAAGAATGATGCGCAGAAAAGTGACAGTGATCGGCGCCGGCAACGTCGGCGCGACGGTAGCTCACCGGCTGGCGGACAAACAACTGGCCGACGTGGTGGTGATTGACATTTTGGAAGGCGTGCCCCAGGGCAAGGGTCTGGATTTGCTCCAGTCCGGGCCCATCGAGGGCTATGACGTGAAGGTGAAAGGGACGAATGAGTATGCCGACACCGCCAACTCCGACATTGTCGTGATGACGGCCGGCTTTCCGCGCAAGCCCGGCATGAGCCGCGACGATCTGTTGAAGGCGAACTACGAAGTGGTGAAGGGCGCCATCGAGAACGTGGCCAAGACCTCGCCCGAGTCCATTCTCATTGTGGTGACCAATCCCCTCGATGCCATGGCCCAGACGGCCTACAAGGTCAGCGGATTTTCCAAGAACCGCGTGATCGGCATGGCCGGCGTGCTCGATACCGCCCGCTATCGGACCTTTATCGCCGAGGCGCTCGACGTATCCGTGCAGAACGTGCAAGGCTTCGTGCTGGGAGGCCACGGCGACACCATGGTGCCCGTGCCGCGGTACACCACCGTGGCAGGCATTCCGGTGACGGAACTCTTGCCGAAAGACAAGCTTGACGCCATCATTAAACGAACCGCCGGCGGCGGCGCCGAGATCGTGAACCTGCTGAAGTCCGGCAGCGCCTACTACGCGCCTTCAGCCGCGGCAGTCGAGATGGTCGAGGCCATTTTCTACGACCGAAAGAAAATTCTACCCTGCGCGGCTTACCTCGAGGGCGAGTACGGAATCAGTGGCCTGTTTGTCGGCGTTCCGGTGAAGCTCGGCGCGCGCGGTATCGAGCAGATTGTCGAAATCAAGCTGACGACCGAGGAACAGGCGGCGCTCAAGAAGTCAGCGGATGCCGTGAAGGAGTTGGTGGGGGTGATTGGGGTGTAGCATCCCCAGATCCTCCTCGAATTTCTCAGTTCGTCGTTGGGCCTGACGCTTCATGTCCTCATGCGGTTGCAGCTCATCCACATCCTCATATGAGGAGCCAAACGTGGACTCCTCCTCGGCCACCAAGAGGGATGGAAGGTGGTAGTACAGGTGCAACACCGCGAAGCGTGTCGGGAGGTCCTCCGGGTGCGTCAGCAGGTCGAAGCACCGTTTCAACCCCGCCGTCGGCCTCGCCGAGAGGCGATATGGCGTCGAAGCCCAGCTCCGAATCTAAAGGGTGGGTGGTTTCCGGCGAGAGCTCGCGGAGGGTCTCAATCACGCCTGGGGAATGGGTCTGAAGCCAAGGTGCCGGGAACTCTGAAGATGGAGCGGCGATACTTGGGATGTTTCCGGCTTCGGGCAGATTTCGGCTGGTCCATTCCACCCAGTGACCGACCTGATCGCCGTAGTCAAACTTCACAGCTCCGCTTCACCCCTTCACTTCCTCAATCTTCACGCTCTTGATGACTACGGCCTTGTGCGGGCGGTCGGAGCGGTCGCGCGGCACGTTCGAGATCTTATCCACGACATCCATGCCTTCGACGACTTCGCCAAAGATGGTGTGCTTGTGATTCAGCCAGGTGGTGGCGGCGGTGGTGATAAAAAACTGGCTGCCGTTGGTATTGGGACCGGAGTTGGCCATGGCGAGTTTGCCGGGCTTGTCGAACACGCGATCTTTGCCGAACTCGTCCTCGAACTTATAGCCTGGACCTCCGCGCCCTGTGCCTTCGGGGCAGCCACCCTGGATCATGAAGTTCGGGATCACGCGATGAAAGACTAACCCATCGTAGAAGTTTCCCTTCGTCTTTTTCCCGCCCGAGCCAGGGAATTCCTTGGTTCCCGTGGCAAGGCCGACGAAGTTCGCGACCGTCTTAGGGGACTGTTCCGGGAACAGGCGACTGGTGAAATTGCCTTCGCTGGTTTCGAAGATTGCGTAAAGACCGGACTTGGTATTGCTCATCGTTTCCTCTCTCACTCCGTCATTAGTCTCGCGTCAAAACGATCTGCCAACCGCGAGGTTATTGATGCCTCTGTGGCCGGGAGTTTTGACCACGGAGGACACGGAGACCTTCCCCGCAGCCTGGCCGCGTACCCAAAATCGACGCTTGTCGCTGTACTCCGGAACGACTCACCGCGACTTGGCAGCCGCCGCATGGCTGCCGGCTGCGGCTGGCTTCTTCGCCGGCGCTGCCGGAGCTGGCGGCACAATGACGGCAGTCTTGATACTATCCAGCTTGGGGAAGTCACCGTCCAGGTAAGCCTTCCCCTTGGCCTGGATTTGGCCCTGATCCGGGCCGCTGCCCTGAGGCGCGCCCTCACCGTAGCCGCTATAGAGCTTGTCAACCACGTCCATGCCTTCCACCACTTGGCCGAAGGGGGCAAAGCCCTCGCTGTCCAGCCGGCTGTTGTCGCCAAAATTGATGAAGACCTGAGTGGTGCGCGTGTTCGGTCCGGCCGTGGCGAAGGTGATGTAGCCACGCTTGTTGCTTTGCGTCACCGGGTCATCGGGAATAACAGCATGGCTCCACTTCTCGGAGATCGAGGGTTTGGCACTGAGTCCGAATTGCACCATGAAGCCGGGAATCACACGAAAGAAGCTGGCATCCGTGTAGAAACCGTTCTTCACAAGATTATAGAACCGATCCGCGCCCAGAGGCGCCCAGGCACGCGTGACTTGCACCACAAACACTCCTTGACTGGTGGTGAACTTTGTCTTGTATGTAGCGGGCGCCTTCTGGTTGAGCGAAGAAGGATCGAGTAACGACCGGTGAACAACCCTGGTCGCATGAGTGGTCCGGTGAGTCGCCACCGAGTGCCCGGTTGAGCTAGCTTGGGCCCAAACGCAACCGACAGGGAGTGACAATCCACAAATTGTCCACAAGAGCTTGTAAAGTGCTCGGTTGGGTTTCACGCTTCACCTCTTGATCATCACGGTTTCTTAAAGACATCCATCCAAGCAAGAATCGCACCGAAAACCAATACTAAGAAGATTAGAATTCCGCCAACCACTCGTATCGCGCGGTCGTACCATTTTTTCGGGTCGTCTCTTCCCGGCGAAATGCCGCTACGAATCAAGCCGTAGATCATGCCGGGCCATTGTCCTGCTGTGCGAATGCGGCTGGCAACGAGGTCTCCGTCCGCGATACTCGGCCTCGTGTGATTCCGCGACCGATCTTTCCGATGAGACACGGGTAAGCCCCCCACTACTCTCGTGCCTGAAGCTGTCGGCTAACTGCCTCCACCTGCCGCATGACCCGCAGCAGGTTGCCGCCTAGGATTTTCACCAGATCACCTTCACTATAGCCGCGCCAGCTCGCGAACCAGATCCGGCAGCTTCGAGCAATCCTCCATGCCGCGCGGCGCCAGGCCTGAGATGCCGTCGAAGTCAGACCCCAGTCCCACGTAGTCTACCCCGGCTACCTGAACGGCGTGATCGATGTGATCGGCGATGCGGGTATAGCTTGGAATCGGCAATCCGGCGTAATACTGCTCATCGATCTTTCCTTCTTCGAGATAGGTCAGTCGCTTTCCTTCGCGCGCTCGCTGCTCACGCGCGGCTTTCACAGCGGCGTCGATGGAACCCTCTACCTTCTGGTAGGCGTTGGCGAAGTCCTGATCGAGGAAGCCGTCAAAAAAGTTGATGTCGACCACGCCGCCGTTCTTAGCTACGGCCCGCAGCATATCATCCGTCATGTCACGCGGCGCGTTGCAGAGCGCACGGCAGGACGAATGCGAGGCGATCACCGGCGCCTTCGACGCGGCCAGCGCAGCGTAGAAGGTATCGTCGGAGACGTGCGAGATATCCACCATCATGCCCAGCCGGTTCATGCGCTCGATGACCTGACGCCCGAAATCGGAAAGACCCTTCCAGTGCGGCTGATCACCCGACGAGTCGCCGATCTCGTTGTTCTTGGTGTGCGTCAGGGTCATATAGCGGACGCCGAGCCGATAGTAGACGTCGAGCATCCGCGCGTCGCCCTGAATGATGTGGCCGCCCTCGACGCCCATAAGAATCGCGATTTTGCCCTGTCGATGAATGCGAACGATGTCATCTGCCGTGCCGGCGAGCGCCAGATCGCGCGAGTGGATCGCGGCTTGGCTGTCGACCGCGTCGATCAGGTCGAGAGCGCGGTGAATCAAGTCGTCCTTGGGCCAATCGACGTCCACCCAGATCGACATGAATTCCGCGCCCAGGTGCCCGGTTCGCGCCTTGGGGATGCTCACCATGAACGGGCTGGCCGGGTCGGCGAGATCGTAGTTCTCATCGAGCATCATCTGTGGTGTATCCGCGTGGGTATCGATAACGATGGCTTTGGCGAGTACGCGGCCGGCCACCTTTGCGGCTTCGGTCGGCGAGCGCTCGGCAGCACGTACCGACGAGGAGAAGACGGTTGCGAGCGAGATCAGTGCGAGGGCGGCAAAGGAGCGCATCGCGCTGATCGTTGTGTCTAACATAGCTCCGGTTCTACCCTATCCTTGCCAGACCCCTGCACATCGGGAATCCTGATCCCGGCAACTTTGTTCACTCCCTACGTTTAATGGCGCAAAGGTCTTCTTAGAAATACTACACGTAAACCGTGAGAACGGGAATCTGGTATTGCCTTGTGAAGACCGGTCGGACACAGCGAGCCGCTTCTCTTCCTCAGGCCGATCGTTGCGGGTACGCCGTTGATAAGGCGTCGGTTTTCGTGAGAAGCTAGGGACTCTGCTGACGCGCGCCAGACGGAACCGAACATGACTCAGCCGTTGATCATTGGTATCGATGTAGGAGGAACCAAAGTCGCGGGAGGGCTGGTGACGCCCAAAGGGCGCTTGATGAGTTCACTGACGGTTCCCACGCGGGCCGCCCAAGGGTTTGCTGCCAGCTTCGGGCAGGTCGTTCGGGTGATCGAGCGCCTGATTCGCCGCGCGGGAGGCGAGAGGAACGTGCAGGGCGTCGGTTTGTGCGCGCCTGGACCGTTCGATACCAAGAACGGCGTTATCTTAAACGCGCCCAACATTGCGGGCTGGAAGAACATTCCGCTGGCCGCCAAGCTAGGGAAACAGTTTGGCCTGCCGGTAAAAGTGGAGAACGACGCGAATGCCGCCGGGCTGGCGGAGGTGCTGTTCGGGGCCGCTACCGGATATCGGCACGTGTTCTATGTCACGGTCTCCACGGGCATCGGCACGGGCATTATCATCAACCGCCGCGTCTATCACGGCAAGAACGGCGCTGCCGGTGAAGGCGGGCACGTTTCGATCGACTTTGAGAGTCCGTATCGGTGCGGCTGTGGCGCGCTCGGGCACATTGAAGCGCTGGCCTCGGGTCCGGCGATGGCACGGCGGGCGCGTGTGCGGCTCGAGCAGGAGCACGCGACGCCCAGCCAGTTGCGCCAGCTCACCCGCGGCAATCTAAGTCTGATTTCACCCCAGATGATCGAAAAGGCCGCGAATGGGGGCGACGAGGTCGCCAAGTCCATCATCGACGAAACGGGGCTTTATCTTGGGGTCTGGTTGGCAGGGATGATCACCCTGCTCGATCCCGAAGCGATCGTCATGGGGGGCGGCGTCTCGCTCATCGGTGAGCCTCTGTTCCGCGCCATTCGCAAGACGATTCTGCGCTACACCATGAACCCAGGCCTGGCGGCTCACACGCCGCTGCTGCCCGCCAAGCTTCAGAAGCAAGTTGGCGTGTTGGGCGCTGCCAGTCTGTTCTTGCCGGCGGGCGAAGAGGCCGAGCACGGGTACTAGGAGAAACAGTTGTTAGTGGTCAGTGGTGTCAGTGGTCGGTGGCTAGCAAAGTGCTGACTCGCGCCGGATTCAAGGCGGCGTCGAGCAGCGCACCCTAAGGCACCAGCGGTGCCGATTCAGGACCTCCATGAAAGAACTGGCCGAACTTGCCAAGCCGCGAGTGATTCCGCCGCTGCACCCGAGGTTTGCCCCGGCGGTGTTGGCAAACCATGCTTACCTCCGAGCTGTCCGTGAATCCGGCCGCGGCGTGCCGCTGACCATCGGACTCGAGCGCCACCAGGGCCACTTCTCGGCGTTTCGGACGGAGTGCTTTGATGAAGGCGCTGGTTCCGCTCCACTGAATCTCCCCTATTGCGAACGTCTGGTGAAAATGCTGCTCTGGCAGCGTGGCGGCTGGAGGGTGGTGATCGGTGGCCCGCCAGGCGTCGGACAACATATCCAACGAGTTTATTCGGCGCAGGGCGCGCGGGCCTTCGATGTGGACTTCATGGCCGGGGTCTACGAGCGGCCCTTCACCGTGGAAACCACCGCTGCCGAAAAGGTTCCCCAGCCCTCCGAGGGAACGGTTCCGCTCGGCGGACACCTTGAGGGCTGCCGTATTGGCTTCGACCTGGGTGCGACAGACCGAAAGGTCGCGGCGGTGCAGGAAGGCGAGGTCGTGTACACGGAAGAAGTGGTGTGGGACCCGAGGAATGCCGCCGATCCCAGCTACCACTTCAACGAAATCATGACAGGGCTGCAGTCCGCCGCGAAACATCTGCCTCGCGTGGACGCGATCGGGGGCAGCGCGGCAGGCGTTTACATCAAGAACCGGCCACGCGCGGCCTCGCTTTACCGGGCGGTGCCCAAACCGTTGTTTGATACCAAAATCGTCAGCCTTTATGACGACCTGAGGCGCGCCTGGGGCGGCATTCCCTTTGAAGTCGTAAACGACGGCGAAGTGACGGCGCTGGCCGGCGCGATGAGCCTGAAGGACCACGCCGTGCTGGGCATCGCCCTGGGCTCGAGCCAAGCCGGCGGCTACGTTACTGAGAGCGGCGAAATCACAACCTGGCTGAACGAGCTGGCCTTCTGCCCCATCGATCACCAGTGGAACGCGCCGGTGGACGAATGGTCCGGCGACGCCGGCTGCGGAGCGCAGTACTTCTCTCAGCAGGCTGTTTTTCGACTGGTCAACGACGCCGGCATTGAGCTTGACGCGTCGCTGGGTGCGGCGGAAAGGCTGAAGGCCGTGCAGGCGCTGTTGCACGCGGGCGATGAGCGCGCCCGGCGCATCTTCGAAACCATCGGCTGCTACGCCGGATATGGAGTGGCGCACTACGCGGATTTCTACAAATTGCGTCACGTGCTGATCCTCGGCCGTGTGACCTCGGGCGAAGGAGGCGGCATTATTCTCCGCCGCGCGCAGGAGGTGCTGCAGACGGAATTCCCCGGGCTAGCTGAGGCGATCGCGCTCCATTTACCGGACGAGTCGAGCCGCCGCGTGGGACAAGCGGTCGCGGCCGCGAGTCTGCCGGCCTTGGGGTAGGTGACTCCGTGGCGCAGCAGAGCTTAACGAATCCTGCCTTTCCACGCTAAGATGGAAAATGGCAGGTAAACCGTGTCAATTCTCACAGCACCCGCGCATCGCCCCTCCCCGAGCACCCGCCGCCACTCGGCTATTCTCCGCAACGTGTGGTACACGAACAATCGCACCAAGCATTTTGAGTTCGAAACCGCCGACGGCACCAGCTTCGAGTTCCGCCCTGGCCAGTACATCTCGCTCGATTTTGAGGTCGAGGGCGAAAAGCTCGTTCGCGACTATTCGGTAGCCTCCTCGCCGCACCACGACAGCCGCTTCGATCTCTGCCTCAACATCGTTCTCGGCGGGCACGTTTCGCCTTCCATCTTCGATTTGAAGCCCGGCGATCGCATTGACTTCCGGGGGCCGTTCGGACAGTTCGTGCTGCGCGATCCGCCCGATCCGGTCTCGGCTTTCATCGCCACGGGTACCGGCATCGCACCCTTGCGGTCTATGGTGCAGTACCTTTTCCAGGCGAAGTGCTCGTCAGAAGTATGGCTGATCTTCGGGGTGCGGGAAGAGGCGGACATCCTTTACCGGGACGAATTCGAGCGACTGGCGCGGGAGCACGCGAACTTCCGCTTCATTCCCACCCTCAGCCGTCCCGGACCGGACTGGCAGGGACACACCGGATACGTTCAGCAGCAGATCGACCGCCACCTGCGCGGCCGGCGGGGGTTCCACGCCTACGTCTGCGGTCTGGCCAAAATGGTGAACGACGTCCGCCACACGCTGCGGTCGATGGGCTACGAGGCGAAAGCCATCAGTTGCGAGAAGTACGACTGATTGGCGGGCTCGCGTAGGGGCGATTCATGCATCGCCCGTACCACGACGCGGAATGACAGGGTGGACTAAGCGACTTCGAATCCACCCGCCCTTTCGAACGCATAAGCCACACGCAGCAGGCGCGCCTCGTCGAAGTGCGAGGCCAGCAGTTGCATGCCGACCGGCAGCGCTGGCGTGGCGTCGCCATCGCCCTTCGTCTTTCCGCAAGGCACGCTGATCCCCGGGACACCGACGAGGTCCGCGGTCACCGTATAGATATCCGCGAGATACATCTGAAGCGGGTCGTCCGTACGCTCTCCGATCTTGAAGGCGGGCACGGGCGAGGTCGGCGTGACGATCACGTCGACTTCTTTGAAGGCTTCCCTGAAATCGCGCGCCAGCAGCGAGCGCACCTTCTGGGCCTTCAGATAGTAGGCGTCGTAGTAGCCGGAGCTGAGGGCGTAGGTGCCCAGCATGATGCGCCGCTTGACCTCGGCGCCGAAGCCGGCGTCGCGCGTCTCTTGGTACATGTCGCGCAAGCCCTCGTATTCGGGCGCGCGCAGACCGTAGCGGACGCCGTCGTAGCGCGCGAGGTTTGAACTGGCCTCAGCCGTCGCGATAATGTAGTAGCAGGCGATAGCGTACTCCGTATGCGGCAGGCTGATGGAGACGATGCGGCATCCGAGCTTCTCGAGCAGTTCGACGCCCCTTTGGATGTTGTCTCCAATGTTGGGCGAGAGACCGGCGAAGTACTCGCGCGGCACTCCCACTCGGACGCCGGCGATACTCTTCTCGATCTCGGCCTCGTAGTCGTGGACCGGTACATCCGCCGAAGTGGAATCGCTCGGATCCCGTCCGGCGATGACCTGCATTACGGCCGCCGCATCGCGCACCGAGCGCGCGAAGGGACCGATGTGATCGAGCGAAGAGGCGAACGCCACCAGGCCGAAGCGTGACACGCGCCCGTAAGTTCCCATCAGGCCCACCACACCGCACAGCGAGGCGGGCTGGCGGATCGAGCCTCCGGTATCGGAGCCTAGCGACACCGTGGCCAGATTCGCAGCTACGGCTGCCGCCGATCCGCCGCTCGATCCGCCAGGCACGCGAGTGAGATCCTGCGGGTTGTGGGTGGGGTAGAAGCCGGAGTTCTCAGTGGAGGATCCCATCGCGAACTCGTCGCAGTTCGTTTTCCCCAGCACGCACGCGCCGGCAGCTTCCAGCCGCAGGACAGCGGTGGCATCGTAGGGCGCGATGAAGTGCTCCAGGATGCGTGAACCGCAAGTGGTGCGCACGCCGCGCGTGAGGATCACGTCCTTGACGGCTGTGGGCACCCCGGCGAGGCGTCCTAAAACGTCTCCGGCCGCAAGCGCGCGATCCACCCGCGCCGCCTGTTCAAGGGCGCGCTCCGGAGACACCGTGAGATAAGCCCGGACGCCGGCATCGACACTCGCGATCCGTTCGAGATGCGCGCGCACCAGCTCTGCGGCGGATACGGTCTTGCGTCGCAAAAGGTCACGAATGTCGCTGAGAGTCAGGCTGGTGAAATCCATGAGAACCGGAGGACAGGTCCTACTCCCTCTCGATCACGCGCGGCACCTTGAAAAAATTCCCGCCCCGGTCCGGGGCGTTGGTGAGCGCTTCGTCAGGCGTAAAGGTCCGCTGGGGAGAGTCGGAGCGCAAGGCGAATTCCGCCGAACCTGCCGCCAGCACCTGAGCCATCGGGTCAACGCCTTCGATGTCCAACTCATTGAGCTTCGCCATGTACTCGAGAATGGAATCGAGCTGGGGCAGGAACCGGCGAACTTCATCGTCGGTGAGTCTTAAGTGCGCCAGGCCGGCGACGTAACGAACTTCCTTCTCCGTAAGAGCCATCAATTCACCATTCGGTTCCCGCGTGCGAAGTACTTGGTAAACGAGCGCGAGAGGACTTCGCGAATTTCGGGGTCCAGGCTTGCTTGAAGACCGGTTTGTCCAGGGTCGTGAATCGAGGCTGGCGCCTGGCCAGGCATCGGCAGCGCCGGGAATGCCTGCCTGGCTGACGTTGCTCCGTTCTCAAAACCGAAAGCGCTCGAAATCCCGCAGCCGGGATCCGGCCCGGAAAGCGGCGCCAGTTTCACGCGCACACGCTTCACCAGTGGCCTGCCGAGCGTTCGGTTGATCGCGGTGCGAATCTCGTCGTGGAGGCCGCGGAGTTCGGTAACCCACGGCGCGCTGAAGGCGGCGAGGGTTAAGATGCCGTTTGCAAAAGCAACCGGGCGCGACTGCTCCGCCATCGCCTTGCCAGCGACCCACGGCCACAGGGGCAAGAGGACCTCCAACACCGGCGCGTGGTCGCCACGCACGTGTTTGTTGAAGAACCGCGGCAGCAGTGTTGCGAGTTCGTCCATGATTACCGTCCGGTTTCTCTTCCTTGGGAGGTCAGTTTAGCATGGCCGAGCGCGTTCAAGATAGAAGCTTGTTCGCCTGCGCGCCCAGAACCTATAATCCTTGATCCTATGCGGTTGATTCTCGCTTCGATCTCGGCCCGGCGCCGCGAGCTTCTCGATAAAGCAGGATTTGAATTCGACGTCACGCCGAGCACCGTGCTTGAAGACGCCGTGCCCGGCGAATCGCCCGAAGCCTTCGTGCGCCGCTTGGCTACTGCCAAAGCTCTGCAGGTGGCCGCCGGCGCGCCGTCAGGCAGCCTGGTGCTGGGCGCAGACACCGACGTCGTGGTCGACGCTCAAATCCTCGGCAAACCCGCGGACGCGGACGACGCGGCACGCATGCTTCGCTTGCTCTCCGGCCGCAGCCACCGGGTTCTCACCGGGGTCTGCGTCGTGGAAGCCCCGAGCCGTATCCACGCCGTCGAACATTCCAGCACTGAGGTGTGGTTCAGAGATCTGGACGAGAAGGAAATCCGGGACTACGTAGCCAGCGGCGAGCCCCGGGACAAGGCGGGCGCGTACGCGATTCAGGGGCTCGCATCGAAATTCGTTACCCGCATTGACGGAAGCCATTCGAACGTGGTCGGCCTTCCCGTGTCGCTGGTGGAGCAACTCTTGAGCTCCTTTCGATTGAAGGGCCGATGAACCAGGCTGCTCGAGTGTCTGCTGGCCGAGACGGAATGCGGCGCCGAATGAAATCTGGCCGCTATTCGAGAAGTTTCCCTCCCTCTGCCTGAGAAGGTGTTCGGGCGTGGGTGTAGGTGAGCTTTTTCTCATTAACTGTTTGTGGCCGGGCAATGGTTTCGGCCGCGAGCTTGTGATAACATTACAAACTAGCCTCGGTATTCGTGCGTGCTTCGAGGTCATACTTCCAGGCCCTGCCGCGCGCCTGGGAAAAGGACAAAGCGTATGTCTGGCCATTCCAAGTGGGCAACCATCAAACACAAAAAGGGCGCCCTCGACGCCAAGCGCGGGAAGATTTTCACCAAGCTCATCAAGGAAATCACTATCGCGGCCCGAAATGGCGGCGATCCCGACTCGAATCCGCGCCTGCGCACCGCCATTGCCGCCGCCAAGGCCGAGAACATGCCGGCCGACAACATCAAGCGGGCCGTCCAGAAAGGCACCGGCGAACTACCCGGCAGCACGTATGAAGAAGCGGTGTATGAAGGCTACGGACCGGGCGGCGTGGCACTGATTCTGGAGATTACGACCGACAACAAGAATCGAACCCTCTCCGAAATCAGGCACATTTTGTCCAAGCACGGTGGGAATCTCGGCGCCAACGGCTGTGTGGCCTGGATGTTCAACAAGAAGGGTTACGTTGTGGTTGAGAAGGACAAGACCGATGAAGGTTCGCTGTTGGAACTCGTCACCGAGGCAGGGGCCGAAGATATGACCGAGGACGGCGGTAACTGGGAAGTCTTCAGCCCACCGTCGGAGTTCCATCAAGTGGTGGAAAAGCTCAAGGGCGCGGGAATCACGCCGGCCGCCGCCGAGATCTCGATGATCCCGCAGTCTTACGTGAAGCTCAGCGGTAAAGAAGCCAACCAGATGCTGCGGCTGATGGAAGAACTCGAAGACCACGACGACGTGCAGCACGTTTACGCCAACTTTGACATCGAGGAAGCAGAGATCCACGCGCTCTCCGAAGCGAGATGATGCCGATATCCTTCCGGCCGCACAGGTCTTTCCATGCGGATTGTACCGGCGGCCAGGCAACCAAAGCCTCCCCGTGGCAGCGGGTCACACAAGCTTTCGGTTTGTGCCTTCCGCGGGCCCTGTTGTGCCTGGGCGTCGCGCTCGCAGCAGCCGCGCCGCTGGCCGCCCAGCAGCCGGCGGTCCAGGCCACGCGTCTTGCAAACGCTCAGGAAGCCGGCCCGGACCCAGCCAAGGCCTCCGTTCCCAGGGCGCGGGTCACCTACACGCGTACGCTCGCCGGAAGCTCTCCTGAATACCTGGCTGTCACGGTGAATGCGGACGGCTCGGGCAGCTACGTCGGACGCCGCCTCGACGAGTCCGCTCCTCCGCGCGCCCTGAGACTTTCCCCAGTCACTACCCAACGCATATTCGCGCTGGCCGCTCAGCTCGATTACTTTCGGTCGATCGATCTCGACAGCCACAAAAAGGTCGCTGATCTGGGGCTCAAAACCCTCACCTATGAAAACGGCAGCGAGAAGAACGAGGTGAAGTTCAACTTCACCCAGGAGCGCACCGGGCGAGAGCTGATGGATTTGTTCGAGGGGGTCGCGAACGTGGAAGAGCAGGTCGATTCGCTCGAATACTCCATCAAATACGATCCGCTCGGCCTTCCCCAGGAACTGCTCGCTATCCAGATCGCTCTCAATCACAACGAACTGGTCGACCCCCAGCTGATGATTCCT
>Ga0335078_10010684_pt1 | contig 13594 bp, 14 predicted proteins | sample Lox_Sample_32_FD_206711 | JGI IMG/M metagenome (GOLD analysis project Ga0335078, IMG submission 206711) | Soil microbial communities from Loxahatchee National Wildlife Refuge, Florida, United States - Lox_Sample_3.2 | ecosystem: Environmental > Terrestrial > Soil > Wetlands | place: USA...
GGCCGAAAACGGTGGGCACTTGGGATAGCGTTCTGCGCCAGAGAGTGGTCGCGGGCGTGCGAGCTGCCTGCGAATTGGTCAGATACTCCGCCAAGCTGTCCCTATCCACGAAAAGAGCGGGCTCGGTCAGCCCGACCCTTTGCGTAAACCCGAGGATATTCAATTGTATACCAGCCCGCAAGCCAACTTGTAAACAGGGGTCTGGGCGGGGGCCGGTTTGAGCCGTATAGCACTTTTGTTCTGCTTTTGGAAAAAGTTTAGGTAGAACCCCCTACTACGGTACAGTCACGTCTAGTATAGTACTCAGCTTACTATAGTAGGTTAACTGTAGAAAGGATTGTACCCCATGAAAAAGCTCGTTGTATTCGCGTTGGTAGCGTTCGCGTGCCTGGCCACAGCTCGGACGGCCAAAGTCGATGTGCCAATGCCGACCTGCAAGCCGTGCCCGTTTGTTCGGTAGATTTGCGGTTGCGGTTTCAGCGCGGCGCCGGGTGCTAGAATCGGATCTTGCCGCCGGTCTTGAATAAATGCCCAGCGCCGCGTCTTTTATCTCCTTTTTCCAGGGCGTCTCGATCCTGGGCTCGGCGGTCACCGTCCTCAAGCTGCTCACCACCCGCCTTTATCGCCGCTACCGGGTTTTCTTTTCATACTTCATCTTTCGCGTCGTATACATGACGACTTTTCTCGTCATCACCCACATGAAGGGTTTGTCGGGTGGAGGCGGGACCGGATCGGATCTCTACTTCTATATCTATTTCTATACAGTTCCGCTCATGCTGCTGGCCTACATTTGGGTGGTGATCGAGCTCTACAGCTTGGTTCTGGAGCGTTATCGGGGATTGTATACGCTGGGGCGATGGGCCATGTACGCCGCCATTGTGATTTCGAGCGCCATATCCATTGTGACGCTGCTGCCCAAGTTGGGCCCGTCGCTGCCCGAGCCTTCGCGGCGGTTGGGGTATGAATTTGCCGCGGAGCGCGGGGTCGACTCGGCGCTGGTGATTTTCATTATCTTAATTATAGGGTTCCTGTCGAGGTATCCCGTGGTATTGAGCCGCAACACGGTGGTACACACGGTTATCTACGCGGTGTTCTTTTTCAGCGATGCGGCCGTGCTGCTTTGGCGGAGACTGCTGGGCTACAACGTGACGGACACCGCCAACGCCATCGCGGGGGCCATTTCCGCCGCCTGCACGCTGGCCTGGGCATTTTTCCTCACCGCCCATGGGGAAGAAGTGCGCGCGCAGTTGCCGCAGATCCATCCGGAAGCCGAGGAAAGAATTCTGCATCAACTGGATGCGTTAAACGCCACCCTCCTCAAAGTTTCCCGAAAATGAGTGATATCGTCGGTTAATATAAGGTATTGTTCCTGGTTAAATCAGTACCAATATTACCGTTACGACGGTTGCTTTTCGCCGGAAATAGCTCTATTCTTTTTCTTGACGAAGAAAGTGTGGGTGTCATGGAATACGTCCTCGCCATTTCGATCGTGACATTCTTGGCTCTGGCCATCGCGCTATTTGTTCTCGTCCGAAAAATGACGTTCCGCGGCAGCAGTTTGCCCTTGAACGCCGAATGGATCGACGAGCTTTCGATCGAGCGTTACCGTCCCATGATGCGCTTGTTGGACGGCGCCGATGTGGAATTTCTGAAGTCTCAACCCGGGTTTACTCCCCGCATGGCGGCTAAACTCCGTACCCAGCGGTGCCAGATCTTTCGCGGCTATCTGCGCTGTCTGAACGGCGATTTTCAAAGGGTGTGTGCAGCCATCAAGATCCTCATGCTGCAATCCAGAGAGGACCGGCCGGACTTGGCTGGCCTGCTGGTGCAACAGCAGATGCGGTTCGCGTGCGAGATGGGACTGGTTTATTTCCGCCTGTTCTTATATCGATGGGGTCTGTGTGGAGTGGACGTCACGGGTCTGGTCAGGAATTTCGACCGGATGCGCTTGGAGTTGCGAAGCCTGGTTCCGGCTACCCTTACCATGGGTGCCTGAAAAGGAATGTTGCTTTTGCCCGGTTTCCCGGGGCGGCTGTAGCGGCTGGTTCTCCTTGGCCGCTACAGCCGCTTTAATATTTCTTTTGCCTCCTTTAATTTCGGAAATTTCTTTTCCGCCTCCCGAAATTCCCTGGTATGAACCCTCCGCCGCGCCCCATGGTGATCCACCGGATATTGCAAGTGAAGCATTTCGTGAAACATCACGTATTCTAATGCCAGAAGCGGCGAAGCCGGCCGGTCGAAAATCCGGCTCACGATAATGGCATTGTGCGACGGGTCGAAATGTCCCAGCATGCTGCGCGAAGTTCTCCGGCTCCAACCGAGCCGCGGCATCCCCAGCAGCCCATCGAAGAACTGCCCGTTCAGCCGCGCGAAGATCTCCTCCAGATCGTATACCGCGCCCCGCGGTCCGGAAACAAACTTGCGCCCGCGGATCTGCCGCACCAGGTCCGCCTGACGGCGCACATCGCGCCGGTTCAAATACAGCCGGTAGCGATGATGATACTGCCGCGCCACCGGCTTGCGGTATAGCTTGCCGATCAAAATGTGCGCCAGGGCCTCCGTCACGGGAGCCGGCGCGGACGCCAGCAGATCCGAAATCCGCACCCGCAGCGCCCCGTTTTCCAGCCGGATGGAGCTATCGGCATTGGCGAACCGGCAGAATTCCACGCGCAGTGGCGGCACCGGCGTGCGCGGCTTCAGTTCGCGAAACACCCGCGCGTAGATCTCTTCCGGCGTTTCGAAAAATAGAGAGCTCTGGAAGCCGGGAACCAGCATTGCCTCGAAATCGGACATTCTTCTCACAGGGTAACTCGTCCGTTCCGTCCCCGCCCGGTTGGTTCCCGGTACCCCGATGCGCTACTCTTGAATTCTCAAAGGAAAAATCGAATTGCCAAAGGCGAAAATCACCGCGCTCGGGTGCTACACCCCACCCGGACTGCTCACCAACCAAGACCTCGAGCGAATGGTCGAGACCGACAACCAGTGGATCCTGGAACGAACCGGAATTCGCGAACGCCATATCGCCGCCCAGGACATGGCCACGTCCGACATGGCCATCCACGCCGCCAAATGCGCGCTGGCGCAGCGCGGTGTGGACGCGGCGCAGATAAACGCCATCATTGTCTGCACGGTGACGCCGGATTACCTCTTCCCGTCCACCGCATGCCTGGTGCAGAACGGCATCGGCGCCCGCGGCGCCTGGGGGTTCGACCTGATCGCGGCCTGCTCCAGTTTCGTCTACGGTTCCACGGTGGGCGCTTACCTGGTGGCCGCCGGCACGCACCGGAAAGTGCTGGTAATCGGCGCCGACACCATGAGCCGCATTATCGATTACACCGACCGCGCTACCTGCGTTCTTTTCGGCGATGGCGCCGGCGCCGTGCTGATGGAACCGGCCGAGAACGGCGAGGATGGCCTCGGATTTATCGACTTCCTGGGCGAAGTGGACGGCTCGGGCGGCGATGCCCTCAAGATGCCCGCCGGAGGCAGCCGCTTGCCCGCGTCCCACGAGACCGTGGAGCGGCACCTGCACTTCGTTCATCAGGATGGCTCGGCGGTCTTCAAATACGCCGTTCGCAAGATGTACGAGAGTTGCCGCGATCTGCTGGCGCGCAACGGTCTGACCGGCGAAGACGTCGCCGTCATGATTCCCCACCAGGCGAACAAACGCATCATCACCGCCGCCGGCGAAAGGTTGGGTATCCCCCCGGAGAAGGTGCTGATCAATATCGATCGTTACGGCAATACCACGGCTGCCACCATTCCGTTGGCTACGCGCGACGCCATCGAAGCGGGTCGCCTCAAAAAAGGCGATCTGGTCCTGCTGGCCGCGGTGGGCGCCGGCTATACCGTGGGCGCGAGTTTGTGGCGCTGGGCGTATTGAAGATTCCAGATTTCAGCGAGAGAGGCACCGCTCCCTCGCGGTCGCGCCCCCGTAGTGGTACCGGCCATGCAGGGCTTTCCTACCTCCACCCGAGGCCGTCAAAAATCTGACGGACCGCGGCACGGGTATGGCGCCGGCGCCGTGCCGGGCTCGTATCTCGATGAAAGTAATCGAGCTGGGCGTTGGCGGGCGAATTGCACTTCGCTCGCCGTGACTGTCAAGCTCATTGCGGCGGTGTTTCTCGCGCTTGCTCCCGCGGCGGCGCAAATTTCCATGCAGCGTCCAGGACTCACGGGAGTTCCGCAGGGCAGGAAGCTGACCGCTCCGGCGCAGCGTCCCGTGACGCTGACGGCCGATGAAGAGAAACGCCTCAATACCGCCATCAAGCACATGAAGCGCAAGGACCGCAAGCGACTGGCACAGGCCCTGCAGAAGATGACCCCGCAACAGCGCCAGCTACTGCTCGTTTCGTTGAAGAAACAGTTGGCGCAGACTCCGAAACACGGAAAATAGCGTTCACCCCAGCTTCCATAGAATCTGCCGCAGCATGCCCATCAGGACCGGGGCGTCGCGGCAGGCGATATCCAGACGCTTCACCAGCCTTCGCACTTTTTCTTCCGTCGAGCCCTCCGTCACCGGGTTGGTGTACCCGCTATTGCGCAGCACTTCGAGCAGCATCGCGGTGATCTGCTCCGTCTCGCCGGCGGTGGCGCGCGCGATGGCCGTCGGCGGCTTGGCGGTAGCGCCCTTCGGATCGCGCGCGAGTTCGTAGAGGCAGAGCGCCACAGCCTGGCCGAGATTCATGGAGAGATCGAGGCTTGCGGTGGGAATGCGCATCAGCCAGTGGCAGTGGCTCAAATCGTCATTATCGAGCCCGAATTTTTCCGAGCCGAACAGCAGCGCCACCGGCCCGCGCGCGAGCGCCCGCAGGATGAGGCGCGCGCCGAATTCCAGGCGGCGCAGCGGGTGCTGCAATTCGCGATGGCCTACGGACGTGGTGCCCACTACCAGGCCGCAATCGGCCACGGCATCGGCCACGCTGGCGAAGTCCTCGGCCGTCCGCAGCAGGGGAGCGGCGCCCACCGCCGATCGCGCTTCGCGAAACGCCACGTCGTACGGGTTGACCACGCGCAGGCGGGAGAATCCGAAGTTGGCCATGGCGCGCGCCGCGGCGCCGATGTTCAGCGGATTGCGCGTCGCAACCAGCACCACGCGCAGGTTGTCTTTGTGAGCGGTGGAGATGTTTTGATCGTAACCCAACCGGCGAGGCGGATCTGCTAACCTGCCTTACGGGAGGCTGGAAATGGATCCCGTGTTCGCGATCCCCGAGGATTGGACGGCGCCGCGCGAACTGACGCGCGCGTTACCCCGAGAGACGCAACTGACCGCGCGCGGCAGGTTCATGCTGGTCATGGCGTGGATGTTTCTGATCGCCGCCGTTCCGCTGTACGTGTGGATGCATAACGACGTGGCGCGGAAGACTTCGCAAAACGAACTGCTCCGCACGCAAGGCCAGGAGGCCAACGGCGAGATTGCACGGTTGTGGAGCGGAGACCGGGGCCGCCAGCACATGGTGGGGTACGCATTCACCGCGAACGGCGTCCGCGTGCGGGGCGAGGCGGCGGTGCCGTCGAGTCAGTGGGCGGTCCTCCAGAAGGCCGGGTTTTTGCCGGTGCGGTATCTGCCATCGAACCCGGCTATCAATCATCCCGCCGCGTGGGAGGCGTCCACCAATCTCTGGATGCCGTCGATCGCTCCCGCGATTCTGGTGGCGGGTGGGGCATTCCTGTTGTGGACGCTCCGCCGCCAGAACCGATTGACGGCCGAGGGTGTGCCCGCGCCGGGCGTGGTCACCCGCTGCGTCCGCGTCAAGAACGGGTGGATGGTGCGTTACCAGTTTCGTCTCCGGGATGGCACGCTCGGCAAGGGCCGCTGCCAGACGCAGCGCAGGCTGGAGGCCGGCACTTCGGTGTGCATACTATACCGGGCAGACAATCCGCGCTCGAACGGGGTCTATCCGGGCTGCACGTACCGGGTGGTGACGCAATGACGACCAATTGCACGCTTGGCAAGGATGGCCCGGCCGTTTTTCCGCTCGCGCTCGGGTGCATGGGAATGTCCGGAATGTACGGCCCCGCCGATGAGCGTGAGAGCATCGCCACCATTCACGCCGCCCTTGACCGCGGCATCAACCTCATCGATACCGGCGATTTTTACGGCATGGGGCACAACGAAATGCTCATCGGCCGCGCCCTTGCCGGCCACCGCGATGGCGTGCTCCTCTCGGTGAAGTTCGGAGCTCTGCGGGCTCCCGACGGCAGTTGGGTGGGGTTCGACTCGCGCCCGGCGGCCGTGAAAAATTTCCTGGCGCATTCGCTCACGCGGCTCGCGACCGATCATATCGACATCTACCGCCCTTCGCGCCTCGACAGCTCCGTGCCGATCGAAGAGACCGTGAGCGCCATCGCCGACATGGTGAAGGCCGGATACGTGCGGGCTGTCGGGCTATCCGAAGTCGGCGCGGAGACCATCCGCCGCGCGCACGCGGTGTATCCCGTCCGCGATTTGCAAATCGAGTACTCATTGATCAGCCGCGGTCCCGAAGAGCGCATTTTTCCGGCGCTGCGCGAGTTGGGCATCGGAGTGACGGCATACGGCGTGCTCTCGCGCGGATTGCTGACAGCTTCGCCCGTCGGGGCGAAGGGCGATTTCCGCGCGCACATGCCGCGATTCTGCGGCGACAACCGGGTGCGCAATCAGAAGTTGATCGAGACGCTCGCCCGGATTTCCGCGGAGCGCGGAGCGACGCCGGCGCAGTTGGCCATCGCCTGGGTGCTGGCGAAGGATCCGATGATCGTGCCGGTGATCGGCGCGCGCACGCGCAAGCAGCTCGCCGAGTCGTTGGGCGCCCTCGAAATGACGCTCACGGCGGAGGAACTAACGCGGCTGGAGGAGGCGATCCCAACGTCGGAAGTGGCGGGCTCGCGTTACGCCGAGATGCAGATGCGCACGCTCGACAGCGAACGGTAGGGCACCGCTCGCGGCCGCGGTTCAGCGGGGGCCTCCGGCTGTGCCAAAAGAGACCCTCTCTGCCAGTCTCCATGGGCCAATCAAAAACCGGGGACGCGGAGCCAGCCCGCTGCTCATTGTTCCATTCGGTATTCTCTGCGTCCTTTGCGCCTCTGCGTAAACAAAAAAGATCTCACCGGGAGCCGCAGAGATCGCAGAGAATAACCCGATCGCCCTGCTCATCTCCGTGTCCTCCGTGCCTCCGTGCGAGCAAAAAAGACCATGCCTCACAGAGACGCAGAGGACACGGAGGCGGCGGAGCACGCCGAGATGCCCGCCAGGGAGCGGTGCATTCGGTGCCTCCGGCGGACGCCGGATCAGGTCATGGAAGACACGTGCGGTCTGAGCGAATTACGCCAGCAATTCCGCGATCGCCTTCAGCAGATCCTGTACCGTGCCCTTCACCACGACGCGCGATACCAACGATTCTTCGGGGCTGCCGTAAAGGTCCTCGGGCCACCCTGAGAGCACGATCAAGGGCATTTTGGCGTCACGCTCGCGGATTCCGCGGATGAGCGCGAAACCATCCGCGCTGCCGGGAATGCGGAGGTCGACCACGATCAGGTCGGGGCGATTCCGCTCCAGTTCCGTGAGCGCTTCGGCCGGCGACCGCGCCGTGCCGACCTGGTAGCCGAGGGTTTCGAGCAGCCTGCGGTGCACGGCAATCTGCTCAGCGTCATCGTCGGCCATGAGAATGTGTGCCATCGGTGCCAAACGTCAGCGCGGCTACCGCAAGAGATCCTCGAGCTGAATCTTGGTGTCGGTCCTGGCGTCGCGGTACTTCACGATTACCGGAGTATATACCGAAATGCCCCAATCCTTGCCGGGTCCGCTGGTGACGGCGCGCGCGCCGGCGACGATTACGGCTTCCTCCGGGATGATGAGAGGGTCGTCGCCTTCGGCACGGTGAACGGTCTGCCGCACCAGGTCGTAGACCGGCGTGGAGCGATTCAAGATCGTGCCGGTTCCGAGAACCGCGCGGCGTTTCACCACCGTGCCCTCGTAAATTCCGCAATTGCCGCCCACCAGCACGTCGTCTTCGACGATGACGGGCATGGCGCCCACTGGTTCGAGCACGCCGCCGATCTGGCTCGCGGCCGAGACGTGGCAGTTCCTGCCCACCTGCGCGCAGCTTCCCACCAGCGCGTGCGAATCCACCATGGTGCCGTCATCCACGTACGCGCCGGTGTTGATGTACATGGGCGGCATGCAGGTGACGCCCGTGCCGATGTAACAGCCGTCGCGGATCGAGGAGCCGCCGGGGACGATGCGCACGCCGCTCTGCGGGGTGAAACGCCTCACCGGGTAGGTGGATTTATCGAAGAACGGCTGGCGCTCGCGATCGACCGACATATCGATGATGCCGCCCATGCGAAATCCGAGCAAAATGCCTTTCTTCACCCACGTATTGACGCGCCAGCCGGTGCGCGTGGAAGCATCGGGCTCGGCGGCGCGCACCCGGCCTTCGTTGAGCGCGGTTTTAAAATCGGCGAAGAGGCGGAAATGCTCGTCCTGGTAGCACGCCGGCTTGCTGTCGAAGAGACTTTCGATCTCAGCCTGCAACGCGCACCTGCCCGGTCAACCCGACGGACTCCAATACCTTCTCGATCCTGGCAAGATTCGCCGCGCTGGGCGGGCACATGGGCAATCGATAGACCAGTTCGAGCAGTCCCATCACGCTCATGGCGGCCTTCACCGGGATGGGGTTAGACTCCACGAAGTTGACGTTCATCAGCGGCAGGTAGCGCGCCTGGATCGCGCGCGCGCCTTCGAAATCGCCGCGCAGGCAGGCTTGCGCGAGTTGCGCCATCGGACCCGGAATTTCGTTGGAGACCACGGAAATCACGCCGCGCCCGCCGAGCGCCATCAGCGGAATGGTGATGGCATCGTCGCCCGAGAGCACGGTGAAATGCGGCGGCACTTCGTGGATGACGTTGGCCATTTGCGCGATGTTGCCGGAAGCTTCCTTGACGCCCACTATGTTCTCGATCTGCGCCAGGCGCGCGAGCGTGGCGGGCTCGACATTCACGCCGGTGCGGCCCTGCACGCTGTACACCACGATGGGAAGGCGCGTGGCGGAGGCGATGGCGCGGTAATGCTGATACAGGCCTTCCTGCGTGGGCTTATTGTAATAGGGCGTGACGGAGAGGATGCCATCGGCGCCGCGCTCTTCGATTTCCTTGGCCAGTTCGATAACTTCGTGGGTGTTGTATCCGCCCGCGCCGGCGAGCACCTTGACCTTGCGGCCGGCCTCTTCGACGGCGATTTCCACTACGCGCAGGTGCTCGGAGCGCGTAAGCGTGGGACTTTCGCCCGTGGTCCCGCAGGGCACCAGAAAATCGATGCCGGCGGCGATTTGCCGGCGCACCAGCTTGCGCAGCGTCTCTTCATCCAAGGATTGGTCGCGCCGGAACGGAGTCACCAGCGCGGTGCCGCAGCCCGTGAACATGTGCCACCTCCCAATAACAAATCTATTAGCCGCCGATGAACGCAGATGAACGCCGATACGAAAAAATTGTTTTATTTGCGTTCATCTGCGTTCATCAGCGGCCCAAAAACAATATCTCCGAACTCGTAAAATCCCTTTTTCCCCACCACCCATTGTGCCGCCTGCAGCGCGCCGCGCGCGAAACCCTCGCGACTGCGCGCGGTGTGACGGAGAACGATGGTGTCGGCCGGGGAATCGAAGCCGATTTCGTGCGTGCCGGGGTGTCCGCCGGCGCGGTTGGAACTCACATCGATGGGCCGCGAATAGCCGGCCCGCTTCATTTCCTCCACCAGCTTGATCAGCGTGCCCGAGGGCGCGTCTTTCTTGGTGGAATGATGGATTTCCCAAGCCCAGGCGCCGTATGACGGCTGCGATTCCAGCAAGCGCGCCGCCTCCCGCGCCAAGCGGAAAAAAGCATTCACGCCGACCGAGTAATTGGGGCTCCAAACCAGCCCGATTCCAGTCGTTTCCACCACTTTTCTGACCGCGTCCAGATGTTCCAGCCACCCGGTGGTGCCTACCACGACGTTGACGCCGAGCGCCGCAATACCTTCCACGTTGCGGCGAACCGCCGAAGGAATGGAAAAATCGATGGCCACGTCGATTCCGCGAAAATTCTCCGCCGTCACGCCCTCGAAATTCGCATTATTGAACTCGTCGAGCTTCAGCGCCGCGGAGAATCCGTAATCGGGCGCGAATTGCTCGATCATGCGGCCCATTTTGCCGTAGCCTACGATCGCCAGCCGGCGCGTTTCAGGCATGGACCGCCTCGAACGGCTCGAACACATTGGCGTCGAGTTCGGTAAAGAATTCGCGATGCAGCGCGGAGACGGCCGCGGGCAAATCGGCCTCTTTCACCACGAAGCTGATGTTAAGCAGCGACGCGCCTTGCGAAATCATGCGAATGTTGATGCCATCGAGGGCGTTGAACGTGCGGCGCGCCACTCCTGGAGTGTATCGAATATCGTCGCCCACGAGGCAGACGATCACCTGGTCTTGCTCCACGTCCGCTTCGGCGAACTTGCGCAGCTCGGCAAGAATAGCGTCGATGTTCTTGGTGTTGTCGATGGTGAGCGACACGCTCACTTCGGAAGTCGCCACCATGTCCACCGCGGTTTCGAAGCGCTCGAACACTTCGAAAATGCGGCGCAGAAAGCCATGCGCCATCAGCATGCGGTTGGAGTGGATATCCACTACCGCGATCTTGCGCTTGCAGGCGATGGATTTGACCGCGTTGCTCGAGGGAACGCTGGCGCCGGTGATGCGCGTGCCGGGAACATCGGGGCGGCGCGAATTCAGGATGAGCACCGGGATGTCTTTCTCGATCGCCGGGACCACCGTCGCGGGATGCAGCACCTTGGCGCCGAAATAAGCCAATTCCGCGGCTTCGGCGAAACTGATGGTCTTGACGCGATGGCCTCCGCGCAGGATGGTGGGATCGCAGGTCAGCATGCCATCCACGTCGGTCCAGATCTGGATCTCTTCGGCGCCGATGCCGGCTCCCACGATCGACGCGGTGAAATCGGACCCTCCGCGGCCGAGCGTAGTGGTCACACCATCGTGCGTGGAGCCGATGAATCCGCCCATGACGACTACGGAATGCCCGGCGAGCGGCGGCACCGTAGCGGCGAGGCGGGTATAGGTCTGCGGGAAATCGGGCGCCGCCTGGGTGTGACGCTTATCGGTGACGATGACTTCGCGCGAATCGAGATGCGCGGCGGGCATTCCGTAGTGGCGGAAGGCTTGTGTGACGACGTAGCTGGAGAGCCGCTCGCCGTAGCTCGAGATGGCGTCCACCGATCGCGGCGTGAGCTCGCCCAGCACGGCGAGGCCCTTTACGAGCTCGGTGAGTTCCTGAAAATGCTCGTCGAGAAAACGGTCGAGCGCGGCGCGCTCGGCGAGCGGCACCACCTGGCGGGCTTCGCGCGAGTGGTAGTCGCGGAGGTCGTGAACCTGGCGGATGTACTCCTCGCGCTTGCCCTCGATGGCCGCGGCGGCGATGGCCAGCAGCTTGTTCGTGGTCTTGCCCATGGCGGAAACCACCACCACGGGATGGCGGTCGAGCCGCTTTTTGACGATGCCGGCGACGCGTTCGATGGCGGCCGCCGATTCCACCGAAGTGCCGCCGAATTTCATCACGATCATGCCAGCATTCCTTCCGACTGCATCAGCTCGGCGTTGAGAACGGCCGCGCCGGCGGCGCCGCGGATGGTGTTGTGCCCGAGGGCGACGAATTTGTAATCGAGAACGGGACAGGGGCGCAAACGGCCGACGAACGCCGCCATGCCGCGCTCGCGTTCGGCATCCTTGCGCGGCTGCGGGCGGTTGGCTTCTTCCATATAGATCACCGGCCGGGGCGGCGCGCTGGGAAGGCCGCGCTGCTGCGGCACGGAAGTGAAGGCGTCGAAGGCCTGGCGTACGTCGGCGAGCGACGGCTTCGACGAGAATTCCACGGAGACCGTGACGGTGTGGCCGTCCACCACCGCCACGCGATTGCAGTGCGCGCTCATGCGGGCGGGCAGGGGCTCGATGTGATCGCCGCGGAATTCGCCCATGATTTTCTGCGTCTCCTGCTCCATTTTTTCTTCTTCGTTGCCGATGAAGGGAATCACGTTGCCCACGATGTCCATGGATGCCACGCCCGGATAACCCGCGCCCGAGATGGCTTGCATGGTGGTGGCCACGATCTTGGCGATGCCGAACTGCTTCAGCGGCGCCAAACCCATAGTGAGCACGATGGTGGAGCAATTCGGATTGGTGACGATCCGGCCCTTCCATCCGCGCGCCTGCTGCTGGGGAACGAGCCGCAGATGATCGGGATTGATTTCCGGCACGAGCAGCGGCACGTCGCGCTCCATGCGATGATTGCGCGAATTCGAGACCACCACGTGGCCGGCCTCCGCGAAGGCGCGCTCGATTTCCGTGGCGATGGAGGCGTCCATGGCGGAGAAGAGGAGCTTCGGAGCGTTGCCCGGCTTGCACTCTTCCACCGTCAGTGACGCCGCGGAATCGGGCGTAACGCCGTCCAGGTTCCAGTGCATGGCGTCTTTGTACTTCTTGCCGCGGGAGCGGTCGCTGGCTCCCAGCCACCTCAAGTCGAACCAGGGGTGGCCCTGCAAAAAGTTGACGAAATTTTGCCCCACCATGCCGGTGGCGCCCAGAATGCCTACTTCGATTCGCGGTTGCATAATTGTCTGGCGATCCGTTGATAGAGTTCCACTGCTTCGGTCAATTCGCGTTTGGCCACCCGCTCTTCGAGCGTGTGGGCGACGTGAATGCTGCCCGGCCCGATGAGAAACGGCTGGCCCCACTGACCGTCGAAGGCCGGAATATCGGTCGTGAACGCGACCACCGTGGTGTCGATGCCGTCCACCGCGTCCAGCCGCACGGCGGGGATTTCGATCACCTCGCGGAGTTCGGCGCGGCCCTCCACGGCGCGTTCGAGCGCCGTCTTGGTGCCGGCGGAATCGCCCACCAGCCGGATCATGACGTCCGCGCGCGCTTCGTCGGCCACGACATTCGGCGCGCGCCCGCCCGAAAGCGTGCCGATGTTGAGCGTGCTCGGTCCGAGCAGATCGTCCACGGGAAGCTCGATGCGGCGGATCTCGGCGAGGGCGTCGATGAGTTTGTGGATGGCGGAATCGCCCAATTCGGGGTACGCCGAGTGCGCCATTTTGCCGCTGGCGACCACCTCGTAGCGCAGAACGCCCTTCGATCCCAGCGCGAGCCGGTTGCCCGTGGGCTCGCCGTTGACGATGTAGCGCGAGCCCCGCGGATCTTTCGCCGCGCGGTAAGCGCCGGCGCTATTGCGCTCTTCGCCAACCACGAACAGCAGTCCGAGATTGCGCTGGCCGGCGGCAAGAAGCGCGTCCACAGCATGGATCATGCAGGCGATGATGCCCTTGGTGTCGCACGCGCCGCGGCCCCAAATGTGTTCGGTGTCTTCGCGCGAAGCGACGAACGGCGGCACGGTGTCCATGTGGGTGGAAAACGTGACGTCGAGCGCGCCGCCCCACTGGGCAAAGAGGTTGAACCGGCGCGGCTCCACTTCCACGCGTTCCACGCTGCCATGGTAGCGGCCGGCGAGGGGCGTGAGGATATCGAACAGGAAGTTGCCGACGGCCTCTTCGTTATTGGTGATCGATTCGATATCG
>Ga0335078_10010685_pt1 | contig 13593 bp, 11 predicted proteins | sample Lox_Sample_32_FD_206711 | JGI IMG/M metagenome (GOLD analysis project Ga0335078, IMG submission 206711) | Soil microbial communities from Loxahatchee National Wildlife Refuge, Florida, United States - Lox_Sample_3.2 | ecosystem: Environmental > Terrestrial > Soil > Wetlands | place: USA...
CTGGATGGCGTGTTGGGTCTGATTCACGAACAGGGGCTGCGGGCGGGCATTGTGCTGAACCCGGCAACGCCGGTCTCGGTGCTCCAGGATGTCCTGGAAGTGGCGGACTACGTGCTGCTTATGAGCGTCAACCCGGGGTTTGGGGGACAGAAGCTGATCCCGTATGTACTCGATAAAGTGCGGGAGCTCGACCGCATGCGGCGTGAGAAGCGTTTAGCGCTGCCGATCCAGATTGATGGCGGCGTGCACCGTGAGAATCTGGCCGAGGTGGTTCGCGCCGGCTGTGAATGGCTTGTCACAGGGTCGGCGATTTTTCACAGTTCCGATCCGGAGGGTGCGGTGCGCGAGATGCGGGAGATCGCGGCGCAGGCCACGACGGTCCGATGCTGAGTTAAGATTTTGGGTGAATTCATGAAACTTCGCAGTTCGTCTTCTTTCCTGATTTTGGCCGCGCTGGCGGTACTGATGAGTTCGTGCGGATTGAGGCGGCATCCGTACGAGAACCCCATCACGAAGGACACGCAGCAGCCCGATAAGGTTCTGTTCGATAAGGCGATTCACGATATCGAGCACAGCCGGTTTGAGGTCGGGCGGCTGACGCTCCAGACGTTGATCAACACCTACGACACCAGCGAGTATTTGGCCAAGGCAAAGCTGGCGATCGCGGACAGCTGGTACCGCGAAGGCGGCGCGCACGCGCTGGCGCAGGCGGAAGCCGAATACAAGGATTTCATCCTGTTCTATCCGCAGATGGAAGAGGCGGCCGAGTCACAGAACCGAATCTGCGACATTCACTACAAGCAGATGGAAAAAGACGACCGGGATTCGCAGCAGGCCCTACGGGCCCAGGAAGAATGCCGGCAGTTGCTGGTGCAGTTTCCCAACAGCAAGTACGCTCCACAAGCCCAGCAAAAGCTGCGGGAGATTCAGGAGCTGTTAGCCTCGTCGGAGTACAAGGTGGGGAGCTTCTATCACACCAAAGGCAGTTTCCCGGCTTCAGCAAACCGGTTCAAGGCTCTGACCGAACAATATCCGCTGTTCAGCGAGAGCGATGAAGCGCTGTGGTTAATGGCCGACGATTACCGCCGGATGGGCGACCGATTTGAGAACCAGGAGGCGGAGGCCTACAGCAAAATCGTAAAAGACTACCCGCTGAGCCCGCATGCGGGCGAGGCCAAGGGAAGATTGCAAGCCATGAACCGGCCGGTGCCGGAAGCGGATCCGGCGGCTCTGGCACGGATGAAGTACGAACAGGAGAACCGGACCAGGGCCGGCATACCAGGCCGGGCGTTTGGAGTTTTTAGCTCCAGGCCGGACCTGCACGCGGCGGCGAAGTCCGGAAGTCCCAATATGGCCAGTTTGAAACCGACAATACCGGTGAGCGTGCCGGCGGGCGCGGCGGGGGCTGCGGGCGTGACCGACGTAACGGCTGGCGTGGTGGGCGATTCCTCGGCGCTCGATAAGAGTCCGGACGCGCGGGCTAACCCGCCCGGACAGAACGCCGCCGCGAGTCCGGCAACCGCCGGCACTGAGAACGCAGTGACGGGCCAAGCCGCGCAGACGGCGTCCACGCAAAACCAGCCGCTGCCAACGAACCACACGATTCCGCAGAAGAAGCAAAAGAAGAAGAAGAACGCCAAGCAGCCGCAGACGGCTCCTCAGGCGCAACCGGCCGACGCGCCGGCGCAGCCGCAGCAGCAAACGCAGCCGCAGCAATGAGCCGGATTCTGCTGGTGGATGACAGCCCGCACGCGCAACGCATGGGCGAGCGCATCCTCGCCGACGAAGGCTACGAAGTAGTCACGGTCAGCAACGCCGATTCGGCATTGATCCGGCTGGATGACGCCGATCCGGATGTGGTCATCGCGGACACGGTGATGCCGGGGCGGACCGGTTTCGATATTTGCCACTACCTGAAGATGAGCCCACGCCATCGCTACGTGCGGGTGATTCTCACGGCCGGGGTTCTCGAGCCGCTCGACGAAGAACAGGCCAAGCGGGTCAGCGCCGACGGCACCATGAAGAAACCGTTCGAGGCCAGCGCGCTGCTGGCCGCGGTGAAACCGCTCGCCGAACAGGCGGTGGCGGAACGAAAGAAAACGGAAGCGGGACCGGGACAGGGGCCGGGAACCAGGGGTCAAGGGCCGGCAAAAGAGGCTCCGCCGGCGCCGTTCGTCGCGGTTGTGGATTCCGAACAGGTGCGGGCGGCGGTTACAGTGGCGCTCGATGCCTCGATGGGTTCGATTGTCGACGAGATTTCGCGGCGCGTGTTGGCCGCGCTTTCGGTGAAGAAACCGGACAAAGAAATCAGCGAACCGCCGCCGGCGCCTCCGCCGATGGCGTTGCGGCCGGAAGAGCCGAAACCCGCGGCTCCGCCCACCGCCGCGCCTCACTCCGAAGCGGTACGGCGCGTGAGCCCGGTGCGGATCCGCTCGTCCTCGATACTGGGCTTGAATCTCGGCCGGCCCGAGGCGCCTTCTCCGGAAACACCTCCCGACCACGAGTAGAAAACCGAACAGCCTATGCCCGACAACAGTTTCGACGTCGTCTCGAAAATCGAAATGCCAGAAGTCCTCAATGCCGTGCAACAGGCAGTGAAGGAGATCCACCAGCGGTACGACCTGAAGGATTCGCACTCCCAGATTGAGCTGAACGAGAAGGACAATAAGATCACGCTCACCAGTGCGGACGAGTTCAAGCTCAAAGCCGTGGTGGATATTCTCGAAGGCAAGCTCGTCAAACGCAAGGTGCCGCTGAAGGGCCTGAGCTACGGCACGATTATTCCCGCGGCCAGCTCGACCGTGAAGCAGGAGATCACGCTGCAGCAGGGAATCTCGACCGAGAAAGCCCGCGAGATCGTCAAAAAGATCAAGGACACGAAGCTGAAGGTGCAGGCTTCGATCCAGGGCGATTTCGTCCGAGTGGCGGGGAAAGACCGCGACACGCTGCAATCGGTGATCAAAGTTCTGCGCGAGAGCGATTTCGGCATCGACATGCAGTTCATCAACTATCGCACCAACTGAACGTGGCGCGGCGCATCGAAAGTTATTTTCTGGAGGGGCCGGCCGGGCGGCTGGAAGCGTTGCTGGAAGAGCCCGAAGACCGGGCACCGCGGATGGCAGCCTTGGTATGCCACCCGCATCCGCTGTATGGCGGGACGATGCACAACAAGGTGGTCTACCGGGTCGCGCGCGGGCTGCGCCAAGGCGGCCTGGTGGTGCTGCGCTTCAATTTCCGCGGAGTAGGGGCAAGCGAGGGCGCGCACGCGCACATGACGGGCGAGATCGAAGACGCGCGCGGCGCGCTCGAGTGGCTGCGGCAACGGTATCCGGATCTGCCGTTTGCACTGGCCGGGTTTTCTTTCGGAGCGCGGGTGATTACGCAGCTGGGGTGCCCGCTCCAAGAGGCGCGGTTTCTGATGGCGGTGGGGCACTCGACGCAGAGCGACAACGGGTACCTGGAGAAGTGCCCGGCGGCGAAGATCTTCGTGCAGAGCACGCATGACGAATTCGGGCCGCGCGGGGCGCTGCAAGCGGTGTACGACAATTTGGCGGAACCGAAAGAACTCATCTGGATTGAAGCCGAGGACCACTTCTTTCGCGGCGGGCTGGAGCAACTGGAAGAAGCGGTGACGACGGCGGCGGGGAATTATCGCTGACTGGGCAGGCCGGAGACCGGCGCCCCGGGCAGCAGGTGTTTCTGGATCTTGCCCATAGCGTTGCGGGGCAGGCGCTCGACGGCAATGAACTCGCGGGGGACCTTGAAGGAGGCCAGTTTCTCGCGGCAGCGGGCTTCGAGAGCGGAAGGCGAGACGGCGCACTTCAACACCAGATAAGCGATGGGGACTTCGCCTTTGACGCGGTCGGCGGCGCCGACCACGGCGGCTTCGGCGACTTCATCCTGCTCCTGGAGAAACTCTTCGATCTCGCGGGGATAAATGTTGAAGCCGCCGGAGATGATGAGGTCGCTGCGGCGTCCGCAAAGCGTGTAGTAGCCATCGGGAGCGCGGACGGCGAGATCGCCGGTTCGGAAATAGCCGTCGTGAAAGGCCGCCTGAGTGGCTTCGGGGCGGCGCCAATAGCCGGCGAAAATGTTCGACCCCTTCAGGTAGAGCTCGCCGGTTTCGCCATCGGCGGCGGGCTGGCCTTCGTTGTTGAGCACGCGCACCGAGACGCCCGGCAGAGGCAACCCGACACTGCCCGGCCGCCGTTCGCCGATGTAGGGGTTGCTGATGTTCATGAAAGTTTCGCTCATGCCGTAGCGCTCGAGAATGGTATGGCCGAATTTGGCACGAAATTCCTCGAGGACCTGGGCGGGCAGCGGCGCCGATCCGGAAACGAACAGGCGCAGGAAGCGGCCGATCTCGCGCGCCGGCTCTTCGGGGATATCGAGCAGGCGTACGTAGATTGTGGGGACGCCGAAGAACAAGGAAGGGCGGAAATCGAGAAAAGTCGCCGCCGCGCTTTGCGAATCGAAGCGTTCCAGCAAGCGCATGCGGCAGCCGCTGGCCAGCCAGCAATGCAGGCCGTTGCCCAGTCCGTGCACATGAAACAGGGGCAAGGCGAGCAGGAATCGGTCCTCGCTCGTGATCTGCCAACAGGTAGTGAGGTTGACGGCATTCACGGCGAAATTGTTGTGGGTGAGGACCGCGCCCTTGGAGGTGCCGGTGGTGCCGGAGGTATAAATGATTCCAGCAGGGGAATCGCCGTCGAGGGTGACGGCGGGGCGCTCATTGGGAAGGCAGGCCGCCGCCTCCGTGAGTTCGTCCGGCCGCCACACTTCGAGGTTGTGTAGCGTGTCCCCGAATTGGGCGCCGGCGACGAGGGCGCGCGGCTCGGCGTCGGAGAGGATGTGGCTCATCTCGCGGTCGCGATAGAGAATATTGATGGGGACGAAGATGACGCCGAGCTTGACGCAGGCGAGAAACAGGTCGATCATCTCGACGCAGTTGGCGAGATACACGCAGAGGCGGTCGCCTGGGACGAGGCCGCGCTGGCGGAGCAACTGAGCCAGGCAGTTGCTGCGGGCATCGAGTTCTCCAAAGGTGAACGCCCGGCCTTGGAATTCGAGGGCAATGGCATGCGCGCGGCCGCGGAGCGAGAGATCGAACAGGTCGGTCAGGGTCAAGTTACCAGTTTACTGGTATGCTGAACAGTTCGCATGGAGTTCGTCAGCGGCAATATCGGCTGGATTGAAGTGATCTGCGGGCCCATGTTTTCGGGCAAGAGCGAAGAATTGATCCGGCGGCTGCGCCGGGCCACCATCGCGCGAAAGCGCGTGGAAGTCTATAAGCCAGCCATCGACAACCGTTACTCCGACGATGAAATTGTTTCGCACGGGGACTTGCGGATGAAGTCGCAAGTGGTGAACGACGCGAGCGAAATTCCCAGCCGGATCGACTGGCGTTCCGAGGTGGTGGGCGTCGACGAGGCCAATTTCATGGGACCGAAACTCGTCGATGTGGCGCAGCGTCTGGCGGATAGCGGCAAGCAGGTGATCATCTCGGGGTTGGACACAGACTATCTCGGGCGCCCGTTCGCACCGATACCGGATTTGCTGGCGCTTGCCGAATCGATCACCAAGACGCTGGCCATCTGCATGCGGTGCGGCAATCCGGCGAAGCACACGCAGCGGTTGCGCGGATCGGATGATCTGATCGTTGTCGGCGCCGGCGATATGTATGAAGCCCGGTGCCGCCGGTGCTTTGAGGCCGGCATTCCGAAGCAGACGGAGCTCGAGTTTGTGCGCGCGCGCCGGGCCGAGCCGAAATAGCACCTGTAAACGAAACGGGGCCGCCAGGTTGGCCGTCAAGAGATTACAGAATAGCGACGGCTCACCAAAACCGCCTTCGCGCCAAGGATTCAGTCTCAGCAAGATGGAAACGCACCCGGATACAGACGTGCTCATTGTGGGCGGCGGGCCTGCCGGGCTGGCCGCCGCGATGGCCGCGCGTCACAAAGGTTTCCGCGTCCTGGTTGCCGATTGCGCGCGGCCGCCCATCGACAAAGCCTGCGGCGAAGGATTGATGCCAGATGGGGTGGCGGCATTGCGTCAACTGGGGTTCGGCCTGGATGCGGCAGCGGCGGTTCCGTTTCGCGGCATCCGATTTCGGGAGCGGGGGATCTCAGTCGAAGCGGCATTTCCGGAAGGCCCGGGCATGGGCATCCGGCGCACGGCGTTGCACCGTGCGATGGCGGCCGCGGCGGAGCGCGCGGGGATCGCGCTGGCCTGGGGCGCGCGCGTGAGCGGTCTGGCGGCGGGAAGCGCGTGGATCGGAAACCAGCGAGTCACTGCGCGCTGGATCGTCGGCGCCGACGGCGGGAATTCGCGCATCCGGACATGGGCCGGCCTTCCGCATCGCGCGCGCGAGACGCGGCGCTTCGGATTCCGCCGGCATTACCGAATCACTCCCTGGACCAATCACATGGAACTGTACTGGGGACGGGACGCCCAGATTTATGTCACCGCGGTAGGCGCTGAAGAAGTTTGCGTCGTGGTGGTGTCGCGCGATTCGCGGCTGCGCGTCGAGCTCCAGGCCAGGCTTTCCGGCGCCGCGGCGACATCGACGGAGCTGGGCGCAGTCACGGCATCGCGGCGGCTGGCACGCGTGACGCGCGGACGGATCGCCCTGATCGGGGATGCCTCCGGTTCGGTGGACGCCATCACCGGCGAAGGCCTGTGCCTGGCGTTCCAGCAGGCTCTCGCGCTGGCCCGCGCACTCGAACAGGAGGACTTGGCTATTTATGAGGCGGCGCATCGGCGTCTGATGCGGCGGCCGTCCGTGATGTCCTCGCTGCTGCTGGCGTTGGACGGCCGGCCTTGGTTGCGGCGGCCGGTTCTGCGCGCGTTTCAGGCGCAGCCTCGTTGGTTTGAAACACTGCTGGCGCTTCACGTAGGCGCGCGACCGGCTTTCGATTTCGCGCACCCCGGCCGGGAACGGCTCCGCCACGCACTGAGCGCCCGGCCGCCGCTGATGAGGAGATCCTGATGATCACGCGATTCGCCGTTCTCGCGGCATGCGCGGCGCTGCCGCTGTGCGCCGCCGACGCGGTGTTCACGATGGATGCGGCGCGAACTCAAGTTACCTTCACGCTCGACGCCGTATTGCACACGGTGCATGGCTCGTTTCAGTTGAAGCAGGGGACGGTGCGCTTCGATCCGGCCGGCGGCGCGGCTTCCGGAGCCGTGGTGGTGGACGCCCGCAGCGGCAATACGGAGAATTCCGGCCGGGACAATAAGATGCACAAAAGCGTTCTGGAGAGCGAAAAGTTTCCGGAGATTGTCTTCCGGCCGGATCGCATTGACGGCAAAGTGCCGGCCGAAGGAACGGGTATGCTTCAGGTGCACGGGACCTTTTCGATTCACGGCGCGGACCACGAAATGACAATCCCGGCGGAGGTGCAGCGCGGGACCGATCAGGTGTCCGTCACGATGCGTCTCCGCATTCCGTATGTGAGGTGGGGGATGAAGAATCCGAGCACCTTCGTGCTGCGGGTGAGCGATCAGGTGGACATGGAGATACATGCGGTGGGTCGGATTTCAGCATCCCAGACCTAAGCGCTGCCGCTTGCATTCCCGCAAGTTCCCGGGCCTATCAATAGATTAGGAGAACGGGTGCGACCGAATTGCAGCAAGCGGAGGCGCGGCTTGCCAAGCAGATCGAAGACAGGAACGGGAGTATCCAGTCCGAAATGGAAGTAATTCTACGGCGCCCAGCCGGGCATCACATACGCATAGAAAAGCGTCACAAGCCCCACCACCGAAGCGAGGAGGATGCTGTGCTTTACGGTGAAGCGGAACAGCAGCGATTCGTCTTCGCGTTTCATCGAGGTGGCGGCCGCGGCCACGGCAATACTGGTCAGACTGATCATCTTTCCCATGACGCCGCCAGCGGAATTGGCGGAAGCCATCAATGCCGAATTCATCCCGAGCTTGTTGGCGGTGACGACTTGCAGGGTTCCGAACAACGCATTGGCCGAGGTGTCGCTGCCGGTCAGAAAGACGGCGACCCAGCCGAGCAGAGCGCTGAAGAAGGGAAACGCGACGCCGGTCGCGGCGAACGCGAGGCCGAGAGTGGCGGTAGCGCCGGAATAATTCATCACGTAAGCCAGACCGAGAACGGCCGCGAGCGTCAGCTCCGCGAGCGCGAGCTGCTTGGCGGTGTGGGCCACCGTCTGGAAATAGCGCGCGGGAGACATGCCGACCGCCGCAGCCGCAAAAATTCCCGCCACGAGGCAGGCGGTTCCCGACGCGGAGAGCCAGCTAAAGTTGAAAACGGCGCCATAGGCCGTCGGCCGCGCCACCACCGGCGGCATCCGTTGCACCAGGTTGTGCAATCCCGGCCAGTTGATCGGAATATTCTGGGCGTTGAGCCAGGCCGAGACCGGCTTATAGCTCCAGATCGAGACAAAAATAACCAGCAGAATGTACGGGCTCCAGGCGCGCAAAAGCTGCGCGCCGGTATGGGGCAGCGCGGCCCGATGAGCGCCGGTGTCGGACTTAGTGTCCTTGGGCTTCCACACGCGCGTCAACAGAACCACCAGGCCCATCGCGACTAACGAAGAGAAGATATCGGTCAGTTGCGGTCCGATGAAGTTCGAGACGAAAAACTGAGTGGCCGAAAAACCGATCCCGCACAACGCCACCGCTGGTAACATGGCGCGCAAGCCGCTCCAGCCGGACATGACCAATATCAGATAAGCAGGGATGAACAGGGAAACGGGGGCGCAGATGCGGCCGACGCCGGAACTGATGCGATCCACGGGAAGATTGGCGACGCCGGCCAGCGTGGTGATCGGAATGGCCAGCGAGCCGAAGGCCACCGGGGCGGTGTTGGCCAACAGACAAATGCCGGCCGCGTAGAACGGTGTAAAGCCGAGCTCGGTCAACATGGTGGCGGCCACCGCGACCGGTGTGCCGAAACCGGCGGCGCCTTCGACGAACGCGCCGAACGCGAAGGCGATCAGCAGCACCTGGAGACGCTTGTCATCGGCCAGGTGCGCAATGGAATCCTTGAGCAGCCCGAAGCAGCCGCTCTCGAGCGTGATGCGGTAAAGCAGCACCGCCGTGAACACCACCCAGCCGATCGGCCAGAGCCCGAAGGCCGCCCCCATGAGCACGGAAGACACCAGCGGGCCGGCAGGCATGCCATAAACCAGTCCGGCCACCAGGACCGCGGCCGCCAAACCGACCAGCGACGAGATCCACGCCGGTTTTCGCTTCACCCCGAGCAGAAACAGGAGGACGAAAATCGGGAGCGCCGCTACCAGGGCGGAAAGCGGCAGACTGCCGGCGACAGGGGAGTAAACTTGTGGCCACATGCGGACTTAGATTGTATAACACGTGCCGAGGAATGCCGAACGCAAATCGAGCCCGGCGCCCTGTCATTGAATTGAAACAGGGGCCAGGCTCGCAAACAGCGGTGCGTGGCGATCAGCTTTTGGCGCCGCTTTCGATGCGCATGCCGTAGAAGCTGCGGTAGACGAAGAAGAGCGCGATCAGGAAGAACAGGCCGGAAAGCGTCAGGCTTAAGCCGGACCCCTGTTGTTTGTTGAGCGAAACCGCCAGCGAGACCGCCAACAATCCGAACAGCGTGGTGAACTTGATGATCGGGTTGAGCGCCACTGAGCTGGTATCTTTGAACGGATCGCCGACCGTGTCGCCGACGACCGTGGCGGCGTGCAGATCGGTCCCTTTGGCACGCAGTTCGGTCTCAACTACTTTCTTGGCATTATCCCAGGCGCCGCCGGCGTTGGCCATGAAGATCGCCTGATACAGGCCGAACAGCGCGATCGAGATCAGGTAGCCGACGAAGAAGAAGGGCTCGATAAACGCAAACGCCAGGGTGATGAAGAACACCGTGAGAAAGATGTTGAGCATGCCTTTCTGCGCGTACTGGGTGCAGATCTCAACCACCTTCTTGGAGTCGGCGACCGAAGCCTTTTCGACGCTGTCGAGCTTGATGTTCTTCTTGATGAATTCGACGGCGCGGTACGCGCCGGTGGTGACCGCCTGCGCGCTGGCCCCGGTGAACCAGTAGATCACCGCGCCGCCGGCGATCAGGCCGAGCAGGAAGGGCGCATGCATCAGCGAAAGCTTGTCCTGGTTGGTGGTCAAGCCGTTGGTGAGCAGGACGATGGTGGAGAAGATCATGGTAGTGGCGCCCACCACGGCGGTGCCGATCAGCACGGGCTTGGACGTAGCCTTGAAGGTGTTGCCGGCTCCGTCGTTCTCTTCGAGATTCTCTTTGGCGCGCTCGAATTCCGGGCGGAAGCCGAAGTTCTTCTCCAGGTCCTTCTCGATGCCGGGAATGGTTTCGATTGTCGAAAGCTCGTAAACCGACTGCGCGTTGTCCGTGACGGGGCCGTAGCTATCAACGGCAATGGTCACCGGGCCCATACCTAAGAATCCGAACGCCACCAGACCGAACGCGAAGACCGCGGGAGCGAGCATGATTTCCGAGAAGCCGCTGGTGCTGACGCCGAAACCGACCGTCATCAGCAGCAGCATGGTGAAGCCCAGCCAGAAGGCGCTGAAGTTGCCGGCCACGAAGCCCGAGAGAATGTTGAGCGACGCTCCGCCTTCCTTGGAGCTGGTGACGATTTCGCGGACGTGGCGCGAATTGGTCGAAGTAAAGACTTTGACGAATTCGGGGATGATGGCGCCGGCCAGCGTGCCGCAACTGATGACGGTGGCCAGCTTCCACCAGAGGGAAGAGTCGCCGGCCAGGGTCGGAATCATGAAAGCACTGACGAGATACGTGAGGGCGATCGAAAGAAGCGAAGTCAGCCAGACCAGGGTGGTGAGCGGCGCTTCGAAGTTCATTTTCGGGGCGTCGGCATAACGGCTCTTGGCAATGATGCCGTTGATGAAATAGCCGAGCCCGGAGGAGATGACCATCATGACGCGCATGGAGAAGATCCAGACCAGCAGTTGCACCTGCACGGTCGGGTCCTTGACGGCCAGGATGATAAAGGTGATGAGCGCGACGCCGGTGACGCCGTAGGTCTCGAAACCATCGGCGGATGGTCCGACGGAATCGCCGGCGTTGTCGCCGGTGCAATCGGCGATCACGCCGGGGTTGCGCACGTCGTCTTCTTTAATCTTGAAAACGATCTTCATCAGGTCGGAGCCGATATCGGCGATTTTCGTGAAGATGCCGCCGGCCACGCGCAGCGCCGCGGCGCCGAGCGACTCACCGATGGCGAACCCGATGAAGCAGGAGCCCGCCAGGGTGCCCGGCACGAACAGCAGAATGAACAGCATGATCAGCAGTTCGACGCACACCAGCAGCATCCCGATGCTCATGCCGGCCTGCAGCGGAATCTCATAGCAAGGGAAAGCCTTGCCGCGAAGCGCTCCAAAGGCCGCGCGCGAATTCGCGAAGGTATTGACGCGCATGCCAAAGGCCGCCACCGAGAAACTGCCGGCGATGCCGACGACGCTGAAGGCCAGAATGATCAGCACCTTGTAAAACTCAAAGCCCTGGAGGAACCCAAAGTAGAACACGATGATGACGGCGATGAAGATTTCCAGCAGGACCAGAAATTTGCCTTGGGTCGTGAGGTAGGTCTTGCAGGTCTCATAAATCAGCTCGGAGACTTCGCGCATCGATTGATGCACGGGCATGTTCTTGAGGCGCTGGAAAATCACGAGGCCGAACACAAACCCGAGGGCGCTGACGACCAAGCCGATCATCAAGAGGGATCGTCCGCCGATTCCCCCCGCCACAATCTTGTCGAGGAACGTGGCCGAATCGAGATTCGGAACGACGAGATTGGCTTCTCCTCCTCCCGTTTCCTGCGCCATGAGCGGTGCCGCGAGGACGGCCAGAACGAGCGCGGTCAGAAGCATACGCAACCGCGTGATGGCGCGCACGGATGCGGCCGCAGGCTGACGAGGCGCGCGCGGCCCGACACAAACCGTGTCCGTATTGCAAAACATGAATTTTAGAACCTCCTGGTTCAGGAATCGCCCGGTCCCGTAGCGCCGGGACGCGGCAGGACAAATCACCCGAAGCCACAGTATAGAAAATGTCACTCCCGGATTACAACGAATGAAAAGAACGTTATCTCTCCGGCGAATCTCGGGTTGTACCGTTTACTCCCGGCAGATCCCGCGGTGGCTGGAGCGAATGAAGCGTACCAGGTGGAGCGTCTCGGGCGTGGGAATCTCGGTTTCGATCCGGCGCAGGGCCGCGTCCAGTTTGAGGCCCGAGCGATACAGGATCTGATAGGCCTTCTTCAGGACGCCGAGATCGCTAGCCTTGTAGCCGGCGCGCCTCAACCCGACCACATTCAACCCCTTGGCCTCGACATTAAATCCGGAGTACAGGAAAAAAGGCGGAACGTCGCTATTGATCCGGGTATTGCCGCCAATCATCGCCAGCCGTCCGATTTTTGAAAACTGATGAACCACCACGCCGCCGGAGATGAACGCCTGGCTTTCCAGCTCTACATGGCCGGCAAGCAGGGCGCAGCTCGCGATCACCGTGTCGTCGCCGATCCGGCAGTTGTGCGCGATATGGCCCGAGGTCATGATGTAATTTCGATCACCAATCTCGGTCACGGATTCCGGCGCGGTTCCGCGCGAAATCGTGTAATGTTCTCGAATCTTGTTATCGTTGCCGATCCGCAGATAGCTGCGCGCTCCGCCGAAGGCCTTGTCCAGGGGATCGGTGCCGAGCACGGTACCGGCGGAAATCTCGTTACGCGCCCCGAGGGTGGTCCAACGTTTCACGTAGACATAGGGTTCGAGCAGGCAGGCTGGGCCGATCACGACGTCGCTTTCGACGATACAAAACTCACCAATTCGCGAGCCGGGCCCGATCACAGCGTTCGGGTCCACTCGGGCGGTAAAGGCCACGACGGCCGAAGGATCGACCGGCATTATCGAGCAAAGCCGTGCAATGTGAGGTGCATTTCACTTTGTATGATAAGGCATGCGGGTTCGAGAATTGGCCGAATGGCTCGGCGCCACCTATGAGGGCGACGGCGAAAAAGAGCTGACCGGCATGGCGCCGCTGGAATCGGCCGGCGATTCCGAAATTGCATTTGTCGGGACTCGCAAAGCCGAAGTGCAGGCCGAGAGTTCCGGCGCGGGATGCCTGCTGGTTCCGCTGACCTGGACCAGTCCGGGGCATCATACCGTAATTCGGGTCGCCGAGCCGCGGACAGCGTTCGCGCGCGCGATGAGCCGCTTTTATCCCACGGCGGAGCTCAAGCCGGGCATCCATCCCACCGCGGTGGTCGGGAAGGTGGAGATGGGGGCGATGGTGTCGATCGGCCCCCACGCAGTGGTGGGCGATGGCTCGCGGCTCGGCGTCGCCACCAGCGTTGGGGCGGGTTGTTCGATTGGCAAGCGGGTGGTGCTCGGCGACGGGTGCGTGCTGCATCCAAACGTGACGATTTACGACAATGTGGATATTGGCCGTGGCACGATTCTCCATTCCGGGTGCGTGATCGGCGCCGACGGATTCGGCTACGTGATGGAGCATGAGCGCTGGCACAAATTTCCACAAGTGGGGCGTGTGGAGATCGGCGATTTTGTGGAGATCGGCGCGAATTCCTGCGTCGACCGGGCGGCTCTCGGGGT
>Ga0335078_10010686_pt1 | contig 13593 bp, 16 predicted proteins | sample Lox_Sample_32_FD_206711 | JGI IMG/M metagenome (GOLD analysis project Ga0335078, IMG submission 206711) | Soil microbial communities from Loxahatchee National Wildlife Refuge, Florida, United States - Lox_Sample_3.2 | ecosystem: Environmental > Terrestrial > Soil > Wetlands | place: USA...
TCTCCATCGAACTCGCCGAACACCCCGAAACACCCAAAACGCCGGGAGATCAGCCCGCTTAACGCGGGACCAGCACCCCAGAAAACCCCAAAAACCCCAGGTCACCGAGTTTTGTCGTTAGCCCACCGGCCGATTCTGGCGTTTGGCCAGGTCAGAAGCTCATCGAGTAGACCTCACCCTACCTGCTGGGGTGAGGTCTATCGCTCGTCTGGGAGGAATTTGGGAGATCAACTTCTCCCGTGCCTCCGGTATGATGATCGGTGTCGCCGGCTCCTTCGGCGTGACTCGCCGTGGCATGTGCTCTGCCGACCGCTGGACCTGCTCGCGGCACGGTGCCAGCAGCCCGTCGAGCAGCGGCACCGGCGAATGCGGGTGGATGGCCGCGCGGGCGCGGGGTGAACGTGGCATCGCCCGGCTGGGCGGACGGCCACGTGGCGACCGGGACGCACGGCCAGGCCGAGGAGTCAACGATGACGAGCCGCGCCGGGTGGCCGGGTCCTGGCTGGTAGCCGCCGTCGCTCGCGGGGCGGAACACGCGGCGGGCGTAGTTGCTGCGCCGGTAGTGGCCGCCGTCCGGGCCGAGGAAGACGTAGTGGCCGCTTCCGCCGTGCTGGCCGGCGCAGGCGCACCGCTGGACGGGCTGGGCCTGGACCTGGCGGGCGATCATCTCGGCGAGGAACGGCGGGAGGTCGACGGGAAGGTTCGGCTCCGCGAGATCCGAAGCAGGTTCCACCGGATCCCGCCCAAGGACGACTCCTACCGCAGCCCCGGCTGCTGCCACTCGACGTGGATCTCGTCGGGGTGGACGTACTCCCGCTCAAGGCCGATCGTCTCGCCGTAGCGCAGCCCCGTGACTGGTTACCGCGGCTTTGCGACCACCTCGCCACGGGAACAGCCACCTGGGGTGACTACGGGCTCTACCGGTGGAACATGGGCCCGGAACTTAGCGGACCCGCCCGCTCTTCCACCGGACGATATCGGAATCGTTCTTGATGCTCTCCGGGACGGTACGCATCTTCGACGGCGCCCGGTGGATCAGCGCACGCGCCGGCGATTACTGCTCCGTCCCCGAAGGCGGGCGACACGGGTTCCGGAACGAGTCCGGAGAACCGGCGTCCATGCTCATCCTTCTCCCCGGGAGCGCCCCCGCGGCGCCGGATGACGGCTGGCGTCGCCGCCTGGACATAGACCCGGCCACCACGATGCTGTTCCGCCTGACCAGAAATACGCCCTGGTCATAAGAGGTAACGCCGTTTTGGCACCCACAAGGGTCACCCGGTTCGTGTCAGCTGGGTCCGACCGTCCTGGGCGGGCCGGGTGATGTGCTCGGCCGGCTTCTCTCCACTGCTGTGCCCAGGGACTCGCGAACCGCGAAGTTGCGGGATTGTTCTTCCATTTCTACTGAGCGTACCGGCGTATCGGCCGGCCTGGGCAGTGCCGCGCAGCGGCCTGTCAGCGGCCTGTCAGCGGCCTGTCGGCGGCATGAGCGGACACCGGGTTGGGTCTTGTTCAGCCCGACTTCTCGGCGCCCTGCGCTGGTTAGAAGGCACCCTCAGGGCTGGCTGACGCCAGATTCCTGAGGGTGCCCGCAGTGCGTCTCCAGGATCGCTAGAGAGCAACCCTTGGAGGCGTCTGACGATTAGCGAACATCGCGGGCACCTCCTTCCTGGCACAGAGGACATTTCTTGCCGCGCGGCGCGGCCACTGTAGGACTGCGCGCCGCCAGGCGGCAACACATTTACCGCAGTCAAGATCGTCAAGCGCCCGCCGGCCACGTCAGGCTGCGGCCAGGCACACTCGCGGCGAAGCGCAGCCTCACCCTGTTCCGCTTGACCCGGGTCGTCACCAGCCGAACTCGCGCACATTGCCTAGTGGCCTGGGCGCGGGCGCAGCGGCGGGCGAAGGCGACTGGGTTTTCGGGCGCGGGCGGCTTCTGGTCGGTGAAGGTGCGGTGCCCAAGGTGCCCATGGTCGCCCGTGATCACGATGCGTACGGCGCTGGCCGGCGTCGCGGGTGTCAGATGGTGATGAGGCTGATGGCGGGATCGAGGGCGCGCAGGTCGCCGGGGTCGGAGGTGACGACGGGCTGGCTGGCGCGGCGGGCGCAGATGACGACGTGGGCGTCGGCGATGTCGGCGGTCCCGCTGGCCGCGAGGAGGCGGCCGGCGCTGGTGGCGTCGACGCGGCCGAGGCTGATCACGTCGGTGCCTGGCTGGCGGATCAGGCGGGCGAGGCGGGCCTGGCGCTCGGGGCGGCGGATCGCCTGGGCCAAGGCGGTGGCGGGGACCGTCACGGCCGCCCCGGTCTCGCGGGCGCGGGCGAGCAGGACCAAGACGCGGCGGTCGGCGCGGTCGACGGCGATCAGGGCCCCGGCGTCCAGGGTGACGCCGGGCATCAGGCGGCCGGCCTGCCAGTCCGGGCGGTGACGCCGAGGACGCCGTCGGCCCAGGCCCGCTCCTCGTCCGACAGCGGTCCGCCGGTCTCCCGGAGTGCCTCGGCGAGCACCGCTCCCCACCCGGAGACGTCGTCGAGCGCGACGTTCACGGCGTGCTGGACGAACCCGGACACGCTCGCGGCCGAGCCGGCCTGCACGAGGGACTGGATCCGGGCGAGCTGGGTCTCGTCGAGGGTAATCGTCACCTTCCTCGTCGCCATACCAAGTACCATACCGGACTGAACGTGTCCGGTGACGGGCAGTTCCGCGGGCTCGTCCGCCAGGAAGCCGAGCTCGGTGCTGTGGCCCAGCACAGTTCCTGGGTCCAGACCGCCGTCGGCGCGGATTCCGGTCCGGGCTGCTGGCAGGGTTCGCCTGCTCGCGTGTCTGCCAGCCGGGTCGGCTCGTTGGCCGCTAGGTTGTTGTCCCGTGCTGGACGGCGATGCGGTATTCGTTCCGGGGAAGATTCCGCGGCTTGGCGGGTTCGCCTTCTGGGGGGCTGGGCCGGGGCGGGACAAGGTGGAGCTGGTCTTCAGCGGCGGGACGTACGGGGTGCGCAAGCGCCTAGTACCGGCGACGTTCGTGCCTGTGGCTGAGGTCCTGCCGGAGCTGGTCTGCCTGGATCCGGCGGGCCCGGGTGAGCGGGGTGTGCGGCGCAGCGTGGCGGTGTGGGCAGCAGCTGCCACCGCGGGCGTGGGCCTGGTGGCACGGGGCCGTTTGCTGCCGACGGTGACCGCTGATGGTGGCGACGCCTGGCGTGCGGGCCCGCTGGATGCTGCCGACCTGGCCTGGTTGCGCGAGCTTGCTGCGTGCTTCCCGGCCGCTGCGCATGCCCTGGCCATCTCGGGTTCGCGGCCGATGCGGCTGCGCAGCCCGGAGGCGCTGATCCGGGACTTGTGGGATGCGATCGCCGACACGCTGGCGCGGACCGCTGCCGCCCCATGCGCGGCGTCCTCGCCGGCCTTCGCGGCGCCCGGGGCGGCCGATGTTGCCGACCTGGCGGAGTGGCTCGGCGACGCCGCGGACGGGCTTGCGGCGGGGGCGCGGCTTGGGCTGCGGGTGGAACCGGTCGCGTCTATTCCGCTTGGCCAGCCCGGGGACCTGGGCGGGTGGCATGATCCCGGGGCATCAGGCGATGACCTCGACGGCGAGCCGGATGACCCGGAAGACGGGCTGGATGAGGCGGAGGACGGCATCGCCGGGGAGCCGCAGTTCCGGATGGTGCTGCAGTTGCGCAGCACCGCCGAGGAGACCCTGGTTGTGGACGCCGCCGACCTGTGGGATCAGCCGGAGCGAGTGCTCGCTAGGTTCGGCCCGGAGGCGGAGACGGACCTGCTGCTGGCGCTGCGCCGTGGCGCGGCTGTCTGGCCGCCGCTTGGCCGGGTTCTGGAGCGGGCGCGGCCTTCGGCGATCAGCCTGGGCGATGATGACCTGAGCGATCTCCTCGGCGGCGTTGCGGAGGATCTGGCCAGTGCCGGGGTTGAGGTGCTGTGGCCGTCCAGCCTGCTCGGTGACGGCCTGAAGCTGCAGGCCGTGGTCAGCCCTCCGGGGAAGGTGACCGAGGCCGGGTTCAGCCTGGAGGCTTTGCTGGAGTTCTGCTGGCAGCTCACGCTCGGCGGGGAACTGCTCGACCCGGACGAGATCAGCGAGATCGCCGAGGCCAAACGCCCGCTGATCAGGCTCCGCGGCCGCTGGGTCACGCTCGACCCCGGCCTGCTGGAGCGGATGCGCCGGCCGCCCCGCGTGCGGATGCCTGTGATGGAGGCGGTTGGCGCGGTGCTGGCTGGGTGCGCTGAGATCGACGGCGAGACGGTTACGGTCGTTGCCGAGGGCGCGGTCGCCGGCCTGGCGGAGCGGCTGGCTGGCCTGGCCACCCAGCCTCCGGCGCTGCTGCCGCCGCCCGGCCTCGAGGCCACGTTGCGGCCCTATCAGCTGCGCGGGCTGTCATGGCTGGCGGCGATGTGCGCGGCCGGGTTCGGCGGCTGCCTGGCCGACGACATGGGACTCGGGAAGACCATTCAGGTGATCGCGCTGCACCTGCACCGGCGCGCCGCCCAGACCGGGCCGACGCTGGTTGTGTGCCCGGCATCCCTGCTTGGCACCTGGGAGCGGGAGGTCCGCCGGTTCGCCCCGGGCATTCCGGTCCGCCGCTATCACGGCGGCGGACGGCACGTACGCGGTGTCGCCGCCGATGAGGTCGTGCTGGTGACCTATGGCGTGGTGCTGCGCGACGCGGCCGAGCTGGCCAGCGTGGAGTGGGGCCTGGTTGTCGCCGACGAGGCCCAGCACGCGAAAAACCCGCTGTCCCGGACCGCGCGGGAGCTTCGGGCCTTGCCCTCGGCTGCGCGGGTGGCTCTGACCGGTACCCCGGTGGAGAACCGGCTGTCGGAATTGTGGGCGATCCTGGACTGGACCACCCCCGGACTGCTGGGCCGTCTGGAGGCTTTCATCCGCCGGATGGCGATCCCGGTCGAACGGCACCGGGATCCGGAAGCAGCTGCCCTGCTGTCGGCAGTGGTGCGGCCCTTCTTGCTGCGGCGCCGCAAGTCCGATCCGGGGATCGCGCCGGAGCTGCCGCCCAAGACCGAGACCGATCTGCTGGTGCCGCTGACCGCTGAGCAGGTCACGCTGTATGAGGCAGTGGTCCGCGAGACGATGGAGGCGATCGCCACCAAGCAGGGCATCGAGCGGGCCGGGCTGGTTTTCAAGCTGCTCACCTCGCTGAAGCAGATTTGCAACCATCCCGCGCATTACCTGAAGCAGAGCGAGGCGGTCTTGGCCGGCCGTTCGGGCAAGCTGGCTGCGTTGGACGAACTGGCCGATGTGATCGTGGCCGCGGGTGATTCGATGCTTGTGTTCACCCAGTACACCGAGATGGCCACGCTGCTGCAGCAGCACCTTGATGAACGCGGTATACGGTCGTTGTTCTTGCACGGCGGTATCCCGGTGCGGCGGCGGGAGGAGATGGTCGAGGAGTTCCAGGCCGGAAGGGTGCCGGTGTTCTTGCTGTCGCTGCGTGCGGGTGGCACCGGGCTGAACTTGACCCGGGCCACTCACGTGGTGCACTACGACCGGTGGTGGAATCCGGCGGTGGAGGACCAGGCGAGCGACCGCGCCTACCGGATCGGGCAGGACCGGCCGGTGCAGGTGCACCGGCTGGTCGCGGAGGGGACCCTGGAGGACAGGATCGCGGCCCTGCTGGAGAAGAAGCGGGAGCTGGCAGAGGCGGTGGTGGGCACCGGCGAGGGCTGGATCACGGAATTGTCCGACGAGGAACTCGGCCAGATGGTCGCCTTGCAGGCCGCGTCATGAACGGGCCGCAGATGCCCGGCGCCGAAGTCGCGCCCGCGGATCCAGAGGCTGTGGCGCCGGATGACGGTCGCACCTGGTGGGGGCGGGCCTGGCTGGAGGCGCTGGAGCAGCGGGCACAGCTTGACCCGAACAGGCTGCCGCGCGGCCGGGATTACGCTCGCGGCGGAGCAGTCGGTGAGCTGGTAGTAAGCCCCGGGGAGGCGCGCGCCGAGGTGCGGGGCCGCAAGCGGAGCCCCTATCTGACCAGGGTCCGGGTACGGCCGTTCACCGACGGCGAGTGGGACCGGGTGCTCGACGTGATCTGCGCACAGCTCGGCCGGGCTGCTGCCCTGCTGGACGGCGAGCTCCCGCCGGAGGTAGCCGGTGACCTGGCCGCCGCCGGGCTGAGCCTGCTTCCCGGGGCCGGCGAGGTGGGACCGCGCTGCAGCTGCCCCGATGATGCCGATCCGTGCAAGCACGCGGCGGCCGTGTGCTATCTGGTCGCCGACGCGCTCGACGCGGATCCGTTCGTGGCGCTGCTGCTGCGTGGCCGTACCCGCGGCGAGGTGCTGGCCGGCCTGCGCTCCCGCAGGCGCGGCGCCGCGGATACCAGGGTGGCCCGCCAAGGTTCCGCTGCTGGCGCGGCGGCCGGGCATGAACGGGCGGGACACAAGCCGGCGGTCGGCCGGCGGGCTCCGGCGGGGAAGGTATCTGCCAGCAGCGATCAGGGCGTCGATGCCCGGGCCGCGCTGGGTGCGCCACCGGCGGGCCGGCCGGTCCCGCTGCCGCCGGTGCCACCGCCGCGTCCCGGACACCCGGCCGCACTGCCCATCGACCCTCCGCCGTGGCGCCCGGCGATGCGTGAGGACCTGCTCGGCCTTGCCGCCGACGCTGCGCAGCGCGCCTGGGAGCTGGCGAGCGGGATCAGCCGGGACGCTGGCCTGGGCCTGGATGCCGACGCTGACCTGGCCCGGCGGGCCGACCGGGCGCTCGGCACCCCCGCGTTCGCCCGGCTCGCCGAGCGCAGCGGCGTTGACGTTCGCGAGCTGGCGCGCCGCGCGCTGGCTTGGCGGTATGGCGGCAGCACCGGGCTCGAAGTCCTCGGTGCGCCGTGGGAGCCCGCCGCCCACCAGAGCAGCGACCCGGCCGAGCTTATGAAGGCCGCCCAGGCCACGCTGCGGGAGGCTGCAGGCACCGCGGTGCGCACCAGCGCCAACCAGGTCAGGCCGGAGGCAACCAGCTTCGGCTAGGCCGTGACTTGCTCTGGTACCCGTTTGTGCTGGCGGAGGGGGTGTGGGAACCGGCCGGCCCACCACAAGCCGATCCGGCCCAGGCCGCCCAGGCATTGTGAAGCGTCAAACGGGGTCAGCCTTTGCCGTCGCGAGCCTTGCAGGGCTGGCCGAGCCTACCGGCGAGCCACGCGGCCTAGAGGTCGGCGCAGTTCCTGGCGTTCTATCCTCCGGCGTCGTCAGGGCAGGCTGGCGCGTATGTCTTTCATTCGCCGGTAAAGCCGCAGGGGGTGGCCGGGGCCGGGATGAACCGTGGTGGGCGTAGAACTTGGCCGCCACGACGACCCGGGCGGCGGCGGCTTCGCCGGCGGCAACCGCCTTGCGGAGCGCTTTGGCGAGCAGCAGCCCGCCAAGCCCTTTTCCTTGCTCGCAGCGCAGGAGGCGCCATGCCTGCGGCCCGCTACCAGGTGCCGTACTGGGCGCAGGTGAAAGTCCATGTCGATTACCATCTGTTGACTGAACTAGCGGAGATGTTTCCGCAGGTCACACGTCATTTTACTGATCGGTGGTCTATGGTCGCTGACCGTGATCGAGGACGGGGATGCGATACGGAACCTGGCCGGGCCGGCCGTTCCCGCTGCGGGGTCGCTGGAGACTGGCAGCGTGTCGGAGCCGTACCGGCTCATCGGCCCGGGCGGAGCCGTAATAACGGCGGTGTCAGAGTGGTTCGCGGATCTGCCGGCTGCCGACCGGTCGCCGGCCACGCTGCGGTCCTACGGCATGGACCTGCTGCGGTGGTTCAGGTTCCTCTGGGCGGCCGGGGTTGAGTGGAACCGGGTGACCCGCGGCGAGGCACGGGATTTCAGCCGCTGGCTGATCACCGCGGGCCAGGGGCCGGGGAAGCCGTATGCGGCGTCGGTCCGGGCGCACAGCGAGACGGTGCTCCGCACCTTCTACGGCTTCCATCTCGAGGCCGGGACGGGGCCGATCATGAATCCGTTCCCGCTGGGCAGGCCGAGGCGGGGCGGGCGGGGCGAACGCCCACCACAATCCGATGAGCCCTACCGGGACGAGAAGTCCGGCCGCTACCGGCCGAAGGTGCCCAGGCGGGTGCCCCGCAGCGTCCCGGATGACGAGTTCAACGAGATCTTCGCGAAGCTGGGCTCGCACCGGGACCGGGCTCTCGTCGCGACGCGTTCGTCTGCTGCGTCTCTACCGGGCCGAGACGGAAGGGCTCGTTCCCCGCGGCCGGCACCAGCCGCTGTGGTGCCAGGCTTGTCAGCGCAGGCGACCCGGACCGCCGCAAGGCCGTCCGGCGGCGGAAGTCCAGGATGGACGCCCGCACCCGGGACCGCCTGCCCGTCCTGGTCTCCGCATCTGACCAGTGGCGCAAGGGCGCCCTGGCCCTGCTGGACGCGGGCCGGCAGGCCCGGCCGGGCGAAGAGTTCACCGCGGCGGGGCAGACGCTCATCCGCTCGGTCCGGCCGCACGCCTCGCCCGGCAACATCTGGGCCAGGGACACGGCCGGCGGCCGGCACCGGTTCCTCAACCTGGAAGCGGAGCATGCGTTCTGGGCATGGGCCGCCATAGAGTACTGCGCTCCACCGGCTGCCGAGTCGAGGAGCTGACAGAGCTCTCGCATACAGCCTGGTCCAGTACCGGCTGCCCGGCACCGGCCGGCGAGGTTGTCCCGCTGCTGCACATCGCGCCGTCGAAGACCGATATGGAGCGTCTCATCCTTGTCGCCCCGGAGCTCGCGGACGTGCTCAGCGCCGTCATCTGCCGGATCTGCGGCCGTGACGGGGCAGTGCCGCTGGTCCGCGCCCGCGATCAGTACGAGTTCGTCTGGCTGCCGCCCTCGCCGCTGCTGTTCCAGCGGCGGGTCAGGACCGAGCACCACGCGTTCACCGGTTCCATGGCCAACACCCTGCTCGACGAGGCGCTGGCCCGTACCAGGCTGACCGACCCGGCCGACGGCGGGCTGGGGCGTCTTGATGATACGGATCCCGACTGCCACGGCGGTGCTCGACACCACGATCATGCTGATCGCCCTGCCGTCCGCGCAGCACGCCCTGGGCAGATGCGGCTGGGTGGGCCAGTTCTGCGCTGCAACTAGACGAGCCGGCCGTGGCGTGCATGTCGGCATCCGGTGTGACTGCGGAATGACCAAGTGGTATGATTGAGGTATGACCAGGAAGATCGGCATATCGCTCAGGGATGAACTGTACGAATGGGCGTCCCGTGAGGTGGAGGAGGGCCGCGCGGAGTCCGTGTCGGCGCTGATCGCTGAGGGCTTGGCGGTTCTTGAGGCTAGATCCCGGCTAGAGACTCTGGTCACGGACCTGCGCGCGGAGGCCGGTGAACCCGGCGAGGACGCGAAGGCGCGCCTCGAGGAGGCGCTGCGTGCTGCTGACGAGGCCTACCGCAAGCACCTCGCGGCCAGGGCAGCAGGCGCTGCGTGAAGGGCTTTGTCTTCGACGCCGGGGCGTTCATCGCCTTGGAGCGGAGGTCCTCGTTCATGATCAGGCTCTTGAACGAGGCGATGCACGGGACGATCGAGATTGTCCTGCCGCGCACGGTGATCGCTCAAGTGTGGCGCGGGACGCCGCGGCAAGCTAACGTCGGCCGCCTGGTGAGCGCGGGTCTGCGGCGGGGCAGCCCGGTGATCATCGATGAGCTTACGGCCGAGCGGGCCAGGGAGATCGGCGTCAAGATCGGTCAGACGTCCCATCCTGACATCGTCGATGTGCATGTGGCGCTGGCTGCCGCCGAACGCGGGCACGCTGTGCTCACTTCTGATGACGCGGACATCGCTAAGGTCAACCGGGATCTGGTACTCGTTCACGTGTGAGGACTGCGGCTCGAAGGCATCCTGCTGAACTTGGCCACGATCCGCTTCATGGTGGCAGTGCCTCCGGGTCTGGTTAGCTGTGTCCGCGCTTGGCGTGCAGGGGAGTTTGCAAGGGTCGAGGCGCCTGGCGGAAGCAGCGGGCAGCCGGAGATCTCACAGCGCAATGTCGACCGCGGAGATCGCCATCGCCGCGATCCCGGCCGGCCGATGTTCCGCACCGCCTGGGCCATGGTTTCGGCCGCGCCGGGCAGGTCCAGAGCGCCAGGCCTGGGCGCGTCCTGGAATCAGGTCGGGCACAGGTGCGCACGCGAGGATTCGTTCGGGTCCATCGGTACCCAGGGTGGCCGATGGCCGCTCAGTGCGGGGTCAGCATCATGCGACTGGTCCTCGTCGTTGATATCCGCATGGACAGGGAGCGCGCATCGAACGTGAGCCCGGGGCTGTCATCCCAGCCGAGGATTTGCATGATCCTCCGCAGCCGCGGCGGTACCGCGTGCAGGCAGACCTGCCGGCCCCGGCTCGCGTCCTCGCCGGGCCGCCCCGCGCACAGGATGGCGCGGAGCCCGGCCAGGTCACAGAACTCGATGTCACTCAGGTCGATGTGTATCTCGCCGTGGTCGAGGGCAGCCAGGCTCTGCAGGAGCAGCGGGTAGCCGGCGTCGTCGAGTTCGCCGGCGATGACCAGGCCGGGCTGGTCGCGGGCCTTGGTGATACGCAGCACGTCCTCAGCCATGGCGAGGCCATCCTCCGGCGCACCCGCCTGTGACCATTGCTGTCATCGGGGTCCCCCGTTCTCGGGCCTGGCACCAACCATCCGCGCCACCTCCGGTGATCGTCAGCTTCGCCGCCGCCAGCGCCTGGCGACACGGCCGCCGTGGAATCCGCTGCCTCAGGTGACGTCGCTAGCGTGCGGCGGCCCACTGCTCCGCAGCCTGAAAGGACTCCCGAGGGTGGTTGTCGTCGGCGCCCGCGAGTGACCTGGCCTGATCGGGCACTACCAGGATCAGAGGACAGACCAGGGCCTGTCAATAGAATCACGAGGAATTTTTCACGTAATTTTCCTCGCGAAAATTCTCTCGCGAGGATATGATCGTGGCTATGAGTCTCCCCGACGAGCGCGGTGGCAGCTGGACGCTCCTGACCGGGCACGGGCACGTGCTCGTGGAGATCGCCCGCGATCCCGGTGCCCGGATGCGGGATATCGCCGCCGCCGCCGGCATCACCGAGCGCACCGCCCAGGTAATCGTGGCCGACCTGGAGACCGCTGGCTACATCACCCGCACCCGGACGGGACGGCGCACCCGTTATACCGTCAACAGCGACAGCCTGTTCCGGCACCCCGCCCAGGAAGGACACCGGGTCGGACCGTTCCTAGCCTTGCTGGCCACGGCCAGGGACGACAGGGCCACACCTCCGGGGATAGATGACGGCTGAATCCATGCCCCGGCCAGAGTCAGGGTGGATGCACGCTACGTCCAGTGGCGTCGAGCTTGGCCACTTCATCACCGGCGAGGTCGAGGTCTGCGGCGGCGAGGTTGCCGGCTAGCTGCGCCGCGTCCACGGCGTTTCGCGGTCCGGGCATCGGGTATCGCACGCGGGATGCTGACATCGGCCGGTCCCGGGCATGGTGGTGGTGAGCGCGCCGGGCCTGGCGCATACAGCACCGAGATCGACCAGCAGATCGAGGCCAATGCGCAGGAGAGCGCTGAGGCCCACGCCGCCTACCTGGCCGGGCAGGCCGTTGTCCGGCGGTGAGGCTGCTGCTGGATGAGATGCTCAGCCCGGCGATCGCCCGGGAGCTGCGTGCCCGCGGACATGATGCGGAACCGGTTGCGGGGCACCCTGACCGCGAAGCTCTGTCAGATCCTGGGATGCTGGCGCTTGCCAGCGCCGAGCGCCGCGCTGTCGTCACGACAACCTGCGGGACTTCCGCCCGCTGCATCATGAGGCGATCGCACCTGGCGGGGCTGGCCACTTCGGCATGGTCTTCATCCCTGGCAACTGCCGCCGTACCAAGGCAGACACCGGGAGGATCATCGCGGTGCTCGAAACGATCCTGGCCCAGCACCCAGGGGAGGAAGACCTGGCCAACGACGAGGCGTAGCTCTAGACAGGCAATCAGCGGGCAACCCCGCAGCGTGGCTGCTGACCCCGGTCCTCTGCAGTGATCACGCTGATCGTCTGCTTCGACACCTCCGCGCCGTAGACCTCAGCCAGATGGGCGGCGATCTCCCCGTGCGTCAGCACGACCCGGTTCGAGCTGTTCAGCGCCGAGGAAGCCCCGGCGCTGGCCCCGCTGCCGGGCGAGGCGTTCGAGCAGGTCGAGCGGAAGGAGGTGAAAGTACAGCGTAATTATCATGTGGAGTCGCTGGGCCGCCGGAACACCCAGCGGCTTGAGGCCGCTTGCCAGGCACTACTGAACATGGGCGGGCACCCGTCGTACTCGGCTTAAGCGGCTGATGGCAGCCATCGACAGCGACCGGAAGAAACCAGCTCCGCTCAAGCCCGCGGCCTCAACGCGCAAGCCCGCGCCGGACAGCAGTGGCCAGCAAGCCTCCGAGGACGTGCTCGTGCGCGGCGCCGACTACTACCGCGACGGGCGGTGAGCGGGTGTTCACCAGTACCGACTACGAGAAGTTCCGCGCCCTGCGGATCACCCACGTCGCCACCCGGTTCGAGGAACTCATCGCTGATGAGGCCAACGACGAGCTGACGCCCAAGCAGCTGTTCCTCACCGCGATCGACGACGCGCTCGAACAGCGGCGGGCCAACCGGATCGCCGCCCTCATCCGCAAGGCCGCCTTCCCGATCCCGACCGCCACGATCGCCGAGCTCGACTACCGGGAGGTCCGCGGCATCAATCCCACCAGGATGCGCCGCTACGCCGCTCACGACTGGTCCGCCGAGCCGGTCAACCTGCTGATTCACTCGCCGACCGGCGGCGGCAAGACCTACCTGGCCTGCGCGATCGGGATCGCCGCGTGCCAGAACCAGCACGCCGTCGCCTACACCCGCATGGCCGAGCTGGCCCGCAAGCTCATCATCGCCCGCAGCGACGCCATCACCCACCAGCGCCTGCTCAACGAACTGTCCGACACCGACCTGCTGATCATCGACGCTTTCCTCACCGTGGGCATCGATCCCGACGCTGCCAGCGACCTGTTCGCCATCCTCGCCAGCCACGAGCACCGCAGGCCCACCGTCATCGCATCCCAGTCCGGACCCGACTACTGGGTGACCGCCCTGCCCGACCGGGTCGCCGCCGACTCGATCGTCAACCGGCTCGCCAACAACGCCCGCACCATCAGCCTCGGCGACGTCGACATGCGCCGGCAGCGTCACGGTTGCGAAGCACCCAGGCGAGGGCAAGCTAAGCGAGTGACAGACCGGCCTCCTGGGCGATCGGCCGCAGGCCCTCGACCCGGAGGCGAAGCTCCCCCGACAGGTAGCGTCGGGTCAGAGAACGCGGTGATCGTCTCTTCGAGCGGTGTGTCCTCGTCAAACCTGTGCGCCTGATACAGGTCGATGTAGCCCGTCCGCAGGCGGCGCAGGGACGCATGGCAGCTCGTGATGACCCGCTTTCGCGAGAGTCCCCTGTCCTCTGGGGCGGTGCTCATGGGGAGTCCGACCTTGGAGCAGATGATAACCGACTCCCGCCGGATCCAGGGCTCCTGACATAGAGCCAGCCGCCGGGGTGATTGCGGCGGGCTGATCTGCGATTTCCGGCGTGTCGCTCATGTCCTCTGCGGCCGGTTCGTGAGAAAATTCCTGTAAGGTGATCGGCCGGGC
>Ga0335078_10010687_pt1 | contig 13593 bp, 20 predicted proteins | sample Lox_Sample_32_FD_206711 | JGI IMG/M metagenome (GOLD analysis project Ga0335078, IMG submission 206711) | Soil microbial communities from Loxahatchee National Wildlife Refuge, Florida, United States - Lox_Sample_3.2 | ecosystem: Environmental > Terrestrial > Soil > Wetlands | place: USA...
ACTTCCTCGGCGCGTCCGAGCTCGGGCCGCAGGCCGCCGAGGACACCCTGGGCGCGGTGGTCAAGGAGCGCGACGACCTGGAGCTGGTCCGGGAGAACCTGGAAGAGATCACGTCCGGTGGCTGACGGCGCCCCGTTCGTCCGCGTGCTGGCCGATTTCGCCGCCGCGCTGCGCGCCGCCGGCCTGCCGGTCGGCTCTGGGGACGTGCTGGCCTACGCCACCGCGATGAGCACGCTGGACCCCACCGACCTGGTCGACCTGTACTGGGCGGGCCGCACCACGCTGGTCACCCGCCGGGACAGCATCGCGCCGTACGACCAGGTCTTCAGGCAATTTTTTCTTAACGCCAGCGACCCGGTGCGGGAGTTCCTCACGCTACGGGCCCAGGTGAGCACGGAAACCTCGGCGGTCCTGGATGTGCCCGCCACCGACCCGCCGGAAGCGGGTGAAGGCGACCCCGAGGAGGCCACCCTCGGCCTGATGGCTTCGGACGCGGAGGCGCTGCGGCACAAGTCGTTCGCCGCCTGCACACCGGAGGAACTGGCCATGCTGCGCCGGATCATGACCCGGATCAGGCTGGCCCCGCCGCGGCGTCGCACCCGGCGGACCCAGACCGCGCCCGCCGGGCCGTCTCCTGACCTGCGCCGGATGGTGCGTGAGTCGCTGCGGCTGCACGGCGACCCGGCCGGGCTGAGCTGGCGGCGGCGGAAGGTCCGGCTGCGCCCGCTGATCCTGATCCTGGACGTCTCGGGGTCGATGGCCGACTACTCGCGCAGCCTGCTCCAGTTCGCCTACTCGGCCCAGCGCGCGGCCAGCGCCAGAGTCGAGGTGTTCTGCTTCGGCACCCGGCTGACCCGGATCACCCGGGCGCTGGACCGGCGGCGGCCGGACGACGCGCTGCAGCGCGCCACCGCGGCCGTGGTCGACTGGGAGGGCGGCACCAGGATCGGGGCCAGCCTGGACACGTTCGTCCGGGACTGGGGCCGCCGGGGCCTGTGCCGCGGCGGGATCGTGGTCATCTGCTCCGACGGCCTGGACCGCGGTGACCCGGACCTGCTGGCCACCGCGATGGAGCGGCTGTCGAGGCTCAGCCACCGCATCGTCTGGCTCAATCCGCATGCCGGTGGGCCGGGTGGGGCGCTGGGCATGACCGTGGCCGCGCCGCACACCGACCTGATCCTGCCCGGTCACGATCTGAGCAGCCTGGAAGAACTGGCTACGCTGCTGCCAGCGCTGCGGTAAGGAGTCCCGGGTGAGGTGGAGTGTAGGAATCGAGGCTGAGGTCGGCCGGCCGGTAACCCGCGAGGAAGTGGTCGAGCTGGCCGACGCGGTGGCGGGCATTAACGGCATCGCCACCGGCATCGGCACCACGCACTACGGCGCGCAGCTCATCGTCGAGGCGGCCAGCCAGGACGAGGCGATCGAGTCGGCCACCGAGCAGTTCCGGCAGGCCGCGACCCGGGCCGGGCTGCCGACCGCCCCGGTCACCAGGACCGAGGCCATCAGCGAAGAAGAAGACGGCACGTGATCCGGCTCGGCTCGCTGGCGGGCTACCCGTTCGAGGGGCCGCGGCTGCTCGGCGGGTGGACCGCGCCGCCGGTGGCCGCGGTCTACGCGATCTTGTGCAAGCCCGACCCGGACCGCAAGCCGGAACACTACGCGGTCATCTACGTCGGGCACGCCGACGACCTGTCCGCCGAGCGCTTCCCGTTCCGGCACCCGCGCGCGCCGTGCTGGGTACGCCGGGCCGGCTCCCGCTGGAAGGTGTACATCTGCATGTATGAGGTGCCTGGCGGCGGCCGGCCCCACCGGGAGCAGATCAGCCGCGAGCTGACCGCGATCTACCGGCCGGGCTGCAACGAGCAGCAGTACGACCAGGCCTGGAAAGAGGAGTGGATCGGCGGACCCCGGTCCACTCCCCCCAGCTAGGGCCGGTACCCGACCGCGTCGTGCAGCCGGGACCGGCGGCGTCCCGAGGCGGGCCGGGCCGGCTCCGGCTCGGGCGCGGATCCGTCGGCCGTCGGCTCGGCCGGCTGGTAGGTCACGTCGGCCACGATTTCCTCGGCCATCCCGTACAGCAGCGGCAGCGCCCCGGCCACCACGCCGCCGGTCTGGTTGATGTGCTCCACGCCCGGGCCGATCAGCTTGGCGTCACCCACGATCTTGACCGCGATGCCGAACGCCCCCTCCAAGTTCCCGGCGATCCGGGTGAGCAGCGTGCCCACCCAGTACAGGAAGAACGCCAGCCCGGCGATCAGCGCCACGATGACGATGACGGTCCACACGACCAGCCCGGTCATGACTTCACCTTCCCGAGTACCCGGCCGAGGAACAGGTGGTGCTGCAGGCCCTCCGCCAGCACCGCTTCGACCCCGTCGGCGACCTGCGGGATCAGCACGGTGCTGGCGGTGTTGTCGGCCGCGGCCTGCAGCGTGCCCCCAATCTCGACGACCCGCCGGTCGATGATCTTCACTAGGTAGACGAGCAGGCTGAGCAGGGCCGCGACCGCCACCACCACGACGAAGCCGAGGATGATCGCGGTTGTCCACAGGGTGTGCTCGGTGGAGGACATGGCCACGATGTGCGGCTGCATCACTAACCTCCCAGCCGGGCGCGGCCGCGCTGCAGCCCGCCGATGATGACCGTGGCGTACTCGATCGTGGTGCGCAGCGCGGCCAGCGGCGCGGTGTTGTGCACCGCGTCGGTCAGCGCAGCATTGATCTTGGGGGCCTCGTTGCCGATCTGCCGCGCGAGCACCAGGATCGGCACCACCAGGGCCACCACGACCAGCACCACGATGATGCCGATGGTGTAGCCGATGACCCAGCCGGTAGTAGACGTCCCGCCCGCCGCCAGCACGGCGCCGTGTATTTCCATGCTCCTCACACCGTTTCGCAGAAGTCGCGGACCGGCTTGAGGCTGGCGTTCACCGAGGTCAGCCGCTCCGGAACGGTACTAGTCAGCTGGGCCACGGCCTGCACGCCGCCGGTCACCCCAACCAGCGAGGCGCGGATCGCGCGCAGGTGGAAGATCACCCGCAGCAGGCCGACCGCGGTGATCGCGATGATCAGGGCCGAGACGACGATCGTGAACCAGGCAGCTGCGGGCATCAGCTCCCACCTCCAAGCAGTTTCGCCACGGAACCCGCGTACCGGACGGCGCCGACCGACACCTGGTGCACGGTGGCGTCGGTGGTGGCCAGGCCGTCCGGCACCCCTTGCAGTTCGCCGACCAGCAGGCCGCCGCCGGCCAGGATGTTGTCGCACGCGCCGCGAATCCGCTCCAGCGCGGCCAGCACCCGGTTCAGCAGGAAGATCACGACAGGCAGCACCGCGACCAGCAGCACCACGTTGCCGATCCACCACAAGACCATGGTTCGTCTCCTCAGCTCGTCGGCTGGTAGGGGGCGAAGAACCGGCGGAAGACCCGGCTCAGCGCCATGACAGCGGCCCGCAGGCCGAGGGTGAGACCACTCGCCGAGGTGGGCGCGGCCGCGGCGATCTGCTCGGCCGACTCACCCCGCTCGATCCGCTCGATCCGGTCCTGCATCCGGGCCGAGAAGTCCCGCATCAGCACTGATGTGACGTCCGAGATCATGCCCCGGCCGTACTGCGCGGCCGCGCCGGACAGCTGCAGGTCCTGGGCCACGGCCACCTGGGTCCCACGGCCGGTCCGCGACAGCGTGGCGGTGATGTCCATGCTGGCCTGGCCACGCCCCTTGGCCTCGGCCCCGGTGGCGTGCACCACCAGCCGCCTGGCCGCCTCGTCCCGCTCGGTGATCTGGGCCGTGCCGCCGAAGTTCAGCCGCACCGGTCCCATCCGCACCGCCACCTGGCCCTGGTACTTGTCGTCGCCCAGGTCCTCGGTCAGCTCGGCACCGGGCAGGCACGCGGCCACCTGCGGGATGTCCTGGAAGAACGCCCAGACCTTCTCGACCGGCTGGGCTACCTCGAAGTCGTTGGTGATCAGCATCGGGTCTCCGTCTTCTCGAACGACTGGCGGCAGCCGGCGCTACAGAACCAGTACGTAACGCCTTCGACCTCGACCCGGTACGCGCCCGGACCCGGGGTCACCGTCATGCCGCACACCGGGTCCACCACGGCTGGGGCCGGGGTGGCCGGGGCGGTTCGCTGCAGCGCCCCCGCCGCGCGCAACTGGACCAGCTCGGCCAGGATGGCCACCGCGATCTCCCGGTGGGTGGTGTGCCCGAGGTCCAGCCCGGCGGGCACGTGCACCCGGTCCAGTTGGTCCTGCGGCACGCCCCGGTCGGCCAGGTAACCGAGCACCGCCGCGCCGCGCCTGGCCGAGCCGACCAGGCCCAGGTAGGCGGGCTGGGCCGCTACCGCCTGCTGGACGGCTTCCTCGTCGCCGTGCCCCTGGGTGGCCACCACCACCATCGAGGCCTCGTCGGCGTCGGCCGCGGCGAACTCGGCCCCGTCCCGCGGCGTGACCCGCCAGCCCAGCGCCTGGGCCAGCTCGGCCAGCGTGCTGGCCATGGGCGACCGGCCCACGATGACCAGGTGCGGCGCGGGCAGCACCGGCTCGATGTACACCTCGAGCGCGCCCTCGCTCTGGCAGGAGATGGGCACCAGCGTCATGCCCTCTGGCATGGCCTCGGCCCGGCTGCCGAACTGCTCGGGCGCACCCAGCAGCAGCAGCCGGGGCACCCCTTCGGCGATCACCTCACGGGCCTCACGGATGACCACTGGCTCGGCGCACGCGCCGCCGATCCAGCCGTGCAGGTCGCCGGACTCGGTGATGATGGCCCGCGAGCCCTGCTGACCGGACGACGGGCCCTGGCGCCAGACCACGGTGGCCAGCGCGAACGGCTGCCCGCGCCGGGTCAGCTCGCCGGCCTCCTCCAGTACGCCATGCACCACGGCTCCCCTCAATCCGACTTCGCTAGTCATCTGACCGCACGGGCGGCGCACCGGACACGTCATGCCGCTGGGTGATGGCCTCCCAGACCCGGTCCGGCAGCAGCGGCATGTCGATGTTCCGCACCCCGGTGCCGGACAGCGCGTCGATCACCGCGTTCACGAACGCGGCCGGGCCGCCGACCGCGGCGCACTCGCCGATGCCCTTGGCCCCGATCGGGTGGTGCGGGCACGGCGTGACCACCTCGCTGTGCAGCTCGAACCCGGGCGTCTCCCACGCGGTCGGCAGCAGGTAGTCCATGTAGTTGGCGCCGACGCAGTTGCCGTCGGCGTCGAACGTGATGAACTGCATGTTGGACATGGCGTAGGCCTCGGTCAGCCCACCCATGATCTGGCCTTCGACGATCATCGGGTTGATCCGCACCCCGCAGTCGTCCACCGCGACCATGTTCAGCACGTCCCACACCCCGGTCTCCGGGTCCACCTCGACGGTGACGATGTACACCGCGAACGGCCAGGTCAGGTTGGGCGGGTCGTAGTAGGCGGTGTTCTCAAGGCCGGGCTCCATGCCGTCCGGCATGTTGCTGTACGCGGCCATCGCGCACTCCTGGATGGTCACCCCGCGGTCCGGCTGCGCACGTAGAACCGGCCTAGCTCCCACTCGATGTCCTCCTCGGACACTTCGAGCAGGTGCGCGGCCAGCCGCCGGGCCTTGGCCCGGATCTTCCGCGACACCATGGCCACGGCCGCGCCCGCCACCGGCGTGCTGCGCGACGCGTAGGTGCCCATGCCGAACGGGGCGGTGTCGGTGTCGCCCTCCTCGACCACCACGTCCTCGGCCGGGATGCCCAGCTCGTGCGCGACGATCTGGGCCCAGGTCGTCTCGTGCCCCTGGCCCTGGGTCTTGGCCCCGGTGCGCAGGATGGCCTTTCCGGTCATGTGCACCTTGAGGTCGGCCGAGTCGAACATCTTGATGCCGAGGATGTCGTACTCGCGGCTGTTGCCCGCGCCGAGCGGCTCGGTCATCGTGGAGATGCCCAGGCCGAGCAGCCGGCCCCGGGCCCGGGCCTCCTCCTGCTGCTTACGGAAGTCGGCGTAGCCGACCGCCTTGAGCCCCACGTCCAGGCACTTGGCGTACTGGCCGGAGTCGGTCAGGAAGCCGAACGGGGTGCGGTGCGGGAAGTCCTCGTCCCGGACGAAGTTCATCCGGCGGAACGCGGCCTGGTCCATGCCCAGGTCGTCGGCGGCCGCCTGCATCATCCGTTCCTGGAAGAACATCGCCTCGGTCACCCGGAACGAGCACCGGTAGGCCACCCCGCCAGGGGCCTTGTTGGTGTACACGCCCCGCGCGGTCAGGTGCGCGACCGGGATGTCGTACGCGGCGAACGCCGAGTGCATCAGGCCGATCTTGAACTTGCTCGGCTGGGCGTCGGAGAAGAACGCGCCGTGGTCGGCGTCGGTGTGCATCCGGACAGCCAGGATCTTGCCGTCCTGGCGCAGCGCCATCTCGCCGTCCAGGTACACGTCCCGGGCGAATCCGGTCGAGATCAGGTTGCCGGACTTGTCCTCGATCCACTTCACCGGCCGCTCGAGCAGGATCGAGGCCAGGATCGAGCAGACGTAGCCCGGGTATACCGGCACCTTGTTGCCGAACCCGCCGCCGATGTCCGGCGAGATGATCCGGATCATGTGCTCGGGCAGCTCGGCGACCAGCGCCACCGCGGCCCGGATGATGTGCGGGGCCTGGGTGGTCATGTACACGGTGAGCTTTTCGGTGGCCCGGTTGAAGTCGGCGATGGACCCGCAGCATTCGATCGGCGATGGGTGCGAGCGCGGGTAGTGCAGCCGCAGCTTCGAGATCACGTCCGCGGCCGCGAACGCGGCGTCGGTGCCGGCCCCGTCGCCGACCTCCCAGTCGTAGATGACGTTGCCGGCCTGGTTCTCCTTGTCGTCCCGGATGACCGGGGCGCCGTCGGCCATGGCCTGCTCCGGGTTCACGATCACCGGCAGCGGCTCGTAGTCGACGTCGATGGCCTCGCACGCGTCCTTGGCGATGTACGGGTCGTCGGCGATGACGCAGGCCACTTCCTGGCCCTGGAAGCGCACCTTGTCGGTGGCCAGCACCGCCTGGGTGTCGTAGGACAGGGTCGGCATCCAGGCCAGGTTGCGGGTGGCCATCATCTCGCCGGTGAGCACCAGGTGCACGCCGGGAATGTCCCACGCCTTGCTGGCGTCGATGGACTTGATCCGGGCGTGCGCCAGCGGGCTGCGCAGGATCTCCATGTGCAGCATGCCGGGCAGTGTGATGTCGTCGGTGTAGTTGCCCTTGCCCCGGATGAACCGGCTGTCCTCGACCCGCTTGCGGCTCGCGCCCAGCCCGCCGATCTTGATCTCGTCGACTGCCTGCGACATGTGCTCAGCCTTCCGCGCGCAGCTTGTCGGCCGCCCACAGCACCGACTTCACGATGTTCTGGTATCCGGTGCAGCGGCAGAGGTTGCCGGACAGCGCCCAGCGGACGTCCTCCTCGGTGGGGTCGGGGTTCTCGTCCAGCAGCGCCTTGGCCGCCATCATCATGCCGGGCGTGCAGAACCCGCACTGCAGGCCGTGCTCCTCGCGGAAGCCCTCCTGCAGCGGGTGCAGCTCGGCCGCCCCGGCCAGTCCCTCCACCGTGCTGATCTCGTGCCCGTCCGCCTGCACCGCCAGCATCGTGCACGACTTGGCCGGCTGCCCGTCCACCAGCACGGTGCATGCGCCGCAGTTGGTGGTGTCGCATCCCATGTGCGTACCGGTCAGCCCCAGGCCACGGCGGATCAGGTGGGCCAGCAGCAGCCGCGGCTCGACCTCGGCGATCTTCTTCTGGCCGTTGATGCTGAACTTGATCCGGCGCATCGGCACCTCGGCCCCTGCGGCCTCGTCACCATGGTCCTCATAGACGACTGTCATCAGGCTGCCCTCTCCTCGACTGCGCCGCGGCTCAGGATGCGGACCACGAACGTGCGCACCATGTGCCGCTTGTAGTCCGCGCTGCCGCGGTGGTCGGTCCGTGGCCGGGCCGCCGCCGCGGCCAGGTCGGCGGCCCGGCCGATGGACTCGGCTGTCAGCGGCTGCCCGGTCAGCGCCTGCGCGGCCTCGGTGGCCGCGATCGTCGATCCGCCTACCCCGGTCAGCCCGATGCCGGCCCGGGTCACCGTCTCACCCTTGGTCTCCACCGCGACGGCCACGCCGACGGTGGCGAAGTCGCCGACCCGGCGCTCCAGCTTCAGGTATCCGCCGGACCGGGTGCCCTGGGCGGCCGGGATGACCGCTTCGACCGCGATCTCGTCCGGTTCCAGCACGTTCTCGAACGGACCGGTGACGAACGCGGCCAGCGGGATGGTGCGCCGCCCGGCCGGTCCCTGGGCCACCACCGAGCCACCGAGCGCGGTGACCACCGATGCCCAGTCGCCCTGCGGGTCGGCGTGGCACAGCGAGCCGACCAGGGTGCCCCGGGTGCGCACGATGGGGTCGGCGATCAGCGGCGCGGCCGCCGCCATCGTCGGCTGGGTGCTCTTGAGCAGGTCCGAGCGTTCCAGTTCGGCGTGCCGGCACAGCGCGCCGATGCGCAGTGTGCCGTCCGGGTCGGCCCGGTGGTAGTCCAGCCCGGGCACGTTGTTGATGTCCACGATCAGGTCTGGCGACGCGAACCGCAGCTTCATCAGCGGGACCAGGCTCTGCCCCCCGGCCAGCACCTTCGCGTAGTCCCCGCCGTCATGCAGGAGGGCGATCGCTTCAGCCAGCGACCGGGGCGCCTCGTAGTTGAACCGGGATGGGTACATCGGCTCAGTCCGATTCCGGATCGGGGATGGCCACCGGCAGGGTGTCCTCGTCGGGGTCCGGCCGCGGCTCCTGGTGCGGCGGCCACGGCCCGGCCACCGGCTGGCCAGCGATCTTGAGGTAGTCCATCAGCTCGGGCCAGGCCCACACGGTGGGGCTCTTCCCGGTCTTCGGCGTGTGCTCGACCAGTTCGAACAGCCGGGGATTGCCCCGGCTGTGCCCGTCGGACTCTATCCGCATGTGCACGCTCCCTTGCGTAGCGTCCGGTCATCAGCACCGTATGCGATTTGACCGACATGATCTGCTACGCCCTGGTGTGGGGCAACACGCGAATAAGGGGATGCTTAACTACCCAGAAACCCCGGCCAGGCCCGCGGTGGCCCCGGCCGGGGTTGGGCGGGTGACTCAGAACCGGCCGGCCGCGATGGCCGCCACCGTCACCCGGGACACCTGGTAGGTGGATGTGGTGTCAGGCCGCTGCCCTGGGACCCCGCCCGCGAAGTTGACCGGCACCCCGGTGGTGCCATTGATGGTCAGTGTTTCCTGGTAGTTCGCGGGCATGGCGGGCGCCGTCGCGGTCAGGGTCAGCATGGCCGCTCCGTTGACGTCCGTGCTGTGGACGGTGACTTCCGGCAAGGTGGACAGCAGCCGGAGCACACCGGCCCGGACCTCGGGCTGGCCCGCTCCGGCTTGCAGCGCGTCGAGCGAGTTCTCCCAGATCTCGTTGTCCATGGTGGCCGCCCGCTGCGCTGCCGTCGGTGGATGCACGGGGATCGGGATCTTGGCGTGCTTGGCCCGCGCGATGGCCTTGAGCTGTGCGACCGTCTGGCGCCAGGTCAGCTTGGGCTGATTGGGGTCCAGCATGGCAATGGCCATCCGCTGCCGGGCGACGGCGAGGTCACCCTGCACCGCGTACCGCGCCGCGGCCAGTTCGCGGGCGAACCCGCCGCCGCCGATGTCGGCGTGCTCCGCGATCTGCTGCGGCAGGCCGCTCTCGGTCGGCGCCCAGTAGTAGGCGCCGCTGTCGGTGTACAGGTCGGCGCCGCCGCCAGTGGACTGGCCCTGGGCGTTGACCTGGGTGCGGATTATCAGCGTCGCGTCGCCGGGCAGTGGGGTCTGCTTGGCCGTGATGGCGGCGGCCAGGCGCGTCAGCGGCGTGTGCGCATGCGACACGGCCGGGGTGCTGGCCGTCGATCGGCCCGGGCTGGCCGGCTGGGCAGCCGGCGCGATGACCAGCGTCACCGCCACCGCACTGGCCGCGATGCCCAGGCCGGCCGTGCTCCAGATGGCCCAGGTCCGCCGCTTGCGGCCGGCTGGACGCGGGCGCCCCATCGTCTCCCGTAGTTGCGCCCGGGCCTCCTCGAACGCCGCATCCCCCAGGGGCGCCGCGTCCTTCAGGCGCCCGAGCAGCTCCATCTCGTCAACCATTCAGGTCGTCTCCTTCACGTTGTTCAGGTCATTCATCAGGGCGGCCATGCCGGGCGCGGTGCGCAGTCCCTGGCGGGCCTGGTGCAGGCGGCGCCGGGCGGTCCCGGCCGGGATGCCGAGGGCCCGCGCCGCGTCGGCGACGGTCAGGTCCTCCCATGCGACCAGGGTCAGCACCTCTCGCTCGGTGGGCCGGAGCCGGGCCAGGGCGCTGCGCACCACCGGACCGGTGTCGATCCGGCGGTCCACGGCCGGCCATGGATCCCACCCGGCGGCCAGGCTGGTCAGGTCGGCCACCGGATCCTCGGCCGGCCGGGACCGCCAGTGCCGCCGGAGGGTGTTGTGGGCCACGCCGAACAGCCACGGGCGGGCGCCCGGAAATGACTGGTCATAGGCCGCCCGCGATCCGAAAGCGGCCACCCATACCTCACCGAGCAGGTCTTCGGCCAGCTCCCGCCCGGCCCGCCGCACGAGGTAGGCCCCCACCGCCACCTCGTGCCTGCGGATCACCTCGACGAAGGCTTCCCCGTCACCGGCCAGCGAGGCCGCGATCAACTCTGCATCTGACGCCATGCTCCTCCTCGCACTGCGGTCCCACTCCACCCGGTAATTGCCATCGCACCGGCAGAGTGTTCAGCGCGAGCCGGTCAGCTCCAGATCGTCACGTAGACCGGCGGGCGGAACCGGGACGGCGGCACACCGGCTGCCGGTGAGCGCATCAGCTGCATGGCTTCGGGGGTGCCCAGGAAGCGGCGCAGCGAGCTGGCCGCCGTGCTGCGGTGCTGCCGTTCCAGCAAGGTCGCGTGCCAGCACGCGCCGACCGGGGTGCCCGGCACCTCGACCAGGGACAGCTCGCCGCGGCGCAGTTGCTGGCCGACCAGGTGCTCGACGGCCGGGGCCACCCCGGCGCCGTCGGCCGCCGCGGCCCAGGCCGCGGTCTGGTTGGGGAACACCCGGATCATGCTGTCCGGCACCCGCAGCGCGGCCAGCAACTGACCGGTGTCACTGCCCGGGTCGGTGCCTGCTGGGTCGACCAGCCAGCGCCACTGCTGCGGGCCACCCTGCAGCCGGGGCTGCGCCGCGGTGACCACCACCAGGCGGTACCGGAAGACCGGCTCGCTGACCACCGGCAGCGCTGGGTCGCTGGCCACTTCCGGCCCGATGGCCAGATCGGCCAGCCGGTTGGCCACCAGCACGCCCATCTCGTTGCTCACCGCCACCCCGGCCGACACCTCGAGCGCGCCGGCGAACCGCCGGGTGAACGCCTCCATCAGCGGGCTGACCACGAACTCGGCCAGCGTGGAGGTGGCCACCACTCGGAGCTGCTCCGGTGCGCCCTGGGCGGCCCGGACCGCGGCGTGTGCCTCGGCGCCGAGCACCACGATCTGCGATGCCGTGGCCAGCAGCCGGGAGCCGCCCGGGGTCAGCGTCATGCCGCCCGGTCCCCGGCTGACCAGCTGGTCCCCGAGATGCTGGCGGAGCGCGGTCAGCGCCTGGGACACCGCCGACTCGCTGACGCCCAGGGCATTGGCCGCCGAGGTCACCGAGCCGAGCCGGGCGACCAGGACGAACGCGTTGAGCTGGGTCAGGGTCATAACAGGTCCGATTATGCTCGCCGGACGGGTCCGCTCGTAAACTGCGAACGGGTCGGCGGAGGGAGGAGGGCGGATGCAGGTCCCGGCGCATGTCGAGTACGAGAAGGCGACCAGCGTCGAGCATGCCCTCACCCTGCTGGCCCGGTTCGGCCCCGAATCGCGCATTCTGGCCGGTGGGCACAGCCTGATCCCGATGATGAAGCTCCGGCTGGCCCAGCCGGAGACGCTGATCGACATCAACGGGCTGGCCGAGCTGAGTTATATCCGGGTGACTGACGGCGAGCTCTGCATTGGCGCGCTGGCCCGGCACGCGGAGTTGCTGGCCGACCCGGCGGCGGGCCAGCACTTCGCCATCCTGCACGACGCGGAGCGGGTCATCGCCGACCCGATCGTGCGGAACTGGGGCACGGTCGGCGGCTCGCTGTGCCAGGCCGACCCGTCCGAGGACCTGTCCGCGGCGTTCGCCGCGCTCAAGGCGACGATGGTGATCCGGCGTCCAGACGGCCGCCGCACCGTGCCTGCCCGGGATTTCCACACCGGGCCGTACGAGACCGTGGTCGCGCACGGTGAGCTGCTCAGCGAGATCCGGGTGCCGATCCGGCCCGGCGGCGGCAGCGCGTACCAGAAGGTCGGCCGCCGGGTAGGCGACTGGCCGGTCGGCGCGGTGGGTGCGGCGCTCTGGCTGGACGGCGCCGGGACCACCATCGCCGACGCGGGCATCGGCCTGACCGCTGTGGGCGCGCCGCATTTCGCCGCGGCCGGGGCCGAGGAGTTCCTGTGCGGCGCCCCGGCCACCGAAGAGAGCTTCGCCCGGGCCGGCCAGATCGCGGCCGAGCACTGCCGCCCGGTCTCCGACCAGCGCGGCCCGGCCGACTACAAGCGCCACCTGGCCCGGGAGCTGACCATCCGGGCGCTGCGCCAGGCGCTGGCCCGGGTGGGACGGGACGCCTGACGTGCAGATCACCGTGACGGTCAACGGGACTGGCTACACCCGGGAGGTGGAAGCCCGGCTGCTGCTCATCCACTTCCTGCGCGACGAGCTGCGGCTGACCGGCTCACACTGGGGCTGTGACACGTCGAACTGCGGGGCCTGCGTGGTGTGGCTGGATGGCACGCCGGTCAAGTCCTGCACCGTGCTGGCCGCGATGGCCGACGGGCGCCAGGTGCGCACCGTGGAGGGGCTGGCCCGCGATTCCCAGCTCGACCCGGTGCAGCGAGGCTTCGCCGAATGCCACGGGCTGCAATGCGGGTTCTGCACCCCGGGCATGATGATGACCGCCCGCTGGCTGCTGGACCACAACCCGGCGCCCACCGCTGAAGAGATCCGCGAGGTGCTGTCCGGCCAGCTGTGCCGGTGCACCGGCTACGAGAACATCGTTCGCTCCGTGCTGTGGGCCGCTGAGCACGAGGGGGACCAGTGACCAGCGCATACGGCCGGCTGCCACGCAAGGAGGACGCCCGGTTCGTCCGCGGCCTGGGCACGTTCACCGACGACGTGGCGCTGCCCGGCATGCTGCACGGGGCCATCCTGCGCAGCCCGCTGGCGCATGCCCGGATCATCTCGGTGGACACCGCCGCGGCCGAGGCCCATCCCAAGGTCCGTGCGGTCATCACCGGGGCCATGCTGGAACAGCGCCAGCTGGCCTGGATGCCCACCCTCTCGCGGGACGTGCAGGCCGTGCTGGCCACCGACAAGGTGCGGTTCCAGGGCCAGGAAGTGGCGTTCGTGGTGGCCGAGGACCCGTACGCGGCCCGGGACGCGCTCGAGCTGGTCGACGTGGAGTACGAGCCGCTGCCGGTGGTGGCCGACGCCACCCGGGCCCTGGACCCGGATGCCCCGCTGATCCGCGATGACCTGGCCGGCCAGCGGGACAACCACATC
>Ga0335078_10010688_pt1 | contig 13592 bp, 9 predicted proteins | sample Lox_Sample_32_FD_206711 | JGI IMG/M metagenome (GOLD analysis project Ga0335078, IMG submission 206711) | Soil microbial communities from Loxahatchee National Wildlife Refuge, Florida, United States - Lox_Sample_3.2 | ecosystem: Environmental > Terrestrial > Soil > Wetlands | place: USA: Florida...
GGTTTCAGGCATTCTCACAAGTTACGATGACCATTATCACGTGTGCAAGTGTTATAGAGAAGCGAGTCGGGATCAAGGGCGCGGGGTCATTGTTTCTTGATTGCTAGAGTATTGTAGATCAGGTGCGGAAGATATAGAAATCGATGTTGGCATGTCATCTTGTGATCCGAAACTGAAGTGGTGATTTTCTTGACAAGCAAATTATCTTTCCAATGACGTACAGGAATAGCATCATCACACTACTCTTGCACAATTTTATAATTTATATGTAGGATATACCCTCACTACTCATTCAAATCGAATGGCCTGCGTATTCCTTTCACTCCACTTTGCCAACCAAGAAGCGATACTTGAAAAAGATGAAGATTGCAACTCGAAATAAAGTACAAAGCCACGGAAATTTTAGAAACTGTTGAGTATCGTCAGATACACATGTCTATGCATGTCAATGACCTCACAGTCTCAGACATAGACTTAATTATCTGTTTAAGAACACTAGAATATCTCATCTTTACTCAATCTATTTCTGGTTTTTCCTCATCACAAGTTCTACCTTCGTTCCACGCTTCACTTTCGTCGGGGACCTCTGTTGGTGCTCGTTCCAGTCGGTTCCGCCGACTCGCAGGCGGCGGCCTCTTGAACAAGAGCAAACCGGCACTCAGCCCATGCGAAGATTTGATGGTGCCACATACTCTTGGAGGACTCTCGCGGCGCTAACAGTCTCTCAAGCTCCTGATTTCGGATTGCAGGGTGAATTGCAATCTTTCTATCTCGGTAGATTGTCGACGCCAGAAGGAATCCCACAATTGTTTCACCAGTTTCTGAAACCACAAACGCTCCATTATCTCGAGGGAGTGCAAACGTCTCAGCTCGCTCATAACGCAAAACTCATCAAGTCTTCCCGCGATTCCTGCCACATTGGACCCCCGATTTGCATGTAAGTCCTGGGTTATATAATGGGCGCAAGCGCCCAAACATGGCGGCCAGCACCTGCTGGTGAAGTAGTGTGGTTTTTTGGATTGAGTGTTCCGGCCTCCAATGCTCGGTAGCTTCTGGTGGTTGAGTGTCATGTGCACACCTATCTTAGGACCTATGACACCAGCAAGCCAGGTACTGGTGACAAGCCACGACACCAGCGATCGTAAGCCACATGCCGCTATGGTATGCTGGTACGGAACAATGCATATACAGTACCCGCCACGTGAAAGGAATCACGAACGCCAATTTCAATTATGCGTTCAGCTCACCACAATTTTCAACCGTGCCCTGCACGACCATGACGGACCCTATTGCCTTACGAGCGAATGGGAAGTACCTTGCTGATGCCGACATTAGGAAAATACTCGGGCTCGGTAAGGTGGAGCTTCCTCAACTTAAAATTGCGTCCCTTATTGGGTGTAGTCAAAAAGCGGTCCAGCATACGGTTACGACGTATCACTTTGAAACCTTTCAGGGACGGAATGCACGTGGTAATTACCAACGCAAAATAACACAACGTGAAGATCGATATATTGAACGCGCTCTAAAGTAGAATTACTTGATTCCGTTACGCGATATTACAAATATTATCTGAGATAAGGGGTTACCTATTTTGGAGACAATGGTCCGACGTCGACGATCAGAGAGAGGCTTCGGCAACTACGTTGCAGCAGAGAAACCAAGACTACGAAATGAAAATGTCGCCAAGGGATTGGAATGGGCTATGAAGTATAAAGATTGGACGGTATAAGATTGGACACGTGTTATTTGGTCAGATGAGTCAGGTATCTGGATTGGTGTTAATCCACTTTGTTAATGGGTTATCCATACACTTAGTGAAAGGGTTAATTGGAAGTATGTTAAGAAGACTTTCAAACGCATATAGGTTAAAGTAATGGTATGGAGATGTTTTACAGGCGACAGGTTGGGTCCATTGTGTAAGGGTCGCGAGGTCTCTAGGGCTCTACGATGCGCGTGAAACAGACACGGAAACGAGGAGATGAGATTGAGATGGATGATCGTGGACTAAGATATGCTATATTGATGCGAGGCGATGTCTCGCAGGTTTGGAGATGATGATAGTGATCATTCCGTACTCCTTTTATACTAACTACAGGAATTTATGGCTTTATGCGTTAGTACGTTATGAATCGTAACAGACCATCCCCTTTCCAAGCAATTCAAGAAGCCTCGGAAACAATTTATAACAACTCGTGATGTACTATCCCAAAGTGCCTGTTCGTCGTATGTACCTTGCTCTGGTGGTTCTGTCAGCTTATTAATTTCTCTATATTTTTGCCTTCAAATATCTCTTCCCACCTAGTATGACGAAGCGATGAAGTCTTTATAATAAGTGACGTACTATCACAAACTTGATTCAAGGTGGTATCCCACGTCACACTCGGCCTGTCGTTTGAGGAGAGGTGATAGGTATTGAACTTGGTCGATCGCTAAGTATCGTCGGATTTTTTGCTGGTCTGGTCTGCTGGTCTGGATTGGGAAAGGAAGACACGAGATGGCATATTACAAGATAGAGGAGGATTCTCATCTTGGTCAACGTGATAAATATAGCTTGGATGAGACGCTTTTTATATTTGGAGGGGCCATGGAATTTCTAAAGTTTTACTAGTGTGGTTGCACAAACCGTTGATTGGTAGTTTAGTTCCGCGCAGAATGCAAGTTTATTTGCCTCGACATCGAATTCCGGATGATATCATCGTGAATACTTGCGGCGGCAAACCTTCTAATCCAGATGGGTTAATACACAAAGGTTGGTCATGCGACGTCTTCTCTGCCACTCCGGAAGGAAGTTCGGAGACGGGGGAGGGTACCCGGCTAACCTGATTTAACTTGCATGAGGCCACTGACTGCGTACAAGGGGGTCTGAATTGATTGGGTGCGAATATTATCTTTGGACTCTTGGAAGGGCTTGCAAAAACTTTATTTCGGGCCTGCAGTCTAATCAGGGGAACCGGAGTCCACATTGTTCACATATTCACTATTCTGTGCGAGGAATCACTGTCATTCCTCTCCCATATTCTAACCGCCATTGCACATTATAGTGGATAGGTCCGATCGCCTTTAAGCTGGACAATACGTCATATTGTTGTACATTATAGTTAGTTGGCTCTGTTAGCTCTTAGATGGTTTCTGAATCATATTTATATACTTCTAGGAATCGTGATCCGTAATCACGGTAATCGGCAATCCATTCTCAATGTATTTAATGATGCAACTTCTGAAGCCCAGTATTCCGTTGGCATTGAACGATGACTAAATACCGAGCAAGTGAACCTAATTTATTCTCGTGCCGAAGCCACCCGCTTCGCTATTCCGCTTTTCAATCAAGCCTGCTAGCAATGCAAATCCCCGTTCTATTGCACAGCCCCAATCATAACGAAGTTCGTATTCACTATTTAAGGAGCTTGGGCCGAACGTAGGACAGCTGTGCGATGGACTCCGATATTCCAGGAATCGAACACGAGAATGACGGGTTGCAGTCCATGCAAGTGGTACACTCTAAACGGGGTCACGCCACTGCACCCAGAGACACCGCTGGAGAGACAATCGAGTATGGTCTTCAAGCGCAGGGTTTAAACATGCCTCCGTCTGATCGAATTGGAGAGCTTAACAACTTAGGCTGCAGCCTAACTGAAGAGTATAAGCGAGTTGGAGATACAAACATTCTCGACGAAGCGATTCATGTTGCGAGACTGGCGCTAGCGGAAGCCACTCCCGAAAACGAAAGTCGTCTCGTTTGTTTGATCAGCCTCATTACCCGCCTTCAGATGATGTTCGATGCAAAAGGGAGAACTGTCGATTATCAAGAGGCTATGCGGCTGACGTCTGATGCGTTAAAGGAGGTTCCGCCTTGGGATCCTCAACGAGGCATCCTTTTGGCTAGTCTCTCTTCCATGGTTAGCTCGATTTTTGAACGTACTGGCTTCTGGAGGGATATCGAAGAGTCCATTCGATTGGTCAGACTGGCTTTGGAATGCGTGCCGCCTGAATTTGATCAGCGAAGTGAATTGTTGCATAATCGAGCGACGTTATTATTCTCGAAATATCAGCGAACGAAGGATCTGGACGACCTTCAAGAATCGATTCGTTACTCCAAAGAAGCTCTTCAAGTTACTTCGTCCGATGATGCCAGACAATACGTATTTGTGGATACGTATTTGGAACATCTTAAGCTCATGTTTGACGCTACCGAATCGTTAATAGATCTGGAGAACGCCATAGCGGAGCTATCGAAAGCGCAGTGGGCAATTCCTGACCACAATCCACGTCTGTTAAAGTATTTGGATTGGTTGGGGTACCTGCTTGCTCACAAGTACGCGCGATTTGGAAGGTTCGAGGAACTGCGCGAGCTTGCAACCACCGCGATGAACTTTATTTCCCAGAAATTAAGCCTGTCACTGGACGATATCGATGAGATGGAAGAGACGCGGCGAATAGCATCTAGTATCCAAAGCTACATAGGAAGACTGGAACGAATCGCATCTGGCGGCGAGAATGCTGGTCAAAGATTGGCATTTAGCCAGTGGTGCTCCGCAATGAAGACTGAATTCAACAGACGGTTTGAAAAGGACTTCATATCAGCCATCTATGAGCTTAGTCAGCCCCATAGAAACTTGGAGCTTCTGTTTGAAGTCAGAGATCAAGGTTTGCCTCGAGATCAAATGGAAGAGGCTTGTGATTTTGCCCTCTTGCTTCCAGGGATTGCAACGGCCAGTTTCAGAGTCAGATTTCCTAATATTCGATTGATTTCCAACGATCCACAAGCGGAACGAGTGCAGAACATACGTGATGTAGAGAGAGAGCTGTCAAGGGCTAAGGAGGCTTATTCCCTTAACCCGGGTGGCAGAGAATCATTCATCTATCGCCTTGTCAACTTGAGCCATGAAGTATTGGTTTTGGATATGCCAACTGGCGACACGTCGGTTTTCTCAAAAGCCAAGGAGATCGCACAGCTCGCCCTTGTCAGCGCCGGCAGTGACAGGCCCACCGAGATGCCAATCGGCTGTGACACAGATGATCAGCTGATTCACAAGGACGACGCATATGCCATTGCTCTGGGTCAAATGGCGGCAATCCTTCGATTCAGCTACATGAAAACAGGTTCAACCACAGAGGCTAGAGAGGCCTGTCGATATGCTGCTGCTGCAGTTGGTTCAACTGTCCGAAAGAATCCCAGTCTTCTTTTCATGTATGCCTTGACCCTGAAGGCAAGATACAAACTCGGCGGAGATATCAGTCACCTTGACCAGGCAATAGAAAATCTGAGACACGCTGTTACTGATTATCCGCGAATAAATGAATATGCGCATATTCTAAATGAGATGGGACTAACTCTCCGACTGAGATTCTTAAGAACGGGAGACACGAATGACATCCACGAAAGCATTGGATATTTGCGTGAAGCTCTTCATATCTCACGGGGAGATGCGAAATTCGAATATGATACTTATAACAACCTCGCTATCTGTCTTCAATCAAGATACGAAAGAACCAATGCCTTGGATGATCTTGAAGAGTCAATATGTCAACTGCAAAAAGGCTTGGAAGTCATGGGCGGGCATCATCCGAGCTACTGCACTCTCTTGCTTAATCTTGGAAATGCCATGAACGAAAAATTCAAGCGATCTCATGACCAAGAGCACCTTGACGGAGCGGTTTTGCACGCAAGCGAAGCTGTAAATGCTACTCCGAGGACTCGTTATGAGTGGCCTAGCTTCGCTATTGATCTGAGCAGTATACTATTGACAAAGTACGACTTTACGGGAAATGAAAATGACCTTCTCGAGGCGATCAGATATTCAGAAGAAGCGATCCAGCTCTTGCCATTTGAAGATTATCGCCGTGTGATGGGTTTGCAAGTGTTGGGAGAGTTGATGATTAAAAAGCGGAAACTGTTTCCCTCAGACGAGCTGGCACAAAGTTGCATTGATGTGCTACAGGCTGCATTTGAATGTAAAAGTACAAGTCCAATGAAACGGATTCAAGCAGGGAGAGATCTTGGCAAATTTTTGTTTGAGACTGGTCATTTTCAAGAGATGCAGTCAACGTTCGAAAATGTGGTTGCGATCTTGGCTCGGACTGATTTGCGTTGGCTTGAAGACACAGACCGGCAGCATGCCCTAAAATCCATCACAGGCCTTGCCAGTGACGCCGCTGCTTCGGCTCTCCTAGCTGGATCGGATAGCTCTCGTGCACTGGAATTGTTAGAGCAGAGCCGCGGATTGACGCTGGGGTTCATAATGGATTATCGCATGGAGACACCTGTGCCTAGCGGAGGCAGCAATGATACTATCAGGGAATTCAACCATCTCCGCATGGAGATTGACTCAATAATAAGGCGGATTCAGTTCATCACATCGTCCGAACAAAAACGTAGGCTCATTCAAGAACATCGTGTTGCCTTAGAAAGTCTGGAAGGCTCGATTGAGAAAGTGAGAAGTTTGCCAGGCTGGGAACGCTTCATGCTCCCCCCACAATCTGCAGAGCTTATCAGGTCTGCAAGAAATTGCATTATTGCCGTGGTAAACAGCAGCGAATGCATGAGTCAAAGTCACGCCATCCTGGTGCAGAGTTCGGGCATACGGTCCGTTCCGCTTCCACAATTGGCATATTCCGATGCAGTCAAACAAGTTCAGGAGATGAAGCACATTGTAAAGGGTTCGCTAAGGACTTTTGTGACCCGCAACAAAGCAATGCGCGACTTGCTCCTTTGGGTTTGGGAGTCGACGGTGAGGCCGATCTTCCACTCACTTGGTCTTCTTGGCGAATCCCAGAACGAGTGTGGGCCACATATTGTGTGGATTGGTGTAGGCATTCTAGGCGGGATACCTTTCCATGCTGCTGGGGATTGTGCTCCGAAATCGGATCTTAACGCAATGTCCCGCGTCGTCTCGTCCTATGTCCCTACAATACGGGCGTTGCTCCTTGCACAAGCCGCAGAGCCAAGGAGAGCTACCAAGGAACGAAAAGACACGCGGTTACTTTTGGTAACCAACCGAGGATCCGAGCGCAGTTTGCTCCACTGGGTTGACGCGGAGAAAGACAGCATAATGGAGGCCACCCAATCAATTCATGTTGTGGCCTTGGACCAACCAACCAGCGCCGTCGTCATGGAACAACTTCCCCTGTACAACTTTGTGCATTTTGCCTGTCATGGGGTTTCTGATGCTCTGGATCCTCTCAACAGTCATCTGATTCTAAGCAGAGGCACTCCAGAGAGGGACGACGGAACTGCAGAACGACTTCGAGCCCGACAAATTGCAGCTCAGGCGGTTGTCACCCCAGATGTCGCCTTTTTGTCTGCCTGCTCCACGGCAGAGAGTCTAACGACGGGCTTGGAAGACGAGGTGATGCACATTGCGACTGCATTTCAAACGGCGGGTTTCAAGCACGTTGTCGCCACGGCTTGGCAAGCAAATGACAGTACCTGTCGAGAGGTGGCGCGCCAATTTTACGAAAGGCTTCTTCAAGATCCTGAAGAGCAGTGGGATGGCGAATGGGAGGTTGCCCAATCCCTGCATTATGCAGTTGATCAAGCGAGAAAAAGGAACCCAGATCTTCCACTTTTGTGGGCTCCCTTCGTTCATATAGGACCGTGATCAAATCATCGAATTTTCAGACAATGGGGAGTTGGTTGTGCAGTGAAATCTGGTTTTTTGTTGGAACGCCTTCTGAATTATGCATTTCTTTGGGTCGACGCAAACGTTGTGCGGATAACCCCTCGTTCGCTATTGGAAAGTACGTAAACGAGATGTCCTGCTGTATTGAATGAGGTATTTGACTACTTTTGGAAATAATGAACAAGACGTGCCAGGGAATGGTTCAAACATGCAAGAACGGTCATTACTCGTAGCTCGATAGTGTCGAAATTTGAAGTTGGCTATACATACGATGTATTACGCAGTAAAACTATCTAAGGAAATCATTGACTTCGCTGTGACAACCTTAATGTGCCACGCAGCCACAGCATTATTTCCGTTGGAAAGTATGGATGAAAAAGCGAATTCAGTTAAATAACAACAGCAATGGAGAAAAAAACATCAAACTACTAAATTATACTTGCCCAAATCAACGAAATAACCAGTCTTCCCTGTACCAATCATCCTCGCTGTCGCACGTCAGAGTATCAGAAAATCTTCGTTCTCAATCCGGCCAACAGTCTCTCCGCCAAGTTCATCGAAACCCGTCCGTTCCTCCAGTTCGGCCTCTAGAATATCATCGGCTTGATCATCGTCCTCTTCAAGCCTCATACGCCAATAAATCTGCCACGTATTTCCGTCCTCTAACCGCGCATTCTCCAATGTCCTGCTCGAAAACCATTTAAATCTAACCTTCCGACACTGGATCGCGTAAATTCTCTCCCCAGGCGCCGTGTATCGACACGCCAATGTTCCCTCGATCTTCTTCTCAGCCCCGCCGCCAACATCTAATAGATTTCCCGCTGGCAGGCCGGGTACTCCAGCTGCCGCGGAGACTGAATCCATAACAGGGATCGCCACATCCGTAGACCAAGATGACTGCTGCCCTCTCACCTGCGTTACTTCCGCATTGAAAACGGTGTGGTAACCGACGATCATGTAGACATTCCGGCCCCGTGCAATATTATCTTCCAACCATTTCCTTGTCTCGACAAAAGCGCATATCTTCTTGAACCACGTCTCAGAGTTCGTTAGAGAATATGTCATGGCTGTGAGCGCAGAGATCTCGATGCTATCTCTCTTGCTTGAGTTGCAGGAAGCTGAAAGTGCGCGAGTCAAGGCTGAGCGGAAACCAGAGTTATGCAAGTCGATCTGGAGGTGGCTGAAGTTGACCTGGGGGCTGCGAAGAACAAACGAAGGGTCGACGGTGGTTGCAAGGTGGCAGTCCTGGGTCGGGTGTGCGGGGTCGACAATGAGGATACCGAGTTCAAATGCAGAGGACGGGAGGAGTGTTCGAGAAAGAAGGATGCTGGAGTGCATGTTGACGATTCTTGCCTGATGAAAAAGGTGTTTGTCCACACGACGCTACGAATTCACGATCCAAGCGCAACCAGCTTATCTAACTTTATAAGAGAGCCACACAGCGATGAGATGAGTCAGCATCGACGGCCGTGCAGGACGACAGTCCAGTGGGGCCGTACTGTCGTCGTCGCATAATGAATTCGGTCAGACCAACAGACCAATCAACAAGCTGTGCAACCACACTCGAAAAGTTTAAAGGTTTACCTCAGAAACCTAAGCTTTTTGCTGGTACATCATAGCGGATGGCATTCTCCATTGTTGATGATCGGCGTAAGCCGAAATTAATGCAAGATCTCAGCGACCATCAACGTAATTGAAACGAAACACATTTCATTGAAACCGGCACGAAAACTTTGTTTTAAGCTGAAACCCTAAACCCTAAACCCAATCCGTATACTGTCATCTCCATAAAGATCATGTATTTGACTGGAATTTTAATTAGGTCCGACATTATGTTGATTTCTCTAAGTTTCAATTCTGTCCAATATCACCTTGACTTCAAAGACATCGTGTTTAGAATCATATCACATCATTATATCATCATTGTCTTTTCATGTCGGAATCCCACTCTCATTTCAAAATACCATTTATTATGAATATAAATATCAAGCTCTCATCTGTCTTTTAGGATTAAAAGTTAAGCATCTTAATTATCGTTATTCTATAAAAATAAGTATATCAAACACATAATGAATATAAAAGAAATGTGACTAAATACTACAGAGTGATAAAAACATGACCTTCAAAAGCTATATAATTCAAGTTGTAAGTTTCATTCATAAGCGGTTAATACCTTTTAAACTTTAAGAGGTAAATTCTAATATCCCTCAATAGTAATAAAATCAAAGAGGCACAGAGCTCAAAAATGGTCAATACTTCTTCCAACAATTATAGACACCCTACTAATCAGGATCCATAATAAGTCATCTGTCCGATGGCTTCTAGTCTATTACTAATGCACCATACATCATCACTAATAAATACAGAGGAGATTCTAGCTACCTCAGTATAGTCCATTTGCTCTCTAGTTTGCTACAAGCTGGGCAAAATACTGTTAATCTGGAGAACCTTGACAGTTGAAAATATATCACTTTCCTTAAGTGAACTTAAATGTTCACTAAGTATAAGATCCGATGTTAAGAGTGGCATGGCAAGAGCTCAGAAATGAGGATGAAGGTACATGTGAAGTGGATCGAGGGGAAAGTATATACAAAATGATAGGAATATAGAGGAATAAGAGAATGGCAATAGATAAAGGTGAAGACAAAAGTTGATAGCTAGCATGTGATAAGAGGTCAGCGCATTCTATGTAATGTACTGACATACATAAGTATATAGTATAGAAATGAATGGAAAATGTTAGAAGAATTCTATAGAAATTGTCGGAAGAATTTCAAAAAGAGATAGAAAATGCCAGAAGGATTCTAAAGAAGAAAAAAAAGAAAAGAGAAAGTTCCGAAAGATGCTTAAAAGGATCGGATTTATAATCATAGTTATACAGAAGGAGTTTAGAACAAGTATAAATAGACGGACTATTCCCTTGAAGGAAGATAGATTGAAAGACAGATTTCAAGTTAGATTTCAAATACGAACTTCGGATTTCTCACTCCTCGAACCCTGAACCTTGAACCCCAGAATCCTAAACAGCTGTTGAGTTAAAACTAAGACTCAAAACTTGGTAAAGCAAGAGCGCTTTATAAATCAAGTAGTGCAGTTTTGATAGTGGCCCACATAAGCGTAGAGGGGTCTACTTTGCCAAAGTTATATCAAAACCAAGTTGCTACTTCATCGATGAAAATTGTATTGAGATAGTGAAAGATTAACGAAGGTTCAGCACCGTTAACAGCTTCTAGAACTCGGACGAGGTATTATGGCGAGTCATCGACTTCAAATGCGCTCGACTTATCTGATCTAAAGGAGAAGCACCCAGACATTGCGGAACAATTCGAAACCAGTTGTGAACAATTTGATCGTCCGTTTTCCAATGGCATGAAGTTGGCCATAAGGGACGGCGTGATCCAGTCGAGTCCTCTCACGCGTATCGACCGGTTTGTCAAATGAATTTGATGGCATTATTGAAAAGATACGATGGTTGACTGGATTCGAACGATTTTTACTCGGTCCTTCCCAATTGGAAATGCAAGCGCTCACAGTAGATAGCCCACTCGTCGTGTTAAATGTCTCCGATATCCGGAGTGACGTGTTTCTCATTAGAACTGAGAATATTCTTCTACTACCGCTTCCTTCGTTGAAATACAAGGACCTTGAAAGTAACGCTAGACTACTTATACAATTTGGTCGAGTCTAAAAGTTTAAAATCCTCTGCACGAACGAGATCTGAATTTGTTGGGATCTTAGAATGGTTGTGGATTACAGCTATAGAACCAATTTTGATTGAGCTTGGGTTTGTCGGCACCCCCACCACCGATGAACCATGGCCAAGGTTGTAGTGGGTCGCAAGCGGACTTCTCAGGATTCTCCCTATTCATGCCGCCGGGTATCATGAGAGACCAGGGTGCAACGCAATCGATCGAGTTGTGTGTTCCTATACTCCGACAATCGCATCTTTATCATATTCTCGTGAATGACACATGCGAATAATAGAAAACCAAAAAATCATATTGACCTCCATGAAGCAGACTGTTGAGTATTCAACACTTCCATTTGCCAAGAAAGAAGTCAATGAAATAAAAAAAAATGCTTCCTTCATAGATTCAAATTGAAGTACTCCACACTCCAAAAAAAGCGCAAGTTCTTTCGGTATTGCGAGGCCACCAGATTGCTCATTTTGCTTGTCATGCGTCTCTATGCTTTGATCCATCTCAAAGTCGACTACTTCTCGCTGATTGGAAAACATCTCCATTTACCGTGTCAGACATTGCTGCTTTAAATATTCCTCACGCGCAAATGGCCTACATATCAGCATGCCACGTAGCCGTGATGAAAAATTTGCGACTGCTCAATGAATCCATCAACCTGGCTTCCGCAATTCGGCTGGCCGGATATCCATCAGTTATTGGTTCTTTGTGCAGGTGAGCAATGAACATTCCATAGAAATCGCCAAGGAAGTTTATGGGTCAATGTTGGTTGAGAAGAGCACACTAAAAACCCAACGGTCGGCTGAGGGGCTGAGTCGGACGCAACGCTCGCTCAGAGAGAAACTGTTCCAGGCTTTAGAAGAAGGTTCTCAAGCAATCCGTTGATATGGGCCACATATATCCATATTGAAGTATAGTCTCGGGAATCCCACTTAACCTTATTTCTGACTTGTGTGGCTGTGGATGGTATTTCTCGTGATTTTTAGTAATTATTTTACCTGCCATTTTCAAAAAAGTCTCAGCTGGCATGATAGAAATTTTCATCATCCTTTTGGCAATAGGCGTTCAGCTGGTAAAAAGGGTATTCCTCTTCAGTTCTACGGTTCTTTGCAGTTGCCTTCCTGAGGTAAAATCAATAGTTCCCGCTACACTTGGTCAAACAAATGCAATAAATTTGTCCACGGCGAGTTACGCAACGTTGACTAAGGCATTATATTCACAATACATAGTTGAAACTGTTATGCGAGATACGTATAGACTTAGACGCATAGATCTTGGTTCTGCTCGAAAATGAGAATATCGTCGACATATATAACAATTATCATCCGCCATTGAGGATGGAAGTATATGCATGGATCTGATTCGCAAAAAGGATCGAATCCGTGACGCATGATGTGGCTGCAGAGAAGCAGATACAAGATGCGCGGCGCTTGTAACCCTATCCATAGTCCCCTCAGGAATATGCCGTATTCCTGGAGGTAATAGGTATAGGTGAGAAGCCTTAGTTCAAGACGAATCAAAACCGGAAATACATATATCTCTTGTCTATTCCGAGTCTATATGTTTGCTCAGTATCTTGCCTACTAATTTTCTATATTTGTTCCAGTGGACGCTCATATACTATCAATCTTGTATTCTTTTGTGAGTCACTAGACAGGAATAGACATTAAATAGCTGAAATTTAGTTTTCGTGATGTGCTTGATTCTGTCATTGCTTCCAAGTAACCTTTCCGCTTTGATTCGTCCGAGGATTATATTTTTCCTTAGTTTCTTCCCTTGTTAATTCTATCCTGTTTTTGACCTCGACTTCAATTTTCATCCACGTCTGAGTTAGTCAAAAGACTATAGAGATTCATATCCGTTCGCATTAATTTGTCGGCAAGGCTCCTCGTCGCTTTTACTTCGAGCGGAGTTTCATTCTGCCGTCTATATTCCCCAATAGCAATACTAATTGCATACTCGAATAGGTATTGAAGGCGTGAATGAGAAATCTCGTCGACTAGGATCGAAAGCATAGTATCAGCTTCTGCAAGATCACGGACCACAAAGTAAGTGAAGAGATTGGCGCCGAGGTCCCTACAGCTTTGAAATTCTGATGCCCGTCGTATGATTTGTTCCAGAATCCAGATCCTATCCCCTCTCGAAATTGAGCCCATCCGTTCGTTGAGAAACTCGGCTTCAAATCCAGTCGTCGTGAGACTGCAGCAATAACGGCTTGCTACCTCATCCTCATCTTGCATACGTTCCCCTGTCTCGTGAAACCAGCTGTGAGCCC
>Ga0335078_10010689_pt1 | contig 13592 bp, 14 predicted proteins | sample Lox_Sample_32_FD_206711 | JGI IMG/M metagenome (GOLD analysis project Ga0335078, IMG submission 206711) | Soil microbial communities from Loxahatchee National Wildlife Refuge, Florida, United States - Lox_Sample_3.2 | ecosystem: Environmental > Terrestrial > Soil > Wetlands | place: USA...
ACCAGCAGGGCCCCGGTACCGGCTCCGAGCCGGACCCGGGGATCGGCCAGCGCGTCAGCGAGGGGACGCTTCCGGCCCTCGCCCGCCGGCCAGCGGCGGCCCGGCCAGCGGCGGCCCGGCACGGCAACCTGCCCCATCAGTGGTGTATGATGTGGTGTATGAAGCGGACCAACATCTACCTCGCCGAAGGCCAGGCCGCGGCGCTGGACCGGGCTGCGCAGGCAGCGGGTGTCTCCCGCGCTGAACTGATCCGCGAACTGATCGACCGGGCGATCGGCGGGCATCCCGGCGCGGATCTCGCCGCCGACCTCGCTGCCATTGACGGGTCCTTCGGGATCCTTGCCGGCGACGGCACCTTCGCCCGCGCGCGGGACGAGCGAATGGACTACCTGGACCGGCTGGCCGGCGCGTGATCCTGGTCGACAGCGACGTACTCATCGAGCACCTGCGCGGCGACACGGCCGCACGGGACTGGCTTACGCAGGCCCGGCAGTCCTCCGGGCCGCTGGCCATCAGCGTCGTGAGCCTGACCGAAATCGCCGGGGGGATGCGCTCGCCGGAGCGCCGCGAAGTCATGCGCCTGCTCGGCAGCATGCAACGGTTCGAAGTCAGCGAACAGGTGGCCTGGCGGGCAGCGATGCTCATGCGCGAGTACCGCCGATCCCACACCGGGATCGGCCTCGGCGACTACCTGATCGCCGCGACCGTGCTCACCGAGGGACTGGAGCTCGCCACCCTGAATGCCCGGCACTATCCCATGTTCCCCGGACTCGCCCGGCCCTTCCCGACCTGAAAGACCGTCAGCCCGCCCGGTAACCGCTGCCCTCCGAGGACCAGTTCGCCGGTGATGGCCGGTATGTACGTACCTGGAGACTCGCTCCTCGGACACAAATGATCATGGTCTGACCAGCCAATTTGTTATGGGGCTGGGTCGAACCTCCGGTAAGTCCGCAGGTCAGGGACATAGGGGTTCAACCCGGTTTGAGTCCGGCTTGCCGACTTCCGGAACGCGGGCCGGGGCACCTGCCGCCCGCGGGCGCCGTCAGATGACCGCCGTCGCCTGGGCGGCCAGCGGCCGCGGCTGAGCAGCCGCCGCGCCCGCCCGGCACAGCCCGAATTTCGGGCGTAACGCCTCTGGGCTGGCTGACGATCGGCCCTATGCCGCGCCTGTGGCCCGCAGCACGCTGACAATCGCGGCACTGCCCACTGGGGGTGCTGCCAGCCCTGGGCAAGAGGGCGTGGGTCGGCAGGCAAACACCGCCCGCTCATGGAGGGCCGGAGACCGGTTCCGTGATCACCGCCCGCCAGGGTTTGGACCATCTCCGGCCCGCTGGGCGAGGAGGTCCTTTGCGATGCGTGCACGATTAACGCTCGCCCTGCTCGCGGCGGCCGCCGCGGTTGTCCCGCTGGCTGCGGCCGGCGCGGGACCGGCCAGCGCGGCCGTGCGGCCGGCCTGCCCGGCCGCTCACCCGGTGATGCTCTATGTCACCGATGACAACACGGTGACCCCGGTCTGCGCCGCCACCGGCGCAATCCTCAAAGCGATCAAGACCGGGCCCGGACCTGATCACCTCGTGGCCACCCCGGACGGGAAGACCCTGTACGTCAGCAACGGCGGCATAGGAGAGACCATCGGGCATACCGTGACCGTGATCAGCACCGTTTCCGGCACGGCGATCAAGACCATCAACGTCGGCCAGGGAGCAGGCGCGATAGCGATCACCCCGGACGGCAAGACCGTCTACGTGCTCGACGGCATGCCGGGCACGGTGACGCCGATCCGCACCGCCACCAACACCGCACTCAGGCCGATCAAGGCCGGGGATTCCCCCATCGCCATCGCGATCACCCGGAACGGCAAGACCGCCTACGTGGTCAACAACGGCTCGGGCACGGTGACCCCGATCAGCATCGCGACCAACACGCCGCTCAAGCCGATCAAGGTGGGGAGCGATCCACTGGATATCGCGATCACCCCGGACGGGAAAACCGCCTACGTGACGGCCCCAGATAGGGTGACCCCGATCCGCACCGCCACGAACACCGCGCTCAGGCCAATCAAGATCAGGTATTACTCAGGGAACTGGCATATGCCGGTCGTGATCACCCCGGACGGGAAGACCGCCTACGTGATCAGCCCCTTCGGAAGCTCGGTGATCCCGATCCGCACCGCCACTAGCACCGCGCTCACGCCGATCAAGGTAGGGAGCCGGCCGTGGGAGATCGCGATCACCCCGGACGGCAAGACCGGCTACGTCACCAGTGTGCTCGGGGTGGTCCCGATCCGCACCGTGACCAACACCGCGCTCAAGCCGATCAAGGTCAGCGGCCAGACCCAGCCCCTGGGCATCGCGATCACCCCGGACGGGAAGGCCGCCTACGCCGTGGATGGCGTGCTGACCCCGATCCGGACGGCCACCAACACCGCGCTCAAGGCAATTCAGCTGGCTGGCTTGGGCATCATCATCACAGTCATCCGGTAGAAACCGGGCAGCCGGGCTCGCCCCGCGGCTGATGGTCCCATCCCCGCCCGCAGCTCCAGGCTCATCCGCCGCCAGGTCTTCGCCCCGGTCCCGATCACCGGCCCGTCATACCGGGGTGCGGTGCCAGAAGGCACCGCACCCCGGACGCTAGAGTTCGCAGGCCATGCAACCGTCAGGCAGCACACCGCGGCGGACCCGGCAGCAGCTGGGCGCTCGCCGTATCCGCCAATTACTCACGATGCGCGGGCCCATCATCCACGGCTCACGGTGATCTCAATGCTGAGTCGCCGAGCCTGCCGGGGGCTGGAAACTTGTCGCTTGCCGCCCCGCAACCAGCGACCGCACAGAATAACCATTTCCACACCCGCCGACTGCGGCATGGTCAAGGTCAGCGTCCCCGAGGCCCGCCGCCTGGCCCGCCTCGCCGCCGCGCCCATGACCCGCGCCGCCCGCCGGCTACGCCTGGTCACGATGGAGACGCCGCCACCAGGCCCGCGCCCGCTGGCACCACTACCACGCACGGCTCAAAGCAGCCGCCCGAGCCCGGTAACCCGCAGACGGGCCGGGAGGACGCTATATAGCCGGCGCTGTCTTCAGGCTCCGCTCGTCAGTGGAGGCAGCTGGAAAGTACTTTCCTAGTGAGAAAGCTCATGATACTTTCTAACTAGGAAAGTAGTTTCTCACCCTAGGGGACGACCATGGGTGACACGCAGCAACCCCAGCCAGCCGGAACCGGGGCAACCGGCGCCGAGGCGGCAGCAGCTGAGCTGGCCGAGATCCAGCGGCGGCAGGAACAGGTCATCAAGGCCGTGCTCGTCCCGGTCTGGTACTGGTGGGTGATCGCGGCCGCGATCGTCGCCATCGGGGTCGTCCGGGACAGCGGGGACCTGGCCGTGCAGGCCATCACGATCCCGCTCGCCGCGCTCGTCATGGCCGTGCTGACCGGCGCGATGATCCCTGAGCTGCGCCGCCGCGTCAAGGTGCACACCCCGCAGACCAGCGCCCGCGCCGCCGCCGCGATAATCGGCATGATAGTGCTGGTCGACGGGGTGATCCTGGGCACCGCGGCCAGCCTGCACGCGTCTGGCTTCCATCCCGGAACCATCGGCTGCGCCGCCGGAGCTGCCGTGCTCGTGATCGCCGGGCCGCTGGTGAACCGGTATCTGCGCAAGCTCATGCTGAGCCGGGCCCGGCAGCAGATGAGCGGCGCGCCGCAGGCCGGAGGCACCCCATGAGCACAGCTCGTTTCGATGAGCTGATCCACGCGCCGACGCGGCTGGCGATCGTCTCGCTGCTCGCGGCGGCGCAATGGGCCGACTTCAAGTACATCCGCGACGAGCTCGGCCTGTCCGACTCGGCGCTCTCCAAACAGCTGTCCATCCTGGAGTCGGCCGGATACGTCCAGATCCGCAAGCGATTCGTGGGCAAGTTCCCGCGCACCTCAGCCAGCCTCAGCCCAGCCGGCCGCCAGGCATTCGAGCAGCACGTGGCGGCCCTCCAGCGAATCATTGCCAGGTCACAGCAGGATGGCGACGCCGGGCCGACCGCCGAGGCCGCCCGCGGAATCCTGCGCCGCTAAGCCGCCAGACCTCCGCCGTCCGCCCGGCCCCATTCCCGGCCCGTATCAGTGCAGCAGGGCATCAGCGGAGGCACGAGCCAAAGGGCCGCGGCGGCCTTCGGGCAGGCTTTCGCGGGCGGCGCGCTGGATGAGGTTGTGCACGCGCACCGCCCGGTGCGGAGCGGCGGGATCGAGTTCAGCCAGACTGAGCCGGCTCAGGCACCGCAGCGCGTCGGCCGCGTCCGCGGCATCAACCTGCGACCCGGCATCCGGGCCCCCGCCGCCGATGTCGCTGACCTCGCTGCCGGTGCCCGCGCTGCTGGTGCGGTACCGGGTGAGGTAGGCCCGGGCGGGCGCGCTGGCGGGCACCGCCTGGGGAATCCCGTTGGGGTCCAGCATGCTGGCCAGCTCCAGCATAGGGCGCGCCAGCCCAGCCGGGCGCAGCCGGTCGGCCTGCTCGATCGATAGCGACCAGGTCACGGCCAGCGCCATGCGATGGTCATCGGGCAGACCGCTGTCATCCGGCACCAGGTCGGGCAGGGTTCGGCGGCGGTCAGCCAGCCGGGCGCGGTAGCTTGCGCAGTCCAGGTCCCGGTCGATCAGGTAGGCCGCGGCCTGGGCTAGGGCCAGTGGCAGATACCCCAGGCCCGAAGCCAGGCCCGCGATCTGGTCGTGCTGGTCTGTCAGGCCGTGAGCGGCGAGTTTAGCGGTCAGGTAAGCGATGGCTTCCCCGGCGGTGAACAGGGCCACGTCGACCAGGCGGCGGCCTGCGCCGGACAGCACCGCATCGCGGCGGCGGGTGGTGACCAGGACCCGCCCGTGAGCGCTGGCCGGGGGCCACAGCCCCCGCAGGTCGGCGGGGTCGGACAAGTCATCTAGGACCACCAGCCACCGCCGGGCGGTGGTCTCCAGCCATGTCAAGAACCGTGCCGCGGCCTGCTCCGGATCACCCGGATCAGCGCCGGCCACCTCGGCGCCGGCCTGCGCATACGCCGCCACCACGGCATCCCGGCTGCCCGCGGTGACCCAGGCCAGCAGATCCATCGTGCCCGCCTGCCACGCGGCGCGGGCATACGCGGCGGCCAGCTGCGTTTTGCCGACGCCGCCGGTCCCGGCCAGCACCTGGCACAGCACCGCCGACCCGCCGCCGGCCACCGCCTCATCCAGCACAGCAGCCACGCCCCGCCGCTGGAACGATTCCGCCTGGCCGGGCACCACGCCGACCCGGTACGGCCACGACACCGGGGCCCGCTGGTTCACAAAGCGCGTAGCCCGCATCTCCTTCAGCACGCGCACCGTCTCCTCGGCCGCGTCGGCAATCCGATTACCGGTACCCGCGAGCTCTTCATGGCGCAGCAGGTCGGCGACCGGCGCCAGGGGGCCGCCGCGAGCGGCATCGAACTGGATACCATCCTCGATCCATTGGCTGATGGCATCGGCGAGGCCGTCGATGTCGGCCCGATAACCCTGGTCCGCCAATACGGAAAGCCGGGGCGCTATCACACGCCGCACTGCCTCCCGCAGCGCCAGGACATCGCGGACATCTATCCCAGGCGTGTCGGGACCCTCTCGCCGCAGCGCGTCCAGCACAACCGTGCGGTCACCGGGAACAACCACTTCATCGACCGCGGCCTGGATCGCTTCCGCGACAACGGCACGCAACGCGTTCACTTGCTTGTCGCCTCGCAGCAGGTGATCGAGCTTACGCGCGCTCACGTCAGCCACCCGCCCAACGAGCCACCCCACGAGTGCTGCAGTAACCGGATCCACTCCCGCCTCCGCTCTTGGCATCTCCATTCTGCGCATCCGCACACCCAGTCGCCACCAGGGCGGGGCCAGACCCGTCGAGCCCGCGGCGCGCGACAGAACGTTCGTTCTGGCTCGCCGCCAAGGCCATCTAGCTCGGCTGTCAGAACGAACAATTAGGCGGATCTTTCGCGGCGAGGTCGTCCGCTGCGTCTAGGTCTTGTCCTTCCCGGCGACTGAATGCACGTAAGGTCAGAGCCTGTGGAACGCGTAATGCCGCCGGGCGGCTACTCAAGGAGCCTGGCAGAACCTGAGGCGCGATCCGTCCAGGAGATCTCCGACCGGGGCCGCCGGGTGACCTTCACCTGGTTCGATCCCCCGTTCCGCCCGGAACCGCCGCACTGCAATCAGGCATACGGCATTTGCTTCACCGAGGCCAGGATGATCGTTCTGGGCGCATGCGATGGTGATGGCGAGCGGTACTGGAACCTGCTCGGCGGCGGGGTCGAGCCCGGTGAAACGCTGGAGGACTGCCTGGTCCGGGAAGTGATGGAGGAAGGCTGCGCGCGCGTTGCCGGGAGCCGCTACATCGGCTGCCAGCGCGTTGACGATCCTGACCGCCCGACGGGGCCCTGGCGCTACTACCAGGCCCGCTTCTGGGCCCGGGTCGAGCTCCTGCGATGGGATCCGCAGCACGAGATCGACGAGCGCCGCCTGGTCCGGCCCGAAGACTTCCTCCGGACCCTGAGCTGGGGCTCTACGCCCAGCGCCGCCATCATCCTTGCCGAAGGGCTCAAGGCCGAGGCCGAACGCATAAAGGGCTGACAGCCCGCCGGGTGCCGCGGCGATCCCCGACGGATCCTGTCCGAGACAATGCCCTGAGTCCGCTCGCCCGGAACGGCTCAGCTGGTTTCCGCAGACGTGCAGGTGCGCGGACGACGCGAACGCTGCCCGCTGGGCCACGGCCGCCTGCGTGCGCAGAACATCCGCCTCGGCATCGCGGACGCAGTCACCGAGCCAGCCTCCACCGCCGCGCCGATCGAATGCCTCTTTGTGTCAAGGGCTTCGGCCGGCCTTCTTCCCGATGCGTGAGGTGCCCTTCGGGCGCTGTGGTTTGACCGGCGGATTTTGGCCGGTGGCCTTCCTCGTGGCCGAGTGTGGCCGTGGCCGGGTGGCAGCAGGCGCGGTGATCGCCTTGGACACCCCGCCGGGGATCAGCTCGCACAGCACCGCGTGCAGCCGGCAGACCACCTGGGTGCGGGTCCGGCCCAGGTCGCGGTGGCGCTTGGACCATACTTTCAGCACTGCCGGGTGATCATCGGGCACGACCTGGCCCACGCCAGGCGAGCGCAGCGCGGCGACGGCCACCGACCGGGCATCGTTGGGGTCGTTCTTGTTCGTGTCACCGGCGGCCAGCAGCCGGACCCGGGCGCCCAGCTTGGGCTGCACATCCAGCACCCGCTCACCCGCCGCCACCAGCTGCTGGGCCAGCAGGTAGCCCATCCCGCCGGCGCCCTCGACCGCCCAGGTCCGCTGCGGCCAGGCCGCCGCCCAGCCCAGCAGCTGCTCCGCCTGCCCGGCGCATGCCCGGACCCGCAGCTCACCTAGTTCTTCCTCAGCCGCGCTGATCGCAACCGCGGTATGCGAGGCCTTGCGCGGATCGATCCCGATCATCACTGCCGTCATCGGACCTGCCTCCTACCCTGGACACGGCAAGGGGACCCGCGGGGGCACGCCTGATTCCAGAAGGAGCTCGCTGGCGCTCGCGCCTCTTTTGAGCCACACCACGGGCGAGGCCCCGGCACGCCGCTGCTCCCCGGCATTATCCGCAGCCAGGACGCCGCAGAAGGCCTGCGCAGCATCGAACGGCGCGAGGCGAACTTCACCGGCCACTGACAGGTCCCGGCCGGCCGTTACGCCGCGCGCTCAGTCAAGGCGTCAGCAATGTCCGCACTGGTGGCTTCGAAGATCCGCAAGCCGAACAGCCCGAGCAGCGCCACCAGCGCGAAGTCGCTCGGGTCCGTTGACGGCGTGCGGCAGTGAGCAGGGCCGCATGCAGCGGGCACGAGAGAGCCGCAGGCTGCCAAGCCCTGCCGTCCCCAACGGCGCACATGAATATATCTGGGTAGGGCTTTCTGAGATATATTGGTGGTGAAGGAGGCGGCAATGACAAAGACCCTCATCGAAATAGACGACGAGTATCTCGCGGCTGCTCAGCAGGCGCTAGGCACCGCTACCAAGAAGGACACGGTCAACGCTGCCCTCCGCGAGGTCACCGCGCTGGCAGCCAGGCGGCGTGACCTGCAAAGGCTCACCTCCGGCGGTATGCCCGACCTTGAAGACGAGGACGTGATGCAGGCCGCATGGCAGCGGTAGCACGCTACATCGCAGACACCAGCGCGCTTGCCCGCCTGCACCACCCGGAAGTGGCAGCGGTCCTGGTTCCGCTGATCGAGTCAGGAGTGGTAGCTACCTGCGGTGTCATCGAGTTCGAACTCGGATGGGCGACCCGGAGCAGCGCGGAGCTTGATCAGGTACGAGCCGACCGCGACGCTGGCTATGAGTGGCTGGCCACTCACGATGAGGATTGGCGGCGCGCGCTTACCGTCCAGGCCGCCTTGTGGCGCGGCGGGCGCATCAGAGCGGTCGGCCTGCCTGACCTGCTGATCGCGGCAGTGGCCGAACGAGAACGTGTCACCGTTCTGCACTACGACGGTGATTACGAGCTGATCGCGCAGGTCACCAGGCAGCCGGCGCAGTGGGTTGTACCTCGCGGAACGGTTTCCTGATCATCCAAAATGGCAAGCACGCCCCGGGCGACGAACTACGAGCGGCATGATCGGATGTCTCCGTAGATACCTCTGACCGCGCGAGATGATTTATCGGAGTTGCTTGATGGAGGCGCGTGTAAACCGATTCCCCGCAGACGCCAACAGCCCAATGCCATTTACTTGCGTGTGATCGGGGGTCGGGGTGCACCGTTCCTGGCTGGCCGCTTAGCGGTGACGTTGAGTAAGCGACGGCGGCGGCCCGGATGGCGCTGCGGGTCGGCGGCCGGTTCCACGGCGGACGCTGCGGTGGCTGCGTGAGATCGTGACGAGGTGCGGGTCAGGCGGCTGCGGTGCCGCAGACGCTGACCTGGGCGGGTGCGGTGAGCGTGGGGATGCCCGGGCCGCCGTGCGGGAAGCCGGCCCGGGCCTTGGTCTTGCGGTCGCGGTGCCGGTTCCGGTCGATGGTGATCCGGCACCGGGCCAGGCGGTCGAGGACGCGGGCCCGGTTCGCGGTGATTAGGCCGGGCGGCAGGCTGGCGGTGGCCGCACCCGACCAGGTAGAAGCGATGATGGCGCGGCGGGCTGCGGCGAAGGAGATCTCCCGCGGGTGGACGGGCAGCCCGGCCCGGCGGCCCTTGCGGGCCGGGGCGGCGACCGCGGCCGCATCCCGCGCCACGGCCCGGGCCAGCTCGGCGGAGAGGACCCAGGCGGCGTGCTCCTGGGCGATCAGGGCGGGCGATCGCGACCGGCTTGCAGAAGACCACCAGATCCCCGGTCCGGACCGGCCGCGCCCCCGCGGCCACCAGTGCCGTCCGGCCATCTTTCCCCAGGCTCTCGCGGGGCGGGGAGGCAAGGTCCGCGACCCGGACGGCGACCGTGCCCGCCTGCCCGAGCAGTTCCAGCCCGCCCGGCCCGCCGGCGCTGGAAGCCAGGCACCCCGGCATGTCACACTGGCCAGGCAGCGAAGCTCCCTGGCCTGTCAGGACTCTCGACACAAGCCCTGTCAGCTAGCGGAGCTTCGCCGCATGCTCACGCCCGACACGCCGCCGGTGCAAGATCGTTACCTGACTTAGACCGATGACTCTCCCGCTCACGCTGAGTCCCTCCGTACAGCGCTGCAAGATCGTTACCAGCCACCGCCGGACCAGCCAGGCCGACGATCACGCACAGTCACCGAGATCAGGTCAGGCCCTGTGGTTGCCAGATCGCCGCCGAACAACCCCAGAAAGCTGTTATAAATGGCATTGCGCCAACAGCCACAGTACGATGATGGTTCGCGTACGAGAGCCAAGGTATGCCAGCGTAATACACATCCTCCTAGTGGGGTAGCCGTAAATGCTGAGATCAGGCATAATAGCCGTCTCGAGCGATAGGAGGAAACCCATGAAACCTGATGCTGCAGCACGTGACACTCGGTGGGCCGGAGTGTGGCTGAGCATTATCTTCGTGATAGCGACTGGATTGCTTCTACTGCTCCTTGGCCCGTTTCACCTTGCTGGCGGCAATACCAATCGCCTCACAGCTATCCTGGCTTTCATCGGCGTGCTTGTAACCGCTGCTGTCTCACTCGTTGGTCTAACCCTGACGCGACAATCTAACCGTCGGCTTGCTTCAGAGTCTGCGGACCAAGACAGGCGGTTGAGGTTGGACGCGGCAATGCGCGCTGGGGAATCATTAACATCATCGACATCGAAACCCGTTGCGCCGGCCTCTATCGCGTCAAGCTTGCTCGCGCTTACGAAGCTGGAAAGTCCAGACCTCGCTGTCGCGCTTCTTGTAGATTCTTGGTCCCCTCAAAACAAGACAGTCACCACTGAGACTGCAATCCTAGTCGTGGATGCAGCTCTTAGGACTAGCGATAAGCCAAATGCGCAGCTTATTGCCGCTGAGCTGTTGTGCCGGAATTCTGCAGAACTCGACCCGTGCCAGTCGTTGCATTGGCCAAGTTATATAGACGGCTGCTGGGACTACTCGTTCGGCCGGAAGACCAAGCTTCTCCTCGTTGATGCGCTAACACTTACGGCGCTTGCGAAGAAGCCAGTTAACGAGGCGGCACTGCGATCGATAGCCGTACGTCTATACGGAATATTTGCCGGCGATCACGATGAGCGCTTCAAGGGATGTGTGGCGACGCTAATAAAATCACTACTTCCTGCGCTGTGTCACCTCGGTTATACCGACTTCATCCAAGGCAACCAGGAGGTTATGCTGGAAGATCTGAAAGAGGCCGCCAAGTCCGCGAGGGCAAATGATGACGATTACCTTGCACGAATGGTTAAGGAGCGTAGCGCAGAACTCTGCAAATGGGCAGCTCCATGCGACCGCAGTAGGTATAGACTCCAACCTGGAGAAATCGCTACTGCGGCCACTAATCCGATACCTAAGGCGAACTGAGCGTGTGCTCGCAGGCCTAGATCCAGATCAAACGATCGTCTAAGTTTGCTCTGACGCTCCTGAATCTTAACGAGTAAATGCACCAGGCTGGGCGTATTCTATGCATATCGAACGATGCTAGTAGCGAACAGAAATTGATGGTGAGACTTCACGTACTCATCTCGGCATGAGCGCGCGTCCTGCCCCGGGAAAACGATTCTCTCGTGCCAGATCGCCCCGATCTGCGCGCATCACCCGCGAGGTGCTTGAGATCCTGCTTGAGATCCCGCAGCCGCGCCGAACGGCGGGGAGGCGCGCGACCATTACCTGGGCTCCAGTTACTGTCCGTGATAGCCTTCTCCATGACGTGCATCCGGAGGGGCAGCTCGCGGCCGCAAAAAGATCATTGCCAAGGCCCGGCGCTTCCCCTCACCGAGACTCACTCACCAGCTTACGCACCTGTAACTATCGGCACCTTGGTGATCGAACGCAGATTGCCGAGCACTGCAGTGCTCGCGACCATGAGCACGATGTGTCCGCGACGTCACTGCGCAGCGGCCCGCTCCGTTACTCGCCGGTGTGTATCGGCGAGGATGCCTGGATATGCCGGGGCGCGGCGGTACTCAAAGGAGCAGTTATCGAGGCCGGTGCGGCCGTGGGCGCAAATGCCGTCGCGATTGGCAGAATCCCGGCCAACACCGTGGCCGTGGGTATCCCCGCCCGCGTCGTCCATGCCCGGAAAATCCGCTAGCCCAGCCGTGGGGGAGGCTCCGGCGCGGCCCGCGGGCAGGGCGGCGGCGGTCAGCGGGGCGCGCGCGGCGCGACGAGCAGCGGCTGGGTGACGCTCCCGCAGCGGCCCGTGGCGTCGGACAAGGTGCCCTCGGCCAGGCCGATACCGTTGCGGCCGGCGTCGGAGCTGGCGGTCAGCCGGACCCAGTCCCCGGCCGGGTAGCGGTACAGATGCATGGTCACCCCGGGCGGGATGAACACCCACTCACGGAAGCTCACCGGCGCGCTGAGCCCGTTGGCGGAGTCGGCCACGATCGCGAACCGGGCCAGGCCGTCCAGCCGGCGCCCGGCCACCAGCGGGATCCGGACCCGCGTCCACACGTCGGCGGCCCCGGTGCTGCTGGCGTAGCCGCCTGAGACCGTCCGCCACTCGGTGGCCCGGCCGTATCCCCAGTCCTCGTTGTCGTCGAAGAACCGCTGCGGCTGGGGATCTGGCAGGTCGGCGGGCAGGCTGGGCTCGTCCTCGGGAACGCCGGCGTCGCTGATGGGACCGGGCCCGGATGAGGCGTCACCGGCCTCCGGGCCGAGCACGAAGTCGCTCAGGGCGGGATCGGCCTCCCGCGCGGCGGGGCCCGGGCCGGTCGCCAGGTGCCAGACCCGGGCCACCGCCACCTGGCGGTCACCGGCCCACAGGCTGGCCTCACTGAGCCGGGTCCGCCGGCCCGGCCGGAGCAGCGCGATCTGCACCCGCGACGGAATGCGCGGCACCGGGCCAAGGAAATCCATGCTGATCCGGGCCACGCGCAGGTCCGGGCGCCCGAACGCATCGTCGAGACAGCTCGCGAGCAGGGCGGTAGGCGGCCCGCCGTGCTGGGCCTTCATATCCCACGGGCTCGTCGTGGCCTCGGTGGGCTCGAAGTAGCCTTCGCCGAGCGGCAGGTAGTAGGCGGGCGGAAGCTCGATCATGTCCGAATCATGCCCGGCCGGCCTCAGACCTACGTCGCATCCGCCATCTGGAGGAGGACCAGATGGCGTGCCCAGGATCAGCTTTCCGGCCGATGTGCCGGGACGGTGCGCGGCGGGACAGTAGAGCCGCGATGAATATGGCCACGTTTCCCCGTCAGGATGCGCAGGGACACCCCAGCGCAAGGAGCATCATGAGCAGCGGATCGGTCATCATGCTAGCCCGGCAGGCCACTGAACTGGGCAGCCCGGTGCCATGCCGCGGCGAAGACTCCCGGCTATGGTTCGCCGCGGACCCGGCGGACCTCGAGCTGGCCAAGGCGTACTGCCGCCGGTGCGCGCTGCGGGCGGCGTGCCTGGCGGGGGCGATCGAGCGGCGCGAGCCGGTCGGCGTCTGGGGCGGCGAGATCTTCGAGCACGGCCGGATTCTGCCGGCCAAGCGGCGGCGCGGCCGCCCGCACCGGGACCGCCCGCTCCAGCATGCCGGCTGACCGCAGGGCGAATGTGTCATTCGGCGCGGCGCTGCTGTGGAGTCCCGTCGGCCCGGCACGTCCTGCTCGGGATGATCTTCACCCGGGCGGCGGCGGATGCCCGGGCTGGGGCAGTCCCCAGGTACCCGTCCACAGTCCGTAGATAACGGGTGCTCATACCGCCCGAACGTGCGGCTATGTCGGAATCGCCTGTGGAAAATACTGACCCGGTCGCGGCCCTGATGTAGTACTTGCTGCGTCACGGCAGCGCTCACGGCCGCCGTCTCCGGCTGGGCGATGGTGTCGCCTGCGGTTCGCATGTGTTTACTGAGGGTCAAGCTCGGGGCCCACCGCTACCGCGCGGCCGCAGACGCTGCGATAATGCCTGGATGACTGGTCTAACCCTTGCCCTGGCGAACCTCAAGCCGGGCACGGGCAAGACCACGTCCGCCGTCTGGCTGGCCCATGTCTTCGCCCAGGCGGGCAACAGCGTGCTCCT
>Ga0335078_10010690_pt1 | contig 13591 bp, 9 predicted proteins | sample Lox_Sample_32_FD_206711 | JGI IMG/M metagenome (GOLD analysis project Ga0335078, IMG submission 206711) | Soil microbial communities from Loxahatchee National Wildlife Refuge, Florida, United States - Lox_Sample_3.2 | ecosystem: Environmental > Terrestrial > Soil > Wetlands | place: USA: Florida...
TCATACTTCCGACCGCAAGATCTTTCAGCCGGGGCAGCGATAGGTCGTCAACGGTGAAGCCGGAATAAAGCGGAATTTGCCCCTTCATGCCGGACTGAGCGTATTGCGTCATGAACTGCACGCCGGGCCCGCCGGGATAGAATACGTAAATGGCGTCCGGCTTTGCGGCGCGCGCCTTGGACAATTCGGCCGAGAAATCGAGTTGCCCCGGCCAGGTCGTGAGTTCTTCGCCCAGGATCTGACCTTTAAAGGTCGACTTGAATCCGGTGACCATATCCTTGCCGGCGGTGTAGTTCGGCGCCATCAAGAAGACCGACTTGATGCCCTTCTGATTCATGTAATTGGCGACCGCGGCGGGCACCTGATCGTTCTGGAACGACGTCGAGAATACGTAAGGCGAGCACTGGTTGCCCGCGAGCTGCGATGCGCCCGCATTGGTAATGACTGTCATCGTCTTCGAATCGACCAGCGGCTTGAGCGAAGCCAGCATGACGTTCGACCAGATATAGCCGACCATGAAATCGACGTGGTCGGACTCGAGCAGCTTCTGCGTCTTCTGCACGCCGACGTCGGGTTTGGTCTCATCGTCTTCGTAGATCACCTCGACCGGCAGCCCGCCGAGCTTGCGGCCGGCATGGTCGAGCCCGAGTTCGAAGGCGTTGCGCATGTCGTTGCCGATCGCGGCGACCGGGCCGCTGAACGTGGAGATGAATCCGATCTTGATGGTCTTCTGCTGCGGCCATGCGTGCTGGACGCCCGCCAGGCCCCCGACAAGCGCGAGCGCCGTTGTCCCCATAATCCATGATCTGGTCATTGCGTTTTCCTTTGCTTGGCTTAGTTCTACGCCGGTCCCGACCGCGTCGATTCAATGGCCATTTGTAGAAAGAGGCGTCCGTTTGCGCAACATGGATTGCGGTGGCCACGGCCGTCTCGGCGCCGCAGCCTTTGGCTGCGGCCCGCTGTTTGTGCGTCGCGCTCGCCAGGACATTTTGGCGCCGAAATGCGCCCCGGACGCGGGCTCTCTGGCGGCTACTCCTCTCCGGTTGCCCGCAGGTATTCGTCGAGACCGGAGCTAATGTTGGGAACGAACAGCTCATCGACACTCATTCGGCGCCGTGTGAGCTTTTGCTCGTCAAGGTGGCGAACGAGCGCTTCGAGAGTTGGCCGGCTGCCTTCGATCGAATAATCCCAGATCCGCGGCCCGAAGATTTTGCGGGTTGCCTCAAGTTCATCGATCACCCACGGCAGGCTCACGGTCAGCGCATCCGTGTCGTACATCCAGTGATAGGCGATATCGCGCGCCTGGCAGAAGGCGCGATAGAAGCTTATGGCAAGCCAAGGACGTTCTTCGTAAAGGCGCGTCTTCAACACGAATGTGTGCATGATCGGAAAGATGCCCGTACGCTCGTAGTATTCGCGCTCAATCTTGCGCGGGTCGGCGAAGAGGCGGCGCACCGTCGTGCCGAGCGATTTGGGAATCATCACCGAAGCGAGCGCATCGATTTCGCCGCGCTCGAGCATGGCCTCAAGCGTCGTGCCGGGCCGCATGAATTCGCAAGCGATGCCGTCTGGCGGCTTGATGGTGCGCACCGGCCGGCCGATGACCCAGTTGATGTCCTCGGGCCGCACGCCGTAGTCGCTCATGAGAAAGCCGCGGACCCAGACGGCCGCCGTCATCTGATAGTCGGCGACGCCTACGCGCTTGCCCTTGAGGTCCTGCGGCTTCTCGATTGTGCTGTCCGCGCGCAGATAAACCGCCGAGTGGCGGAACACGCGCGATGGAAAGATCGGAATGCCGATGAACCGTGTATCGCCCTCCGAGCGCAGGATCGTATAGGACGACAGCGACATTTCCGAGCAATCGAATTCTCCGTGGTTGAGCATGCGCCAGAACGTCTCGCCGGGACGCAGCGGGATGAAGGTCAGGTCGACGCCTTCAGGCTGGACGCGGCCGTCAATCAGCGGCTGCGTGCGGTCATAGCGGCCGCAGGCGAGGGTGAGTTTGAGGTTGGGCATATCTTAAGGGGGCGCACTACAATATGATGCTCGGATTGCGGATGCATTGATCGCAATCGATCAGGTTCACCTGCTTGGCTTGAATTCTCCATTGTTCGCGCTCGCGCACTACGCGATGGCCCGCCCAGCCGGTCAATACGCGCGTCTCGTCGCCCCAGAATTCGCTGATGAGAAAATTGGAGCGCAGCATGCGCGTGTCGTCCTGAGCGGTCGAGAAGACTTCGACGTTGCTGATCATGCGCACCGTTCGCGACGCCGGCGCCTGTGACCATGCAAATCCTGTGTGCAGCCGGTAGATGCGATCTTCGAGCCGGCGGCGGTCGTCGAACATCACCGAAATCTCGCGCCGCGGATCGCCGGCGCTCGGCGTCGAGGGCACCCAGTAGATGCACTCGGCCGTGTACATTTTGAGCCAGTCCTCGTAGCGGAGCTGATCGAGAAGCCGCGCTTCGCGCTCCAAAAGCTGGCGAAACTCGTCGCGAATCGCCACGTCAGTCACGGCGCGCGCGTCATCCTGCCAACCAGCGAAGTTCGCCATCAACTCGCGGTACAGCGCATCGTTCACATAGTGCGAGCCGCGCGACGGATTAGTGTCGACTGCAGGTGCTGCCACGCTACGGCTCCCGCGCGATGGCGAGATTTGGCGGGCCTTTCATCAGCCGTTTCCACTCCTTGAAGTGCTCGCGCATGAAGGCCTCGTCGGTCGCCGGCGCGGTGATGGTGCCATCAGGCTGCTGTTTGACGCGGCCGGGAATGCCAAAGCCGCGGTGCATGTACACCCACTCGTCTTCGACCGCCATCAGCCCGCGCTGGATCTGCTCGAAATTGGCAATGTCGTCGACTTCTCCGAAGTTGGGGAACCCTTCCTGGGTGCGCATGCGCAGCGCGTTGATGTCGGTCACCGCATCGGCGGGCAAGCTGCCGTCATTGACCAACATCGTGCCGTACCAGATGGCGTTGGTTTCTCCGACGCCAAGCGGTTCGAATACTTGGATATGATTGCCGAGCAGCGAGAAATTGGGAAACACGTTGATGTTGACCGGCTCGGAGCCGGCCAGATCGAGGAGCGAAAACGCCCGGTCGCCATAGCGCCGCAGGAACTCGGCTTCGTAATGCTCCATGCCGGGATGCGCGCTCTCCAGCGCCCAGAGGCCGCCCGGCCGTTTTTCCAGGTTGGGCCGCTTGTCCTTGAAGTGATTGCCGTGGCCGGTATAACGCATGTACATCGGCTGCGTGTCGGGCGAGTTGCGGTAGTAGGCCATGCCCTTGGCGTTCTCGCCGGCGAAACGGTTCTCGGTTTCCAAAAGCGAACGATGCGAATAGGCGACGTGATAGCCGTCGCACGAATTATCGTAGGCGAGTTTCCAGTTACCTTTGAAGCGGAAGCGGTTGGCCTCGCAAACCACGACCTTGCCGCCGGGATTTCGGTCGAGCCATTCGTCGATGACTTTGGCAATCGGACCCAGGTGTCCGGCAAGCGTTAACGCGTCGATATTGAGCGTGCCGAAAATGAAGCCGCGATACGACTCCACGCGCGGCACCTGGGCGAGATTGTATTTTGGATCGCGCATGTCCTCGGCGTAGCCGTCGGGCCATGGCACGCCGCGAAGCTTCCCGGTGTTGAGAAAATTCCAGCCGTGATACGGGCATTGGAATGACTTTGTGTTGCCCTTCTCCCAGCGGCACAACGTGGTGCCCCTATGGGTGCAGCGGTTGTAGAGCGCGCGGATCTTGCCTTCGCCGTCACGCACAATGATCAGCGGGCGCAAGCCCATGCGCCTGGTGATGAAATCGTTCTCGTTCGGGATTTCGCTTTCATGCGCCAGATACGTCCAGGTGCCGCCGAAGATCTGGGTCATCTCGGCTTCGAAAATCGCCGGGTCGGTGTAGATGAGGCGATGGGCGCGGTCTTCCTGGACCAGATAATCCCAATCGTAGAGCGCGGTCCCGCCGAGCCGGCTCGGTGCCGAGTTGATTTTTTCCAGAGCCGTCATCGCGTGCTCCTTGCACCTGACCGCCGTGCCCTGCCTTGTGCCGGACATCCACGTCTTTTAGGCAGGGCAAGATTAGAGACGTGGATGGCCGGGCAAAAGGGCATTCACGCCTGTCTTCGACGGGTTATGCCCGGTCCTGCCGCTGAAGTCAGAAGAAATCGAAATACTCATTCTGCTCCCAGGTGCTTGTGTCCTCGCTCTGCAGCGATGCGCCCGAGCGCAGGTAGCGTTGCCACTCGCTTCGCTTAAGCGAGACGAAGTAGTCGACAAAAATATCGCCGAGCGCGTTACGGAACAACGGCTCAGCATCGAACGCATCGATCGCTTCGACAAGGCTTTTCGGCAGGAGTGGCCGGTCGGCCTCATAGGGTGCGTCGTCCGGCGGCGGCGGTTGCAGTCGGGCGTCGACACCAGCGATCCCGGCGACGATTTGCGACAGGATGTACAGATACGGATTTGCCGCCGGTTCTCCAATACGATTCTCCAGGCGCGTTGCCGGGTCGTCCAGCCCCCCGAGGGCGCGGATCATGGCACCGCGGTTGTCATAGCCCCAGCCGGCGCGGTCGGGTGCAAGCGAGTTCGGGCGGAAACGCCGATAGCCGGTAACTGTCGGCGTAGCAAAGACCGCGGCGGGCACCGCGTACTTGAGCAGGCCGGCGAGATACGACCGGCCGAGCGGCGACAGCGGCTCGCCGGCGCTTTCGGGAACAAACAAATTTATTTCGCCGCTCGCCGCGTCAATCAGCGATTGATGCAGGTGCCAGCCGCTTGCGTAAAATCCCTTGAGCGCGGGACGGCTCATGAAAGTTGCGAAGTAGCCCAAACGCCGGCAAATCTGCCGCGTCGCCGTACGGAACAGGAACACGTTGTCGGCCGCCTCGAGCGCCGTGCGCGGCGCAAACGTGCACTCCACTTGACCGGGGCCCCATTCGTTCTCGATTGAGCGCAAGCCCAGCCCGAGCGCTTCGAAAGCGTCGCCGAGCGAGTCGAACACCGGCTGCATCAGATCCATGTTGGATTCGGAGTGATAGTGATAGCCGGGCTCCGCCGGCCAGGTATGGATCGGACGGCCGCGCGTGCCGGGTGCGCCGATATTGTCGTCGCTCAAATGATCTTCGGCGAGGCGCAGCAGATACCACTCTATCTCGGCGCCAACGACGCTGGTATATCCGCGCTCGGCAAGCTTGCCTGCTTCTTTGCGCAACAGTTGGCGCGGGGAAAAATGAAATGGCCGGCCGTCGTTGAAATACTCGTCGCAGAGAATCCAGCCGGTGCCCGGCGCCCACGGCAGAACGCGGAACGTCGACGGGTCGGCGACCACGGTGAGGTTGGGGGAGCCCGTCATTTCGGCGAGCCCCATGCCGCCGCCTTGCGTGAAGGACGCAAAGACGCGTGCTCCCGCCGAGTCGAGTGTCGTGGTGGCGACGCCGATATTGTAACCCTGGGTCAGGGCGGAAATGAAAGCCGGAACCGTAAGAGTTTTCGCTCGCGAGTAGCCATGGGCGTCGCCCCAGGCGAGGCGCACATAGCGAAGCTTGTCGGACACCACGCGGCGCTTGAGCTCGTCCGCCTGCTGCCGCTCGTCTTCGGTCCACAAGCCGTGTTTTTCGATGAAGGTCTGCTTACTCATCGCCTGAGGATGTAGGTCGGGGCGGTTGCACCGTGATCGCTACCATGCCACACGCCGCGATTCTATTGCGGTCGGGAGCGCGGCGCATCATCATGCGGCGAATGCACGGAAAATTACGGGGAGGGAAATGGCGATAAAAACCAGCAAGGCGCACCAGGATATCAAGCAGCAGATGATCATGGCCGGCAAGGTTCTCGTGGCCGAGGGACACGATGACTTCACCCGCGGCCACATTTCCATGCGGCTGCCTGACAATCCGAAGCTGTTCTTCATGAAGCCGCACAGCATGGGGCTCGACGAGATCACCATGCAGAACATTTTGACGATCGATCTTGAAGGCAACGTCGTCGCCGGCAAAGCGCGCCGCCACAGCGAGGTCTATATCCATTCCGAAATTCTGAAGACGCGGCCCGACCTCAACTGCGTGATTCATACCCATTCGCCGTATGCGGTCGCGCTATCCTCGACCGGCCGGCCGATGCGGGCCTACAGCCAGCCTGGCGCACTGTTTGCCGGGGAAGTGGGCCTCTACACCGATACCATCGCGCTGATCCGCAGCCATGCTTTGGGCGGCGGCGTCGCCAAGGCCCTTGGCCCGCACCGCGCCGTGCTTCTCAAGAATCACGGGCCGGTGGTCACGGGCAGAGACATCGCCGAGGCGGTGGTCGGAGCCATCATGCTGGAAAACGCCGCGATGATTCAGCTCGCGGTCGAGGCCGCCGGCGACCCGGCGTCCGAGTTCCCGCCGGAAGATATCGGCAAGCTCAAAAGGGAAGTCGGCCAGAAGGAGCAGTTTCAGATCAACTTCGATTATTTGGTGCGGAGGGTGAAGCGGCGGGGGAGGTGAGTTCGGCCGGGGACGACGCCGGGCAAGACGAGTATAGTGTGCGCAAGAGTCCAGTGGGAGGAAACAATAATGACGGCGCTGACGCAGAGTTACGTCTTCGGCGCGAGCGAACAGCCGCTCCTCGGCGAGACAATCGGGCAATTCTTCGATGCCGCCTGCGCCAAATGGCCGGACCGGCCGGCATTGGTCGTGCGCCATCAGAAAGTGCGTATGAGCTACAGCCAGCTGCAGGACGCCGTGGATAAGCTCGCTGCTGGCCTTCTGACGCTCGGCCTGCAGCCGGGCGAACGCATCGGCATCTGGTCGCCGAACAACAGCGAGTGGGTGCTGACTCAGTTTGCCACTGCGAAGGCTGGGCTGGTTCTGGTCAACATCAATCCGGCCTATCGCGTTGCGGAGCTCGAATACGCGCTCAACAAGGTCGGTTGCAAAGCGTTGATCCTCGCCGAGCGCTTCAAGACCTCGGACTATGTCGGTATTCTGCGCGAGCTCGCCCCCGAACTGGCTCGCGCGCCTCCCGGTAAGCTTGAATCGGCACGCCTGCCCGCCTTGCGCTCCGTGGTCGTCCTCGGCGAGGGGAGTCATCCCGGCTGTTTCCGCTTCTCAGATATTCTTTCGTGCGGCGGCGCCGCGGAAGCAAAGCGGGTCGTCGAGCTAGCTCCGCTTTTGCAGTTCGACGAACCAATCAACATTCAGTTCACATCAGGGACGACCGGCTTTCCCAAAGGCGCGACGCTTTCCCACCACAACATCCTCAACAACGGCTTCTTCATTGGCGAAGCCATGCGGCTGACGCCAGAGGACCGGCTGTGCATCCCGGTGCCGCTCTATCACTGCTTCGGCATGGTGCTGGGCAATCTCGCAGCGGTCACCCACGGCGCCTGTATGGTCTTCCCCGGCGAGGGCTTCGATCCGCTGACGACGCTTGAGACGGTCGCGGAGGAACGCTGCACGGCGCTGCACGGCGTGCCCACGATGTTCATTGCGCAGCTCGACCATCCGGATTTCGCACGCTTCGATCTCTCGACGCTGCGCACCGGCATCATGGCCGGCTCGCCGTGCCCGATCGAGGTGATGAAACGCGCCGTCGACAAGATGCACCTCTCGGAGATCACCATCGCGTACGGCATGACAGAAACGAGCCCGGTCAGCTTCCAAAGCTCGACCGACGATCCGCTGGAGCGGCGTGTTTCCACGGTGGGGCGCATCCAGCCGCACCTGGAAGTGAAGATCGTCGATGCCAACGGCCGCATCGTTCCGGCGGGCACGCCGGGCGAACTGCTGACCCGCGGCTATTCGGTGATGCTGGGCTACTGGGGCGACGAAGAACGCACGTGCGAGGCCGTCGATGCAGCGCGCTGGATGCATACGGGCGATCTCGCCACCATCGACAGCGAGGGCTATTGCAACATTGTCGGCCGTATCAAGGACATGGTGATCCGCGGCGGCGAAAACGTATACCCGCGCGAAATCGAGGAATTCCTCTACCGGCATCCGAAGATTCAGGACGTGCAGGTGATCGGCGTGCCGGACGACCGCTACGGCGAGGAAATCTGCGCCTGGGTGAGACTGCGCCCCGGCATGACCGCCAACGAAGAGGAGATCAAGGCGTTCTGCCGCGATCAGATCGCTCACTATAAGGTGCCACGCTACGTCAAATTCGTCGACGAATTCCCGATGACCGTCACCGGCAAGATTCAGAAGTACATCATGCGCGAGCGCATGATCGGCGAACTGGGCCTGAAGGTGGCGAAGACGGCGTGAATTTTCGTCTCCGCTCGCACAATATTTTGCTTAGGACACGGATGCTGGCCTAGTCCCGCGCTCAACGCCGCACTTCCTCTTCAGCCGACCTCGCGGAGGATGACACTTCCGGCCAACTCCTACGGATGGTGGGGCGTCAGCGCGCTTTGTTTGGCAAAATGTGATTTAAAGCGGTCGTGCTGTTTCGTCCAGCGGACGTAGAGAATCCAGCTTGAGCCGGCGACCACTGCGGCAGTTATTCCCAGGAGCACCCCTGTCTCGGCCAGCACCCTGTAACCCATTGAGTTGGGCAGCCAGCCAACGAGAAACTTGGACAACGCGGAGGACACGCTCGACGCCCCAACTAGGCCCAAAGTCCCTTTGGCCAGCGGATAAATCACGTAGTTGAGCGACAGCAGGGTCAAAGCTAAAAGCGCCACGCCGACGACGACATCCTGAATCGCGCGCAACCGCCGCCGCCAACGGACGTCCCATTCCGTCTGCTGCCGCGCACTGCTCGACGGCATCCAAAAAGACGTCTGGTTCCTCGTGGCGTTTTTGATGCTATCAGCCAGACTTTCGCCGGTAATGAGCCAGTGTGCGGCCTGATTGACCAGAAAGTCCTTCCCGTCCAGGGCGTCAGTTCGCGGATTTTTTAAATAGCAGATGTGGCTGTAGAGGAGGATGCGCGATGAACGGCACGGAAAATTGTGCGGCTTGAGCTTGGTGTGGCCAGGACGCGTCGGCGTCGTTGTTTTCGGATTGAAATCGTAAACCCAGGTGGCCACAGGATCGGTCGGATCGTAAACGTTGATCCACTCGGTGCCAACGCGGAAGGGATCTTCCGCGTCGTTGATCGGGACCATTGGGCTCCACAGCGCGCAAAATCGCTCGAGCGGCGAGCCGTAAGTAAGAACGCCGCGAAACTTCTCGAACAGCGCGTCGCGACTGATGATGTCGCGAGCGCCGACCCACACCGGGCGGTTGGGCATCATGGCGTTGATGTCGAAATCCGTAGGGTTCACCGCCCGCAATGGACAATTCGCCAGCGCATCCCAGCATTCCTGGTCGAGGTAGTTCGGCAGGGTCCGCTCAATCTCCATCAGCCCGTTCCAGGCCACGACGGTCCCGAGACTGTGAGCGAGAATGTACCAGCGGTCATAGCCGCGCTGGGCAACGTCGACCATGACTCGGATCATACGGCGCCGGATGGCGGCGCGCGGCGGCTCGTCCGGGCCATCCATCGGGCTGCCGCCCGCGCGTTTGTCTTGGCCATAGAGCTTGACGCCCGAAAGGTAATTGACCAGTACATCTGTTGAGAGCAGCGGCGAGAAATCGAGCCGTTTGAGAATCATGTTGATGAAGGCGATGGAGAAGGCGGAGAGGCCGAATAGCATTGAGACAAACGCCATCCGCCATCGATTGTACCAAGGCAGCCAGCCGGCATGCTCGGGCAACCTGGTCCGCTCGGAGGCGCCCGGCAAGATGCGGTCTTTGCGCGTTGGAATGCCCGGCAGGGACAAGCCCCACAGCCAAAAGCGAAATTGTTTGCCGAGCGTCAGCTTTTCGTTGATGTCGGCCCACCAGACTTCGTGGAAAGCGATGTCGACGATTTTGTCGGGAAGTTCGACCATGGCATGCAGAGGCGCCAGCCCGCCGGATGCCCAACTCGACTGGTTCCCCAGATATGAATCGCCCGTGCCAGTTTTCAGAACAGGCGTGACGTCGCGGCGGCGTGCGCCGTAATTGTGGATGATGGCGTTAACGATCTTCCGCGTTTCGCCTTCGAGAAATTCAAAGCGCTTCTGCTCGCCGATGCCGTGAACGATAATAACGCCGACCCGCTCGACGGGTTTACCCTGAATTTCCAGTGATTGCTTTTGGCCCATGACGATGCTGCCCCGGTCGCATCGTCGCTAATTCTATCCTTGCTCAACCTCAAATTGCAAGGCGGCTGGGATCGCTACACCCCCAAATGCCGGTGCAGCACTTCGGGATTTGCGCGCACGGCCTCGGCGCTCAGCGATTCGACCATAATGCCGTTGTTGAGGATGTAGACGCGGTTGGCGAGCATCATCGCGGCCGAGATATTCTGCTCCACCAGCAGAATTGTTAGGCCAGCGTCCGCCAGCGACCGGCAGGTGGCGAGCAGATCGCGCACGATGATCGGCGCGAGCCCCTCGAACGGCTCGTCGAGCAACAGAATTTTCGGCTCGCGCACGAGCGCGCGCGCGATGGCCAGCATCTGCTGCTCGCCGCCGGAAAGATCGGTTCCGCGGCTACCGCGCCGTTCCTTGAGCCGCGGGAACATGGCGTAGACGCGCTCCAGCGGCCAGCGGCTTGTCGCAGTCAGTCCGGCCAGGACGATGTTTTCCTCGACATTGAGGCTGCCGAAGATGCGGCGGTCCTCGTGGACGAGCTGCATACCGGCTTGGGCAATGGCATGGCTCTTCTTGCCGGCGATTTCGGCGCCGTCGAACAGGATCGAACCGGTACGCGGCGCCACCACGCCCATCAGGCTCTTGAGCGTCGTGCTCTTGCCGGCACCGTTGCGGCCAAGGAGCGCCACCACCTCGTTGCGTTCCACGCTGAGCGAAACGTCGAAGAGGATGTGGGAATCCCCGTAGTAGCTGTTGAGGCCTTTGACTTCGAGCAGGCTCACGCCGCCACCACGCCGCCCAAATAGGCGTCCTGCACGGCCTTGTTGCCCTTGATCTCGCTCGGCGTACCTTCCACCAGCACGCGTCCCTCCTGCAGCACGGTGACGCGCTCCACGAGCTCGAACAGCGAGTCCATGTCGTGATCGATGATGATCATGGTGCGGCCCTGGCTGATCGACTTCAGGAGCTTCACCATCTCAACGCGTTCGCGCGGGCTCATGCCGGCGAGCGGCTCGTCGAGCAGGAGCAGGCTCGGCGAGCTTGCTAGCGCCAGGCCGACTTCGAGGCGACGTTTCTCGCCGTAGGCCAACTCCGATACCGGTACGTCGGCGCGTGCGGTGAGGTCGACCAGCGCCATCGTGCGCTCGACCTGCTGATCGAGCCCCGGGATGCTGCGCGGCAGTCTGAACATGTCGAGGCGGAATTTTCCGCGCAGCTCGGCAAGCGCCGAAATCGTCAGGTTTTCGCGCACGGTGAGCCGGGTGAACAGCTGGTTGACCTGATAGCTCTTGGTCAGGCCCAGCTGGCACACGTCAGTCACCTCCATGCCGGTGATGTCGCGGCCTTCGAACACGATTTGACCGGAGGTTGGATGAATCTCGCAGGTCAGCATTTTGAAGAATGTCGTCTTGCCGGCGCCGTTCGGGCCGATGATGCCGCGGCGTTCGCCGTGGTTTACGGAAAAATCGATATCGCTGTTGGCGACGAGGCCGCCGTAGCGTTTGGTCAGCGCGGTTGCTTGGAGGATCGGACCGGAGAAATCGTCACCCTTGGGGTTTGGCGGCGGCATGGGTGTCGCTGGCGGCACTTTGGCGAGCGCGATTTCCTCCGCCTTCTGCTCCTCTTCGGCGGTCATGCCGAGCGTGGGCGCGGCTTCATGCGGCTCAGCCTGGGGCGCGCCACGCTGCATCGCCAGCGTGTAAAGGTCAGCGAAGCCGCCGATCAGCCCGTGGCGCAGGAAACACACGAGCAGCACGAACACTATGCCGAGCACAAGCTTCCAGGCCGCGCCGAGGTGCAGGGTCTGCTGCAGGAAGTCGTTGAGATAGAGCCACACCGTGGCGCCAACCAGCGGTCCGAACAAATTGCCGGCACCGCCGATAGCAGTCTGCATGACCAATTGGCCGGACGTGTCGAACATGAACGCGTCCGGCGGCATGAAGCCTTGCATGACGCCGAGCAGACCGCCGGCGAAGCCCGCATAGGCGGCGGCGATAACAAACGCCGCAAGCTTGTAGCCGTGGATGTTGTGCCCGACCGCGGCGGCGCGCAGCGGATTGTCCCGGATGGCGCTGAGGATGGCGCCGACCGGCGAGCGCACGATGCGCAGCGCGATGACGATGCCGACGAAAAACCAGAAGGCGAAAAAAACGTAGAGCGACCAGTCGGTGTTGAACCGGAAAACCTTGAAGCCGAGGTTCAAGGTCGGCGTCGGCACCCCGGGCAGGCCGTTCTCGCCGCCCGTATAGGCCGACAGCGGATTGAACTCGACGAAGAAGAAGACTTCGGCGATCGCCACGGTGATCATGGCGAAGTAGATGCCGGTGCGGCGTAGCGCGATCAGCCCGACCAGAAAGCCGACAGCGGCCGAGACGAACAGGCCGATTAACAGCGCCAGCAGAACGTTGGGGAAGTTCAATTGCGTAAGCAGATAGGCGGCAACCATGCCGCCGGTGCCGAAAAAGGCGGATTGTCCGAAGGACAGCAGGCCGGTGAAGCCGAATAAAATGTCAAAGCCGATGCCGAAGACGCCCCATATCAGGATGCGGTTGATTGTGGTCGGCGCGAAGCCGAGATACGGCAGGATGAACGGCGCGATGATCAGGCCAACTGCCGTCAGCGCCTCGACGAAAAAGGGACGTTGCCTGAGCATCAGATCGCTGGGCTCATTCGCGACCGGCAGTGCCGAGCAAGCCGAAGGGCCGGACCACCAGCACCACTGTCATGGCGACGAACAGCATGACGTAGGCGTAGCCTGGGTTGAACATCGAGGTAATGCTGATGATCTCGCCGGCGATCAGGCCACCCAGGATTGCTCCGGGAAAGGAGCCGACACCGCCGATGACGACGACCACGAAGGTCTGGACGAGGATTCCCTCGCCCACGTCGGGAGCGATCGACACCACCGGGGCATTGACGATGCCGGCAAAGCCCGCGGCCATGGCGCCGATGCCAAACACCAGCATGAAGACTTTGTAGACATCGATGCCGAGCGAATCGACCATGACGGAATCTTCTATCCCGGCGCGGACGATCATGCCGATGCGGCTGCGATAAAGCACGATGTAGAGCGCCAAAAGCGCAACCGCGACGATACCGAGCAGCGCCAGCCGGTAGGTTGGGTAGAACATGAAGCCGAGCGACGTAATTCCTACTAGCGGGGGCGGCGGGGGGAGGGCCTTTGACAGACTGCCGAAGTAATACCGCACCACCTCCACGAAGACGATGCCGAGGCCGAACGTGACGAGCAACTGGTCCTCATGTGGCCTCGAATAAAAGCGGCGGATGACAACCCGCTCGGTCAGTACGCCGACAACCATGACGAACAGCGAACCGGCTATGACTGCGACAATAAAGGAGCCGGTGTAGGTATAAGCCACCCAGCCCGCATAACCGCCGAGCATGAACATCGCGCCGTGCGCGAGGTTGAGAACACCAAGCGTCCCGTAGATGATTGTCAGCCCGGATGAGATCAAAGCGA
>Ga0335078_10010691_pt1 | contig 13591 bp, 15 predicted proteins | sample Lox_Sample_32_FD_206711 | JGI IMG/M metagenome (GOLD analysis project Ga0335078, IMG submission 206711) | Soil microbial communities from Loxahatchee National Wildlife Refuge, Florida, United States - Lox_Sample_3.2 | ecosystem: Environmental > Terrestrial > Soil > Wetlands | place: USA...
CCCGGCCCCCAGGCCCGCCTTCAGCGCGCCGCCGAAGATGCCGACGAACATCAGCAGCAACAACACGGGTATGACCACCGCCGTGATCAGCGTCACCGGATAGCGCATCACATGCCGGAAGATGCGCCGCGTCATCGTCGCCGAGTCCCGCACGGCGAAGGCCATCGTTGTCATCGGACGTTCTCCATTTCTGGCGTCGTTTCCGCCGTCGGGTGGCCGGTAAGGGCGAAGAAGACGTCATCGAGATCGGGGGTGTGCACGGACACCTCGTCGACCCCGGCCGCCGCGTCGCCGAGCCGGTTGAGCAGGTCCCGCACCGCGACGGCGCCGCCGTCGCTCGGCACCTCCAGCGTCAGCGTGTCGTCGTGCCGGAACGCGCCGCCGATGGCACGTGCGGCCGACTCGAGCCCCGCGGCGCCGGTGAAGCGCAGCCGGACGTGGGCTCCGGGAACGCTCCGCTTGAGCTCGTCGGGGGTTCCCGCCGCGACGATCTTGCCGTGGTCAAGAACGGCGATCCGGTCGGCAAGCTCGTCCGCCTCGTCAAGCTGCTGCGTGGTCAGGAAGATCGTGACGCCGCCGGCCACGAGCTCGCGGATGGTCTGCCACATCATCCGGCGGCTGCGCGGGTCGAGCCCGGCGGTCGGCTCGTCGAGGAAGATGATGCGCGGGTCGCCGATCAGGGTCATCGCCAGGTCCAGGCGGCGCTTCATGCCGCCCGAGTAGGTCGCCACGGTCTTGGCGGCCGCTTCCGCCAGGTCGAACTTGTCGAGCAGCGCGGCGGCGCGCCGCTGTCTTTCCGCCCGGCCCAGGTGGTGCAGGTCCGCCATCAGCAGCAGGTTCTCCTGCCCGGTGAGCAGGGTGTCGACCGCGGAGAACTGGCCGGTGACCCCGATCGCGGCCCGTACCGCCGCCGGGTCCCTGGCCACGTCATGGCCCGCGACGCGCGCCTCGCCGCCGTCGGCGTGCACCAGCGTGGACATGATCTGCACGGTGGTGGTCTTGCCGGCGCCGTTGGGGCCGAGCAGCGAGAACGTCGTTCCCGCGGCAACCTCCAGGTCGATGCCGTCGAGGACCACCGTGCCGCCGAATGACTTGCGCAGCCCGGTGGCCGTGATCGCGCTGGTCATTGCCTTCCCCTTCACCTCCGCCGCGGCCCGGATGGCCCCGATCACCTCCACGGTGCGCCCGCCCGGCTTCACCGCGGTTTCACGGCGGTTTCATCGCGTGCCGCCAGCTAACCCCCGCGACCCAGAGCCGTGGCTGGAACCGTTCGCCCCTGGGATTCCACCCGCCCCAGCCGCGGAGGGTTATCCATCAACGTGGATCGTTACCCCCCGCAAAATGGGTGGTAACGATCCACAATGCTGAAAACAGGTCCGAAGCGGGGCTATTGGGTGGTGATGAGGGTGGCGATGCCGTCCAGGATGCGGTCCAGGCCGAAGACGAACTCATCGTCCGGGCCGTCGGCGACGTCGAAGACCCCGGCCTCGACGAACTTGCGGAGCGCGGGGAAGCGCTGCGGGTCGGCAAGGCGCCGCAGCATGCCGGAGTAGGACGCCATCCACGCCGACATGTCCAGGCCGGAGGCCGCGACCGCGGCGCCGATGTCGGCCTCGGTGGCGACGATGTTGCGGACGTAGCCGGCCAGCAGCATGACCACCGAGCCCTTGCGGGCCTCCGTCAGCCCGGTGCCTGCCATGCAGGCCAGCGCGTTCTCGAACCAGGCGACCTGGTGCGGCATGACCGGCAGGCTGTTCAGCGCGATCCGCACCACCCACCGGTGCCGCTGCGCCGCGGCGCGCAACGCCCAGGCCCAGCGGGCCAGGTCGGCCCGCCAGGTCTCGCCCGCGGCGGCCTTCGGCGGCGGATCGCCCCAGGCGGCGTCGGTCATCAGCTCGAGCAGTTCCTCCTTGGCCGACAGGTGCCGGTACAGCGACATCGGCGCGGCGCCGAGCTCGCCGGCGACCCGCCCCATAGAGACCGCGTCCAGCCCTTCCGCGTCGGCGAGCCGAACCGCGGCCTCGACGATCCTGGCCAGGCTCAGCGCGGGCTTCGGCCCCTTGTGCGGCCGCTCGCGGACCCCCCACGCCGCCGCCACGCTGCCCGGCAGTTCGACGTCGGCCGCGGGCCCAGCTTCGGCCATCTGCCCCCCTCTCGGTCGCGGGTTGACAACATCCTAGTACTGCGTATAGCTTACGCTGCATTGCGTATGAATTACGCAGAAGAATTCAACTGATCGCGAGGGATCAACAGACATGGGTGATGAGCTGGCGATACGGGCGGACGGGCTGGTCAAGTCCTACCGTGACGTGCGGGTGCTGGACGGGGTCGACCTGCGGGTGCCGGCGGGGAGCGTGTTCGCGCTGCTCGGGCCGAACGGGGCGGGCAAGACGACAACCGTGCGCATCCTGGCCACGCTGTCCAAGGCGGACGGCGGGCAGGCCAGGGTGGCGGGGTTCGACGTGCTGCGCGACCGGCACGAGGTCCGCCGCAGGATCAGCCTGACCGGGCAGTTCGCCGCGCTTGACGGGGCGCAGACCGGCGAGGAGAACCTGCGGATGATGGGGCGGCTCGCCGGGCTGTCCGGCGGCGACGCCAGGCGGCGCGCGGCTGAGTTGCTCGGCCAGTTCGAGCTGACCGGCGCGGGGCGCCGCCGGGTCGGCGACTACTCCGGCGGGATGCGGCGCCGGCTCGACCTGGCCGCGAGCCTGGTCGGGCACCCGTCGGTGATCTTCCTCGACGAGCCGTCGACCGGGCTTGACCTGCCGAGCAGGCAGACCATGTGGCGGGTCATCGCCGACCTGGCGGGCTCGGGGGTGACCGTGTTCCTCACCACGCAGTACCTGGAGGAGGCCGACCGGCTTGCCGACGCGATCGCGGTCCTCGACGGCGGCCGCCTGGTCGCGGAGGGCACCGCCGCGGAGCTGAAGCGGCGGATCGGCGCCCAGCGGCTGGACCTGACCTGCGTAGACGACGGAGCCTGGGCGCAGGTCGCCGCGCGGTGCGGCGAGCGCGCGGTGCACCTCGACCGGCCGGCCCTGACCGTCGGCGTGCCGACCGACGGCACCGCCGCGCAGGTACGGACGCTGCTCGACGCGGCGGACCCGGACCTGAAGCTGATCGCCGGATTCGCGGTGCGCGGCGCCACGCTTGACGACGTTTTCCTCACCCTCACCGGACACGCCAAGGAGACCGCTGATGTCTGACGCACTGACCCTGGCCGGCCGCAGCCTGCGGCTTTCTGTCCGCAGCCCGGATGCGCTGCTGACCGCCCTGTTCCTGCCCGTGATGCTGATGGTGGTGTTCGTCTACCTGTTCGGCGGCGCGGTCGACATCGGCACCAGGTACGTCGACTACGTGGTCCCCGGGGTGCTGCTGCTGTGCGCGGTGACCGGGGCGGGCACCACGGCCGTGACCGTGTGCCAGGACATGGCGGGCGGCATCATCGACAGGTTCCGCTCGATGGACGTGCCGGGAACCGCGGTGCTCGCCGGGCACGTGACCGCGAGCCTGCTGCGCAACGTCGTCTCCACCGCGCTGGTGGCCGCGGTCGCGTTCGGCATCGGGTTCCGGCCGCACGCCTCCGCGGCCGGGTTCGCCGCCGCGCTCGGCGTCCTGCTGCTGTTCGTCGCCGCGGTCTCCTGGCTGGCCGCCGCGCTCGGGCTGCTGGTCCGCGCGCCGGAGGCGGCCAACGGGGCGATGTTCTTCCTGATGTTCTTCTGCTACGCGAGCAGCGCGTTCGTCCCGGTCGCCACGATGCCGTGGTGGCTGCGCGGGTTCGCCCGCGACCAGCCGGCCACGCCGGTCACCGAGACCATCCGCGGCCTGCTGCTCCGCCAGCCGGCCGGCCCGCACCTTTGGCCCGCGCTGGCCTGGTGCGCCGGCATCATGGCGGTCTCCGTGCTGCTCAGCATGGTCCTGTTCCGCCGCCGCACCGCCTGAACCCGGAGCTGTACGCCGGTGACGCAAGCAGCCAGCCGACATTGAGACCGCGGACGCCGGCGACCTGAACGCTCACGTGCCCGCCAGCCGGGCCACCACCGGCGCGAACGCCTCCATCGAGCGCTGCGCCACGTTGACGTAGCTGACGCCCAGTTCGCTGCGGCGCTGCTCGAGCTTGTCGCAGATCTCGGGCACCGAGCCGATCAGGGCGTGCGGATGCTCGGCCAGCACCTCCGGGCTCACGCCGAACCGCCGGGCCATCGCTGCCACGGCATCGGCCGGATCGTCGCTGATCGCGACGAAGTACGCGGCAAGCTCGAGCTCGAGGTCACCGAACCGGTCTCCCGCGCCTTCCCGGATCCAGCCGATCTTCTCCAGGGTCGCGTCCCGGGTCGAGCTGGCTACGCTGCCCGCGCCGAGCTGGCCGGCCGCGTTGTTGAAGTTGATGCTCACGATGTCGGCCAGCTGGCCGGCCAGCCGCAGCACGCGCGGGGCGCCGCCGCCGATGAAAATCGGGGGATGCGGCTGCTGCACCGGCCGCGGCCGCCCGGCGAAGCCGGAGGCCCGGACGAACGTGCGCTTGATGTCCAGCGGCTCGCCCGCCCAGTGCGCCCGCAGCACCTCCACGGTCTCCGCCAGCCGCTCGATCCGCGGGCCCGGCCGTTCCATCGGGATGCCGAGCCCTTCGTACTCGGCGGCCACCCAGCCGGCGCCCAGCCCGACCTCCACCCGGCCCTCGGACAGCATGTCCAGGGTTGCGACCTCCTTGGCCAGCATGACCGGATTGTGGTAGTCGGCGCAGAACACCCGGCAGCCCACCCGCAGCTGCGCGGTCACCATGGCCGCCGCCGTCATCGCGGTCAGCGGCGCGACGTCGACCGGGCGGTGCCCGGAGGCGTCCGAAATGGCGCCCGGGCCGAAATAATGGTCGGTGGTGAACAGGGTCGAGTATCCCAGGCCCTCGGCCCGCCGGGCCAGGTCGGTCCACTGTCGGCCCGACCCGGCCTCGAAGGCCTGCACCGAGAACCGGAACAGCCGGGTCCCCGGGTCGCTCACTTGCTGCGCCCGCCCTGCTGCCCATCGCCGCCGTGACCGCCGGCCGCGGCCCGGGCCGCGGCATGCCGGCCGGCCAGGTAGCCGAACACCAGGCCCGGTCCGAGCGTGCCGCCGTGTCCGCCGTACGTCATGCCCATGATCGATCCCATCGCGTTGCCCGCCGCGTAGAGGCCGTCGATGACCTCGCCGTCGACGTCGAGCACCCGGCCGCCGACGTCGGTCCGCGGTCCGCCCTTGGTGCCCAGCGTCCCGCAGCGGACCCTGGTCGCGTAGTACGGCGGGGTGTCCAGCGGGCCGATCGTGGCCTGTCGTGTGTAGCCGAAGGCCGGATCGCCCCAGGCCCGGTCGTGGTGGCTTTCGCCGCGGCCGAAGTCCGGGTCAGCCCCGGCGGCGGCGTGCGCGTTCCACCGCCGCACGGTGTCCTGCAGGGCGTCAGCCGGCACGCCCATCTGCCCGGCCAGCCCCTCGATGCTGTCGGCCGCGAGCAGCCAGTACGGTGCCGGCGCCGGCGGCTTGAACGTGGCCAGCCCGTACTTAGTGGCGAAGTGGTTATCGATCAGCAGCCAGGCCGGATGGTTGACGTAGGCGAACCGGGCCACGTCCACCACGTGGAACGCGTTGCCCAGCGCGTTGTAGTTCGCCGCCTCGTTCGTGAACCGCACGCCGTCGTCGTTGACCATGATGGAGTGCGGCCGGGTCCGCTCGGAGTTGACCTGCCAGGGTACCGGGCCGCGGCCCGGTACCTCGACGTCGATCGTGGCCACCCACCACGCCTCGCGCATGTCGGCTAGGTCGGCGCCGATCCGCATGGCCATCCGCAGCGCGTCGCCGGTGTTGGTCGGGACGCTGACGGCCCGGGCCAGCGGACCGCGCAGGAAGGTGCGCACCAGCTTCGCGTCATGCTCGAAGCCGCCGGTGGCCAGGACCACCCCGCCGTCGGCCCACGCCACGAACGGCCCGTCCGGCCCCTCGACGGCCACGCCGGCCACAGTACGGGCCCCAGTGCCGTCCTCGGTGAGCAGCCGCACCCCGCGGCAACCGGTCTGCGGCACCACGCCGCGATCCAGGCACCCCTTGAGCAGCCGCCCGATCAGGGCCTGGCCCGATCCTCGTTCGTCCCGGATCTTCCGCCGCTGCAGTTCATCGGGCGGCAGTCCGTTCGGCGCCTTTCGTCCCAGGGACGACTCGCTCATGCAGAACTCGCCGGTCAACTGCCAGCCGACCGTGACCCGCCCGGCCCACTCCGCCAGTTCCTCGAACGGGAACAGCGGGCACTCCACCGACCGGCCCTCGCGCCGCCCGCCCGGGTGCTCCGGGTGGTAGTCGCTCATTCCGGCCAGCGTCTCGAACTGCACCGGGGTGTGCGCCTCGAGCCAGTCGACCACCTCGGGCGCGGTATCGGCGAACGCCTCGATCATCGGCCGCTCGATAAGCCCGTGCGACAGCGACTCCAGGTAGGTCAGCACCTCCTCGCGGCTGTCCGCGAAGCCTGCCTCGGCCTCGTGCCGGTTGTTGGGCAGCCAGGCCACCCCGCCGGACCAGGCGCTGGTGCCGCCGACCTGCTCGGCCCGCTCGAACAGCCCCACCCGGGCCCCGCCGGCCGCCGCCCGCACCGCGGCCGCCAGCCCGGCCGCACCGGTGCCCAGCACTATCACGTCGTAACGGTGGTCGCGGGCCGGTGCTCCAGTCATCGTGCGCTCCGTCGGCTACGGCTGGTTCTGGGCGGTGAAGTCGGCCCGGTAGCGGCCCTCCGCGTCGCGCACCGGCTCGGCCTGGTCCACCCGGTACTTGGCGATGTGCGACTTTCCCGACCCGTTCTGGTGCAGCGCGCGCTTGGTGGCGGCCATGTTGGGGTGCGCGAAGTGCGCGGCCAGGGTCGGCTCGTCCGCCCACCGCTCCAGCACCACGATGCGGTCGTCGTCCACGCTGTCGGGCATGAACGCGTAGTCCAGGCAGCCCGGCTCTTCGGCCCGGGTGCGCTCGACGTAAGGCCGGACCGCCTCCAGCAGCGCTGCCCGGCGCTCCGGCTCGATCTCGATGCTGCCGACGATCAGGATTTCCACGTCATCCGCTCCGGTACGCCTCCCGGGCTGGGCCAACCCCAAACCGATGGTTATTGTAGTCGATGACAAGATAGTCGCGCTCGGGCGGCAGCCCGGGCGGTCGGAGGGAGAGCCGTGGCAGGACGGGTTTCTGGGCAGGTCGCCCTCATCACCGGCGCGGCCAGCGGGCTGGGCGAGGCCACCGCCCGGCTGATGCATGCCGAGGGCGCCAGCGTGCTCCTCACCGACATTCAGGACGAGCGCGGGCAGCAGGTCGCCGCCGACCTCGGCGACCGGGCCCGCTACCAGCACTGTGATGTTTCGGCCGAACGGGACGTGGCGACTGCGGTCGATACCGCGGTGCGCGAGTTCGGCCGGCTGGACTGCATGTTCAACAACGCCGGCATCATCGGCGCGCACGGCGGGATCGACGAGATACCGCTCGAGGAATATGAGTTCACCATGGCCGTACTGCTGCGGTCGGTGTTCCTCGGCTGCAAGCACGCCGCCCGCGTGATGAAGCCCCAGCACAGCGGGGTGATCCTGAACACCACGAGCATCGGCGGGCTGCAAGGCGGGCTCGGCCCGCACATCTACGGCGCCGCCAAGGGCGCGGTCGTCGCGCTGACCAGGAACGTGGCCGCCGAGCTTGGCGCCTGGTCGATCCGGGTGAACGCGATCGCCCCGGGCAAGATCCTCACCCCGATGAACGCGGCGACCATCGTCGGCGACCCCGATGCCATGGACGAGGCCCGGGAAGCCTTCCGGACCCGGACGCCGCTGCGCGGCCGGATCGGCGTGGCTGACGACATCGCGCACGCCGCCTTGTGGCTGGCCAGCGACGACGCAGGGTTCGTCAGCGGCCACGTCCTGGTCGTCGACGGCGGCCTGACCACCGGGTCCAGGGAGAACGTCGCCCCCGGCGAGCACGGCCGGTGGGCGCACCGGCGGGACCTGGTCCGCGAGGGCGGGCACAGCGGCGTCCCCGCCGGGGCGGGCCAGTGACGGCGGGCCGGCCGGCGTGAGCGCCGCGGCGGACGCCCTAGCCGGGCTGCCCGGCTACGCCGATCTCGGGCCCGGCGACCTGATCCTCAGCCACTTCAGCCTGGGCCGGTTCCGCCCGTTCGAGGAGCGGGTCCGGGCCGCCGCCGAGGCCGGGTTCGCCGCGCTGGGACTGTACGTCGGCGACTACCAGCGGCTGCGGGCCGAGGGCGCCGGCGACGCCGACCTGCGGGCCGTGCTCGACCAGCACGGGCTGCGGGTGGTGGAGATCGAGGCGCTGCGCGGCTGGTCGGCCACTGGCGCCGAACGGGCCACCTACCTGCAGACCGAGCAGTCGGTCTTCGCCATGAGCGACGCGCTCGGGCCGGGCCACCACGTCCAGGTGATCGGCCCCTACACCGGCACCCTCGACGACGCGGCCGAGGCCTTCGCCGGGGTCTGCGACCGCGCGGCCGAGCACGGCCTGGCCGCGGCCATCGAATTCCTGCCCGAGATGTCGAACATCCCCGACGCCGCCACTGCCATGCAGATCGTGACGGCGGCCGGCCGGGCCAACGGCGGCATCTGCCTGGATTGCTGGCACCACTTCCGGGGCGCGAACGACGACGGCATGCTGCGCGCCATCCCGGCTGAGCGCATTTTCACCGTGCAGGTGGACGACGGGCCGCGGCAGCGGGTCGACCCGGACTACTACACCGACTGCACCCGGCACCGGAACGTGCCAGGTGACGGCGACTTCGACCTGGCCGGCTTCCTCCGCCTGATCGCGGAGCTTGGCGTCCGCCTGCCGCTGTCGGTCGAGGTGATGTCGGTCGACCTGCAGCCGCGGTCGGCCGGCGAGGTGGCCCGGCGGCTGGCCGAGGCCACCCGGGCCGTCGTAGCGACAGCCGCGGCCGGAACCGAGGAGACAGCATGAACACCGAAGACGAACTGGCCATCCGGGCGCTGGTGGCCCGGTACGCCGACGCGGTCTGCCGTCGTGACCCGGAGGCCTGGGCGGCGACCTGGGCCGAGGACTGCCGCTGGGACCTGGGCGGCGGCCGGGTCACCTCCGGCCGGGCGCAGACCCTGGAGCTGTGGCGCACCGCCATCGCCAAGTACGACTGGGTCGGGCAGGTGGTGACCACCGGCCTGATCGACATCGACGGCGACCGCGCCCGCGGCTCGTGGTACATCATCGAGTTCAACAACCGCGCGCAGGGCGACGGCACCCTGCATCTGGGGCACTACGACGACGAGTACGTACGGACGCCGGACGGGTGGCTGTTCGCCTCCCGCGGCATGCACATGATCTATCGGGGGGCCATGGACCGCGGCACGGTGGTGCCGCTGCCACCACGCGGGACGCCGTAGGCTGCGCTCGTGCCTGAACCGCCGCTGATCCTCCTCACCAACGACGACGGGCTGGGCTCGCCCGGGCTGCAGGCGGCCGCCGAGGCCGTGGCCGGCCTGGGCGAGCTGCTCATCGTCGCGCCGGCCACCCAGCAGACCGCCATGAGCCGGGCCTTCGTGACCGACGCGGGTGCCGGGGTGGTCGAGCGGGTCGAGCTGCAGGTCGCCGGGCGGGCGGTGCCCTGCTACGCCATCACCGGATCTCCGGTGATGGCCGTGACCCACGCGGTCCTCGAGCTGGCCGGCCGGCCGATCGGGCTGTGCGTCAGCGGGATCAACTACGGCGAGAACATCGGCGGCGCCATCGGGGTCAGCGGGACCGTCGGCGCCGCGTTCGAGGCGGACGCCCACGGCATCCCGGCCATCGCCGCCGCGATCACCGCCCAGACCAGCGAGTGGCGGACGTTCGGCACCGTCGACTGGACCGCCGCCAGGCACTTCACCCGGCTGCTGGCCAGGCAGGTACTCGCGGACGGCATGCCGGCCGGGGTGTCCGTCCTCAACCTCAACGTGCCGCGCACTGCCACCACCCGTACCGAGCTGCGCAGGACGGTGCAGGGCCAGCAACCCTACTACGTCCGGCGCCGGCCACAGAGGCTCCGGCCGCTGGATCAGCCGTACCAGTTCGCCGTCGACGTCGTCGTCGACCCCGATCGCCTGGAGCCAGGAACGGACATTCACGCCATCGTCGGTGACCAGGTGGCCTCGGTCACCCCGCTGACCTGGCAGCAGACCGCCACCACCGACTGGATGCCGGCCCGGGATGAGTGACTGACGTGGGTGTGCTGCTGCTCGTCCGGCACGGTCAGGGCTCCCTCGGCGCCGCCAATTACGACGAGCTGTCCGAGCTCGGCGGCCGGCAGGCCCGGCTGGTGGGCGCCCGGCTGGCGCACGCCGACCAGAGCGTCAAGCAGGTCTGGTCAGGCAGCCTGGCGCGCCAGCGGGATACGGCCCGCATGATCGTGGCCGAGCTGGGCCTTCCGCCGGACGAGCTTCGCGCCGATGACCGGCTTGACGAATACGACCACATGGGGCTCCTGGCCGCCGACGGCACCGGCGACCCGTTCACCTCCGCCGTCACGCCGCAGGCGCGCCGCGCCCTGCAGCCGACGCTGGACGAGGCGATCAGCCGGTGGATCCTTGGCGGTGCTGACTACCCGGAGTCGCACAGCGCCTTCACCGCCCGCGTCGAGGCCGTGGTCGCCGAACTGGCGGCCCAGCCCGGCACCACGATGGCCGTCACCTCCGCCGGGGTGATCGCGGTGGCCTGTGCCCGGCTCGCCGGCCTGCCCGCCGACCGGTGGCCCGCCCTGGCCCGCGTGGTCGTGAACACGAGCGTCACCACGCTCATCACCGGCCGGACCGGAACCCACCTGCTGACCTTCAACGATCATGCGCACCTGGAAGCTGACCGGTCGCTGATCACCTACCGCTGAGCGCGCGGCGCTTCGTCGTGCGAGATCCGCTGAAAGGGGCGGGCGATGGATCTGACCGGACGCAAGGTCCTGATCACCGGCGCCAATCGCGGTGTCGGCGCGGCCTTTGTCGGGGCGGCGCTGAGCCGGCAGGCTGCGACCGTGGTCGCCGCGGCGCGCGACACCGCGTCGCTGCCCCGGTTCCCTGATCCGGCGCGTGTGGTGCCGGCCCGGCTCGATGTCACCGACCGAGTGCAGATCGCCGCCGCGGCGCGTGCTCATGGCGACGTCGACCTACTCGTCTGCAATGCCGGCATCACCTGCCAGCGGCCCGTGCTCGGCGATGTCACCGAAGCCGCGCTCCGGGAGGTCATGGAGGTGAACTTCTTCGGGCCGCTCGCCCTGGCCCGGGCGTTCGCGCCCGCCCTGCGCCGCCCCGGGTCCGGTGTCATCTTCATCCTGTCGGTCAGCGCGGTGGCGTTGTCGCGCAGTGCGCCGATCTACAGCGCCAGCAAGGCGGCCTGCCTGATGCTCGCGCTCGATCTTCGCGAGGAGCTGCGCGACAGCGGGGGGACGGTGACGGTCGTCTTGCCGGGGTTCATCGACACGGACATGGGTGCCGCGTTCGGCAGCACCGCCAAGGCGGCCCCTGCTCAGATCGCCGAGCTCTCGCTCGACGGCTGGCTGGCCGGTCGGCACACGATATGGCCGGATCGCTTCGCCGAACTGGTCCGCGATGCCGTCGGCGAGCCGTTCCTGGCGCTGCTGGACGAGCCCAGACAGGTCATGACCGCCCTGCGCACGGCCTTCAGACAGTCCACCGCACCGGGCAGCTGAGCGGCTCAGCCGTCCGTGCTGGCCTTCCCGGGGTGCGCGGACCATTCCTGCGGCTGGGTGATGACCACGCACTCGAAGTGCGCCAGGCCGGCCTGGCCGTCGCTGGTCAGCCGGGTGAAGTTCTCCGCCCAGGCGTGGTCGAACTCGAAGGTCCGCCCGCCGGAGTCGGTGATCTGGGTCGGGTGCGAGACGTCCCAGACCTCGCCCTCGACGTGATAGTCCCCGCGGTACACGCCCTGACCCAGGCCGTCGTTGAAGCCGCCGAAGTACCCGCCGCCCTGGCAGTACACCCAGCCGAGATCCTCGACCTGGTACCTGCGGACGACGCCCTCGGCGTCAGTCAGCTGGAACGTGCCCGACCGCAGCCGCCGCCCGCCGTCGTAGAACTGCAGGTCATGCTCCACGGCGGTGACCGCGACGCTGCGGTCGGCCAGCATGACGGCCCCCTTGCCCGACGCCCGGCGGCCGCTCGGATCGACGAAGTAGAAGCCGCCATGGTCGGGCATGTCGAACAGCACCCACTGCCGGACGCCGGGCACCCGCCGCTTCGCGCCGACCGTCGGGGCGGCGTACAGCCGGGGGCCGCCGCGGCCCGCCTGGTATCCCCACGAGTGGTTCCTGAAGAACGAGTCCGTCGCCGCGTCCAGGCCGAACCGCTCGCCGCCGACCTCGACCCACCCGGCGCACTTCCCGGTGATCTCGTAGGTCATCCGCTCGCTGATCAGGCGGCCGTCGATGCGCGTCACCTCGGCCGGATCCTCGTACGGCACGGTCGCGCTGCGGCAGGTCACGTCCAGCGTGATGCCGAACTCGCTGTCCTCGAGGACCAGCCGCACCGTCCGCATCGGCTCGAGGATCTCCAGCCGCAGCGGGCCCACGGCCAGCTCGTCCATGTGCGGGCGCAGCCGTCGCGACAGCCGGATGTTGTGCTGCCGGCCCGCGTGCCGCAGGCACACGAACCCGTCCATGACGTCGTTGTTGTGGTAGAGCCGCAGCGACGAGGTCAGGCTTACCTGCCCGGCCTGGTCGCTCAGGCAGACATAGTGCCCGTCGTTCCACTGCGGGTCGCTGCCCGCGACGCCGGCGAACGACGCGGTGATCTGGTGGTAGGGGTACTCATCGAACCGGAGCAGCACGCTGCCGTCCTTCCCGTCGGTAGGGCCACCTTACCGAAACGACTCAACAGAAACTATGGTCAGCACCACTCGGGCTGCTCAGCCCTGCCCGGCGAGCGTATCGGCGATCCAGTCCGCCAGCTGGACTTTGAATGACGTGTGGACCAGTTCGATCCACATGCCGCCCCCGAACGGGTGGTAGCTGTACCGGGCCGGGCTCCCGTCCCGGCCGGCGTCGCGCACCCGGGCCACCAGACCGGACTCCTCCAGCGAGCGGCGGCCGGCATCGAGGTCCTCGGCCCAGAAACCGACGTGCGTGAGCGCGAACCCGTCCGCTCCCCAGATCGATCCGCGGCGCTCTTGCACCAGCTCCAGGTAGGGCGGACCCTGTATCGAGTAAGTCACGGCGATCTCGGCCCGCCGCCGCTCGCCGTCCACGATCACCTCCGGGGTGCTCTCGTGGATCGTGGCCCAGCTGAAGCCGAACGTCGCGGTGTACTGCTCCATGGCCGCGCCCAGGTCCGGGACGGTCAGGCCCAGGTGGTAGAGCTCAAGCCCCTGGCCGGGAACACCGAAGAATGTCATCCGGAGCGGCCTCACTAGGGTAGTCGGGCAGCGAATTCGGTAACCGGTACAAACTGTTGGTCCACTATAGTTTCTACAAATGCCGGGAGCAGCTCCCGGGTACGGTTCGGAGGTTCGCGGTGCCCGATCAGTCAGAGCTGAGACAGCTGCTTGACCGCGCCGAGATCACGGCCGCGATGGCCGCCTACGCTCGCTGGGCCGACCT
>Ga0335078_10010692_pt1 | contig 13591 bp, 14 predicted proteins | sample Lox_Sample_32_FD_206711 | JGI IMG/M metagenome (GOLD analysis project Ga0335078, IMG submission 206711) | Soil microbial communities from Loxahatchee National Wildlife Refuge, Florida, United States - Lox_Sample_3.2 | ecosystem: Environmental > Terrestrial > Soil > Wetlands | place: USA...
CCAACGAGTTCCCTCCGTTCGGGCTGCGCCCGAATCAGAGTACCCGTTCGTCGAGAGGGTGGGCCAAATCAAACCGCCGAACTGGGCCAGCTCAGAATACCGAAATCACCCGAGGAGCGTCTTCAGTTTCATCAGCAGCAGAGCGGCCCGGTGATGCAGCAGCTACACCAGTGGCTGGAAGCGCAGTTCGCACTCAAGCAAGTGGAGCCAAACTCGGGCCTGGGCAAAGCCATCACCTATTTATTGCGTCACTGGAAAGGACTGACGGCGTTTCTGCGAGAAGCCGGGGCGCCACTGGATAACAATGTTTGCGAACGTGCCCTAAAACGTGCGGTGCTGCATCGCAAGAACGCGTTGTTTTATCGCACGCTGCGCGGGGCCGAAGCCGGCGATCTGTTCATGAGCCTGATCCACACCTGCGAGCTCGCGGGCGCCAATCCCTTCGACTACCTCGCCGAGTTTGCAGAAGCATCCCACAGAGCTGGCATCCAACCCGTCGGCGTGGATGCCCTGGAATTACGCTGAGACACTGGCGCGGCTTGGAGTAGGATGAATCTTACATGGCCGGAAAGGATCGACTGCGGCCAGGCAGAACCGTTCTCGTCAAATTCCCAGAAAACGGGCCTCCCAGAAAGCAAAATCTGATCACGTTTTTGGCCGGCATCTGGCTGTCGGTTCGGTTCTCTGTGAGGCGCTGATGCCCGCCTCGCGCGCATTTGATCAGTTTTCGAGCGGCCGCTCGGCGTAATCGATCACCATCGTCTCGACTGGTGCCTTCTTCGATTCGAACCGCAGGCCCAACTGCCCAAGAAGCGCTTGATAAACCGTGGGTCCCGAGGTATCGACTCCGTCAGGAACTTCGCTCAGCGGCGTACCCCGGCGCGGCTCACGCGTAAAGGTGAGCTCAAAATCGAAGCAGCCCTTCAGACCGGTCTGGTTGACCATCGGTTGGTCAAGCCAAGCCGAGAATCGCCACACAAAAAAATCTACGGAAGCGCAGTGTGCGGCCCACTTTTCGTGGACTAATTGGTCCACGGTTCTATCGAGAGCCACATCGCCGCCACCCGCGCTCGGACGAACTTTCATGTTTTTCGGACCGCTCTTGTCCACGGACAAAACGTAGGATTCCATCTCTTTCGCGTTGTAGTGGAACTTTAGTTTGAAGCGTTCCACCAGGAGATTCTGCAGCATAATATGCAGCCCCTCAATATTCGATGGCTTCTCCGCTTCCGCATTCAGGTCGTAGAGTTCCGAATCGATCCATCGGGGCCCTCCGACAATTTGTTCTGGCCGAACTTGATATGCCACATAAAGGTAAGTTCTGAGCGGCGCGGTGCCAATGTACCGTTGGCCCCCGGGGGCGGGGCGGACTCCGATCTCCGACGCGCTCGGCTGGCTCCGTTTGATTGAGGCAACTTCGAAGGTGATCGAACCTGTTGGCGCAAATGTTTGTGGTTTCGCCGCGCCCACCATCAGTAGAGCTATCGCTAGTGTACGCGCTGATCTGATCGCCATGATCATTGCCCCAGTCTGACCAAGCATAACGGAAGTTAGAGAGTGGCTACTACTCATTAGTGAGACGCGCGCATTTTGCTTCGGATGCTATTCGTCAGGCCCTCAATTATTCCGGCCACCTGCTCAGGTGCCGCGTTCTGAACGTAGTGATCCGCAACGCGTATCCTTTCCGCTTCGCAATCCGTGGATTGTTCGCAAATGAGGCTCTGGCGAGTTTCCCATTGAACGCGATTGGCGCGGGCTGCAGCAAGCGCGTCATGGTCGTTCGGCGAGAGGCCATAGGCTTTCGCCGACTCCTCATCGCTCATTTGTGCAATGTCAGCGGTCACCACGCGAACAGCTAGATTTCGCCATTTGTGAGGAAGCAATTCCATCGCTTGGTGCGAGAGGACTCCCCGGTAGTTGTTTTCGGTTTCCGATAGATAAGATCGCCAATAGTCAGGTTTCGACATGGAGGCAAAAGCCGCCGCCGCCATTCGGGGCGGGAGCTGACCAAATGAGTTGCTGTTAAGGCACGGATCGTGGGGAGCCGGGACTTGCGCTCGTCTGGCGCTTTGCATCCGATCCAGGCATCCCCGAATCGATCCCAGTCTCCGGCCCAAGGATGCTTCGTCTTCGGCGCTAAGCAGTGTTAGGGGTGTTTCTTCGAGGACCACGGCAGCATCCAGAAAGACCAGACCGGCCACTTGGCCTGGAAATCGATCCGCGTAGGCTCCAACGATGAGGCCGCCATTGGAATGGCCGACCAGCACATAGGGCTGGCGCTCATGTAGAGAGGTCAGCAGGTCATGCAGGTCCGCGACGAAATGATTGAGGTCACGAATCGAGTCCTTCGCAAGACTACTGAAGCCGTAGCCCGCGCGATCGTAAGAGCACGTTCGAGCGAACCTAGCCAACAGCGGCTGAAGCTTGTGCCAAGCATAAGCGGTTCCGCCTCCATAGCCAGTTTCGAGAACTATGGTTGGGCCACTGGAACCAGTACAATACGCACTCAAACTTCCGCTCGCGACGGTTACCATCCTACCGGGCTGTTCGTAGAGCTTGAAGGGGTCACCGTCCCTTTTCGCTCCTGCGGGAGGTCCGGCACTCAGGCAGATCAACGCAGCTAAAGCCAACCTGCAACCCCTAACCATACGTCGTTAGACGATATTGTCGCCAAACTGTTAGCTCGGTGCCACCATGGCGCGCCACGCTACCAAGTCCGCAAGCTACATCGGCCGGTCTCAGCAAATCGGATATCGCCCGTCGTCCGGAACTCGGCCGTACCTCGTGCGGCGCATTCGAGGCGCCTATTTCCTGAAGAAACAGGGTTCGTTGGGGCTTGCGCAGGGTTGCCGAAACCTCACTTTTCTACCGGGAGTACACCCACCACTTCGTCGAATCAAGCAAGGCTCGCGCGATGGCGCTTAAAGGAGCCTAACAGCTTTTCTATTTTTCGTTGGGCTTTCCGTAATCGCGGGCCTTGTGATCACGCATTTCGCAATTCCCGCCGCATCCGGTGGTGGACGTTAATTACCTCAGTCGATGGCCGGCATGCGTGGGGAGAAAGCGCATCATGACATCAATCCGCAGGGGCGCAAACTTGATGTGCTTGCCGCTAATGTATAGAGGATTAGACGCCAGCCTGCACATCTCAATGATCTCTCCGGGATTGCCCTGGGCCGATTCCAGAACCTTCTTCCTGAACTCATGGACGTCGAGCTGTTCTAGACTGAATTTCTTCGCCGCCAAATCAAAGAGGCGCTCGGAATCGGCGTGATTCAGGGGCCGGATGTGCAGCATTTTCCGCGGGTCCCAGAAGAGCCGCGCGAGCACTCCCAGTGTTGCGGTATCGCGCGCGGTTGCGATGATTGCCATGCCTGGAGCGAAATAAAGCCTTTGAAGAAAGCGGTACATCGGGAAACTTGCGCCGTCGATGCCATCCAGAACCATCGTTAGCGGCTCGGCCTCAAGAGACGTCCAGAGCAGGCCTTTAAGGTGGATGCTCGTTTGTTCGCAGAGCCATTTTTCGACGGCCGCACCCGGCCTTGCTCGATCCCGCAAAGCTTTGTGCTTTGCGCCTAGCAAACTACGCGTCAGGTCGACTAACAGTCGATGAAGGTTAGCCGAGTAGTGGATTCGAACGATATCTCGCGCATTCGCCACTTGGGCGACAGCCGCATGGATCAGAGCCGTCTTGCCCGCGCCGGACGGCCCCGTGATGAGCAGCGATTCCCGTTTCCGAAGCGCCTCCTCTAATCGGTGCTGCTCTTCGCCAAGACCGAGCAACGGAAAGGCGAGGTCCATGGGAAATTGCATCTATTTCACTACCAGCACACTGCAGTGAGCCATTCGAGTCAGATTCTGCGAGGTGCCTCCCCACAAGTGTGCGTACACCCGCGAGTGGCCGTGATAGCCGATCACCAGCAGATCGAACTCGCCTCCGGCGGCAAAATCCACTATTGACTTCACTTCATGGCCGGCAACGATCGACGTCTTGACCGCGACACCATGCAGGGCAGCTCGCCGCTTGGCCTGAGCTGCGAGCTGGCCGAAGTAGCTATCCTCGGCATCCTTCTCCTCATCGACTTCCACCATTGTTTCCGCGTAGCGAGGTATGTTCTCCTCGACGCTGATCATGTGCAACTCCGCTTTCAGTTGCGAAGCTAGTTCGACTGCGACGTCGAACGCCCTCTGAGCGCCGTCAGATCCGTCATGTGCTACCAGAAGTTTTTCAAACACTTTGCGCGGCCTTGGTCTTTTGGATTCTGATCACACTGACGTCCGAAACAGCCAGTAGGCCTTTATCCATCATCTCTTCGAGGATGGGGACTAGGCGCTGTATATTTTCGGCGCTATCCACGATTTGAATGACTATCGGAAGATCATGTCTGAGCACATGGGACCGGTGAATCTCGGTCGTATCGCCATACCCCTCAAGCCCACGAAAGACGGTCGCACCTGCGATCTTTAGCTCGCGACATTTGTCGATGACCGCCTCATGGAGCGGTTTGCCTTGATAGCGGTCTCGCTCAGTGAAGTGGAGTCTTAGCAGTTTAGCGGGGTATGGTTGCATCGGCTGCCTCCTCGGGAGGACTAGAGTGGATCAGTCGCACAATATCGACGTCTGAGATGACGATCAGGCCATCGTGAAGCATGCCCTCAACTACCTCCGCCGCCTGATTCAGCTTTTCTTCGCATTCGACGACCGAGATCATGATTGGCAGATCGTGCGATACGTTGAACATGCTTTGCTTATGCGTGTGGCCCTTCGCCCCGTAGCCAAGAATTCCTCGATAGACAGTTGCGCCTGCGATATCCATCATCCGAAGTTGCTTTACAATCGCATCGTAGAGCGGTTCCCCATGCCAGCGATCCGCTTCGCCCATGAAGATCCGCATCAGTTTCGCGCTCCCAGCTTTGCGAGTGTGCGGCTGTTTGGGGGCGACGGTGCGCTTGTCTTTCATTGCAACCTTTATGACGGTCGTGTCTTGGACCTCGATCATGCCGTCGCTCACCATGTCGTAAAGCGTCGGAAGTAGCTCATCCACTCTCTCGGCGGTTTCAACGAATTCGATCCGGATCGGCAGATGCTCGGCAAGCACCTCAACCTTGGGAGTATGGAGCACGCCATGACCGCCAAATCCAGCAAGTGCGCGAGTGGCTGTGGCACCTGACACACCCTTATGCATCAGGAAGGACAAGATGGATTCGTATAACGGATTGAGGTGCCGCTGGGTATCCTCATTGACGTAGATTGTTACTTTCTTAGCCGCACCCTTCGACAGCATGCGCGCCTCCTTTCAATTCAATGGCTGATCAGCGCTTTCCCGCGAGGATCGAGCCTAGCCATACGGCCGTGTATCCAAGCAACACGCTTCCGACAACGTTGAAGATGCCCAGCAACCGGCCCCCATCCTTCACCAGGCTGAGCGTCTCCCACTCGAAGCTGGAAAAGGTCGTGTAACCACCCAGGAATCCGACAACCAGCAGAAGGCGCCAATTGGGATGAGGTTGGAGTCGCTCGGTAAGAAGCGTCATGAGCAGACCGATCAAAAAGGACCCCGAAACGTTGATCACGAACGTGCCCCAGGGGAATCGGGGACCGAGCCGAGCCATAATTGCCGTGCCAATGACGTATCGTGTGAGAGACCCCGTCGCTCCTCCGAGCATTACCATGATGTAGCGATCCAAAGCCGCGCCTCCGCCGCAAGAATAACCTTCGTTGGAATTCGTTCCAGAGCAAACGCCGAGATCCATTAGTCCTAGCGCCAGATTGCATTGCAGCCTGCATCATAGCTCCGTCTCGCAAACCTTGTTTAGGCTGGGCTGATTGAGGAGAGGCGGCAGGCATCATTTGACCTCCTCGCCAGCCGGAATGGCTTCAGGCGCACTCTTGTGTTGACCTGCACGTGGAAGAAGGTGCTTGGGCATGAAATACGAGTTCGCAATAGCCGTGGGAATCACAGCGCTGCCGATGACTGTGGCCACCAGGTAGGAGTACTGCGCATCAGTTATGATCCCGTGACTGAGTCCGAACAATGCCGATATGGTGCCGAACGTGAGTCCGGTCGACATCATCAGCGTATAGTACATTCCCTCGTGCCCGAGATAATCGAATGCTCGAATCGTCGGCACGAGAGGGATCATCTTCGTAAGCATCTTGGCCGCGAAAAGGGCCAGGAACACCAGAGGGGCCGCAACGAGGGCTGAAACCGAAACGAGGGAGCCTGCGCGAATGAAGTAGAACGGTGTTAGCAGACCGAACGTAAGAGTGCGCAGACGGCGCACCAGCACGTGGTCCTTGCCGACGGTTCCCGCCAGGACCATTCCAATGACATAAGCCGGCAGAACAGCCTCGCTACCAGCCCACGTGGCCAACCCGCCGAGCGCGAATAGCAGGAAAAGAATATATTTGGTCTCCAGCTCGGAGACACGCCCTCCAAACCGTTCAAAGAACCACGGAGTCACAAACGGCAGCACTGCAAAGACAGCGGTGCTACCGACAACGAAAATCAAAGTATGCAGAGTGAACGGAGCAAAGATGAGGCCCAGGGCGATCACGGTCCCCAGGTCGTTGACGAAGCAGGCGGCCAGTATTCCTTTTCCAAAGTCGGTTTGGTTGAAGCCGAGTTCGAGCATTACGGCGTAGACCACGGCTACTGACGTTGTCGACAGCGCAACGCCGGCCAGCCAACTTGCTGGCAGACTCCACTTGAGGAGGAAGTGCGCGACTGCGGCCGCCCCCAAGAACGGGCCAAAGAAGCCGACGAGGCCGACCGCGAAGGCCTCTTTCCACTTGGTTCGAAAGATCGTTGGGTCCAGTTCCGCGCCTGCGAGGAAGGTAAGGACAATCGCACCGGTTCCTGCCAGGAAGCTGATCCACGCCGACTTTGCGCCTAGGGCCTCTGTTCCGATCAGCGCTCCGATAAGGAGTTGGGCAACCGTCCCTACGACGATTTCAGAAAGAGCAGTCGAAATTCGAAACCAGATTGAAAGCAGCGTCGCGACGAGCGCCAAGCCAAGCCAAAGCGCCGCGATAAGCCAGACCTGTTCCATGCGCCTCCTCTTCTACTGACGTCTCAGGGAAATCGCAGAGGGCTGGATGGCAGGCTCCTACAGCGATTTTGCTATAGGAGTCATTGGTCGCTTGCGCGACGGTAAGCGGACTCCACCGCTATTCAACCAATAGCATACAGCACGGCCGACGAAGAATACAATCGCATCAGCGCCGCTTCGATTCAGGCTGGCTTAAGAAACGGAGCCAGATGCGTTAGTTGGGGTCAAGCCGTTCGTGCTGGACTCTTTGTGTGCGCCGCGGATAATTCTGCTCGTGATCACATTCGAAGGTGACGACGAGGCCGCTCTCGATCATTTCTTCGACCCGCGGTACGAGGCTTTGAATACTCTGATCCGCGTCGACGATCACGATCACGCGCGCCGTCAAGACTTGTCCACCTGAACGCTCGGCGGAAGCGCGAGTCCTTGCCTCAGCACCAGCACCGCAGCGTTATGATCCTGATCCCAGGTTTCTCCGCATTGGGAGCAGGTGTGCGTCAACGATATCTTGGGATTCCAGTCGTCAAGCATTCCGCAGCAATGACACGACATAGTTGCACCCTTGCACTTCAGGCGATTCAAGAGCACGCCGCGCTTTTCGCAGGCGTCCTGGAGGACACGGTAGAGGACGCTGATGGCGGCGATGAAACGGTGGTACCGCTGGATTGGAATGAACCCATTCACCGCCACCGGCCGGACCGTCAAGCGCTGCAGCTGTATATCATTGACAAACATTTGCCCATAGCGGCCGGAGAGATCGGCTGCAAATCGCCGATACAGTTCGCGCCTTCGTCGAAGGAGTTGATCGCGAAGGTTGACTTGCCAGGTCCAGAGGTGGATGTGCTGCTTGTGCCAGGCGCGCAGCGCGGTAAACGCGCGACGGTCACCGCTAAATCGGGACGTTTGCCATCTTTCGAGAAATTGGGCAAGCGAGCGTGGGACGAGGAGCACATGGCCTCTTCGACGGTTTCTTTTAGCTCGTCCGGCATGCTGTGGCGGTTGAGGAATGCGCGCAAGTGTGATATGGCGTGTTCATGAGCCATTAAGATCGCCGCTTGCAATGAACCGATCTTCTTGAACTCGGTCAAATCCGTATTCGGGAGCAGGAGTTCGCCGCTACAGCCGTCCTCACCCGCCCAATACGCGACCCGCAACCCCTTGGGCGTCAGACGCCAGCCCAGATCTACACCGACCCCTCTGCCCGAGGTCGATGGAGCAAGGCGGATTCAGTTACCGTAAGCAACACCCGATGACGCCAATTCGAGCCCACTCGTTCTCGCACGAACGACACCGACCGGATCACACCCTTCTCCGGCAGCGGCCGATGCAAGATGAAGGGCGCATCCAACCACACCGGCGTACGATCTGCATTTGCGACAACCCGGATGCGAATGCGCGTTCGTGCCAGACGCCTTCGTTCGGAGCGGGACGGCGACTGCCACGCGGTCTTTGGAACCGGGTCTATTTGAAGCCTTCCATTGTGCGAAAAGCTCCTGCTATCTCCAACCCTCTTCGAAAGTGGAGGTGAATTCTACCCGGTCTCATTCCAACGCTTTGGCCGGAGTTGCCTCCCCACCCGGATCGCCCGCGCTCGCGCAACCTCATACTGACGCCTGATCTCATCACGATTTGCCCAATACAGGCCGGACTCTGCGTGAACCTCGGCAATCCTCCGTTTACGCTCCGCATCGAGTTCTCTCAGTTCGGCACGGTGTCTGGCGGCATTCTCCTTTCGAATCCGCTTTACCTCGTCGAGCTTCGAGCGAACGTCTGCTCGAAAGGCATTGATCTGTAGGCTCTTCTGATGGTCTCTCGCATCATCTCCATCGGTGCGTCCGCTGGTGCCGCTTCGAAGCAAGCCCCGTAGGTTCTCGCGAAGCGAGTTCAGTTCAATCTCGTTTTCGCCGGCAAACAATAGAGCGTCCATCCTCTTGCGCACATCATTGTCGATTTCGACGAGCCGATTCCAGAACTCGGTTCGACGCCGCATCTGGTCAATGGCGGGCTCCAAGCCTTCGATCGGTCCTCGCCCGCAACCATACTCGTATACGCGAATCCGCATCGAGATTATGTCAAGCACCGCCCAGCCAAACTCGCAGAAGTGGGGACTCGACCTGGAGAAAACACGAACGAGTCGGAAAGAACACCAATCCTACAGCCGAGTGGGTATACTGGGCTCGTTGAGAAGTCCCCAGCTCACGGGGTAAATAGTGAGACATGACTCCTACGGCGTAAACGACGCCACATGAGTGAATTAGGAACTAGTGACCTTCGCGGCAGGCGAGGCAGATCGCAAGAACGGTTGCTTCCCTGCGAATCTCGCCGCCGCTCCTAATTCCTCCTCGATACGGAGGAACTGATTGAACTTCGCTACGCGCTCGCTTCGGCAGCCCGACCCTGTCTTGATGTGCCCGGCCCCAGTTGCGACGGTGAGGTCCGCAATGAATGTGTCCTCGGTTTCGCCCGATCTGTGGGAGACGAAGCACCGGTACCCGTTCTGACCCGCCAATTCCATCGTGGCGAGCGTCTCAGTCACGCTTCCGATCTGGTTCAACTTGATCAGTATTGCGTTCGCAATTCCTTTGTCGATCCCTTTCTGCAGGATTTGTGGGTTCGTACAGAATATGTCGTCTCCAACCAGCTCAATCTTCGATCCAAGCGCAACCGTCAAGTTTCGCCAGCCATCCCAATCGTTCTCTCCCATGCCATCTTCCAGCAGCACGATTGGGTACTGCTTTACCCAAGACTCCCACAGTCGAATCAGTTCGTCGGACGTGATTGGCTTCTTGGTGGATTTGAAAAGCACATATTTTCCGTCCTCCCACATTTCGCTGGCGGCAGGGTCGAGGCAAATCGAGATGTCGGTGGAAGGCTTATAGCCAGCCTTCGCAATCGCCTCCAGAATCAGCTCGACAGCCTCGTCATTCGATTTAAGGTCCGGAGCGAAGCCACCTTCATCGCCAACAGCTGTGCTGTATCCCTTGCCCTTCAGCACTTGCTTCAACGTGTGAAAGGTTTCCATGCCCATCCGAATGGCCTCCGCGAACGACGGCGCGTTGTGCGGCGCAATCATGAACTCCTGGAAATCGACCGTATTATCCGCGTGCTTGCCACCGTTGAGTACGTTCATGCAGGGCACCGGTAGCGTGCAGGAATTCGTGCCTCCGAGGTATCGGTACAGCGGCAGACCGTGCGCGTTCGCTGCGGCGCGGGCAGTGGCCATGGAGACAGCGAGGATCGCGTTGGCTCCGAGTTTTCCTTTGTTCGGCGTACCATCGAGCTGGATCATCAGTCGGTCGAGTGCCGTCTGGTCGGAGGCGTCGGCACCGCGCAACTTCGTTGCGATCTCGCCATTAATGTGCCCCACCGCCTTCCGCGTGCCCTTTCCGAAGTAGCGAGCCTTGTCTCCATCGCGTAGTTCAACAGCTTCCAACTCGCCAGTCGAGGCTCCAGATGGGACGGCAGCGCGTCCCAGGCTTCCGTCTTCGAGCCAAACATCGGCCTCGACAGTCGGGTTGCCGCGAGAATCGAGAATCTCTCGTCCCACAATTTTTGTGATGTTTTTCATAGTTTTAGGTCCACAATTAATCGAGAAGTCGAGCAGGGTGCTTTCAGCACAGTGGTCACGCGCGCCTATGGCGTGCTGTATCGGCAATCTCGCCTCGGAGAGCCCCTATCGTTTGTAGGTCCTGCCGAATCGCCGGAAGGCGGTCACATGCGCTGGTCTCTATGAGGTGCGCGACTGTGCCCACCAACTCGTCCAGACGGTGCTCGGCTTCCTTCTCCATGTTCAGCAACGCGGAGTTGATTCGCTCTTCCCACTGCGAGACGATCCGAGAAATGTTCGTGAACAGCTTGTACGAGACCTGCCTCTCAAAGTGGCGGCGCACGAGCCTCTGAATCAGCAAGACAGGTATAATCGGCGACAAAAGTTCCCAGTTCCGATCGAAAATCTTCCCCACCTTGATGTCTGGGGCCTCGGGCTCTCGCACTTCGATCTCCACTTCCGTCGTCCTGAGCGGGACTCCGAACGTCCGCATCGTCCCGTCCGAGAGCCGGTCCCTGAAGTCCTGGAGAATACGAACCACCTGTTTGGAGGTACGTTCCAATGGCTCCGAAAGTCGGGAACGCTCAGTTGCCGATACTGCGGCGAGACTCTCTGCCAGCGAGGAGCCAAGCCATCGATCAAAGGATTCAAGCAGAGAGGCAAGACTCGTCGTCCATTTCGGGAACTCGACAGCGAGATCGTTCAGCAGACGATCCTCGATTGTCTTTTGATAGGTCTGAAAGCGATTTTCGGCGAAGGTGCGCGTGCCCGCCGCGGCGTGGTGGGCGATCAAGCGAAGCTGCGACTTGACGTCGGCAATGACTTTCTGTTGGCCAATCAGTTGCTCCTTCAATGCATTTTTTTCCGTATCGGCCAACTCCGCGGACTTGAGGCCTACCATGACGTAGTCCGCGCACTCGCGGAGCAGCGTATCGATTTTCCGCCAGATGATCGCGCCACGTTCTTCTCCGAATCTTGCCAGCACGGGCCGGAAGACACTTCGTTCCAGGGAAGCCTTGAGATCTTCATATCCGGGACGAATCGAATATGGGAGTACCTGAGGGGATTTATCAAATGCCTTTCGGAGCTGCTCGTTGACAAACGTAAGAACTTCAGCGCGTTCGTCGGAACTGATCAAATCAACTTTGGTGAGCAGAACGGTTACATTAGGCGTGAACCGGTGCAGTCGCGTCAGGAGTTCGACGTCCTGCTGGGAGAGGGGCGGATCAACGCTGACGGCCACCAGCGCTAGTCCGACATTCGGCAGCCATTTCATGGCCTCCTCGGTATTGTGAAGAAGCGCGCTGGCGAGGCCCGGCGTGTCTACGAACTTAAGGCCGCGGAAGCGCTCCAGCCCTGGGAGTTCCACTGTGATCAGCCTGACTCGCTTTGTGTTCTCGGAGTTCTCGCGCTCCGATACATACTTGCCGATCGACTCGATCGGGACTTCGTCTACGCGTCCGTCGATAAAATGAACAGCGGCCTTCTCCACTGGCCCGAACCGAATCTCGGTGACAACAGCAGTGACCGGGACCACGCCGACAGGCAGTATGGGACGGTCTGTGAAGTGATTCAGGAAGCTGCTTTTGCCGGCCTTGAAACGCCCCATGACGGCGACGCTGACCTCGTGCTGCGAAACAGCCGAACGAACCGAAGCGAGGAGTGGAGCGAGGGACGACAGCTCGTAGCGCTGGGCGAGGTCGGAGGCAAAATCGATTGCCGGATCAAATTCTGGGTCGGAACTGGCCCCGTGCCTCAGTGGCAGTGAAAACAGGTCTGATCTCCCGTCTCGGTCCGAATTCCCGGCTGGTGTTGTCGTTGAGAGCATGGGGCCTCTACATTCGTAGGAGCCATCGTTCCCGGGAACTGAGCGGGACGGTTAATGGTAGAGCCCCATCACCAAGAGGACTAGTGCCACTTCCATTCTAGAATTCTCCGACCCCGGCAGGCAACGAAGCGAATCAGCTGCGGGCTCGGGGACGCTCGGAATGGCCGACGGCAACTGCTGGCGGAAAACCCGGAACATCGTAGCGGGACGCGGACGGCAGGGATTCTAGCACGACAAAAGGGGCAGGCCCTCAGTCTACTCGCCGAAGACCAAAACCGAAAAGCTGCCTGGAATCATTGGGGCTCTAGGAGGCGGACTACCGGGTACGGCTTGTGGCCTCGGCCCGAACTCCGCAGCCGAGAGAAACGCCCTGCCCGTTTTGTGATCGACCGCCATCGCGCGTGCTCCCGTTTGTGTATTCACGCTCTCCGCGAACGTATATTTGTCCGGGGCGTCTTCGTGGAACACGGCCATCGTGCCGTCGCCGCATGAGAAATATACGAGTGCTCTGTCGGGATCAAACTCAACTGCATCGACGCCTCGGCCGATCGGCTGCGTCGTGACAATCCTTCCGCTATTTGCGCCTAGTACCGCCATCCGACCACTCCTGCAGCCGACGAACACCCTTTGATGCACACGATCTATATCCATACTGCTCGGTTGCTGGCAGGGCGCCATGGGCCATGTCTCAAGAACCTTCAGTGATTGCGAGTCGAGCTTCAACATGGTGTGAAGGTCCTGGATATTCAGAAAAATGTGGCCGGCGTCATCGGATGCGGCGTGCTCTGTTTTTCCACCAAGCCCATCAATTGTGCCGACAATCTTCCCTGTCTTCGGATCGATAGCGGTAACGCGCTTGCTGCCACGGTCCGCCGTGAAGATCCGCTGCGTTTTCCAGTCAAACAGAATCACATTTGGGTCGTCTCCAACCGGGACTCGCTCGATAACGGCAAGCGTCTTCAAATCGAAGATGACGATAGAACCTGGATCAGTACTGCTAATGAACCCTCGGCCGAAATCCTTAGCGATCGCGATGCCGTGAACGTCCTTGCCCGGAATCTTGCCAATCAGCGCTCCGGAGTCGAGATCGAGGACAACGACTTCTCGATCATGCGATACATACAAGCGGCGGGCTTCGCTGTCGGCGGTCAAGTAATCCCAGC